>Ga0209130_1001153_pt1 | contig 19151 bp, 16 predicted proteins | sample AraplaMF_Cvi_mLB_FD_184264 | JGI IMG/M metagenome (GOLD analysis project Ga0209130, IMG submission 184264) | Arabidopsis root microbial communities from the University of North Carolina, USA - plate scrape MF_Cvi_mLB (SPAdes) (version 2) | ecosystem: Host-associated > Plants > Roots > Endosphere...
CTTCTTCTTTTGTTTCTTCAACTTCTTTTACCGGTTCTTTCACTTCTTCTTTTGTTTCTTCAACTTCTTTTACCGGTTCTTTCACTTCTTCTTTTGTTTCTTCAACTTCTTTTACCGGTTCTTTCACTTCTTCTTTTGTTTCTTCAACTTCTTTTACCGGTTCTTTTACTTCTTCTTTTGTTTCTTCAACTTCTTTTACTGGTTCTTTCACTTCTTCTTTTGTTTCTTCAACTTCTTTTACCGGTTCTTTTACTTCTTCTTTTGTTTCTTCAACTTCTTTTACCGGTTCTTTTACTTCTTCTTTTGTTTCTTCAACTTCTTTTACCGGTTCTTTTACTTCTTCTTTCGGTATTAATTTTTCTACTATATTCTGAATTACAATGCCACTATATAATATGCCAGTCTCATCATGATCTGCATCTAAATCAAATTCATATATTTTTTCTCCTAAAGTACTCCAAATGATTCCCTCATCGGTAAGCGTTCCACCTTCACTCTTTAGTGTAATCTTTTCAATTGGCTCTCCCTCTAAATCATATACAGAAATTGTCACTTCTTTATTTATTTCTGCATCATCCAAAATAACCTTTTGCCTTCTAACATCAATTGTCCCCCACTGACCTAATTGTATTAATGGCCTTACATCACGAATCTCATTTTCAGCTAATTTTAAACTAAGTAAGTCTAACATTGAGCCAAGAACCGTTACATCTTTAATACGATTATCTGTAAGATCTAACCATTGTAAATTTTTCAATACAGATAACGGTGTTATATCTTCAATTTGATTATGAGATACATTCACAGCGTTCAATTGTTCTAAATTTGAGATGAAATCAATACTTTTCAAGCCTACTCCCTCTAAAGTGAGGTTTTCTAAGTTCTTCATGTACTCTAAACCAGTTAGATTTTTTATCTCTTTTCCTTTTTCTTTAAGTACCTCTAATTTTTTGATCTGTAATAAATCTTCTTTTGTGATAGGATCGTTTAAATTCTCTCTACCTAAATTCTCTTTATTAATATGTTGTTGTAAAGTTTTATCGAGAATTACATTTTCCTTTTTTTCATTATCCTCTTTTATTGTTTCCTTTATTTCATCTAACCTTTCAACAACATTTTGAATTACTGTTCCATTAAATTTAATACCATTCTCTTCTCGTTTTAAGTCCAACATAAATTCGTATATTTTTTCACCGGAAGTACTCCATTTAATAGCACCGTTATTAACTATTCCATCTTCACTCTTCAATTGAATAGTCTCGATTGGTTCTCCTTGTAAATTATAGATAGGTATTTTAACTTCCTTACCTTTTTCTACATCATCTAAAAAGATTTTTTGTCTTTGAATATCGATATACATTCTTTTTCCTAACTCTTGAACAGGTCTAACATCACGAATTTCATTTGAACCTAGCTTTAAATCATACAAGCCTGTTAATTGACTAATTGGTGTTATATCTGAAATATAGTTTTCCTCTAAATTAAGTGATTGTACAGTAGATAATCTTAATAAAGGTTCGATGTTTTTTAATTCATTTTTAGAAAGGTCTAACTCCACTAACTTTTTCATTGAGGTAATATGCTCGATATTAGTAAGTCCATTGTTACTTAAAGATAAATTTCTCACATTTTTCAATTGCTCAATCCCAGCAAGATTAGCATTACTAATTTGATTATTTGCTACAGTCAAAGTCCTTAAAGACGTTACTGTAAACAATGGTGTTATATCTTTTATATAATTACTATTTAAATCTAACATTTTAACTCTCTTCATTTGACTCAATGGGCTCAAATCTGAGATTTTATTGTTTCTTAAATTTAAATTCTCAATATTCTCTAACTCAGCCAAAGGCTCAATATTTTGAAGTTCGCTATAAGTTATATTTACTGATTTTAACTGTCTCAACTTCGAGATAAAATGTATATTTTCTAACTTAACTTCTTCCAACGTTAAGTTTTCTAAGTTCGTCATATATTCTAGACCACTTACGTCTTTTATTCCTTTACTTTTTGCCTCAACGACTATTAAAGATTTAACTTTTAATAAATCTTCCTTAGTTATTGGCGTATTTAGATTCTCTCTATTCAAGTTATATTTATTAATATGCATTTGTAATTGCTTATCTACTATTACATTTGCACTTTCATCTTGTTGATCCACTTTATCCTCTTTATTTTCCTTTTGTTCTTCTGGAACATTGTTTTCTAAATTCAATGCATTTACTTCAAATTGCACTTGATACTTATTATCATAGGCCATTGTCGGAATATAAATATGCATTTGCATATTATACCTCTTTCCTAATTCCCCTACTTCAAACTGAATCACTTTCGTTCCATTTTTCTTTTTATCTTCTGATATTACTTTTACATCATGAAACACACCAGGAGTATGGATATCTTCTGTTTTCAAATATTTGAAGAAATCACTATCACTTAACGTTGCCGTTACAATTTTCTTTCCATTCTCAATTGTTAATTTCGGATTTTTTATATAAACAGCTGCCATAGATTCTTCATTCGTTTTATCTTTATATGCTTTAAAACAGCATCATATGTACCATTTTCTAAAGTCTGGCCAGTTTTATTCGCCTCAATTGCTACCGCCGCTAAAGCAGGTGTTGAATAAACAGCAAACGGTAGCGATAAGGCTGCCGCCACTAGCATTGCATTTATATGTTTTCTTTTAGTTTTTTTCAACTTTACATCTCCTCCGAAATCTATAAATCTAAATATTATCATTTCTTGAATAAATGATAATGATTTTCATTATCGATGTCGATTTAAAAAATAAAAAGTTTACAAAAAAATAATCCCTTTAAAAGGGATTATGCCATTTTTTCACCTGATTCTTCTTTAAAGAAGCTTTTCATCGCATGGAATACGTCTGCTTTTTGCTTTAAAATATAATATCTGAAATTCTCATCTTTAATATTTTTATAGGCGGACATTAGCGTACTATGGCGGTTGTACTGATTCACTTCCCCATATCCAAACATATTACACTTCTTCATTAACTCTTCCACAAGCTTTACGCATCTAGCATTATCCGAAGTTAAATTATCACCGTCTGAAAAATGGAACGGATAAATATTATAGCGGTCTGGTGAATATTTATTATCGATTACCTCAAGTGCTTTTTTGTATACGGAAGAACAGATCGTTCCGCCACTTTCTCCTTTTGAGAAGAACTCTTCTTCTGTAACTACTTTTGCCTCTGTATGATGGGCAATAAACTCAATATCTACCGTTTCATATTTTGTGCGCAAAAATCTTGTCATCCAAAAGAAGAAGCTACGTGCCATATACTTCTCCCATATTCCCATCGATCCACTCGTATCCATCATCGCTAATACAACCGCTTTCGAATCTGGCTTTAACACTTCATTCCAAGTACGGAACTTTAAATCTTCTTGGTGAATCGGGTGGAAGGATGCTTTACCACCCATTGCATTTCGTTTATATGCAGATATCATCGTTCGCTTCTTATCAATGTTTCCCCATAATCCTGTTTTTCTAATGTCATTAAATTCAATATGCTCAATCCGGTTTTCATCCATTTCTTTTCTCTTTAAATTAGGCAGCTCTAATTCTTTGAAAAACGCTTGCTCTAATTCTAAAATTGAGACTTCTGCTTCATAATAATCTTCCCCAGCTGAATCTCCTGCACCTTGCCCTTTTCCTGGTCCTTTTTGTTTTTGACCACCTGATCCGTCTCTCGCAACGACATCACCAACTTTACTATCACCGTTTCCTTGCCCAACATGTTTATTTTTATCATAATTGTATCTAATCTTATATTCATCTAAAGAACGAATCGGTATTTTTACAACATCCTTGCCATTAGACATAACTATACTTTCTTCTGTTACAAGGTCTGGTAAATTATTTTTAATGGCCTCTTGCACTTTTTCTTGATGGCGTTGTTGGTCGTCATATCCTTTGCGATGGAGGGACCAGTTTTCCTGTGAAATCGTATAATTTGGTTGATTTTCTTCGCCCATTTCTTTCCCTCCTTACTGTAATTGTCTTCCTCTATGAACAGCAAGCTAGAAATTTTGTTCTGTAATGTGCAAGCTAGAATACTTGAAAAATAACTGTCCATCGAAAATCATCCCATAAACATATATAACGTTTTTCATACAATACTCCGAGCATCCTAAACAAAATTTTTCCACTCACGTAATAGAAGTAACATTTAACCGTCGATAAGAAAGAAACACAATGCATTGTTGCACACATTTTCACTTTGCAACATATTGTATTGTGTTGGCTTTTTTCGTATGAATGGTTGGTTACTCTATCATATGCATATTGTAAAAATAATTGACAATAAATTCATGAAATTGCATCTTAATTTATTATATTTGGACAAGGTATGACACGTTATACACATATGAGCGGATAATAAAACGCTGTCCCGCAAAAAACAAGAGACAGCGTTTTGTTATCAAACTATCGATTTAACAAACTACCTACATAACGTAACAATTCATTCGCAGATGAAGAATTATATCCATGCTCATCAATTAAGCGTGCAACAACATCATTGATTTTCTTAAGCTGATTTTCGTCTGGCGTTTTCGTTGATGTTGTAATTTTCACTATATCTTTTAAATCAGCAAATAGTTTTTTCTGAATCGCTTCACGAAGGCGTTCATGTGAATTATAATCAAAGCGCTTTCCTTTACGGGCATAAGCAGAAATTCGAATTAAAATTTCTTCACGGAATGCTTTCTTAGCATTTTCTGAAATTCCAATTTGCTCTTCAATCGAACGCATAAGCTTTTCATCTGGGCTCATTTCTTCACCTGTTAATGGGTCACGTAATTTCGACTTATTGCAGTACGCCTCAACGTTATCTAAATAATTATCCATAAGTGTCTTAGCTGATTCTTCGTATGAATAAACAAACGCTTTTTGTACTTCTTTCTTAGCAATTTCATCGTATTCTTTTCTCGCTAATGAGATGAAATTCATATAACGCTCTCGATCTTCATTACTAATTGATGGATGCTGATCCAACCCATCTTTTAGCGATCTAAGTACATCTAGTGCATTAATAGATGGTACCTCTTTTCGAATAATTGTAGAAGAAATTCGGTTAATAACATAACGAGGATCAATACCTTTCATACCTTCATCTTGATATTCGCGTTGCAATTCCTCTACATCAATTGCATTATAACCTTCTACCGTTTCTCCATCATATAAACGCATCTTTTTAATTAAATCAATATCCGGACGCTTCGGATCTTTTAAACGAGTTAAAATGGTAAACATTGCTGCAACTCGAAGTGTATGCGGTGCAATATGAACATTGGACACGTCACTTTCACGAATCATTTTTTCATAAATATGTTCTTCTTCACTAACTCGTAAGTTATACGGAACTGGCATTACAATAATTCTTGAGTGCAATGCTTCATTTTTCTTATTTGCTATGAAGGAACGATACTCTGTTTCATTCGTATGCGCTACAATTAATTCATCTGCTGAAATAAGCGCAAATCTTCCCGCTTTGAAATTCCCTTCTTGCGTAAGCGATAGTAAATGCCATAAAAATTTCTCATCGCATTTTAACATCTCTTGGAATTCCATCATACCTCGGTTCGCCTTATTCAATTCTCCATCAAATCGATATGCACGAGGATCTGATTCTGAACCATATTCTGCAATCGTAGAAAAGTCCAGACTACCTGTTAAATCGGCAATATCTTGTGATTTTGGATCAGACGGACTAAATGTACCAATCCCTGTACGGCGATCTTCAGAGAAGAAAATACGCTCTACAACTACATCCTCAATTCTTGATCCATATTCTTGCTCTAAACGCATCACATTTAATGGTGATAAATTCCCTTCAATTCTTACTCCATACTCATCAAAGAAGTCATCACGTAAATGGTGCGGAATTAAATGCAATGGATCTTCATGCATTGGGCAGCCTTTAATCGCAAAAATAGCTCCACGATCTGTACGTGAATATGTTTCTAATCCTCGTTTCAACATCGTAACTAAAGTTGATTTACCACCACTAACAGGACCCATTAATAATAAAATACGTTTTCTAACATCTAATCGTTTTGCAGATGGATGAAAATATTCTTCGACAAGACGCTCTAGTGCATCCTCTAATCCAAACAGCTGATTACTAAAGAAATTATATTTTCTTCTACCATCAACTTCTTCAATTCCGGCATCTTTTATCATATTGTAAATGCGAGAGTGTGCTGTTTGAGCCACCCATGGTCTTTCTTTCACAAGCTCCAAATACTCCGCAAACGTACCTTCCCATTGTAAACGTTCTTCTGCTGCTCGATGCTGTTCAATCTTTTTTAGAATATCCATTATAGCTCCTCCCCCATCTCCTTGTTCAATCGGATTATTATAAAAGGTATGCTAGGATGTCCTTAAACATTCTTTAAATCAAAACGAAATATATAATAGCTCTATAAAATTCTCTCCAAAATTCAAAGAAAATTCTGTATAATAAGGGTATTAACGTTTTCACGCTACTATTCATTGTAAATAAATTCTTTTCTTCTAGGAACCTTACATACATTTCGATTCACAAATAGGATTCGTAAACCGAAAAAGTAAGGAGGAAATTAGTATGAAATTATTATTAATTTTAGGTGTATCACTCACATTTCTTACAGCTATTTTCACATCTGGTTACAACGATAAACCAGGTACACATAAAAAGTGATGTGCTATTTAGCACATCACTTTTTTTCTTGTTTTTATAAACTATTTAAAATAAATATTTTCCACATCGTATATCGATAAAGGACGATTATAAAAATAACCTTGTACGAGTTTCACATTCTTTTCCTTTAAAAATTGTATTTGTTCCGCTTTCTCTACTCCTTCTGCAATTACATTTAATCCTAGAGTATGTGCTAAATGAATAATTGCAGCCGTAATATTCGTATCTCTTTCATCTCTGTATATACCTTCCATAAAAGAACGATCAATTTTTAACGTATCAATTGGATATGTTTTCAAATAACTTAAAGATGAATATCCCGTTCCAAAATCATCTAAATGAATCTTTAAGTTTTGTTCTTTTAACTGTAATAACACTCTTTTCGATAAATCTTTATGTATAAGGGCTCCTTCTGTAACTTCTATTGCTAATAAATGAGGCGGTACATTGTACTTATTTAAAGCGCGTGTAATCATCTCTATTAATGTAATAGAACGAAAATGTCTAGCTGAAATATTAACTGCAATTGGTACAACCTCATATCCTTTATTTAACCATTCATGTATTTGTTTACACACTTGATGTACTACCCATTCATCAAGTTTAATAATAAATCCTGTTCTTTCAGCAAGTGGGATAAATTGATTTGGCGAGACCAATCCTAGCTCCTTATTCTCCCACCTTATTAAGGCTTCCATACTGGCTATCTTTCCCGTTTCAATATTAATTTGAGGTTGATAATATAGGAAAAATTCATCTTTTTCTATAGCACGATGTAACTGATTTTCTATTATAAACCTTTGTTCACGTTCACAATCTAATCCACTACAATAGAAATGATAATACCCTTTTCCTTTTTCCTTGGCTTTTTCCAAAGCTGCGTCGACCCTTTGGAAAAGTATTTTTTCATCCATTCCATCTTCTGGGGCCATCACAATCCCAATCGATGCACTCAAATAAACATCCTCTTCTTCTAGTACAAAATGCCCACTAATTTTTTTTAGTATTGTTTGTGCAACTTCCTCTACGCATTCTCTCGTTATATTTTCTATTAACATAACAAATTGATCATCATGTTCTCTAAATAAATGCATATCTTCTATTTTTACGTCTCGTAAGCATTCAGTAACTTTTTTTAAGACTTGATCTCCTTCTTTATGACCAAATGTATCATTAATAAGGTGAAATTCATCCAAATCTATAAAAAGCAATGCGAATTTTTTATTCTCAGCTAAAAATTCATTTAGTTTATTTGTACATGATATTCTATTCATTAACCCCGTTAACTGATCAAAGTAAGCCAAATATTCTGTTTTCATCTCATTTAATACTTGCCTTGTAACATCCCTCGTGACTATGTACACCCCGACGATTTCACTATTCACAATAATAGGGATTGTCCTAACGGAAATATAAAGTTCATATCCTTCTTTATGAATATACTTCTTTGCAACAATTTGTTTTGCTCTTCCCTGTAAAGCCCCCTTAAATATGGTTTGAAAAGCTTGTTCATATTCCTTATTTATAAACTGAAAAACAAATTGATTACTTAGTTCTTCATATCGATATCCAAATATTTCATATGTTGCTGGATTTGCATATGTAATTCTCCCAATAGAATTTACAGATACAATGGAGTCATTATTATATTCTAGTAATGACTTAAATAACATTTGTTTTTCTTCTATTTCCACTTTTTCCTTAACCTGTGCTGTAATATCCCTAGTAATACAAATAATAAACTGACATATTCCATTTACATCACATACTGGATTAAGTAAAGATTCATAATGTATATTACCAGTTGGCAAACTAATTACATCACAAAATGTATTTGCTTTCGCTTCTCTCATTACTTTTGCATATTGTCCTTGTAATATCCTTGCCGTATCTTCTGGTAATACTTCTGCAAAAGTTTTTCCATAACATTCTTTTCCTAGCCTGGCATAATCCATTCCTATTTTATTCACATAAATATATTTAAAAGTTTCATCATCAATAACTTTCACAATAAACACTAAATCTTGAATAGCATGTAGTAGTCCCTGTCTTACTAAATCCATATCTATCATACTTAAAAAGGTATTTTGATTGTTATATTGTTCCTTCATATTTATCTCAACCCGTCTTATCTATTTTTATTCATATACCTCATTCTATATGAATATGTAGCTTTTTTAAAATGTATGGTTACATATTTTCTAAAAAAAATAAAAAAGTCGCCAAATGGCGACTTTTAATAAACGATTTCTAAATCTAATCCTGGATAATTTTGTTGACGGAACGCTTCATAAATTAAAATTGCTGCTGTATTAGATAAATTTAATGAACGTACTTTATCCGTCATTGGAATACGTAAACAATGATCGAAGTTTTCTTCAATTACATTAGCTGGTAATCCATTTGTTTCTCTTCCAAACACGAAATAGTAATCCTTCTCACGTTTGCTATAATCAAATGCTGTATGAGCTTTCTCGCCATACTTTGTTAAATAGAAGAATTCACCATCTTTATTTTTTTCATAAAATTCTTCGATTGAATCATAATACGTAACTTTTACGTGCTGCCAATAATCTAATCCTGCACGCTTTAACATTTTGTCATCCGTTGAAAATCCAAGCGGTCTAATCAAATGTAATTCTGTTCCAGTTGCTGCACAAGTACGTGCAATATTTCCTGTATTTGCTGGAATTTCTGGTTGATATAAAACAACATGTACTCCCACGCGATATTCACCTCTATTTTTTGTCTACTACGTATTATACCACTTGAACGAAAAATCTCTACCCATTAATAATATGAAAGAATTTATATTTCATTTGCGGTGTATATTTACTAGAGTCTTCATAATTCCAATAACGCTGACGGCTATTCGCTGAATGTGCATTTACAAGCGGCATACCATCTGCGTCTTTTGCTACTACAATTGTCGTATGATTCCACCTACCATCATCCTCAAAATCATACGCAATTACATCGCCAAGAATTAGGTCTTCTGGCTTTTCTACCGCTTCTGCCCGAAGCCCTGTTGTAGCACCTGACAAATACCAATAAAAAGAGTGTGCTACAGCCCAACTCCAACTCCATTGGTTTCCCCTTTGCCACCACCCTTTACGAATGTTAGGATGTCCGTTCATTGGCACTTCTCCAGTGTGCAGACATTGTGAAATGAAATTTGTACAATTATCAGGGAAATTACGGTATGCGGGATTGCGATCATCCCACCAACGCTCTGCATATTTCACTGCCTCTAAACGATTATATTGATATGAACCGTATTTTTCTTTCGTGACTTCTCGTTCTAACTTTTCACCTATCCCTATTTCTTCTGACACCTCAAGAGCATAATCATCTATTACACGACTGTTTTTCAGACAAACTCGTCGTTTTAATTGTTCCTCTTCGATATAAAATAATTCTTTATGCTTAATTAAATATTTAAAGTGTACTTGATAATCAATTTCTTGATGCTCACTACTATTTAATTGTCTAATGAAAGAAATATCGGCAGTTGCTTTCACTATATCTGCACTACGTTTTTGAAACAATTGTTTCTTTCTCTGTACCATTCGTAATAAATCTTCAGCAATACCATCCACGTCAGTTCGTTTCTCTGTGATATATGCTAAAAACTGTTGTACTTGCTTTTCAATATTCGCTTTTACAACCATTTCGTCTCCCTCCCATATTACAATATGAAAAAGGGAGATATTATCTACTCTTTTTTCTGTGCTAACAATTCAAGTCCACGATTCATTTCATGAAGAACCTCTTCATCTTTCTCACGTTCCATCGCTTTTTCAATTGCTTCGCCTACTCCATCTCCGCCAATTTTCCCAAGTGCCCATGCTGCTGTTCCGCGAAGTACTGGCCTTGGATCATCTTTCATAACACCGATTAAATCAGGAATTGCTGCTGTTTCTTTAAAATGTGCAAGTGCTAAAATAGCATTTCGTTGCAATGGCTTTTTACCTCTCCATGAACCAGACATAATTCCATACTTCTCTTTAAAATCACGATTACTAATTGTTAAAAGTGGTGTTAATAACGGTTTAACTAACTCAGGGTCAGGCTCCATTTCAGGATGATTGTGGAAATCCATTCCTTTATTTTTTGGACAAACCGTCTGACATGTATCACATCCATATATACGGTTTCCTATTTTATCGCGATATTCTTCAGGCAGAAACCCTTTTGTCTGTGTTAAAAATGCGATACATTTCTTCGAGTCTAACTGTCCTCCCTGTACTAAAGCACCTGTAGGACAAATATCAATACATTTCGTACAACTTCCACATTGATCTTCTATTGCCTGATCCGGAGGGAATGGGATGTTCGTAATCATTTCTCCTAAGTATACATACGAACCAAATTCCGGCGTAATAATAGCGCAGTTCTTACCACTCCATCCAATACCGGCACGCTCTGATACAGCTCGATCACTTAGTTCACCTGTATCGACCATTGATTTCACTTCTATATCCGGAAGTTTCTCGATTAAATACGCCTCTAACTTTTGCAAACGATCTCGTAAAACGAGATGATAATCTTGTCCCCACGAAGCACGACAAAAAATCCCGCGGCGCTCTCCACGCTTACTTAATGGTGCATTTTTTAATTTTGAAGGGTACGCTAAAGCAATCGCAATGATTGATTTTGCACCAGGTAGTAAAAGCTGTGGATTCGTTCTCTTCTCTATATCAGGCTCTTCGAATCCAGACTGATAATTTAATTGTTGCTGCTGGATTAATCGTTGCTTTAATTCTTCAAATGGTGATGCCCTAGCAAACCCTATTTTATCTATACCAATCGTTTTACTATACGCAATTACTTCTTGCTTTAATTGTTCAAAATCCATTCTTTATCGCCTCCTCCGATGAATCCATCCCTTATGTAACGACTATATTGGTTAGTAATTCACTTTTGGAATACTATTCTTTACTTCTATTTTCGCATACAATTACGCTTTTCAAACATTAAAAAACGCAATGCCTCGTTTATCTTAGAAACGAAACACTGCGTTGATCACAATTTATTAGAAAAACATTAAATAAAATTTGGAGCGGGTGAAGAGAATCGAACTCTCGACCAGAGCTTGGAAGGCTCTTGTTTTACCACTAAACTACACCCGCAAATATGAAATAAATATAAGATATTAAAATAACTTATGTAAAGTAGTATAGCATGTAAAAAAATACGAAGCAAGAATTTTATCGAAAAAAGTCGAAAAAGTGATGAGATAACTCATCACTTTTTCAATTCTTTATCAATTGCCTTCTTCATACTATCGAAATCAGGGTTTGCAAGATTTCCATTTACATATACTGAAGGAGCACCTTGAACTTTTAATTTTTGAGCACGATCTGAATCTTTACGTACTTTGTCTTTCATTTCTTTACTGTGTAAATCTTTTTTAAACTGTTCTACATTAATTTTCGGAAGCTTTTCTTTCACAATATTAAGAAGTAATTCTTCTGTAATCCATTCTTCCGTATCTTTCTTTTGATTTTGATAAATCTCATCATAGAAAATCCAGAATGAATCTTGATCTTGTTTATAAATCGCTTCACCAGCGGCTGCACCTAAATCAGAGTCTTTTCCGATAAACGGGAAGTTAATAAAATATAACTGCACTTTACCTTTATCAATATACTCTTCTTTTAATCGTGGTAATGCTGTTACATCCCAAGTACGACAAGCTGGACATTTAAAGTCTCCAAACTCAACTACCTTAACTGGAGCATCATCTTTCCCTAGAGATTGTTGCGTAGAATAAGCAAACATCTCATTCCCTTTATCTTTCTTGTCATTTATGATGCTATACGCAATTGTTCCAATTACAATCAATACTGCGATAGAAAAAACTACACCAAGAACCATGAGTTTATTTGATTTCATATACATTCCTCTTTAAATTCATATTCTGTATACAGCATTGTACACAATACACATAATATCAACACTTATATACGTCACGCAATGAACACGCTCACATAAATTACAAAAATACAACATTTGTGACAATATTGTGTCGTCTTTTGTCACAAATTATTCAAAAAAAGAAGCTCCTACGTAGGAACTTCTTTTAACTTACTGCTTTTTCACGGGCATTTTTTAACATGGATTGCTCTGTTTTTATATCATGACGAATTACTAGTTTCTCACTAACTGCTTGCACATATTCATCATGATTTATATACCCTTCTTTCTCCATTAACCTTAAAACTACATTCCGTCTCTCAACTGCTTTATCATAATTTTGTGCAGGTGAGTAATAAGCCGGTGCTTTTACTACAGCAGCCATCATTGCACTTTCAGCCAGTGTTAATTGATCCACTTTTTTACCGAAGTAAAGGTTTGCTGCTTTTTCAATTCCCCATGCGCCTTCTCCGTAGTAAATATTACTTACATACAATTTTAATATCTCATCCTTTGTGAATGTACGTTCAATCTTTTTCGTATAAAAAATTTCTTTCCACTTACGAGAAAATGTACGTTCATTAGATAAGAAAGCATTTTTAGATAACTGCTGTGTAATCGTGCTTCCTCCTTGCACAACACCACCAGCTTTTATATTCTCAATAGACGCCCTGATAATCGCTATATAGTCTAAACCGTTATGATGATAAAATCTTTTATCTTCCGTCGCAATAAATGCGTGTGTTAATGATTCTGGCACCTCTAAATTAGCAGGTACATGTAATTTACTAATATCACTTCGCTCAATCATTACATTTCCAACGAATAATAATGCAAAACTTAACAATAATAATAATATAATGGCTTTATAAAAAAATTTAGTTAATGGATTTAATGCAACTTTTTGATGATAGTTCACTCTAGATAATACTCGTTCTTTCATCTCGAACACCTCTTTTCCACACAGCATATATAACTCTTAACTCAAGAATACATTGTTGTAAAAGAATATCCCATCGATTTCTCTTACACGTACCTTACAACATTGTAAGGTGTAAAAATGTATTGTATCACAGTCCTTTTTTATCTACTATTCATATGAAATGTTGAATATACATTATTTATAGGCAGGCAGTAGGACTCCCCTTAATAATTAGTAACAGAAAAAGAATTAAGAGCGCTATAACTATCTTCATAAAAAAAGCTTAATTTAACTTTATTCTTTTACTATATCATTTATAAATTTATACTTTTAAACATCTAGCAATCTAAGTATATACGATATATCACTATTATACAGAACAAACGTTCCTTAAATCAATACTAGCTTTCATACTGTCTCGCTATTGGCTGACAGTAGAACTTCTCCCACTCATTAATAGACTACACTTTATTATTGTGACCTTTTTCTGAAACAGTATACATAAAGAAAAGGTTAGCAATTTGAGGTGTCCTCAAATAACTAACCTAAACGTTACAGCCTTCCTATAAGATTATATGGCTGAACTTCCCATGTTTCGTATGGAATGAACTGCGTCGCTTTCATCGCATCAAGTGTCCTTGATTTCATATGTGGACGCGTTATATACTCATCAATGTTCTCTTCGTTTAAAGCAACAAATTTGGCTTCTTTTATTTCTTCAGGTTGAATTTTTATTTCGCCACTAACATATGCTACTTTAAAGACAACAGCTAAAATATGCATAGAAGCGTTATAATACACTCCTGTAATTCCAATTGGCTTCACCGTTAAGCCCGTTTCCTCCATTATTTCTCTACAAACAGCTTGATCGAGGGCTTCTCCTTCTTCTACCTGTCCTCCAGGCATTTCCCACGTATCAGCTCGCCAGTGCACTTTTGCTAAAAGTACTTCATTCTTTTCATTTGTTAAATAACCTGATACGGCAACAATATGTTTTGGTGTTTTATGCGCCATAAAAATGCCTCCTAGAAATACAATTATTTCATGTACAATCTATAATCATATTCCCTACCTACAACAAAACACCTTTAATAATTCAGCATCTTAATTAACTTCACAAAAAAAGACCCTATTCGTTAAACGAAAGGATCTTCTGTCTTATTATTCTCCTAAGTCTACGTTGTGGTAAACTTGTTGTACATCTTCTAAATCTTCTAATGCATCAACCATTTTTTCAAATTGTGCTTGAGCATCTTCAGGAAGTTCTACATCATTTTGTGCAAGCATTGTTAATTCTGCAACTGTAAATTCTTCAACACCAGCATCTTTAAGTGCAGATTGTACTGAATGGAATTGATCAGGTTCAGCATACACGATAACAGAATCTTCTTCTTCTAGAATGTCACGTGCATCTACATCTGCTTCCATTAAAATTTCAAGAACTTCATCTGATGTTTTACCTTCAAGACCGATAACAGCTGTCGCATCAAACATGTAAGCTACAGAACCGTTTACGCCCATGTTACCACTGTTTTTGCTAAATGCAGCTCGTACATCTGCTGCAGTACGGTTTACGTTATTTGTAAGTGTATCTACAATCACCATAGATCCATTTGGTCCAAAGCCTTCATAACGAAGCTCGTCATAGTTTTCTTCTGAACCGCCTTTTGCCTTTTCAATTGCACGATCAATAATTGTTCTTGGTACATTGTATGTTTTCGCGCGCTCTAATACAACTCTTAACGTTTGGTTTGATTCAGGATCTGGCTCGCCTTGTTTTGCTGCCACATAAATCTCACGTCCAAATTTTGCGTATATACGGCTTGTATTTGCATCTTTTGATGCTTTTTTATCTTTAATATTGTTCCATTTACGGCCCATACTTTCCACTCTCTTTCCCGTTTTAAATCTACATAAAAATATTAATATAAAATATAATGTGTATTCAACACATTTTTAAAAGAAATATAAAAAGTTCATTTTTGATTCATATTACAGACATAATATAAATCACTATCATTTTGTTCTTTCGACAAGTTATATTATACATGAATTCCTACGTTTATTACGAATTTTAGAAGCACATAGTATAATTTAACAAAAAAGGCTCTAACATTTCTGTTAGAGTCTTTTTATATCGCCGATACCGTTTTCCATAATATTCCCATATTTTCTTTCTATTGCTGTATAATTAAAATAGGAAAAAATTTGAAGGGAAAATGGAGGGAAAATTATGGCACATTCAAATGAGAAAAAAGCACATGGTCTTAAAGGAATAGGAGAGAAGTTAAACCCAACTATCTATCAAGTGAGATTCATGAAATTAGATGAACCAATTCAATTTGAGTCGTTTCCTGAATTAAAGGAATTAGGGGACTGGTTGAGTACTTCAACGCAAATGTGGTCGTGCCACTCAACTATGTACAAGTACAACAGAGAAAAGTTTGAAAAAAAGTTTTTAGAAATTACGAAATTAACAGCTGATAATGTGCTAATATCTACTGGTGGTGTCGGATTTAACTCCATGTCACCCGGGTGGGGAGATACTCTATAAAGTAATGAAATTATATAAAGGGATAAAAATGAATGTTCATTTTTATCCCTTTATTGTTTCGCAGTTTGCTCTAATTCCTTAATAGCTTTTAACTGTTGTTTATATAACAGAGCTGTTTCTTCTTCCTAAGTTTCACTCGGTAAAAAGAAATACTCTTCGCTCTTGAGTCGTATCAGGTAAATAAACTGTTCTTTCAAATAGATTTTTTGTTCTTCTTAATACCCCTATTACAGAAGGGTTATTTTTAACGCTTCCTCAAGCATTGTATTGAAATCATTATATGTTTTCATCACTGTGCCAGATGGTTTATCAAGTTCTAGATAAGTACCGTCTGATAAGTTTTTGCAAAACCACGCAATATTTGAATCCCCAAAGAAAAGATACTCTTTTTGAAATTCATTTTCATACCAAATCTCATTCGTATCTATAAGTCCACTAATTAGTTCGTCCCTTTCTGTGTCTAGTAAAGAAGGGTCAACTCCATAAATCACCAGCCCATTAAAATCTAAACCATTTACAATTTTAAGAAACTCCTCATATTCACTCGGTAAGTCAACATTAAAATTCTCTTTCACACGTTCTCTTAATTTACCAATTTCAGTATCCGTTGCGGGTGTATCCAGTTTATCATTAAAACTTTTCTCTATCTTTTCAATTTCTAAAATCAGATTTTTCCACATATAAAAACCTCTTTCTAAATTTATTTATTCTCCTTTAGGATAGATGTTGTATTTTGGTATAGGCCAGCTTATGTCTGCACTATCTCCATCTTGTAAGTGTCTAGTTCATGTACATTAAAAAAGCTTATGCAAGTTATACATAAGCTTTTTATTCATGATTAGATATTTTTCAAATCCTACGCCTTAAAGTAAGTCTTAAAAAGATTAAATATAATAGTCAGGATTTTCATCCATTTTAATTAAAAATCCCTCTAACGAATCCGCTATCTTTGTTGAACCATAATATATAGGACATTGACCTAATTCATTTGCCTGCTTAAATTTTAACGTTAAAAAGCTTGATTCATTAATTTCAAAGAAAGCTATTGATTCTTCATCATCAATATAATCATATCTAGGGTTTTCTTCATACACATCTTGTCTAAGTCTTAAATCCGCAACGGATTCAGGGTCCATTAGACGGTTAACAAAGTACTCAGAATTACTTTTCACAAAACCACTACCGACATTTTCATAAAAATATCTTAGTTCCTTTGGGAATTTAAATCCTATCATTCCTTCAGCCTCTTGTATTTCATCATCATATATTTTAAAAAATACGGTTTCATATTTATCTAAAACTTGTTCTGCTTCAGTTCTATCAAATGATACCTTTTCCAAATTTGTGAAATTAAACATAAATATTACCCTCCATATAAGTGTTATCTTTTGAAAATCTCTTTAGCGATTTTTCCTTTTCCATGTATTCCACCTTGATGTTCATCAGGGTATTTAGCTGGATGTAGATTCCACCATTCATGTGCACCGTTATATGTACTTTCTATAATGTGATGTGCATCATAATTAGCGGTTTTTTTACGTAAAGGCAAACCTTTCTTTGAATACACAACTTCTTCATAAGTAGGCCATTTTTGGCCAGTCTTAAGTTCCCAATCCTTAATTAAGTTAGTGCGTAATTTATCAAATTCTGCCCGTCTTTGTGCAGTCTCTTCTTTACTTAATTTACTATAAGCATTATCTTCTAAAGCTTCCTGTAGTAATTCCCTCTGGTTTTCAGGAATCTTTCTATTTGTTATTTCTTCTACTTGGCCAAGATATTCTTGGAATCTAGGTGTATTTAAATTACCAGGGTCAGCAAACATAAATGTATTACGTGCTTCTTCTAAAGAATTAAAAGAAGTTTTCGGAATATCTCTAAACTCACCAACGCCAGCATATGCAAAGCGGTCTCCCGTTTGCAATTTATTTGTATAATGCGAGATACCTTCTGATACCTTTGCTAAATTCGTACCCTTTGCAAGTGTAGTGACTTTGCTTATTCCTTTATCACCAATAAGTCCTAAACCAACTTGAGTTAAAGCATAACTTCCCCATGTTGCACGACTTTCTGCGTCACCATTTATTACATCATTAATAAATGAATCTGACAATACATTATACATGGTACTAAGTGTATCAATAGGATGCAAGGCTGCGTTCCCCATATTTTGCCACGTTTCCCATTTACCAAGTGCCTTAAATCCTTCTATAGTATCTTCAACGGCTTCCCCTGCACCTTCTACAATACCATCCCGAATTTTTTCGAAAGTAGATTTTTCAGGTAACTTACCACACATTACCCCTTCTTCTATGTTTCCATCAACTAGATTACCATCATAAAGTTCATCAGCATTACGAAACTTTTCAGCAGCGTGCATTAGTTCTTCTGCACTCTTATCAAATTCCAGAAACACATTAAACATTTGAGGTTTTGTTTCATTAAACATCTGATAAAACCTTTGACTCGTTGCACCATTCCACATTGAAGCTACGTATTCCGTTTGGTTATATAAATCTTTATGTATTTGTTCTAATCTATTTTTAGTTTCAAGAACTAGCTTTGCTGACTGTTCTAGCCGTTCTGGTGTAACCTTTATCTGCGTCATACTTCCCCTTCTTCATAAACCTATAAGAATTAACGTATTAGGTGATAAATTAACATTAATTTGAACACAAAAAAAGCGTCCCCACAAAGTAGGAACGCTTGATATTACTGTATATTCACGTTTAATTGAAGATAAAAACAAATAAAAAAAAGACGATCATTCGTCTTTTAACCGATACCGATGGTCGGGGTCGAACCGACACTCCCGAAGGAACACGATTTTGAGTCGTGCGCGTCTGCCAATTCCGCCACATCGGCATAAAAGAAAGGCGGCAACCGGATTTGAACCGGTGATAAAGGTTTTGCAGACCTCTGCCTTACCACTTGGCTATGCCGCCATATTAAGTTAAAATGGAGCGGAAGACGGGATTCGAACCCGCGACCCCAACCTTGGCAAGGTTGTATTCTACCACTGAACTACTTCCGCAAAAATGGCTGGG
>Ga0209130_1001155_pt1 | contig 19120 bp, 22 predicted proteins | sample AraplaMF_Cvi_mLB_FD_184264 | JGI IMG/M metagenome (GOLD analysis project Ga0209130, IMG submission 184264) | Arabidopsis root microbial communities from the University of North Carolina, USA - plate scrape MF_Cvi_mLB (SPAdes) (version 2) | ecosystem: Host-associated > Plants > Roots > Endosphere...
ACGATATTCAATTTGCATTTGATAAAGATAGCATTAAGCCGTTAGATAACCAAGGCGGAAATGACAACCAGGGTGGAAACGACAACCAAGGCGGAAACCACAACCAAGGCGGAAACCACAACCAAGGTGGAAACGACAACCAAGGCGGAAACCACAACCAAGGCGGAAACAATAACCAAGGTGGAAACAACAACCAAGACAATAACACAACAATTGATCCAAATGCTCTTAAAGACGGTGAATACAGCATCGGTTTTAAAGTGTTAAAAGATAAAACCGAAGAAATTTCAATGATGAACACATATACGAAGAGTCCGGGCGTATTAAAAGTGAAAGATGGTAAGAAGTATGTATCCTTCACATTAACGAATAGCTCATGGATTACAAAGTTTGAGTTTGAAAAGAATGGCGCGTTCGTCGATGCAAAGGTATTAGGTACAAGTAAAGAGCAAGATACAAGAGTAGTAGAAGTGGAAGTAGATGATTTATCGAAAAAGCTAAATGCAAAAGTGAAAGTAGATATCGATGCAATGAACTATCATCATGTCTACGATATTCAATTTGCATTTGATAAAGGTAGTATTAAAGCTTTAGGTAATCAAGATGGAAACAACATTCCAGGCGGAAACGATAACCAAGATGGAAACAATAATCAAGGCGGAAACGATAACCAAGGCGGAAATGACAACCAAGGTGGAAACAATAACCAAGATGGAACGAATAATCTAAATGAAAACCCAACAGTTGATCCGAAAAATTTAAAAGACGGTCAGTACGATATTGCTTTTAAAGTGTTAAAAGATCAAACTGATGAGATTTCAATGATGAATCAATATGTTCTAAATCCAGCGAGATTAACAGTGAAAGATGGCAAAAAATATGTTGCGGTGACACTGAAAGATAGTGCATGGATTACGAAGTTCCAAACAGAAAACGCTGGTGCATTTGTTGATGCAAAAGTAGTAAGTGAAGATAAGGCTGCCAATACAAGGGTAGTAGAGTTTGAAGTAGCTGATTTATTTGCAAAATTAAATGCAAAAGTAAAAGTAGATATCGATTCAATGAACTACCATCACTTCTATGACGTACAAATTCAATTTGATACGACGAAGATCGGTACTATAGGAACGGTAAAAGAAGAGCCAAAGAATGAACCGAAAACCCCAGTGACTACACCGAAAGTAGATAATGTAAAAACAGTAAGTACTCCTGATTTCAACCGAAATGCGGATGATAAGAAGAAAAAAGAAGATCAAAAAAATGATTCAAAAAAAGAGAAAAACTCAAAAACTGCAGATACAGCACAACTTGGTTTATACATGGTGCTACTGCTAGGGTCACTTGCTTTATTAGTTCGTAAATATAGAGCTGGTAGATTGTAATTTTTGGAGTCTTGATGCGTGTTCGCGTGCATCAAGACTTGTTTCATATTGTATTGAAAGGAGTGGTGATTGAGAGTGAAGAAAATCGCAAGTGTACTAATGGCTATCATTCTGTTAATGAGTATAGCTGGGTGCTCATCACCAAAAAAAGAAACAGCGAAGCAGGTAAAGAGTGATAGTAAAGAGCGAATTGTTGCAACGACAGTTGCTGTTACTGAAATTATGGATGCGTTAGAAGTAGAGTTAGTTGGTGTCCCAACAAGTTCTAAAACTTTACCGAAGCGATATAAAGGTTTACCTGAAGTTGGGAATCCGATGAGTCCTGATATGGAAAAGGTAAAATCATTAAAGCCGTCAGAGGTGTTATCTGTGACAACACTTAAATATGAATTAAAGCCAGTTTTTGATGGTGTGGGTATGAAAGCAAACTTTTTAGATTTAACAAGCTTGAAAAATATGCAAAATTCCATTAGCGATTTAGGTAAGAAATATGGACGCGAAAAGCAGGCTGAAGAAGTTGTAACTAAGTTAGACAAAAAGGTTGCTAGCATTCAAAAAGAAGTAAAAGGAAAGAAAGAACCGACAGTGCTTATTTTATTAGGTGTGCCGGGGAGTTATTTAGTAGCAACAGAGCATTCTTATATTGGAGATTTAGTGAAACAACTAGGTGGTAAAAATATTGTGCAAGGTGAACAAGTAGAGTATTTAGCCTCTAATACAGAGTATTTAAAGAAAGCTGATCCAGATATTATTTTACGAGCAGCTCATGGTATGCCTGATGAAGTTGTAAAAATGTTTGATAAAGAATTTAAAACAAATGACATTTGGAAGCACTTCGCTGCAGTTAAAAATAACCGTGTTTACGATTTAGAAGAGCGTTTATTTGGAACGACAGGTAATTTAGCAGCAATTGAAGCGTTAGATGAATTGAAAAAAATGATGTATCAGTGATGCATTTTAATATAAAGGAAGAGTGGAATGAATAAAAAAACTTGGAGTTTCCTCATTGTTACTGCATTGCTTATTGTTATGACATCATTGTCAGCGATGAAAGGGAGTTTAGAAGTAGGTATTGTTGAGCTTGTACAAGGGATATTTACAGGGGGAAATGAAGATGTTGAAGTGATTAAAGATTTACGTTTCCCACGTATTGTTATTGCACTATTTACTGGAGCAGCTCTGGCTGTTTCAGGTGTGCTTTTTCAAGCTGTTATGAAAAATCCACTTGCTGATGCTGGGGTAATCGGTATATCTTCTGGAGCAAGTTTTATGACACTCGTTATTATTACGTTGTTCCCGCAATTCTTTTTCTGGACACCAGTATTCGCCTTTTTAGGTGGTGCGTTTGCATGTTATCTCGTTTATGCATTTTCATGGAAGTCAGGATTAAGTCCACTACGCATTATTTTAATTGGTATTGCTATTAATGCGATGTTTACTGGATTAAATGAACCATTCGTTACGATTTGTGGATATTTTATTAAGAGTATTAAGCAAACGACGACTTCTAACATAACAATGAAGACGTGGGGCGATGTAGAAATAATGGTTACATATGGGACGATTGGCCTTATTCTCGCTCTGTTTGTAGGAGCATGGTGTAACTTATTATCACTACAAGATAAGACTGCGAAAAACTTAGGCTTGCACGTGACGAGAGTTCGTCTTATTATTTCTGCCATTGCAGTACTTTTAGCGGCAGTATCAACTGCGATTGCGGGCGTTATCGCTTTCGTTGGATTACTTATCCCGCATATTTCAAGGCAATTGGTTGGATCAGATCATAAAGTACTTATTCCGTTTTCAGCCCTTGCAGGTGCGTTATTAATTTTAACGGCAGACACAATCGGGAGGTTAATTGTGCCACCTAATGAAATTCCAGCAGCAACAATTATGGCGGTTATTGGTGGTCCATTCTTAATATTCTTGCTTAGAAAGAGTGATAAAGTTCATGGAAATTAAAAATGTAACCTTTTCGTATGACAATGTAACAGATCGTTTAAAGTCTGTTAGTAGTGAGATAGAGGTTGGAAAAATTACAACAATTATTGGCCCAAATGGTTGTGGGAAATCAACGTTACTAGGTGTTATGTCGCGAAATCATAATCCCCATAGCGGGGAAGTAATGCTAGATGGGAAAGCCATTAGCCAGTATAAGCCGAAAGAATTTGCTAGAAAGCTAGCGGTCGTTCATCAGCAAAATGAGGCGCCATCAGATATTACAGTTGAGAAATTAACGAGTTTTGGGCGTATGCCATATAAAAATATTTTTTCTACACAAACTGATGAGGATAGCGAAGCGATCGAAAGAGCATTGGCGTGTACGAGATTACAAGATAAGCGTGATAAGCCAATACATGCATTATCTGGTGGAGAAAGGCAACGTGTTTGGATTGCGATGACATTAGCGCAAAATACACCCATGCTGTTCTTAGACGAACCAACGACGTATTTAGATATCTATTATCAACTTGAAATATTAGAGTTAGTGAAAGAGTTAAATGAAGTACATGGTTTAACGATTGTTATGGTATTACATGACATTAATCAAGCAATCCGTTATAGCGATCATATTATCGTTATGAAAGATGGAGAAATTGTGATGAAGGGTAAGCCAGGTGAAGTCGTAACGGAAGGTATGATTAAAACGATATATGGTGTAGACGTTGTTGTAAAGCACGATAAGGATACAGGGTTGTATATGGTACCAATGGGTATTTAAATATATGAACAATCCATTTTGAGGTGATAATTTGAGTAGTAAAAAAGAAAAGAAAAAGAGTTCTTTTTTTCAACGAATACTTACAGTTGTCTTTTTAGGTATCTTTTTCTACTCTATGTATGAATTAGGCGGTATTTTTATGGACTACTATGAAAATCGTAAAGTACTGGCTGAAGCGCAAGAAATTTATGAGCGGAGTCCGATAGAGGAAAAGGCAAAAGACGGAGAAATACGAACACAGTTTCAAGCTTTACAAAAAATTAATCCAGAAATAGTTGGTTGGATTACGATGGATGATACGCAAATTAATTATCCGATTGTTCAAGCGAAAGATAATGATTACTATTTATACCGTAATTATAAAGGTGAAGATATGAGGGCAGGCAGTATTTTTATGGATCATCGTAACGATGTGAAATCTCAAAATCGAAATACAATTTTATACGGACATCGTATGAAAGACGGTTCTATGTTTGGGAGTCTTAAAAAAATGTTAGAAGAAGATTTCTTTATGTCTCATCGCAAATTGTATTACGATACTTTGTTTGAAGGATATGATGTAGAAGTATTTTCAGTATATACAACGACAACTGATTTCTATTATATTGAAACGGATTTTGGAAGCGATGAGGACTATGGATCTTTTCTAGAAAAAATTAAGGAAAGGTCACTCTATAAAACAGATACAAAAGTGACAGCGGATGATCAAATTTTAACACTTTCTACGTGTGATTATGCACTGGATCCAGAGGCTGGCAGACTAGTCGTTCATGCGAAGTTGGTGAAAAGAAGTTGAAAAAAAGAAAAGGTATAGAAGTTGAGAAGATACATTACTTCTCATACTTCTATACCAATTATTAAACCAAAAGTTATTGTGCTGCAGCCATTGGCATGCGTACAACTTCAACATTGTAGTAAGTGATTTTATTATCAAGAATATATTCTGGCATCCCGCCTTGATGTGAGTGAGCATCTTTAAATGCTGAGCTCTTCGTCCAACCTTGGAAATCTTCTTTTGCATTCCAGCGTGTGCTAATTGTTACTTCATCATAATCAACTGTATTTTGCGTTAAAAGAACTTCTAACCCTAAAAAGCCTGGCATCGTTTCGACTTGACCTACTTTATTAAAGCGCTCAATTAATTTATGTCCATTTCCCTTTGTAATTTTAGCTGTATTTGTAACAATAATCATGTTTTATTCCTCCTATAAATGTAGCCTTTATTTTCGAGAACTCATATACATTAAATGATAATGAAAATCATTATCATTGTCAATGATAATTTTAAATTATGATAATATTTTTTTATGTAAGTACGGTTTCCTCCTGTTGAATGTGTTGACTATATATTTAACTTGGTTATATATTATGTGAATATAATTAATTGAAAATATGTAGAAGTAAAGAATGTTTATACTTTGCTGTCGCAATACTATGAACAAGGAGGATATTATGGTCGAATCACTTTTACTTAGTATCGTTATTATTATTACACTGGGCATCGCCTCACAATGGACTGCATGGCGCTTCCAGCTTCCAGCTATAGTTGTTATGGCCGTCGCTGGGTTATTAATTGGTCCCGTTTTCGGTATTATTAATCCAAAAGAGGTACTCGGAGATATTTTTAGTCCGCTCGTATCACTTTCTGTTGCCATTATATTATTTGAAGGTAGTTTAAGTTTAGATATACGTGAACTGAGAGGATTGTCAAAACCTGTATTTCGTATTGTTACGGTTGGTGCGTTTATTGCTTGGATTGCTGGATCACTTGCAGCTCATTTCGTCGCTGGATTGGATTGGGCGGTTGCATTTATTATTGGAGGACTTTTCATTGTGACGGGTCCAACGGTAATTATTCCGTTATTACGTCAAGCGCGATTAAAACCAAGAACAGCTGCCATTTTAAAGTGGGAAGGGATTATCGTTGATCCATTTGGAGCTTTACTTGCTGTATTTGCTTTTCAAATTGTAAATTTCTTAACGAAAGAAACTGTACAACTGCATACGTTACTATATTTCTTTGCTGGTTCATTATTCGCAATGGTGCTCGGATATGCATGTAGTATTTTTATGAGCTATATGATTTTAAAAGGAAAAGTACCAGAGTATTTAAAGGCGCCGCTTTTGCTCGTTACGGTATTATTATGTTTCGGTATTGCAGATGAAGTGATGCATGAAACAGGTATGTTAGCCGTAACGGTAATGGGGATTACGCTTGCTCGGATGAAGAAATATATTTCATCTATCGGTGATATTCGACATTTCAACGAAAATATTTCAGTACTATTAACGTCGACTGTTTTTATCATATTAACAGCTTCGCTTCCAAGGACGACTATTATGGAGATTTTTAGCTGGCCTATTATAAGTTTTGTACTTATGATGCTATTTGTTGTTCGTCCTTTATCGATTTGGGTATCGACAATTGGAACAGAGTTAACAAAATCAGAACGGGCTTTAGTTGGTTGGATTGCGCCGCGAGGTATTGTTGCATTAACTGTTTCTAGTTATTTTGCGACTGAGTTATTACAAGAAGGTTATAAAGATGCTTCAATATTAACGGCACTTACATTTGCGCTCGTTATTACGACAGTTTGCGCTCACGGATTCTCAATTAGGTTTTTAGCTAAGAAATTAGGATTGGCGAATACTGAGCCGCCAGGTATTTTAATTTCAGGCGCGAGTACATTCTCAGCTGCTTTTGCGTTGCATTGTAAAGAGATGAATATTCCGAGTTTAATTGTAGATGTATCAGAAGAACATTTGCAATGTGCGAAAGTAAAAGAACTTAATACTTATAATGGCCAAATACTCTCAGAACAGTTGCAATTTGAAGTTGATATGAATCAATATGAATACTTAATTGCAGTTACAGATACGGATTCATATAACGTATTGGTTGCCAATACGTATGTTCCGCAGTTTGGACATCATAATACATTTTTACTCCCAATTCATGATGTGGAAAAAATTGAACAAGAGCGCATTTCTCTTTCGAAAAAAGCGCATTTACTGTTTGGGAAAAATGAAATTTATGAAGAGTTAAATAGAAAGATTGAAGATGGTTATACATTTAAAACGATACAAGTTGAGAAAGAACAAAAAATTAATAAAGAAGAGGTCTATTCAGAGGATGTACTATTATTGATTCGTCACAATGACGGTAGTCTTACGTTTTCGACATTGTATAAATATATAACAGTTATGCCAGGAGATGAGCTAGTTGTACTAGCAAAGCAATAATATGGTATAGTGAAACGAGGCTGTTTTTTAGCCTCTTTTTTATATGCTTCCTACTAATAGAAAGCATTCAAATGGAAAGGAAGACATTACATGCGATCTGAAGTAACTATAAAAATAAAACCGAAATTTATAAAAGAAATTAAAAGTGGATATCCGCTTATTTTAAAAGATGCAATTCAAAACTTAAATGATGTTCGTGAAGAAGGAACAATCATCAAAGTAGTAGATGAAAAGAACCAATTTATCGGAAAAGGCTATTATGGAAAACAAAATAAAGGGTATGGCTGGATTTTAACGAGAAAAGAAAAAGAGCAAATTAATCAGGATTTCTTTGAAAGTAAAATCAAATCCGCGTTACATAAACGAAAGCAGTTCTATAAATCAAAGGATACAACGGCATTCCGTGCCCTAAATGGTGAGGGAGACGGTCTTGGCGGTTTAATCATCGATTATTATGACGGTTTTTACGTGGTGAGCTGGTATAGTGAGGGGATTTATACTTTCAGAGATGAAATTGTAGCAGCTCTTCAAAAAGTAGCGAACTTTAAAGGTATCTATGAGAAAAAGCGTTTTGATACGAAAGGGAAATACATTGAAGATGATGATTTCGTAGCAGGAGAGCGCGGTGAGTTCCCACTTATCGTAAAAGAAAACGGTGTAAACTTTGCTGTATATTTAAATGACGGGGCGATGGTTGGTGTATTTTTAGATCAACGTAACGTTCGAAAACAAATTCGTGATAAATATGCACAAGGAAGAACTGTTTTAAATATGTTCTCTTATACAGGAGCGTTCTCTGTATTTGCAGCGCTTGGCGGCGCAAGTAAAACAACAAGTGTTGACCTTGCCAATCGTAGTTTAAGTAAAACGATTGAGCAGTTCAGTGTAAATGAAATTGATTACGAAGCACAAGACATTATTGTAGAAGATGTATTTTTATATTTCAAATATGCAGCTAAGAAAAAGATGAAATTTGATATGGTGGTACTTGATCCTCCAAGTTTTGCACGCTCTAAAAAATATACATTTAGCGCAGCGAAAGACTATAAAAACTTATTAAAAGAAACAATCGCGATTACAGAAAATAACGGTATTATCGTTGCTTCTACAAATTGTAGCGCGTTCGATATGAAAAAGTTTAAAGGTTTTATCGATACAGCATTTAAAGAAATGAATGGAAAATATAAAATATTAGAAGAACATTCTTTACCAGAAGATTTCCGTACAATTGATCAGTTTAAAGAGGGAGACTATTTAAAAGTAGTTTTCATCGAGAAAATTAAAGGTTAATACAGAAAAAGGAGCTCAAGTTTAAATGAGCTCCTTTTCTTATTGAACGATATTTTGTACTCTGCCAACTTGCCCATCCTGCAATCGTACTTTAATACCGTGCGGATGAGAGGGGGAGTTAGTTAGAATATCTTTTACAATTCCTCTTGTTAGCTTGCCTGTACGTTGATCTTGTTTTAATACAATATCAACTTCAAGACCTGATGAAATATTAGATCGTTTTTGTCCGCTCATTTACACACCTGTACGTCTACGTTGGTTGTTTGTTTTCTTCGTTTGTTGGTTTTGTAATTTTTTCGTTGCTTGGCTTTGATTCGTATTGTTTGCAGCATTTCCATTTCCTTGCTTTTTCTTTGCAAGTTGTTCGCGCATTAAATCAGCTAAGCTTACTTTTTTGTTTTCTGACATGATAAGTCTCCTTTATATAAAGTTAATTATGAACAATAGTAGTGAATTTTATCATATCATTGTTAAGGAAGGAAGGGAAGTTGGTTTGAAAATTCATATAATTCTTTCCAGCATTCCTTCGTTACGATACAATTAAAATGTTAATGTTTGTAAAAAAGGGGATAGAAATATGTCACATCATATTTTATTAGTTGAAGATGACATCTCAATTCAAGAGATGGTTGAAACATATTTAGTAAAAGAAGGTTTTCACGTTACAATCGCATCTGATGGAGAAGAAGGCGTTAACGCATTTTTAAAAGGTTCATTTGATTTGATTATCCTCGATATTATGATGCCAAAGCTAGATGGCTTAGAGGTTGTGCGAATCATTCGAGAAAAAAGTGCGGTGCCAATTTTAATGATGTCGGCAAAAGATACAGATGTTGATAAAGCTGTTGGGTTAGGACTTGGAGCAGATGATTACATTTGTAAGCCGTTTTCTATGATTGAATTGGTAGCACGTGTAAAAGCCGCTATTCGAAGGTCTACAAAGTATTCAGCTGTGGAATCGAAAGATGAGGCCATTCAGATTGGTGATTTAATAATTGACCCAATTAATTTTACTGTGGAGAAAAAGGGAAGACAGCTTAAACTTACTTTAAAAGAATTTGAGATTTTAAAGCTATTCGTGAAGAATCAAAATCGTGTTTTTACGAAAGCACAAATATATACGCTTGTTTGGAATGAAGAATATTATGGTGATGATAATGTTATTAATGTTCATATGAGAAGATTACGTGAGAAAATTGAAAGTGATCCATCTAATCCGGAATATATTAAAACACTATGGGGCATCGGTTATAAGTTGGAAGTGATGTAATATGGTCAATCTGTTAATAGGCATTATTTTTATATTGTTATGTGTCATTTACATACAATATAAAATGAGAAAAAACAGTAGCGGGAATTTACGGTACACATATGAAAAGCTAGAAAGTATTGTAAATGAAAAAACAGGTGAGAAGTTACTCGTTATGACAGATGATCCAGAATTGCAAAGGTTATTAGTAGCAATTAATCAATTATTAGATGCAAAACAGAAAACGAATGCCGATCATGCGAAAGTAGAAATTTCGATGAGAAAAATGCTTTCAAATATTTCACATGATTTAAAGACGCCATTAACCGTTATTCTTGGATATACAGAAATGTTAAATGCGGATAAAACGATAAATGAAGAAGAACGGCGAATATTACTTGAAAAGGTGCATATGAAAACGCTGGAAGTGATGGAACTGATTCATAAGTTTTTTGATTTGGCGAAATTAGAATCTGGTGACAAGGCAATCGAGATGACAAAAGTAAATATGAATGAAGTTTGCCGCGAGAAGATTTTATCTTTTTATGATTTAGTGACGACGAAAGGTTTTCATGTTCATATTGATATACCAGAAAGAAATATATATGCACTTGGAAATGTAGAAGTATTAGGTAGAGTATTGAATAATTTAATATCAAATGCGATTACATATGGAGACGATGGAAAGACACTCGGTATGACGTTAAGAGATGATGAAACGAGTGTGTATATAGATGTATGGGATACAGGAAAAGGAATTGATGAATCTCATATTGATAAAGTGTTTGAGCGTATGTACACACTTGAAGATTCAAGAAATAGATTGTACCAAGGAAGCGGTCTAGGATTAACGATTACAAAAAGGCTTGTGGAAGCGATGGATGGAAAAATTCATCTTTCTAGTAGGCCGTATGAAAAAACAATTTTTACAGTTGTATTAACAAAGATGCAGTTTTAGCTTGTAGAGAAGTAGATTCTACAAGCTTTTTTTCAGCGTAAGAAATTTGTAAGGAACGGGTAAGAAAAAAGAGATTTTCGTTGTCTATTATAGAAATATAAAGTAGTGCGAAAGGAGACAGTGACATGACATATATATTAAAAACGAATCAGTTAACGAAAGTGCTTAAAGGAAAAGAAGTTATTTCTAGCGTTAACATGCATGTGAAAAAAGGAGAGATATACGGTTTCTTAGGACCGAACGGTGCAGGTAAAACAACGATTATGAAAATGATCACAAATTTAATCAAACCGACGAGCGGTGATATTGAAATTTTCGGTGAGAAGTTAACAGACACTTCTTATGAAGTATTAAAAAGAATGGGAACAATTATTGAATATCCGGTTTTTTATGAGAAGCTAACAGCAAAGGAAAACTTAGAATTACATTGTGAATATATGGGCTATTACGATAAAAATGCAATTGATCATGCTTTAAATTTAGTGAAACTGCACGGCATTGATAATAAAAAAGTAAAAGATTTTTCATTAGGGATGAAACAACGACTCGGTATTGCAAGAGCAATCATGACAAAACCAGAGCTTCTCATTTTAGATGAACCAATTAACGGTTTAGATCCAATTGGTATTAAAGAATTGCGAGATTTATTTAAAATGCTCTGCAAAGAATATGGCATTACTTTATTAGTTTCTAGTCATATTTTAGGCGAGATGGAACAAATGGCAGATACAATTGGTGTTATTCAAAATGGGAAACTAATAAAAGAAGTTTCAATGAAGAGTATTAATGGAAAACAAACAGAGTACATTGAAATCACTGTTCCTGATGTAAAACGTGCAGCTTATATTCTAGAAGATAAACTCGGTATAAAAAATTACAAAATAATGAGTGGAAACATGATTCGTGTTTATGAAGTGGCGGTGACGCAGCAAGCAATTTCAAAAGCACTCATTATGAATGATGTAGAAATTGAAAGTATTAATAAGAAGCATAGCTCCTTAGAAGAATATTTCTTGAATGTAATGGATAGAGAAGGCATTCATGCTTAATGGAGGTGGCTTATATGTTTAAACTAATGAAGCTCGAATGGAAGAAACATCAATTATCTAGTTACTTTAAAGGTGTAGCAATTTGTATTATAGTAATTTTTGCTGCGGTAAGTCTTATGGGGTTGGGAGCGAAATTGGAAGAAGATGCGGCGCTCACTGATTTTACAAAATATATGACCTTAGCAAACATCTTTATTAGGATGACATTTCTTATTTTTAGTTCGGTCATTTTACCACGTTTAGTAATTGATGAGTATAAGAACAAAACAATGCAACTATTGTTTATGTATCCATTGCGAAGGAAAATGTTAATGAGGGCGAAATTAACAATCGTTTTTAGTTTTTGTTTTGTGAGCATGATTATTGCTACTTTCACTATTAGTTTGCTCATACTTTTTATGAATCCAATGATGGGAGTAATTGAAACGCCTGTTACGATGGGGGAAATAATAGCTACCGTTCCAGCTACTTTTATAAATGCATTTATGATATCCGGTATAAGTTTAATTCCTTTATTTTTTGGGATGAGAAAGAAATCGACACCGACAACGATTACTTCTGCAGTAATAATTGGGATGATAATGAACAGTAACATTGGAAACAATCAAGTAAGTTTTTATAATTTTATAGCTATCCCAATAGTGCTCTGTTTATTAGGGATTTTTATTAGTTATCTTTCATATCGTAAAATCGACAAGGTTGATGTGGCGTAAAGTAAGTTTAAAACAACAACGAACTGGGGTATGAATGTTGAAAAAAATAATAGTAATTGCAATTTTATTTCTGACAATTGCTAGTGTGGTTTTTGGTTTTAAGACATTTCAGGGGAAAGATTTTAAGAAAGAAAAGTCTTTTGAGATAAATAATATAAAAGAAATAGAAGTGGATAATGAGAACTGGGATATTGAATTTAAAAGTACAGATGGTAACAAAATAGTAATTTCTGCTCAAGGTCAAAGAGTAGATAACGATTTAGAGCCTGTCAAAATAGAAAATGACGGAAAGAAAATTGTGATTAAACAAAAACAAAAGGCGATCAGATTTTTTAATGGTTTTACGTTTAGGAAGAAAAATAGTATATCTATAGCTATTCCGAAGAAAGAAATAGATAAAATTGTATTAAATAATAAATCTGGTGATGTGAAAATAAGCGATATAGTAGTAAAAAGTATCGTGACAAAAGGCAAATCTGGAGATGAAATGATTTTAGGACTATCGGCAGAGAAAGGCGAATTCATATCGCAAAGTGGAGAGTTAGTTGTAAAAGATAGTTCAGTACAAGAGTTAAACATAAAGTCTACGACTGGTGATAACTATATAACAAATGTAAACAACTTCAATATGAACATCAATTCAACATCCGGTGAAGTATTACTGAAAGATATGACAGAAGGAAAATCATTATTTGTAGAAACAAAATCAGGAGATATTGGCGTAAGGTATAAAGGTGTTCCAGCTTCATTGAAACTTACAGCTAAAAGTAATTCGAATGACATAATGGTGAATGTAAACGGATTGAAGAAAGACAAGAATACTGAAAAGATAATAGAAGGAATCATTGGTGATGCAACAAATGAAGTGAAGATTTTAAGTGAAACAGGAGCAATTTATATTGATTAAGTCTTAAACGAGAGGAGGACCATCATGCTACGTCTTATGAAGCTAGAACTGAAGAAATTTAAACTTGGCTGGTACGTGAAGAGAGCAGTAATTGCAAATCTTGTTATACTGGCATTATTGATTTTTGTCAGCATCGTTTCTCAAATAGAGGGAGATCCAGAAATAAGAGATCCGCAGGCGATTTTGTTAATGGCTAGTGCAATAGTAAGAGCAACATTTATTATTTTTGGTGCTGTACTAATAGCTAAGTTAATAATTGATGAATATAAAAACAAAACAATATTACTCATGTTTTCTTATCCAATTAATCGAAAGAAAATAATGATTAGTAAGTTGGCTATTACAGCAATATTAACATTCATAACAGTTATTTTATCCAATATTTTTGTAGTAGGAATTTTCATTGGAGTAGATAGTTATTTTTCGATTCTTTCTAATCCATTTACAGTAGATCAATTGATTCAAGAAGGGATAAATCTCGTTCCTTTAGCCATTGCCACTGCTGGAATAAGCTTAATTCCTCTATACTTCGGAATGCGTAAACGTTCAGTGCCAACTACTATTGTTTCGTCTATTATCGTTGTACTAATTGCAATTAATAACCCACCAATATTTCCTATAGCGACCTTTCTTCCCCTTCAACTAGCATTTGCAGTGATTGGAGTTGCGATTGCATATTACGGAATTAAAAATATAGAGAGGGAAGATGTAACAGCGTGACAAGAATAAGAAAAAAGAGTTGGCGTTACACCAACTCTTTTTTTGTATATGTATGCTTTGTTACTATTCTGTAAATTTGTAGTGTTTACTCAAATACTCTTGCACTCCTGGAGAAATGTTAAAGTTATTAGGACTTTTATATTCGATAGTAAATTCTCCGTCTCCACTTGTTTCAAAGGAGACCGCATAGCTATCCATTTTAGCATCGTAAGAAGTATTTTTGACTTCCGCATCTAGATTAAAGTATTTTGTAATATATTCTTTTGATTCCGTAATTGCTGTTTGTTTTTCCCAAGGGGTACCATAATATGTGAAATAAAGAGATACACTAATAACTCCAATAATAGAAGTTAGTAAAATAGTTCCCATAACTATTTTTTTATTTTTTGTATTCAATTTGGTTGCGCCTCCTTATAATATGTATTCATTTTAACGTGTTTTTTCCATAAAACAACCATTTAATAGAAAATAGTTTCACATGAAACAAGTTACAGAAAAAGACAAGGTTTGTAAACACCTTGTCTTTTTCTGTAGTTACATTTTAGGAGCTTCCATTCCAGCCGCAGCCCATTCTTCTTTTGCAGGACCATATACGCCAGGAACTGTTAAGCCAGCTTGGCGCATTAAAACTGTCATTTGTCCGCGGTGGTGATTTTGATGATTAATGAGCGTCATTAAAAATATAGAATTCGGCATAGGGCGACCAAAGAAATCATTAATAGTAGTTAAGTCTTTATTAGTCCATTCGCTTGGAAGTGCTTCAACAAAAGCCGCATTTACTTTACGATACCCATCTGCAATTGTTTTTGCTGAAGTTGGAACAGGATAATCTTTCGTTTCCCCTTCAAACTTAAGCCCTGTACCAGATAGCATAACAGGAAGTGCTGTAACGATATGCCAAGCGACTCTCCCTAACGTCCAGTGCCCAGGTGCAATTTCTTGTGATAAAGATTCATCTGTTAATGTATCGAGCATCTTTTGAGTAGACTCAGCCTCGTATGTCCATGATTGTAAGAAGCCTTCAATTGTTTGGTACATTGTTATCCCTCCTATTTTTGTTCATAGATTAAATTCGTGAGAGATAATATAATCCCTGTTCCACAAGAAATAATTAATTAAGCATTGCTACAATATGAAAATAATTAGAAAATATTTGTAAAAGTGTCAGAAAACGAATGTATTCATTCGTATATATAATGAATAAAGAATGGGATAAAGAGTGGTGATAAGGGTGAAGGATATAGAAATAGTAGAAGGTCTTCGAAAGCAAGATATGTTAGCATTACATACAGCAATTGATCGATATGGGGATTTAATTTATAAGGTGGTTCATAGTGTTTTAGATACGGCACAGAGTAAGGTGTTAGTGGACGAATGTGTTGATGATATTTTATTAATCGTTTGGTACAACATTAGTAGTTATGATGAAAATCGTGGGAAATTTAGAAACTGGCTTATATCTGTCGCTAAATTTAAAGCCATTGATTATAAACGAAAAAGTAATAAGGCTTATCAATTACAAGAGTTTCAGCAAGAAATATATGAAGATAGAAAAAATGTCAATTTAACAAAAGAAGAGCGAGATTATAATTTTTACGTTTTAATTAAAGAATTGAATGAAGAAGATAAGAAAATTTTTATAAAAAGGTATTTAGATGAATATAGCGTACAAGAAATAGCGCTTGAATTCGGTATGACACGAGATACGGTATATAGCAGGCTTTCAAGAGGGAGAAAAAAATTGAAGAAGATGTTGGGGGGGAAAAGAAATGAATAAAGAAAAGTTACTTCAGGAATTAAATAACTTGCAGTATAGCGATAATTTTGTAGATGATTATAGAAATGATGAGAAAATAGATAAAAAGAAAATAGATCGTACAAAAGAAGTTGTAACAAAAACAATTTTAATGAAACGTTGTTATGAGGTTGTACAAGAAGAGTTACAGGGAAGCGAAGAGATTTTATATAGTATGTTTGCTGAAAATCCTCGCGTGAAAAATTGGCAGACAGGAACAGCGATGAGCTTAGGGGTAGGCGTTCTTGCAATGAACTTCGGTATTAATAATGTGTTAATCGTTACAAATAAACGGTTGTATGTGTTTTTTATGGATCGTTATTATAATGAAGTTGATTTAAAAGTATGTGTATTGAATGAAGTAGCTTATATGAAAACAATATTAGACCGTAAAGGTGGAAGTGAGTTTCTGCATATAAAGTATAAAAATGATAAGGAATACGTATTATTGGGAAATGCTGATGATTACAGAGAGTTATTTCAAATAGTAGGTAGATTGAAAATAGCAAACGGAATAGAACTAAGGTTACAGGATAAGAAATTAAAGAGACGGTTAACTTTAAAACGAAGTGTGTTTAATATAATCATGTACTCACTTGTTATATACTTTATGTACAAAGCTTATATTAATTTTATGCCATAATAAAAAAGACGGCTTCACATATATGAAGCCGTCTTTTAACTAACCTTCTTCCCACTCTTCCTCATCAACCATAAGAAATACGGTGCTCCAAGTACAGCAACAACAAGCCCAGAAGGAATTTCCTTCGGATATGCAATCGTTCGTCCGAGTAAGTCAGCAACGGAAAGAAGGATTGCTCCAAACAGTGCTGAACAAACGAATAGTCTTTGATGATTCATGCCAACAACGATTCGCGTTAAGTGCGGTGCAACAAGGCCTAAAAAGGCGATAGTACCGACAGCAGCAATATTAATTGATGCAAGTAGTGTCACTAACATAATTAGAGCAAGATGCGTTTTATTTACAGGCTGCCCGAGTCCGGTTGCTAAATCATCGCCAAGCACAAGAACGTCGAGTTATTTCATTTTATTATAATTCTTAATGTCTGCCATCCCTACTGGCTGAACACCAAGTGCTAATAAGTCTTCTGAATATACCCACTCAAGTACAACAACTTTTTTCGCTGGTTTATCTAACTTCGTTTCCCCTTCAGCGTGTTTAATTGCTATAGCTTGATTTTTATTGTCCGCTTTTGTTTCTTTTTTCTCCTCTTTTTGCTGACCACATCCAACATCGAATAGAAGAACTGCTATGAAAATACCGATAATTTTCTTCATCTTCTGCCCAAAAATAAAATGTTTTATTTGCAATATGTACGATGGTGAAAATCATTATCAATTAAAACATCCAAATCATACTATGAGGGCATTTTAAGTGTCAATATTTTTTGGGAATTTAGACTAAAAATAACGATTTATATAGATTTTAATATGTCATATTAAAATGCATACGTGTATCAAAGTTGAAGGAGCTGAAATTCCTTTAATGAGGAAGGCGAAAGTACAAGCGAAAGGAGAGCGTATTGCATGTAATATTTATTAGAATGTAAGGAAAAAAACTTTGTTTATAAAAGGTTTGTTCCAGAGCGGGTAGTTGATAAGGAAAATAAAAACTGATTTATATTAGAAAGATATTTTTAATTAGTGGGCTGTACTTAAACGATTGAACACGAAGGAGGGTCAACATGTCTTTATGGAGTAATAATGCAAATGGATATTGTGGATGTAATAATCAAAATGGTTTACATGTTGATTCGTGCTGTTTTAGTTGCGATGGGACAGTTCCTAAGCTTGGGCCAACAGGTCCAACGGGAGCAACAGGAGCAACGGGAGCAACAGGTCCAACGGGAGCGACAGGTTCAACAGGAGCAACGGGAGCGACAGGAGTAACGGGAGCAACGGGTCCAACGGGAGCAACAGGAGTAACGGGAGCAACGGGCTCAACAGGAGCAACGGGTTCAACAGGAGCAACGGGTCCGACGGGAGTGACAGGAGCAACGGGTTCAACAGGAGCAACCGGAATAACAGGAGCAACGGGAGCGACAGGAATAACAGGAGCAACGGGCTCAACGGGAGTGACGGGTTCAACAGGAGCAACGGGTCCGACGGGAGCAACAGGAGCAACAGGAGCAACGGGAGCAACGGGCTCAACGGGAGTGACGGGTTCAACAGGAGCAATGGGTCCGACGGGAGTGACGGGTTCAACAGGAGCAACAGGTCCGACGGGAGCAACGGGCTCAACGGGAGCGACGGGTCCGACGGGTCCGACGGGAGCGACAGGAGCAACGGGTCCAACGGGAGCGACAGGAGTAACGGGAGCAACGGGTCCAACGGGAGCGACAGGAGCAACGGGCTCAACAGGAGCAACGGGTCCAACGGGAGCGACAGGAGTAACGGGAGCAACAGGAACAACGGGAGTAACAGGTACGAGTATCACGGCGACGTATGCATTTGCAAATAATACGTCGGGAACAGCGATATCGGTACTTCTTGGTGGAACAAATGTCCCACTTCCAAATAATCAAAACATCGGTCCAGGAATTACTGTTTCTGGTGGGAACACAGTATTTACGGTTGCAAATGCTGGGAATTATTGTATTTCATATACGATTAATATAACGGCTTCATTATTAGTCAGTTCACGGATTACAATTAATGGAGCACCACTTGCTGGGACGATCAATGCTCCTGCGTTAGCAACCACATCATTTAGTGCAACAATTATTACAACTCTTGCAGCAGGAGATGCTATTAGTTTGCAACTATTTGGTTTGTTAGCTGTTGCCACATTATCAACAACTACACCAGGAGCTGTGTTAACGATAATAAGATTAAGCTAAATAATAACTCTCTTATTCTTTTATAGATTAGGAGAGTTTATACATATAATAAGAAGTTAATGGAGTGAAGCATAGTTATATAAAAGTCAGAATATTATGATTGTAACGCTATGGCGACTATAATATAATGAAAACAACCATCATGAATGAACATTCATTTATTTTTTATGTATTTGAAGGGGGAATGAAGGTGGAAAAACCATGGTTGAAAAGTTATCCAGAGGAAATTCC
>Ga0209130_1001161_pt1 | contig 19017 bp, 21 predicted proteins | sample AraplaMF_Cvi_mLB_FD_184264 | JGI IMG/M metagenome (GOLD analysis project Ga0209130, IMG submission 184264) | Arabidopsis root microbial communities from the University of North Carolina, USA - plate scrape MF_Cvi_mLB (SPAdes) (version 2) | ecosystem: Host-associated > Plants > Roots > Endosphere...
GAATACTTTCGGGTATTTCAGCAACATTTTTCACATTGAACAATCAAATGAAGATTTTCGTTTCCTTGCTAAATTTGGTGTATCCTACGAAGAGGGAAAAAGTGAACATATGTGGTTTGAAATGCAAAACATTACGGAAGATTTCATTCAAGGAATACTCATTAACGAACCATATTTTATAAAAGATATGAGTGAAGGAAATAGTTATCATTTAGATTTTGATAACTTAACAGAATGGGTTATTTATGCAGGAGATGCCGTTATAAAGCCAAATAACTTATATATGTTTATTGGTGAATAAGTAACAAAACGCCTTCAATATGATTGAAGGCGTTTCACTTTATTGTGCCATTAATTCCGTATCCTTTACTTTCTCCAGATGAGAAAGTACACACTTTGCGGCTTTCTCACCTTGACTAATACAGTCCGGAAGACCAGAACCAGCGTAAGAACTACCTGCCAAGTATATACCTGGCAACTCTTTTTCCATAAATGTTGTGAGTTTCTTCATTCGCTCGTTATGGCCTACTGTATATTGCGGCATTGCTTCTTTCCAGCGGCTTACGACTGTAAACTCTGGATCCTCTGTAATATCCATCGTCTTTCGTAAATCTTCTAGTACGAGCTGAATGAGTTCCTCTTCTGTTTGTTCTACAACTGCTTCATCACCAGGGCGTCCAACGTAACAACGAAGTAGCATTTTTCCTTCTGGCGTTGTATGTGGCCATTTTTTATGTGTCCACGTACATGCTGTAATGGTGTAATCACTATTTCGAGAGACGACAAACCCTGTGCCATCAATATCGCGCTGAATGGCTGATTGTGGGAAAGCCATTGCTACATTGGCGACTGATGTGGACGGGATGTTGCGAAAGAAACGAAACTGCTTGTACTGCGCAAACATAGATGGCAATACTTTATGTGATGTTGCCACTACGACCGCGTCTGCTTCTATTTCTTTTCCGTTACTAAGAATAATCGTATAACCATCACCCTGTTTTGCAATTTTTTCAATACGAGTACCTTTTATTATCGTACCTTCATGCATCTTCATTTCGAGAGATTCTACGATAGATTCTAAACCTGTTTTCACTGTTTGGAAGATTCCTTTTTTCGGTTCAGATGTCTCTTCTTTCGGAGCAAGCGTACGCATGCCGAGTGAAATACTGCGATGTTTTTGCTCGATTTGATACATTTGCGGGAATGTTGACATTAAGCTCATTTCATCAATATCCCCTGCATAAATACCCGATAGTAATGGTTCGATTAAATTTTCAACCACTTCGTTGCCGAGGCGATGTCTGAAAAAATGCCCGAGTGATTGGTCAGATACTGGTTTTGATCTTGGCATTAATAGATCAAAACCAGCTCTTAGTTTACCAATTGGGGAGAATAGCCTGGAAAATAGAAACGGCGTAATTTGCGTTGGAATTCCCATCATTGATCCGATCGGCATTTTATGTAACCGATTGTTTACGAGGATAAATGATTGACCGGCCTTATTATTTACAAGTTCATCGCCAAAACCTAATTCTTTCGCTAATGTAGCTGCACTTTCTTTTCGTGCTAAGAAAGAGTCCGGTCCTCGTTCAATTGTAAATCCATCTTTTCGAACGGTTTGAATTTTCCCGCCAAGTTTACCCGATGCTTCTATCAGTAATGTATCGATCGGCAAGTTCTTGTCACGAATATCTTTTTGTAAGTTATACATCGTTGTTAATCCTGTGATGCCACCGCCGATGATTACAACTTTTTTCCTCAAGCAGGCTCCCCCTTTCTTCTTACATTACAGATTCTTTTTTCTTTAATACAACGTCTGTTAAGCAATCAATAAATGCGTCCGATGCATTTGGCATTTCTGGACGATAATATTTCGCGCCAATTTCATCTGTTACAACTTTACACTCAAAGTCATTGTCATATAAAACTTCTAGATGTTCCGCAACAAATCCAACTGGTGCGTATACGAATGAAGTATAACCGTACTTTTCATTTAATTCTCTCGTTAAATCTTGTACATCTGGACCAATCCAAGGATCTGGTGTGTTTCCTGCACTTTGCCAACCTACTGCATAGTTTGCTACTTCAGCACCTCTTGCAATATAATCAGCTGTTTCATTTAATTGATCTGGATATGGATCGCCAAGTGCGATAATTTTTTCTGGTAAGCTATGTGCAGATACGATTAATACTGCTTTTTCACGTTCTGCTTCTGACATACCGTTATATATACCTTTCACTGCATCAACCCAGTACTGGATGAATTTCGCTTCTTTATACCAGCTATCAATGCCGTGAATTGTTAAGTTTCCAAGTTTCTCAGCTTCTTCTTGTGCTCGTCCTACATACGATTTCACGCTAAATGTAGAATAGTGCGGCGCCAGAACAAGTGCGATTGCATCTTGTATACCGTCGTTATGCATATCTTTCACCGCATCTTCAATGAACGGTTCAATATGTTTTAAGCCAAGATACATACGGTACTCTACTTCATCTTGTACTTCATTTAAACGCTTCTCTAACTTTTTAGCTTGCTCTAATGTAATAGTAGCTAAAGGAGAAATACCACCAATTGCACGGTAACGCTCTGTTAAATCTTCTAGCATTTCAGGACTTGGCTTTCTTCCTCTACGAATATGTGTATAGTAACGTTCAATATCTTCTTCTTTATATGGCGTTCCGTATGCCATTACAAGCAAACCAATTTTCTTTTTCATACAGCAATGCTCCTTTACTTCGCTAACTGCCCTTTAGAGTATTCATGAATAAATGTAGTTAAACGTTTTAATGTATCTGGATTTACTTCTGGGAATACACCGTGTCCTAAGTTAAAGATATAACCTGGCTGTTTCATCCCTTGATCTAAAATACCTTTTACATGTTCTTCAATAACAGACCATGGTGCAAGTAAGAATGAAGGGTCCATATTACCTTGTACCGCCTTATGAACGCCACGTGCGCGTGCTTCTTCGATCGGTAAGCGCCAATCTAAGCCTACTACATCAAGCGGTAAGTCGTGCCATTCATTTACTAAATGCGCAGCTCCTACGCCGTGCATAATCATTGGAACACCCATCGTACGAACTTCTGCAAAAATACGCTCCATTGCTGGTTTAATAAATACGCGGTAATCTGCTACATTTACTGTTCCAACCCAAGAATCGAAAATTTGAACTGCTTTTGCTCCTGCGTTAATTTGTGCTTTTAAATATGTAATAACCATATCTGCTAGCTTATCCATTAAAGCGAACCAAGCTTTCGGCTCTGCATACATGAACGCTTTCGTATTATGATAATTACGAGATGGACCGCCTTCAATCATATAGCTCGCTAATGTAAATGGAGCTCCTGAAAAACCGATTAACGGTACGTCTAACATTTCTGTCGTTAATAAACGAATCGTATCTAATATGTACGGTACGTCATCTTCTGGATTGATTTCCCCTAGCTTTTCTACGTCTTGTAAAGAACGGATTGGATTATCAATAACTGGACCAATACCTGATTTAATTTCTACGTCCACACCAATTGCAGGTAGTGGTGACATAATATCTTTATACAGAATTGCTGCGTCTACGTTATATTGATCAACTGGCAACTTTGTTACGTAAGCACATAACTCTGGATTGTGTGTAATTTCAAATAAAGAATACTTTTCTTTTATCTTTCTATATTCCGGCTGCGAACGACCTGCTTGACGCATATACCATGCTGGTACATAATCAGTACGTTCCCCCCTACATGCTTTTAAAAATGTCTCATTTATAGTTCTTACCAAGACCCTTGCTCCCTTCCTTACCAATGCTTCGAATACGTTCGATATTTATCTTTTTTTACTATACAGCTTGTAAAAACAAAATGCATAATATTATGTACGTTGTTCATTAAATTGACACAAACATCCTTAAAAACGCTTACTATTTTCACAACATTCTTATTATAACACAGAGAAAAACTATGGTTTAGCTACTTTTGACTTTTCTCCTTCGCGATTCGTTTGTGTGTTATATGGCACAACGTAAAAACTCGGTTTTGAAAAGATGTTCACGAACTTTTCTTCATATTCTCCGGCACCATTTACAGTACCTACATGCGTATGAATTCCGTTTTCCACTCTATAAATACGATACATAATTCTATCATCAGGAAGTGGTGTCCAACTTAATTTCGCTTTAAATAAACCGAAAGGACTAAACGCTAATTTCATTTTCACATCTTCAATTTTGCGCAGACGAATCGGAGCACCGATTGTTTCCACACCTTCTGGCTGCCTAAACTGCTCTTTCTGTTCTACATTTGCCTTCGTTAAAATTTTCTTAAACAATTTCGTTGCTGATGTACTTTCTCCTTGTAACTGATGCTCTTTATCCGTACGGTCATAACCAATCCAAACAGCCCCTACTAAATTTGGCGTATAACCAACAAACCACATATCTCTCGCTCCATTATCGTCATTTGGTAAGGAAGTTGTGCCTGTTTTCCCAGCTAACGCCCCGTTATATACACCGGCTTTTGCTGTCCCTTCCTTTACAACTCCTTCAAGCATTTTCGTCATATACCAAGCCGTTTGTTTCGAGAAAATGTTCGTTTCTGCTTTTGGCGATTCTCCAATAACTGCGCCGTGTCTATTTAACACTTTGTCAATAACGTGCGGCTCAATAATATCACCATTTGCTAAAAACGCACGATACATTTTCACAAGATCAAATGTTGAAACACCATTTTTCAATCCACCAAGCGCTGTACTTAAACCAGCATCAGCAATATGAACATTACCTTTCTCTAAATATTGCTTTCCTTCTTCTACCCCTAATTCATTTAATAAAGATACTGCCGGTACGTTTGCTGATTCTAAAATTGCATCGTACATCGTCATTTCTTTCGTATATTGACGATTGTAATTGCGGGGTTCATACCCTTCAAAAGAAGTTCTTTCATTCTTTAATAAAGAATACGGATTATACTTTTTCGTTTCGAGTGCTGGCGCATAGACGATAAGTGGTTTTAGCACAGAACCGGGTTGTCTTTTTGCAAAAACTCGATTAAACCCTCTCGGGACGTACTTTCTTCCGCCAATTGCCGCTTTAATTCCGCCCGTACGATTATCCATTAATAAAAATGCACCTTGCGCTCCCTCTTCTTTACCAGGGAAATTCCTTGCATCTTGAAACTGGTTATATGCTACCTTTTGAATCTTTTCATCCATCGGTACGACAAACGTATATCCTCCGCGAAGTACTTCTTGATGAGACAATCCGTATAAATGTGCGGCTTCATCTATGACCATATCGACATACGGCATATATGCGAGCTCATTTTCGTCTAAGTTTTTATATAAAGCAATCGTCTTTCCTTGATAACGTACACTATCTTCGGCAGTCAAATAACCTTGTTTATGCATCAGTGACAATACGAGATCACGACGCTCCTTACTTTTCTCTGGGGAGAAATAAGGTGAATATCCGTTTGGCGACTTCGGAAGACCTGCAAGCATTGCGCCCTCTTCTACTGATAAATCTTCTACATTTTTATTAAAATACAACTTTGCTGCTGCTTGAATACCGTAAGCACCATGACCAAAATAGATATGATTCATATACATTTCAAGAATTTGTTGCTTCGTATACTTTTGCTCTAATTGAAGAGAAATTGCGACTTCCTTCAACTTGCGCGTAACTGTTTTTTCACGAGTTAAAAAGACGTTTTTCGCGAGTTGCTGCGTAATGGTACTACCGCCTTCAACCTTATCTCCAGCTAACGTATCTTTATAAAGAGCACGGAATATAGACGGATAATCAATTCCTTGATGCTCATAAAAACGAGAATCCTCTACTGCAACAAACGCCTGCTGCACGTATTTTGGAATTTGCTCGATTGGTACGAGGTCTCTATTTTCTACGTATAATTTCGTAATTTCTTTCCCTTTCTGGTCAACGATACGTGATGAAGAGTGGAAAACGAGCTGCTTTTCATCCATCATATAGCCACCAGCTAACACGATAAGTTTATAAAGTACAATCGCTAATAATAGCGTTGCTAACCCACCTAATAAAGTCCACTTTACTTTCTTCATACATCGGCCTTCTTTCCAAATGATGGTACATTTATTATTTGAAAAAGAAGTATCTTTATGTATATAATCTTCGAAGTTTTTTAAGAGAGTTGATATAATAGAAACAAATAATTAAAGGGGGCATTAAAATGAAGGCTATTATTTCATACGAAACACCTCTAGAACAAGCGCATTTCACTGCAAAAAATAATGAAAAAGATATGTTTTATAAAGAAAATACAGAAGAATCTGTAGAAGGTTCTCTTCAATATGACGTACTAGACGCTGTTGGAGAATTTAAAGGACAACCTGGCTATATCGTTTGTAACAACATTTCTGTAACAGACGAAGGTCGCCCAGTATTTGAAAACCGTTTTAAAAACCGTGCAGGCCTTATTGAAAACGAACCAGGATTTCAAGCAATCCGCGTTCTACGCCCATTAAGTAACGATACATATGTCATCTTAACGATGTGGGAAACGGAACAAAACTTTAAAGACTGGACAGAATCACGTTCATTCGAAAACGCTCACAAAAAACGCCCCACGCAAGCAGAAGGACAAGCTCAGGCGCATCCACATGCGGAACAGCAGAAGAGTATTTTCTCTCGTCCGTCATTTGTGACTACTTTTGATGTGTTAGTTTAGAGGTTTTGTAGTTCGGAGTTGGCGGTACATGAAATTAATATCGGCGATTTTTCGAATATATCGGCGCAACTCGGAATATATCAGCGATTTCTGAAATATATCGGCGCAACTCAAGTTATATCAGAGATTTTCCAGATATATCGACTTATCGACAAATCACGACACAAAAAAGGAAACACCCTCACGCACCGGTGTTTCCTTTTTCTTTATACCAATTATATATACGAAGCGCGCCTTCTTTTCGCATATGCTTCACTTTATATACATGCCCCGCTACTGATACGACAGCTGTACATAGCTCGTCTTTCTTTTGAAAATGCGACTGACTGTATCCTACTGCTTGAACATGCCTTCTTCGCATGATCCCCGTATATTTCGCGAGTCCTCGGTGCACCATGACTAACTGATTGTCTCGTATCATATATCCACCACTTTTATACCGAGCGTATGCCAGTAACGTAAATATGATAAATAGCGGTATCAAGATGAATAAAGCAATATTTTGTTTAAAATATATGCTCGCGCCGACAATGGGCACAGCAAGCACCACACTTGTAATCCAGCCCATTATTACGTAACGGCGTAATGCAGCTTTCGGTAAATGAACGATTTCCTCTTCCGTTTCATACGGTAACTGCAAGTATGTAAGTAACTGCTGGACATCTTTCTTTTTCATAAAAGGATGTAACATCACTTCATTTCCAGCTGCTTCTATACTTTGAATAACTTCTACTTCAACAGAGCAATAACCGAAAGGCTGGCGGAGAATTCCTTCTTTCACAGTAATCGCTTGAATGCGGTGTAATTTTAAAACGAACTCTTTCTTATCAAATAACCCTTGTACGATGCGAATTTCATTTCCTTTTCGCTCTATTTTAAAGTTTGCATATTTTAACGCATAACCAGCTGTTGAAATGACCCACGAAATCACCATTAAAATCGCGGCCATAACGATTAATTCATATACACCGTTATCCATCACATACGCTTCTACTTTATTGATGAGCCATTCTGGTAGAAATTGATTAAACTCTGTGTAAATAAGAAGTAATCCAGAAAACACTACTCCGAATCTACCAGATGTAATAGAGGCGAATAATATTTCTTTCGCTGTTAACTGATAAATTGTCTTATTTTCTATCGTCGCGGGCTCTTCTTCAGTCACAATGCTTCTCTCTTTATGTAATAAAGAAATCAGTTCCTTCGCTTCACTTTCTCTAATGCCAGCTAACATCACTTCCGGTTCAGTACCGCCGCCAGCTACTTCTATGTTTAACTTCGTCAATCCAAGCACTTGATAAATGATGTTAGAAGACGTACTCATATTTTGCACACGGTCTTTATTTAAGTAACTTTCCTTCTTAACGAACACACCGTGCTTTATATGTACAATATTATTTTCAACCCAGTACACTTTGAAATACCATTTTATAGCTGAGAAAATAGCCATAATAAATAATATAGCCAAAAGAACGAGATGAAATAAATACCAAGGTTTTACTTGGCCATCTGATTTAAATAAAACAAGAAAAATAAAAGGCAACAAAGTCGCAATTCGAATACCTAATAAAATCGTGATCGGATGTTGCCTCTTATACATCCTCATCACTCACTTTCGCAAGTTCTCCAATTTGTCTTTTCAGCTGCTCTGCTTCTTCTTTCGTTAAGCCTGGAATACTATGAGAAGTTGCCGCTGTTGAAATATGTAATTCTGCTAAATTATACTTTCTCATAATCGGGCCCTGTTCAATCGTTACGTGCTGCACGCGCATCATCGGAATAAGTACGCGTTTCACAACGAACATTCCCTTTTGTATCTCAATCTCTTCTTCATTTAATCTGTAACTATAATAGCGTTGACGTAAATTTGGAAACACAAAATAATCAAGCGGGATAAATGTAATAGCGCCTGTTACTAACAAGCCAAACAACCAGCCCCACCAATTAAAATTGATCATAAAAAAGAAATATGCAATTACGACTGCTAGTATAACTGCCGCCCCAATTAAAGCGTGAATCCTCCACACTTTCAGCATATTAGAATGAATTTCCCTTTCTAACGGCTGCATCTCATCACTCCAATTATATGAATGTATTAATTATATATTAGTTGGTATATACATATTTGTAAAATTATAGTTTCTACATCTTATCGATCATTTCTTTGAAATTCCCTTCATGAATCGCATACACTTGAAACTGAATGTAATCTATTTCATTTGTATTCGGACGGGCATATGGCAAAATGGTGAATTTAGAAGCTGATCTTCCTAACATATCTACAATCATTAAAGAAACGTCAATATATTCGAAGTCTACACGGAATACTACTTCTTCCCCCGTAAACTCATAATCTTTAATCGCATCATACGACTTATTCGCACTAATAAGCATCACTTTTAATAGTTGGTTTAAATTTTCTGGTTTAAAATTAATCATATACGCAGCTGCTTTTTTTCAATAAAACACTATGAAAACAGTGTAATCTTATTATTTCATAGCTTTACACATCAATGATATAAAAAATAAAGCTAGTTTTTTATAAATTTTTTGATATAATTACTTACGGGAAACGGGAAGAATTTTGTCTTCCCTTGTGTTTTTATTTGCATCTAGTACTTTTGCTAGATGCCTTTTTTTATGCTAAAAAAGGTACCCTCATATACTTTGAGGATACCTTTTCCATCAATTTAGTGCACTTCAACGATTGTACCATCTTCGAATACTTTAAATACACCAGTAAATCCTGGTCCACCTGCACCTTCTATTTTATATGTCGTATGCACTCTTATTTGATAATATTTCTTTCCATTCTCTACTTGCGTATTTTCTAGCGTGTAATTATAGTCTTCTTTATATTCATTTTTGATATATGCTTTCGCTTTCTCAAAAGTAAATGCATCTTGAGTCTTTCCTGTCTCTACTTTTTGGTTCTTTTCTGTTACTACCTTCTGATTCTTTTCTACCTCAGGTTTTTGAGTCTTTTCCGCCTCTACCTTTTGATTCGTTACTACATTTGTTTTTTGTGCCTTCGCTGCTTCATTCATTTTAGTAACTAATCCTACCGCTTTTTTATTATATTCTTCAAGATTCTTGTTATCTTTTGTTTCTGCAACTAGCTTATTTAAGATCTCTTTCGCTTCTGCATAATTTTTCTTACTTATTAACTCTTCACTTTTCGTCAGCTGCTCATTATACTTCTTTTTTTGCTCTAAGATGGCTAGTAATGCTATTCGTTCTTCCTTGGCCTGCTTTATAAGAATAGTATTTCCATCCTTCATATTCTCTACTTTTTCAAATGCCTTGATTGATTCTTCTATCTTCGTTTCTTCTTTTAACTTCACTGCTTCAATCATTATTTTCGTTTGTTCTACAAGCATCATTGCATCTGAATCGTCTTTTTTCTCATCTAACGCTCGTTCAAATGATGATAAGGCATTTTTATATTCTTTATTCGTTAACGCGGTCTTTCCTGCGTCTATTTCTTTTTCAAAATTACCATTACTACATCCAGCTAACATGAAAAATGTAAGTCCAATTACCGTTAATAACTTTCTCATTCTTTCTCCCCCTATGTGTTCCTAAAACAATAACGTCATATGTATAAAAATCTGTGTAGTAATTAAACCGAAAGTAAATATGTACTGTACATTTCATTTACTATCATTACTTAAAATTCCTCAATAGTTGGTAGTTGGTTTTCTTCTTCTTTTAAAGACAGAAAGGAATTTTAATAATGTGCGTAAAGCTATCACCAGGCTCTTTACTACACACACTCTTATACACATAGGAAAACTATTTTTAGTTTGCTATTTTTTTAGATTTTCATTTTTTGTAACATAAATAAAAACAAAAGAAAACAAACCGTAATATAAGTTACCTTTTGTAACTTTTCTGTAACACAAATGTAACATAATGTTTTTAAATGTACAATAGTTTTTTTACATTATTTTCCCTCACCTATATTTTTAGGTTTTAATAACCATTTTTCATAACAATCCCTCAGGCAATCCCAGTACCAAAAAGAGGAAATTTACATTTCGAAGTGAAAATGTACAAAGTTATTATGTTCAGGTGTTATAAACTTCTTAAGTTGTCGGATATGAGATCACACTACAACGCTATCAAGCTAACTCCCCCTTAAAATAAAAAAATACACAATTCTTTCCTATGAGCCTACAGAAAGAATTACGTATTTTTCAAAAATGAGTTCTTTTATTAAAACGCTTTGGTCCTATATCACAGTTAAAAGGGCAATCAGTGCTAATATAGCTGGAAGTCCTTGTTTCACAATAATTGATTTATTGGATGTGAAACCGCCGAAAAGAGCTGCTATAACCACACAAATTACAAAAAATAATTGAACCATATAGCCAATTGGATTGAGGCCCAGTATAAGCCCCCAAATGAGGCCAAAGGCTAAAAATCCATTATATAAACCTTGGTTTGCAAACATTATGGCTACGTTTCGATCTCCTTCTAAATGCTTCGGTAATTTAAAAGCACGTTTTGCCACTTTTGAATTAATAAAAAACATTTCGAGGATCATGATAAATAAATGTTCTAATGCTACGATCCCGACTAAAATAGCTGCGATTATTTCCACACCATTCTGCCTCCTCTACTCCCTAATATGAGTTTTATACCATTTCCATTGTGCAATTCTATCTGTCGTCTTCTTTACCGACAGATAGAATTGGTACATAGCACTCTTTTTCTACTCTAAAGGTTACAGCTAGATTTCCCTTGTCATACCCCACTATTGGTTTGATATCATATCCATGGACACGCGCCATCCACTTTAACCACATGAAGACAAGTCCGGCATCAATCAAAATAGTTTTGCAAGTTTCTTGGACTAGAAGCTGTTCAAAATATAAATGTAATACTTTTTCTTTTTTTGTTTTTTACCTTTTGCAGCATGTATCTTAGCTTAACAACCTTTGAATATATTTCTTCTATAGGCTTCGTCTCCATTGGTTTCAAGCTACTTAACGTGATAAAGCAATGCGAGCAATTCCCATTGAGATTGACTCATATCAAATTAATTGACATATCAATAATTGATACGTCAATTAATATACATCCATCTTTTTAGTTTTGCAAGCTTTTTTGCTCGATTGGTTTTATTTTGTTCCATCAGCTTTAAATTCATTCAAAACATCCATTCGCATCTCTAGAAACTATAGTTTTCAATTCACAAAAACTATCATACTGACAGATCACACAAATGTTAATCATAACCTTTTATCCCGCTTTAATGGGCAGTAAGACCCTCACCTCAAAATGCAGCGAAAGCAAAGAGTTTAGGTGGGGGATGAAGAAGACCCCACTGATTAAAGTTTCAATTTATCCTAAATATTCCAATAGTCAATATAAAAAGAAAGAATGTACTACCGGTTTACTGTTTATATTAGAAGTGAAAAAATAAAGCTATTTTTTTATACAATTGATATAATATTATATAGAAAATAAAGGATTTTTTATTTACATCTAGTTCTATTGTTACATGCCATTTTACATAGTCTCGGGGGATAACAATGAAGAAATTTACTGTTAGCTATATAGCATGTTTACTAGCTTTCTCTACTATTGTGAATGTTTTACAGTATACAAGCGTTCCAAATTATGCGGATTCATGGGGACCGATTTGGGTATCTATTATTGCGGTTTCAATTCTTGGAAGCATCCCTGTTCTTATCGGTTGTTTAATAGGTGAATTTTGTTATAGAAAAATAAACGGAAGTCACGAATTAAAGATCGGAATCCCTTTATTTATATTGTTAGGTATTACTTACAATCATTTACTCTTTATGTGGTTTAACCAAAGAGATTTTCTATCCTTTTATTTAGAAGCTTTTCTGGATACTGGTATTCCTATTACTGTATCATCTGTACTGTTTTATATTGTAAGACGGCGTTAATTCTTTATTCACTACGGAAAAAAATGTTATTACTCCAGTTACATTGAGTAATAACATTTTTATTTAAAGCTATTTAACAAATTTGCTTCCAACTAACATCCTTCACATCTTCACGAGTCGGCTTTCTAACTGATTTCACAAAACATTCCTCGCAAGCACCAAATGCAATGAAGTTTTTCTGTGCTTGTCTTAACGAGACTTCATTTGCCCCGCCTTCAAAGTCCGGATTGTTAAACTGAACCTCATCATCTTCCCAATAACATATATTACAAATTTCATATGTACCTGGTGTTTTTTCTTCTAGTGTTTTATACCCACAGCACGGACATGTATATTTCATTCTGTCACTCCATTATTCATTTATTTTTTCTCCCATATATTCCGACCCATAAAGAATGTAACAGCGCAAATCATAGTTATTATCATGAAATACATCATTTCAAGAGTACGAACTTCTTCATATGCAGCTGGAATTCCTACCATTACAGATAAAAAATAACCCACCTTCTCTGAAAGGTGGGTTATTCCAATTAATCCTCACTTAATTCCTTCTTATACCAATCCTGCATTCTATCCGCATCTTCTACTCTCGTATGCTCTAATTTATAATTCGATGATGCGTTAGAGAACTTATACGTACATAGATTTGCACGGCGCTGGAAATAGGATTGTGTCTTTTCCATTGATTGGACGTGCCTTCTTCTAACAAGCCCTGTATATTTGCCGACGCTGCGATATACAAGCGTAATTTGCTCTCCGTTTACACTGTAACCATTTGTTTTAAATGTTGCGTATCCAAGTGTAAAGATGAGAATCGCTAGCGGAATTAATGCCCACATGATGAAGTGCTTTTCAAAGTATATACTTATTCCAATAAGCGGGATTGCTAGCATAGCGAAAAAGATGAAACTATCAATGAGATAGCGGCGTAATGCTGCTTTTGGTAATGAAATAATGTTTGTATTCAGTTCGTATGGTAATTGTAAATGCGCGAGTAACTGTTGTACGCGATCTTTTCGAATGATTGGGTGCAGTGTAACTTTTTCTTTCTCGTCACCCAGTCCTTTACTTTGAATCACCTCTACTTGTACAACGCAATAACCGAATGGCTGACGTAAAATACTTTCTTTTATCGTAATACCTTGAATACGGTGCAATTTTAGGACGAGTTCTTTTTTCTCAAGTAATCCTTGCGAAATGCGGACTTCGTCATTCCTTCGATTCACCGTGAAATCTCCATGTTTTAGCGCATAACCGATTGTCGATATAATCCACGAAAGGACAATCAAAATGGCTACCATGAAAATCAAGCCATATATATCATGTTCCATTACATACGACTTGACGCCATTCTCTATCCATTTCGGAATGTACTCATCTACTTGATGATACACGAAAAAGATTAATGAGAATAATAGTCCAAACTGACCAGATGTAACAGAAGCTAGTAAAATTTCTTTCCAAGTTAATTTATATTCAGTCGCTTGTTTTTCCTCTGTAATGATTTCTTTTTCTACTGTATTTTCTGTTGCTTCGTCTAACGTTTCTTCTGCTTTCACTTCTGGAGTTGGCTCATTTAGCATTGTAATAAGCTCTGTTGCTTCTTCTACTGTAATACCAGCTAAGCTTACTTCTGCATCATCACCCCCGCCAGCTGTTTCAATTTGAATCTTTTTTAAGCCAAGCATTTGATATAACACGTTAGAACTTGTATTAATCGTTTGCACACGTTCTTTATTTAAGTAGCTCTCCTTCTTCACAAAGAGCCCTTGCTTTACATGTAATACGTTATTTTCAACCCAGTATGTTGTGTAATACCATTTTTCAAACGCTGAAAAGACGGTGAGTAAACCGAATGCAGCGGGAATTAAATACCAAAACGGGAACTTTCCGTTTAAACTAAACATGAAAATAATGAGTGGTATAAAGTCTGTTATTTTTAATTCTAATAACATCGTGATCGGATGCTGCCTCTTATACATCCTCATCACTCACTTTCGCTAATTCTGCGATTTTCGTTTTCAACATTTCTGCTTCATACATCGTTAAGCCTGGGATACTGTGAGAAGTTGCCGCTGTTGAAATATGCAATTCTGCTAAGCCATATTTTCTCATAATCGGACCTTGTTCAATCGTCACGTGCTGTACACGAATCATCGGTACTAATACGCGCTTTACGACGAAAAGACCGTGCTGAATTTCAAGTTCTTCTTCATTTAGTTGATAACTGTAATAACGTTGACGTAGTTTCGGGAATAAAAAGTACGAAAATGGTGCGAACGCAACTGTTAGCCCAATCATCACATATAAAATCCACGCCCACCAATCAAACTTTATCATGAGGAATAGGTAAGCTAACATGACGAGAATACCAATCCCTTCTTCGATTACAGCACGAACTTTCCACACCTTGACCATGTCAGGGTGAATTTCATTTTTCAATGGATCCATGTAACCACTCCAAATCTAGTAATCTAATATACGAATACTCTTAATCTATATTTTACATAACTTTACATAAAATTGAAATTTAATCTTCTTTCTTCTCAAGAATAAAATATCCGAACCAAAGTAGCCAAATGAAGCCAATTAACTTCATCCAACTTCCATCCGTTTGAAAAGCTTCAATCATACCAGGTATTTTATAAATCCCAATGAATCCAAGAAAACCGAGCCACCAGTTTTTTTGCATTTTCACTTCTATTCCTCCTTCATAACGTTTTTCACATTTCGAATCCAAATTTCTTTATACTTTAACTGGAATCCCATGAGCATGTAATTACTCATATTATCGATTACGAGCGCTAACGTATGAGCATTTTCTTCCGTTGCCTGCTGTGACACAACGTCAAGTTCTACACCTTTCTTCAATAAATCGTGGAAACCATTTAAGAAATCTTCTTGTATTTCAAATAAGCGTTTCTGATACTTTTCATTTCGCGATGCAGTTACGATGAATTCATTTATAACGCGTAATATTCCTTCTTGTCCTTCATACTCAGAAAGCATATGTAAACCATCTGAAATTAACTTTTCTGCAAAGTTTTCTTTCGTATATTGTTCTTTATCGAAATAACTCACGAAATGATACCCAGAAAAAATTTCTTCAAATAAAAAATCAACTAACGCTTCTTTAGAAGAAAAATGATAATAAATAGCCGGTTTTGAAATACCTACCTCTTTCGCAATCATGGAAAGGCTCATCTTCTCGATGCCGTGCTCTGCCATGAGTTTAAATGATGCCTCGACAATGTTTTGCGATGTTTGTAAATTCTTTGTCATACTGTACCTCACTTATTTTTACTTACCGGTCGGTAAGTAAATTGTAAAATAAAAAATCATCGTTTGCAAGTTTGATTCAAAACTGTATATTACTTTTTCAATCTACATTACGGATTTAGAATCATATTCCTTAATAATGACTACAATAATCTTGAATCCAGTTAAACTACAAAAAGCACCTTTGTGAGTGCTTCTTGTAATTTAATATTTAGGCCCCATGTAATCATAACTTTGATCTAACGCTTTTAATAAATCAATCGCACCCTTTAACTCTCTTTTATCAGACTCTAATTCTTCCATCCTTCTTTCGATATCTTTTTTAAAAGATTCTAAATCGCTAATGGCCTTCTTCCCCACTCCAAGTTGCGACCAGCTTGAAAGAAGTAAATTATGTACATTACTTACAACTCTTTTATTATGATTTAAGTCTTGAATCATATGGTCAAATTGTTGTAAAGCTTGGTTCAATGCTTCTTCATTTAAGTAAATTCTCGGCATCCTAATCTTCTCCCTTAATATTGTTGATCCGTCTTCTTATAATCATCGGCTTTCTTCTCAATAAAATCTGAAATTTCCGTCGCTGTTCGTATGTACCAAAAACTTAAATGCTCTACATGTGCACGTATATTATTTACTTTAGCTTCTACCCGTCTACTTTCAGCCGTTTCTAATAATGTCATCATATTAGAAATTAACCTCGGTACTCTATCTTGAAATTCTTGCGCGTTTCGCTTCATATCTCTTACGGCTTGTTCTAAATTCTCTACCACTACACGAATTTCTCCCCCGCCTAATAACGCGCCTGGTGAATCATAAACTCTTTCATTCGTGTCTACATTTAACAAGTATTTATTGGATAAAGACCCATTCTCTCCAAACCGGAAGTTTTGATCTGTTTGATAATGATAACCAGGGCCACTTATCGAATTTAAAAATCGAGTAACCTCCATCCCAAGCTTTTGCTGTAATGATAGCTTTGATATTTCTTCTTTCGAAATTGGTGGGGTTACCGCATAAGTAGAGCCTATATGACTTTCATATGCACCAAATGGTCCATAGCCAATTGAATCATTTCCGTGAACAACACTTACAATTCTATTATTAAACTCACCATTATTTGCTCTTTCTTGTAAATCAGGCGGTAACAAATGTTTTGCACTCGGCGCATTCCATGACATACATCTTACATTATCATTAGATGCCGCTGCATACTCCGCTAAAGCTCCCCCTAACGAATGACCCGTCGTATATATCTCTACATCATCCCTGTCCTTGTATGTATCCGTTACTTGTTTCATGACCCTTTCAGCTTGTTCGAATTGATTATGTGTTTCCCAGCGCTGATTCTCTTCATTCCAATATTTCTTTGAACCTTCATTCTCAGTCCCTGCTACAGGAGGTGCTGCTGGTTCATGAACACCTTCTCGTAATACAAAATGATTCGTATCTGTTTTTAAATCCTTCATACCTTCCCCTGGCTTCATCGGAATGCCTAAAGAGTTTTTCTCTATAATTTTATCCCCTTCTGTTCCTCGGAAAGATACCATAACTTGCTTTTTCCCATCGACATCTCGCTCAAAGACTACTGCGTCCATTCCGGTTTGTTTGTCGTGGAATGTTTTTTCTACTGCCCACGATTGGATCTTATTCTTCCCATTATCTCTAATGTAAACATTATCTTTTAAATTTTCATCATCTTGGTATGCATAACGAGCTAATTGATAATACGTAGTGTCTAATACTTTCTCATTTTGTTGCAAGTTCTTCCCCTCCTGTAAATTATGCGATATCCTAATAATAAAAATACCATAATTGGAGGGTATATATGGAAATAAAAAAGAAGATTATTGGTATATTTTTCTTTTTCACTTTAATATTTACTATTTTAGGAGGATGTAATGTGGAAAATAATAAAGAGGAAGAAATCATTAATACAGCAAAAGAAGAAACTATTAAATACTTCAAGGAGGAGGAAAACGTAGATGTAACTATTACTAAACATAAATTCACTCCAAATGATCTTCAAACAATTTTTATATCCGGTTATGTAACGGATGACAAAAGCAAAGAATTTAGTGTTGCAGTTGAATACGCTAATAACTATCATATCAGTACCATTTCAACCACCAAAAATTTTGAACTAAAACATGATTAGTTAACGATTTGTTTTAATATTTTTTCTTTATGAAAACCCTAAACAAATCCATACCGTCAAAAGCACTCGTAGATTGTATCTATGAGTGCTTTTTTTACATTCCTTAAGTACAATCGAGAAACATACAAGCTATTAAAAACCGTAGGGATATCTATAAACGATATAAATATATATGTTTATAAATGTCCCTTTTCACGTAAAATATTTTAGCATATGAAATTTTTTCTTAACAAAATGATTAGTATCTGTTTTTAAATCCTTCATACCTTCCCTAGCTTCATCGGAATGCCTAAAGAGTTTTTCTCTATAATTTTATTCCCTTCTGTTCCTCGAAAATCTATCATAACTTGCTTTTACCCATTCACATCTCGTACAAAGACTACTGCGTCTATCCCAATTTATCGTGGAATGTTCCTCCCTTTTCCTATGCTTGTAAACTTCGACCTTCTTTATTGGTAATAACAACTTCTTCTTCAATATCTTTATCAGATTTATACGTTGTGTCTGCTAATTGATAGAAAGTAGAATCTAAAACTTCATTTTTGTTACTCAAAACATTTTTCTCCTACAACATTTGATATATTCTTATAATTAAGATAACATTCACGGAGGATAAATATGGATATTACTATTAAAAAATTTAGTTTCTTTTTATTATTTATACTTATTTTAAGTACTTTAGTGGGATGTAATATGGATCAAAAAAACAATGAAGAAAAAGTAGTAAAAGAAGCAAAAGCGACAACCATTACATACTTTAAGAAAAAGCAAGATTTGGACGTAGTAATTACTGGGCATGAGTTTGGTCCTAAAGACCTACAATCCATTTATATCTCTGGGCATGTCAAAGATGATAGAGACAAAACATTTAATATAACTATTCAATATAGCGGGGATAAATACACGATAGGTTCAATTTCTAAAAGTAAAAGTTTAAAATTAAAATACTAACACTTC
>Ga0209130_1001162_pt1 | contig 19005 bp, 23 predicted proteins | sample AraplaMF_Cvi_mLB_FD_184264 | JGI IMG/M metagenome (GOLD analysis project Ga0209130, IMG submission 184264) | Arabidopsis root microbial communities from the University of North Carolina, USA - plate scrape MF_Cvi_mLB (SPAdes) (version 2) | ecosystem: Host-associated > Plants > Roots > Endosphere...
ATAATAAAGAATATTCAATCAATAATTAAAGGAAGAGATATAAATGAAGCTGCCGCCATTACAAATAGAGACAGAGAGACTTATGATTCGTCCGTTCCAAAATGATGATTATGAAAGTTGGTTCGATGGATTTCATAAGAGGTTACCATCGCAGTACAAATATGACGATGGCTATCAAGTTATGGCATCATCAACAAAAGAATGGTTCACGGAATGGATAAGAGGGTTTGATGAAGCAGCACATCGAGATGAGATGTATGTATTAGGTATTTTTCGTAAAGAAGACGGGGCTAACATTGGAAAGCTAGAGCTTATAAAAATTTTACGTATGGACTATCAATGGGCGATGATGGGGTATTCCATACATAATCAATACTGGAAAAATGGGTATGGCATGGAAAGTGTGAAAGCTGCGCTATCATTATTTTTTAATAGTCTTCATTTTCATAGAATTGAATTACATATACATGTTGATAATGAGCCATCCGTTCGTCTCGCGGAAAGAGCGGGTTTTTCTTTTGAATGCAAGAGAGAGGCGTTTTCTTTAGAGAATGGGAAGTGGATGGATTTTCTTATTTATTATAAAAATAAGGAGATGAATATATGAGAGTGTTTATTACAGGTGGAAATCGCGGATTAGGGTTACAGTTAGTGAAAGTATTTCATAAAAATGGGCATATTGTTTACCCGTTAGTTAGAACTGAGGTTGCGGTAACACAATTGAAGCAAATGTTTAGTTGTAGATGTTTTCCTATACTGGCAGACTTATCGATTGATGAGAGTACAGAGCAAATTAAGAACCAGCTCGAAGAATATACAGATTATATGGATCTAGTTATAAATAGCGCTGGAATTACTGGGAAAGAGACTGAGGTTTTACGTACGAATTCAGAAGAGTTAACGGACTTATTTAATATTCATTGCTTAGGTGTAATTCGAGCTGTAAAAGGTACATATGTAGCTTTAGTTAAATCGGATCATCCGAGAATAATAAATGTGTCCTCTCGATTAGGATCATTACACAAAATGGCGAACAAAGAGTTTCCGCAAGGTCAGTTCTCCTATTCCTATCGAATTGCTAAAGCAGCACAAAATATGTTAACACTCTGCTTACAACAAGAGTTTGAAAGTAAAGGAATTGGTGTTACGGCAATTCATCCTGGAAAATTAAAGACTGACATTGGTGCCTTTGATGCGAATATGACTCCGGCTGAAGGAGCACAAAATATATATGATTGGGTAATCGATTCAAATGAGGATGTTTCAGGGAAGTTTATTGAGCCTGGGATAGGAGAATTAATGTGGTGAAGTACGATCTTACAGTTGTTCAAAGTTTATTTGGTCCTTCGAATAAAGTATTAAATGGTTTACCAAATGCAGTAACGATTGAAGATCCAGTGACAGGAACAGCTTCAGGTGTAATGGGTGCGTACTATGCGACGTATTTGGAGAAAGATTTTGATCATGAAATGGAATTAGTCGTTGAACAAGGACAGGAAATGAATAAAGATGGTCGTGTAACGGTATATGTAACGAAAGATATAGAGAATGAAAAGTTACAAATAGATATTGCGGGAACAGCGGTGTATGTGAAAGAGTTTGAAGTTTCGATATAAAGTGAAACTTTAATCAGTGGGGGTTTTGTTCATCCCCCACTGATTATCAGCCCTCACCAATCGGGCTTTTACGGGCAGTTGATCCCTCACCTAACTTCTTTGCTTCCGCTGAATTTTGAGGTGGGGGTCTTACTGCCCGTTAAAGCGGGATAAAAAAGAAAGCCCGGAATACATCCGGACTTTCATTATCTGTTCAATACTTCAATATACGAAGCATCTCCAGTTGTTCTTAAAGCAGAGCGGAAATTGTTGTTTTCTAACGTTTTAGCAACTTGTTGTAATTGTTGTGCATCATCATGATGGATAAGTAAGCTGTCGGCACCACTTTCTTCTATATGAATGTGTTCGACATTTCCGATGGCATCATGTACCGCTTTTAAAAATTCAGGTTTCATAGTGTCCTCCTATATGTATGTAACGTTGTTGTTAGTATTTCCCCATTTTTGAAATGTAAAAGTAAATGAATTTTTGTTATATTAAGATTTTGGAAGGAGTTTCCTATTTGTTTGTCAAATAATAGTAAAGTTGTCTTTTAAATTAAGGGAATCTTCGGAATTAAAGGGTGAGGAAATGGACATTTCAATAATTGCTGCACAACTCGTTAAGGAGAAAGTTATTTCACATGATCCAAATAGCGTAAAAGTACTGAACGGAGGAACGACAAGCACAGTATATTTGTTGGACGAAAAATATGTTGTAAAGCTGAATGAAGCGGAAGTAATACGTGAAGAATCTCATTTTCTTTCGTTTTATGAGGGGAATACTTTATTGTCAAAGCTTTTATATAAGGAACCTTTCCATACATATTTCGTGTATTCTTTCCTTGAAGGCAGTACGTCGTGCGAACAAGGATATAAACGAAGTACGCTTCGTACACTTGTAAAAGAAGTTATTAATAAGTATAAAATTGTTCCAGAGGCAGATGGCTGGGGATGGAAAGAAAACCCGGTTCAATCTTGGAATGAATTTTTAACGGGAAATGTGAAGACAGCTTATGAAAATGTAAAACGTTACATAAGTGAGGAAGAGTATAGAACAGTTCTTAAACTAGCGAATAGGGATGCCAAAGTAAATCATCCATTTTTATTACATGGTGATTGCGGATTTCATAATTTTATATTTCGAGAGAATAGGTTACATGGCGTAATTGATCCGTTACCTGTTTTAGGAGAACCTTTATATGATTTAATTTACGCGTTTTGTTCAACTCCTGAAGATCTTACAAAAGAAACGATTGCTTATGCGATGAAGCAATGTATATTTCATAAAAAAGAACGAGATTTGTACGAGGAAATAGTCATAGGATTATATTTGCGTATAGATACATGTTTAAGACACCACCCGAAAGATTTAAAAGATTACTTAGTAGCTTGGCGGTATTGGATGGACGAAATTGAGCCGGTTTTACAGTACCAATAGTTTGGGGGAGATAGTGAAATGAACATAGCAGAAGCAAAAAGAGATTTAGCACAAAGAACGAAAAGGGGATTTCCCGTAATAATAGCTGGTATTTTATTTTGGATTGTAGCGAGTGTAACTGGTATCCTTCTTTCAGAAAAGCAAGTTGTGTGGGTGTATTTAATTGGTATGGGCTGTGTGTTTCCTTTTGGCTTAATGATTGCTGCTATATTGAAAATTGATATGTTTGCGAAAGGAAATCCGCTAGGGACTTTAGCTGGATTAATTGGCGGGATAAATGTATTAAATATTCCGTTTGTATTACTTGCCTATTTTCAATTTCCAGAGTGGTTACCTTTTGTAGTAGCGATGTTAATAGGTGTTCATTTCGTACCGTATGTATGGATTTATGAAAGTAAAAGTTATGGTTTATTGGCAGTAGGGACTGTATTCGTAACGTCAGTTTGCGGGATTCTTTTTGCAGACAATGGATTTACTGTCATTCCATTGTCAGTTACAGCTATCTATTTACTGACTCTAATAGGTTTATTAATCGAAAATAAAAAAGTAGATCACTATCAAAAAAAATCAGCTTAATAAAAATATAGGGATAAGGGGAATTATTATGAAAAATTTTGTTTGTACAACGTGCGGCGTACAGTATGCAGCGAGTGTGGAAGAACCGGTAAGTTGTGTTATTTGTGATGAGGAGAGACAATATGTAAATCCGAAAGGGCAGTCTTGGACGACTTTAGAAAACTTGCAATCGAGTGGTACATATAAAAATGAAATAATAGAAGAAGAAAATGGGCTTTATAGTATTACGACAAAACCAGAATTTGCGATTGGTCAAACGGGATATGTAGTGAAAACAGAGTCATATCGTTTACTGTGGGACTGTATTACTTATTTAGATGAAACGACAATTGAGAAAATAAAAGAGCTTGGTGGATTAGGTGCAATTGCATTGTCTCATCCTCATTACTATTCAACGCAAGTAGAATGGGCAGAAACGTTTGATGTACCAATTTATATACATGAAGACGATAAAGAGTGGGTAGTACGCCCGAGTAGTCGTATTATTTACTGGTCTGGCGAGTCTTTACAATTAGTGGACGGAATTACTATGCATCGTCTCGGAGGACATTTTAGCGGCGGTTCTGTATTACATTGGGAAGAAGGAAATGATGGGAAAGGTATTTTATTGACAGGTGATATTATTCAAGTCGTAGCGGATAGGCAGTGGGTGAGCTTCATGTACAGTTATCCAAACTTAATTCCATTACCAGCGAGAAAAGTAGAGGAAATGGCGAATCGAGTGAAGCCGTTACAATTTAATCGTTTATATAATGCTTTTCACCGAGTAGTGAAAGAGAATGCAAATGAGGCGGTAGAACGTTCTGCTGAAAGATATATTAAGGCGGTAGAAGGAAAGCTGTTTCATACGTAAAAGGAGAATTAGCTCTATGAAAACGTTAGTATGCTTCGGTGATAGTATTAAAGCTGATGAAAAAACGGTTTACATTTTGGTCGACAAGGTTATGAGTATGTAGCGGAGTTAATTGGTAAAAAGTTAAAAGGGATTTTGTAAGAAGCAAAGTGTGCGCACTTTGCTTTTTTGTTCGCGTACTTCCTCCTACAATGCAGTAGCAAAATATATTTCACAGTAGCACATGTAGGAAAGAAATGAATAAAGTGAAATATAATTAGACCTTATTAATCGGATTATTAGGGGGAGCCCGACTTCGACCTAACTTTTTTGCTCTTATCAAATGTTGAGGAGTTGCACTTAAATAGCGGGATAAAATGTACTTTAAAGAAGTGGTTAGCCGTAATACTATGAGACATTCGTACAAAAGAAAATGATTTACTGTGCTAATGGAATACATCCAAGACTTAACAGTTGATTAATTGAACTGTAAAGTTTAAAATTACAGTATAGTTTTTAGAAGTGAGTTGTCATCGTTTGTAAAAAAACAGATAAATTAAATATTCTCGAATAAATAATATAATGTGTATTTCACTTTAAACTGTAATTTTTTTAATACATTTTAATAATCTATATAATAATTTTAAAATGTAAAGGAGTGTGTGTAAAATATGGTGACTTTATATACGACAGCAAGCTGTAGTTCATGCCGAAAAGCAAAAGCGTGGCTTGAAGAACATCAAATTGATTATACCGAAAAAAATATCGTATCAAATTCGCTTACAGTCGATGAACTGAAATCCATTCTTCGTTTAACTGAAGATGGTGCTACTGAAATTATTTCAACTAGATCTAAAACTTTTCAGGAATTAAATATAAACATTGAGGCGCTTTCGCTTAATGAGTTTTATCAATTAATAATTGAGTATCCTCAAATGTTACGTCGTCCAATTATGCTGGATGAAAAAAGATTACAGGTTGGTTTTAACGAGGAAGAAATTAGGAAATTTTTACCGCGTAGCGTTCGAACATTTTTGAATATTGAATTGCAAAAAATGGCTAATTAATAAGTAATATTTTGAAAGGAGGAAACAGAAGTGATTGAAGTACGTGTTACAGTTAATTATAAAGATAGAAATTATCACACAAATGTTATTGTGAATAAAGATACGATTTGGACAAAAATTAAACAATTGGCAGAAGAACAAGTTAAGAAACAGTGGACTGTTTAAATTAATTTGTAACTTGAAAAGTTAATGGAAGTTAGGAGATATAGGGAAGTTCTGATAGAATATAAAGAGATTTAATTTTTCATGCTAAGCATGCTTCTTATATTTTACGTTTGACTAACCTATCTGTAATATTTATGGCTACAGTAAGTTACTAAGCGAAAAATCATATTTTTTATCGTAGGAGGACAACAATGAATAGCGACTTTACCTTGGCCATTCACAGTTTAACTTATTTAGCTTTACAACCAGATCGGATGTCAACAAGTAATGCTATTTCCGAAAGTGCAGGTGTTCATCCCGTGCGCATTCGCAAAGTGTTAAGTTTGTTAAAAAAACATAAGTTTATACAATCAAAAGAGGGAACTGGTGGAGGCTTTATTTTTGCACGTGATTTAAGTGAAATTAATCTTTGGAATATGTATCAAATAACTTCTGAAGGTGCATTGCAGCCTAAATGTCCAGAATCAAATGATCAGTGTATTGTAGGTTCGAACATGCGGAAAGTTCTTTTTGCTATTTTCTTAGGTGCGGAAGAACATCTAGGTGAATATTTAAAGAATTATACAATGAAAGAAGTTGTTGACCTTATTAATCAAGAACGTTAAGCGGCTTAATTATTATGTAGCCGTAAGTTCTTAAAAAATAACTGTAAATAAAAATATTACAGTTAAATTTAGTTTTTATATCGTTACAAAAAATATGTATAAGAAGGTGAAAAAGTATGATGTCAAATAATAATCATGTTTTAAAAGTGGGAGATTGGGTTCGTGGAATATCAAATGAGGGTGAATTCATAGTTGGTTACATTGTATCACTTGATGAAGTAGAAGATGTAGTTACAGTTAGCATTGTGAAACGCGACGATAAGTATACAAAAAACGAAGCGATTTTACTCTTTAGTAAACACGTTAACAAACTCCCTGAATCAAAGGTAATAAATAAGGAACAAATCCTTTATCTGATAGACCTTGCATTATTAACAGGGGATGAAGAATGGTTTATTGAGCTCTCAGCAAAATTAAACTCGATAAAAGAGCTAGTTAATGAGGGGTTTTAAAGATTATATTATGATATTTTCTATGTAACGGTGCAAATTCAAACTTTTGAAGGGGCACACAATCCGCCTTATGGAGAGGACACAATTACTTTTCGTTTAAAAGGAAATGAAATAAAAGCCATTCATTACAAACATAGAAATATCCCTAAAGAAGAGTTGAAAAAACTAAAATTAAGATGACATTGAAGTGATTTGTTTGCTAACTCCTAATAATGATAATGATGTAAATAAGCTGTCCGTATACGGGCAGCTTATTTTATGTTTTCGTTTAGCAAAATGTTAGCGGCTCTCTTGTTACTATCAAGTTGAAAGTGTATGTGAATGCAATGTCTATAATATATATCCTAAAAATTGGTTTGTGCATTTAAAAAAATATTTCTTTTTAACCACATTAATTATTTATTAGAATATCTTTTTTAAATTAAAATAAAATTTTTCGATAAAGAAATATATATAAATTTTTAAAATGAGTAGCTTGAATAAACAATATTTTATTGTATTTTATGCTAATAAATTCCGTTTTAAGTGATAGGAACAAGGGTTGCGTGCCAACTGTAAAATATTATCCATGTAAAATTATATCCATTTAATATTTCTGAAAATATAAAAATATTAATTTTATAAATATACACGTTATAATGAGGGCGTCGAGAGAAATTTTATTATCTCTGGAGAAAATATAAAAAATGCGATGACTAGTAAGAAAGGTGTGTGGTTAGAGGCGAAATGTATGTAAAGTGCTTCAGTGGCTTGTGTAATCAATACCATAAATGCTACCGAAGCTATTAAAGTGATGTATAGAATTGAGAAAGAAATGCCTCATAAATGAAGAGAGGCCGGTTTAACTGAAATTACTGTTACAAGTAATTTAGAGAAACCATTAAAGTAATACACTGTTATTAGAAATGTTGCAACGTATTTATGAAATCTATTCAATATTGTTCTCTTAAGCGGTCTTTATATAAGGAGCGAATATTACGAGTAAACTTTTTTGTGAACGCTAACAATTATATTAGGACGCTAACTAGCGACTGTTTTAATTTGGATTCATTACGATGAAGGACTTGCAATGTGGGGCAACTTGTAAGGAATTCATTTTCCGAAAAAAATATTCGTTAGCTATAAAGAGAGACGCAGGAATAGATAAAAGGGGGAGTTATTATATGAACGGGAATACTGCAAAGAAAATAGAAGTTCAAGCTGAAAATACCGCACTAAAAAATGAGCAATATGCAGATCCGAAAAAGTGGCATAAGCAGGATACTACATGGGCATTGAGCCTATTTGGAACTGCAATTGGAGCAGGGGTGCTCTTTTTACCGATTAATGCAGGTTCAGGTGGATTATTATCATTACTACTAATTACATTGCTTGCATATCCAGTTATGTATTACTCACATAGGGCGCTTGCTAAAATGATATACGCTTCTAATTCTGCTGATGAGGGGATCACAGGTACAATTAGAGAGTATTTCGGAAATAAAGCGAGTATCATTTTTAACATCGTATATTTCGTTTCAATTTATACAATCGTACTAATGTATTCGGTTGCACTTACAAACACTGCAAGTAGTTTTATCGTGCATCAATTGCACATGCCAGAGCCTCCAAGAGCTATTTTATCACTTGTATTAGTTCTTGGTCTTATCGCTATACTGAATTTTGGTCAAGATATTACTGTGAAAATCATGAGTATGCTAGTGTATCCTTTCATAGCTTCTCTACTGTTTATCGCAATATCTTTAATTCCACAGTGGAATACGTCAATGCTTAGCTTTTCAGCTGTTTCTACTGCTTCAACAGGAACAGGATATTTTGGAACGATATTGTTAATTCTACCAATCATCGTATTCTCATTTAATCATTCACCTATGATTTCATCATTTGTTGTGAAACAGAGAGCTACGTATGGAATAGAAGCTACTGATGCTAAATGTGCGCAAATACAAAAAGTTTGTTATATTATGACATTCGTTGTAGTTATGTTCTTCGTTTGGAGTAGTGCACTAAGCTTAACTCCAGAGGATTTAAAAATGGCAAAAGAGCAAAACTTATCAATTCTTTCATATCTTGCTAATGAACTGAATTCACCTGTAATTACGATTGCAGCTCCAATCATTGCTTTTGTGGCTATTACAAAATCTTTCCTTGGCCATTATATCGGAGCATTTGAAGTAATGCGTGACATGATTATTAAGTTCGGTAAATCACGTGGAAAAGTAATTGAAGAAAAAACAATTAAGACAATCGTTCTTACTTTTGTTGTATTATCATGCTGGTTTGTTGCTTATACAAATCCAAGTATTCTTGGACTTATTGATTCTCTAAGTGGTCCATTAGTTGCTGCTATCTTATGTCTATTACCGATGTATGCGATTCAAAAAGTACCAGTATTAGCTAAATACAAAGGGAAAATGAGTAACGTATTTGTTATTATTGTAGGTGTACTTACTGTTTTAGCAAGTATTAAATCATTATTCTAATTCACGATTGTTAGTTCTAATATTAAATAGAACGATTTTGGGACAGGCTTCTCCGTTTGGAGGATCTGTCCCTTTTTAATGTGTGACAATTTAATCTTATTGATTTTATGGGATATTTCCGCATAATTGTAGCTAAGGGAGCTGATTTTAAGTTGAGTAAACTGAATATTGGTACAATGGTTTGGGGAGATATAATTGTTACCCGTCTTATCGGTAAAATTAAAACAGATGATGTGTATGAATGGTTTAATGGATTCGAGCAAGTTTGTCAGCAATTCAATTCCGAGGGGCGGAAATACAAATTGCTGGTCGATAGAAAAGGATACACGCCAGATCATTTTTCTGTTCAAAAAGCATGGAAAGATACGTTTTTTAATGAAGCGATTTTGAAACACAGTAAGGCAATTGCTTTTCTTCTTGAAGAAGGGGAGATACTGAATTATTTACAACAGTCCAATACAAAAGAATCTGTAAAATTCTTCGATGATTATGAACAAGCATTCCTTTGGTTGAATGAATATCCTATATGAAATTATTAGTGAAACGGTTGCTTAAGCAACTGTTTTTTTTATGCTTGCGAGTAGTATTGGGAAGAAAATTTCTATACGAAATGTTTAGCATTAGAGGACATACATTTTTAATGCGTTAAATATAATTCATAATAGCACCAGGAAGAAGAGAATACGTAGATATATTGATTTCAAAAATATCAATGTAGCGTAAAGTGAGTAAGGGGGATAAAGACATGAGTACTTCAAATTTGAATGAAATCAGTAAACAAATTTTAATAGAGGAGGAAACACTTCAATTTTCCTCTTTTACAAATGAAGATGCACTGCAGATAGGTTTATTTATCGTTGAAACAGCGAAAAAGGAAGGGAAATTGATTGCTGTTGATATAGCGAAAAATGGTGTACAACTATTTCATTTCAAGATGACAGGGACAACTGCGGAAAATACGCAATGGATTGAGCGTAAAAAACGAGTTGTTTCTTTGCATAATCATAGCTCGTATTATATGCAAATACAAAGTGAAATAACGGGCGTTCCATATAATGAAAAATATCTTTTAGATAGGTCGGATTATGCTGCGTTTGGTGGATGTGTTCCTGTCCAAATAAAAGACGTAGGGGTTATTGGAATGATAACTGTTTCAGGATTACCACCAGAAGAAGATCATGAATTAGTTATAAGGGCAATTAAAAATCATTTGAAGCAATAATAAAAAGGCAAGACCGAACAAGAATATGTTCGATCTTGCCTTTTTGTTATTCAGTTCATGAACATATTTCTAATACGGTGTTACGGAATGAAAAATCTTTAATTCGAGACACTTTTCTTGACGATAATAATCTATGGAGATAATATGATAGACATAACATAATTAAATTACTAAAAGTAATTAAGTTATTTTATATAAGTATAAGTGGGTAAGTAGTATGTGGTGAAAATGCTTTGAATTGCCACTATTAATATTGGGGACAATTAGAAAGCGACAAATATAAAGAATTAGCAATTAAGAAGTAAGATTGGATACACAACAATAGTAGCTTCTGTACAATGCATTTTTACTATAGTGAAAATGACTATACATCACGAGGGGGACTGAAATTGGAATCAATGACCTTTGTTTTATTTGGAGCAACAGGGGATTTAGCTAAAAGAAAAATTTACCCCGCGCTATATAACTTATATAGAGATCAAAAGCTTCCGAAGCAAATATCTGTTATTGGGCTTGGAAGACGTGAAGTATCTCATTTAGATTTTCAAAAAAGAGTAAAAGAATCTATAGAAACTTTTTCTCGTCGCAAGGAAGAAGGTACTCCGAACATAGAGGGTTTTTTAGCGTATTTTCGTTATTGTCCGTTGGATGTGAATAAGCCAGAAGATTATAAAAGGTTATTACAAGTAGTTCGTGAAAGGGAAGAAGAACAAAATATACAAGGGAATAGAATGTTCTACCTTTCAGTTACTCCTGACTTCTTTGAGACCATTGCTTTAAATATTAAGGAAAGTGAACTTGATAAAACGGATGGATGGAAGCGCCTAATGATTGAGAAACCGTTTGGTCATGATCTTACATCTGCCCGAGAGCTGAATGATAAGCTTAGCCGAACGTTTGAAGAAGACGAAATATACCGTATTGATCATTATTTAGGTAAGCCGATGGTTCAAAATATTGAAGCACTTGAATTTGCAAACCCTGTTCTCCAATCGATTTGGAATAAAGAACATATTGCGAATGTACAAATCACAGCTAGTGAAACTGTTGGTGTAGAAGAAAGGGCAGGATATTATGATCATGCAGGAGCCATTCGCGATATGGTTCAAAATCATATGCTGCAAATATTAATGATGACTGCTATGAATCTGCCGGAAAAGATTAATGCATGTGAAATTCGTGAGGAAAAACGAAAGGTCATGGAGACTCTTCGTAAAGTGAAAAAAGAAGACGTTCAGAAGCATATCATCCGCGGACAATATGCTTCAGGGGAGATAAAAGGACAACAAGTTGTAGCGTATAGAGAGGAGCCAGGAGTAAATCCTTCTTCTCAAACAGATACATTTGTTGCGGCTCGTTTATGGATTGATAACCCATTTTGGACTGATGTTCCTTTTTACATACGAACAGGAAAAAGAATGAAAGAAAAGTCTACTCGTATTGTAATTGAGTTTAAAAATACATTAAAACAGCAGTATCAAGATAGTAACCCAAATGCAGCACCTAATTTGTTAATCATTGAAATTAGCCCAAATGAAAATGTTTCACTCCAATTAAATAGTAAAAATCCATTGAACAATGGAGAGCTTGAACCAATCCGTATTCATTTTACTTGTGAGCAAACAGGATTGGGAGTACCGGAAGCTTACGAAAGACTTATCTATGACGCTGTATGTGGAGATTCTACATTCTTTGCACACTGGAGAGAAGTTGAATTGTCATGGGAATGGGTGCAGCCAATTCTTGAAGCGTTCGAAGAGAACTTGTTACCTCTTCATGAATATGAGTCTGGCTCGTATGGTCCGGATGCTGCTCATGCTCTATTACAAGAAAGTGAATTTAAATGGTGGTTAGATGAGGAATGGAAAAAGTAAGTACATTCTTATAAGTAAAGCAATATGACAAAAAGATATTCATCATTTTATTAACATGTATTTATGATGAAAGGTAATTCAAGGAGGAATTATATTATGAGAGTAGGATTAATTGGTTTAGGTAAAATGGGATTAAATTTAGGGAAGAATTTAATGGATCATAAACATGAAGTAGCAGCATTTGATTTAAATACAAGTGCAGTGGAAGAAATGAAAGAGTATGGTGCTACAGGTGTATCTAGCTTAAGCGAACTTGTTCAATCATTACAATCACCAAGAATTCTTTGGGTAATGGTTCCGCACGCTGTCGTTGATTCTGTTATTAATGAGGTTACCCCGCTGTTATCAAAAGGAGATATTTTAATTGAAGCTGGGAATTCACATTATAAAGAGTCTATTCGCCGATATGAGCAATTAAAGAAAGACGGAATTCACTTTATGGATGCAGGAACTTCTGGCGGAATGGAAGGTGCTCGTAATGGTGCTTGTTACATGATCGGAGGCGATCAAGAAGCTTGGGACATCGTTGAGCCTATCTTCCGAGATACAGCTGTAGAAAATGGATACTTATATGCTGGGAAAGCTGGTAGTGGTCACTTTTTAAAAATGATTCACAACGGAATTGAATACGGAATGATGGCCGCTATTGGTGAAGGATTTGAGGTTTTAGAGAAGAGTGAATTTGACTACGATTATGAAAAAGTATCAAGAGTATGGAACAACGGTTCAGTAATCCGTTCATGGTTAATGGAATTAACAGAAAATGCATTTTCTAAAGATGCGAAACTGGATGAGATTAAGGGAGTTATGCATTCTTCTGGTGAAGGGAAATGGACAGTAGAAACCGCATTAGACCTTCAAACAGCAACTCCTGTTATCGCAATGTCTTTATTAATGCGCTACCGCTCATTAGACAATGATACGTTTACAGGAAAAGTTGTCGCAGCTCTGCGTAATGAATTTGGCGGGCATGCAGTAGAAAAGAAATAAACTTCTTAAAATTTTAACTCATCAACGTTTAAAAACTGGAGGGAATTGATCATGAAATTTTTTATTGATACTGCAAATCTTGAGGACATAAAAAAAGCATATAAACTAGGAGTTTTAGCTGGCGTCACAACGAATCCGTCTTTAGTAGCAAAAGAAGGCATTAAGTTTGAAGACCGTATTGCAGAAATTTGTCAAGCAGTGCCTAAAGTTGAATCTGTTTCGGCAGAAGTAACACCAGATGCTATTACAGCCGAAGAGATGATCGCTCAAGCAGAAGAACTAATTAAAATTAACGGTGGCGATGAAAAAGTTACAATAAAACTTCCGATGACATTAGCAGGATTAGAAGCTTGTCGCTACCTTACTGAAAAAGGTGTGAAAACGAACGTTACACTAATTTTCACTGTGAACCAAGCTCTTTTAGCTGCTCGAGCAGGTGCCACGTACGTTTCTCCATTTTTAGGTCGTTTAGATGATATTTCTGAAGATGGCGTACTATTAGTTGCTAAAATTGCTGAATTATTCGATGTTCATCTATTAGATACACAAATTATTGCAGCTTCAGTGAGACATCCAGACCATGTAACTCGCGTAGCAATGGCAGGTGCTCACATCGCAACAATTCCTTATAAAGTCATTGAACAACTTGCTATGCACCCATTAACTGATCAAGGTATTGAAAAGTTTGCTGCGGACTGGGCGAAAGCGCCTAAGTTATAATGAAGTGAGGCCTTCAATTTTCAAAATAGCACTATAGTTAGAAAAAGGACCTCCTTATGAGAGTGAAGTTTATGAAAACGTAGCTCTCATAAGGAAGCGTCTTTTTTGTATAAATCTTTTATGTATAGGAATGTTTTGAAAGGGGTTACATGGTGAACTCAAAATATATGATTGGTGTAGATATTGGGACAACTAGTACAAAAGCAGTTTTGTTTTCGATTGATGGATCTGTTATTGCAAGTCATGGGATTGAATATCCTTTGTATTCTCCTACGCCAGAAACAGCAGAACAAGATCCAGAAGAGATTTTTCAAGCGGTCATACATACGATTAAAGAAACTATACAAACAAGTAATGTGCAGCCAGCTGATATTCTTTGTGTTTCTTTTAGTTCGGCAATGCATAGTGTCATTGCTGTAGACGAAGCAGGGAATCCATTAACGAGATGTATTACTTGGGCAGATAATAGAAGTGCGAGCTGGGCAGAGAAAATAAAGAATGATATGAATGGTCATGAAATTTACCTCCGTACTGGTACACCAATCCATCCTATGTCACCACTTTCGAAATTAGTTTGGCTTAAAAATGAGCATGCTGAGTTATTTGCGAAAAGCTATAAATTCATCTCTATTAAAGAGTATGTTTTCTATAAGTTATTTAAAGAATATGTAATTGATTATTCTATTGCATCAGCGACAGGAATGTTCAATTTGAAATCTTTAAAATGGGATGAAGAAGCTTTGCATGTTGCAGGAATTACAGATGAAAAGCTATCTACAGTTGTTCCCACGACGCACAGTTTAATAGGGATACATGAAGAACTTGCAAGAGAGGTGAATGTACTTGTTACGACTCCTTTTATAGTCGGTGCGAGTGATGGAGTTCTATCAAATTTAGGAGTAAATGCAATAGAACCTGGAGTAGTTGCTATTACAATTGGTACGAGCGGTGCGGTGCGAGTTGTCACAAATCAGCCTGTAACGGATCCGAAGGGTAGGACTTTTTGTTACACGTTAACTGAGGACCTTTGGGTAATTGGTGGACCGGTGAATAATGGCGGTATGATTTTTAGGTGGGTTCGTGACCAGTTATGTGCGTTAGAAGTTGAGCAAGGGAAGCGCTTAGGACAAGATCCTTATGAATTGCTTACGGAAATAGCAGCAAAAGTGAATCCTGGATCTGACGGTTTATTGTTTCATCCGTATTTAGCAGGAGAAAGAGCTCCTATATGGAATGCGAATGCACGGGGATCTTTCTTTGGACTTGGTCTACATCATAAGAAAGAGCATCTTATCCGTGCTGTTTTAGAGGGAATTATTTATAACTTGTATACCGTTCTCCTTGCTTTAAAAGAGCTAATTGGTGAACCGAAAAAAATTCAAGCAACAGGTGGCTTTGCAAGATCGGAACTTTGGAGACAGATGATGGCGGATATTTTTCATCAAGACGTATACGTTCCCGAAAGTTTCGAAAGCTCTTGTCTAGGAGCAGCTATCCTCGGTTTATATAGTCTAGGTGAAATAGATACATTATGCGTAGTATCTGAAATGGTAGGTGCCAACTTTTATCATGAGCCAAATATGGAAAGTGTGGAAAAATATAAAGATTTGACACCGATCTATATTCGTCTATCCCGTCAATTGGAAGAAGAATATGAAAGTATTGCAGCGTATCAAAAAAAGTGGGTTTAAAGGTAATTTAGTAGGAAAATATGGTAACGTATAAAGAGGTACTCCGATTTTTTTAGGATACTCTTTCAACATAAAATATTTTAAGTAGTATGGTGAACGAAAAATATAGGGAGAGAGGGTTATGAAAATGAAGGAAAACAAAGAGTTTATTGGATATGTTGGAACGTACACGAAAGAAAATAGTGAAGGAATATATAAGTTTACTTTAGATACGGAAGCAAAGAAAATTAGTAATGTAACACTTGCGGCTAAGCTGGATAACCCTACATATGTAACGATTAGCAAAAATAATGAATATCTCTATTCTGTTGTTAAGGAAGGCGAATCTGGTGGTGTAGCTGCTTATTCTATTCATAGTCATACTGGAGAGCTAACGGAACAAAACAGACAAGTAGTAGAAGGGGCTTCTCCTTGTCATATTAGTGTTGATAGTGGAAATCGTACGGTAGTTACAGCGAATTACCATAAAGGAACGATTGAGTCTTTTGTAGTTAATGAAGAAGATGGAACTGTAAATCCTGCCACATCTATTATGGCACATGAAGGTTCAGGTCCGAACAAAGAAAGACAAGAAAAACCACATGCACATTACGCAGGATATACTCCAGGTGAAAAGTATGTAGTAGGTGTTGATTTAGGGATTGATAAAATACTTACGTATGAAATAAAAGATAGTAAGTTAAAAGAAGTAAATAGCTTGTCTGTAAAACCAGGAAGTGGTCCGAGACATATTGCTTTTCACCCGAACGGAAAGCATGCTTATGTGATGACTGAACTTAGCTCGGAAGTTATTGCATTATCATATAATCCGGAAGAAGGGTCCTTTACAGAGTTGCAGTATATTTCTACCGTTCCGAAAGAATTTGATGACAATAGTCAAGGAAGTGCGATTCATATTTCTTCTGACGGCCACTTTGTATATGCAGGTAATCGCGGTCATAATAGTATCGCTGTATTCAGTGTGGATCAAAATTCAGGTGAGCTTACATTTGTTGCACATACATCTACAGAAGGAAATTGGCCGAGGGATTTCGTATTAGATCCGACTGAAAAGTTTCTTATTGCTACAAATGAAAAGTCACATAACCTTGTGCTATTTTCAAGAAATGAAACGACAGGGGAGTTAACATTGTTACAATCTGATGTTGTTGTACCGGAGCCTGTTTGTGTGAAGTTTTTGAATGTTTAATTTGAGTTGAGGTTCAATGCATATAGCGGTGTCGGTATTTGTCGGTAAGTCGATATTCCTTGTCGAAACGTCGATATATTTGAAAAATCGTTGATACAATTTCAAATCCTCAAAAACAGAGAAAAGCAAAGCGATATCGCTTTGCTTTTTACTGTTTTTTCTTAGGTCTACGTACTAATTCGCCACCGCAGTTTGGGCAAACGTTGTGTCTTTCTTCTGTACACGGTGCACAAAATGTACATTCATACACGCAAATGTAAGCTTCAGAGTTTGGTTCGAGAGATTGATCGCAAATTTGACAGTTTGTTTTCATTTCGAGTGCCATAGTAAGTCTCCTTTTAGTTTGAATATTTATAATTTAATTATAATTCATTAGATAGAAGTTGTCTTTTTCAATTGAAAGGAAATCGAATGATAAAGTTATGATTTGAAATGAAAGAAGCTCGTTTATTTTTAAATTGATTATTTAATAAGGTTGGAATATTATGAAATAGTCAAAAGACAACAGGGGGTATATATTTTGACTAATCATAACGATCATTTAAAAGCAAACTGCGAAAAATGCTTCGGTTTATGTTGCGTGGCGTTACCATTCGCAGCATCGGTAGATTTTGCGGTGAATAAAGATGGCGGGAAGCCATGTACTAACTTACAATCAGATTTTAAATGTAGCATACATAAAAATCTTAGAGGAAAAGGTTATAAAGGTTGTACAGTATTTGAATGTTTTGGTGCAGGGCAGAAGATTTCGCAAGTTACATTTAACGGGATGGATTGGCGGAAAGATGCTAAGCATGCGAAAAAAATGTACGATGCTTTTCCAGTTATGCATCAGCTTCATGAAATGCTTTGGTATTTGAATGAGGCTATTCTGTTAAAGGCGACACAATCGATTCATAAAGAACTAAGTAAAGCGATTGAAGAGACGGAGCGCCTTTCAAATTTAAATGCGGACGAGTTAATGAAAGTAAATATTCCATTACACCGTGCAGAAGTAAATGTGTTACTTTTAGAAACGAGTGAGCTAGTTTGGAAGGAAATGAATGTCGCGCGCAAGAAACGAGTGAGTCACCGCGGGGCAGACCTTATGGGAGCAAATTTGAAAAAGAAAGATTTGCAAGGAGCGAATTTAAGAGGGGCTTACTTAATTGCGGCTAACTTAAATGGAGCAAATTTAAGAGGAGCAGATCTTATCGGAGCAGATTTGCGAGATGCAGATATTCGCGGGGCTGATTTTACAAATAGTATTTTTCTAACGCAAGTTCAAATTAATGCAGCGAAAGGGGACAAACATACGAAATTGCCGAAAATGTTGTCCCGTCCATCGCATTGGAGTGCGTAAATAATGTGGAGTGAAATAGTTTGGATATGTTTCAGTATTTAGAAGAAATGCAAGAAGATATATTTTCGTTATCAGTAGAGAGAATAGAATTGAAGTATTTTGAAATTTGTAGCATGTTAGCATCTGCAAAATATGCAGAAAGAATTAAAGCAATTGATTTAGAGTTATATAAGGAAAGTATTCGATTAGGTTTGGATGCAGCTGTAGAAATGGCTACTAATGAAGAAGCAAAAGCAATTTATTTTGAGTATGATCTTGATAACGAGTGGAATAGCCAGTTTTATATTTGTGAGGAGTATGCTCCACTTGAAGAAGAGGATGATGATTGGGCTTCTGAATGGACATATGATGTTGAGGGACCGAAGTTTATAGAATTAGCAGATGTGTATGTTGAAAATGGTTTTGATACAAATGAAAAGGCAATTGGGATCACTTTATATTTAATTGCCAGAACGGTATGTAGTTTTATAAGTGCATGTAATGGTGTACAAAGTAGAATACCAATTTGTATTGGTTTTCATGATCAAGACCCGATTATTAGAACAGGCAGAGATTAAAAATCTCTGCCTGTTTTTTCATTTCTTTTCAAAAGTAGTAATGAAAACACTACATACAATAAGAATACCACCAATAAAAAAGTTACTATTTAATGTCTCATTTAAGAGCAACCAACCAAGCAATGACCCGACGATAGGTTGGAAGAAAAAAAATAAGGAACCGATGCTTGCGTCCATTAATTCTAATCCTTTATTCCAAAGGAAA
>Ga0209130_1001167_pt1 | contig 18919 bp, 17 predicted proteins | sample AraplaMF_Cvi_mLB_FD_184264 | JGI IMG/M metagenome (GOLD analysis project Ga0209130, IMG submission 184264) | Arabidopsis root microbial communities from the University of North Carolina, USA - plate scrape MF_Cvi_mLB (SPAdes) (version 2) | ecosystem: Host-associated > Plants > Roots > Endosphere...
CGCGAACTGGCCGGCCTTCATGCCGGGCCAGTTGTGCATGCCGAAGACGGCATCCATCGGGAATTTCTCGAAGAGCCCTTCCTTGATCATCTCGCGGGCGCCGCCACCGCCCTCTTCGGCGGGCTGGAAGATCAGGTAGACGGTGCCGTCGAAGTTGCGGTGCTTGGCCAGGTGCTGCGCGGCCGCGAGCAGCATGGCGGTGTGGCCGTCGTGGCCGCAGGCGTGCATCTTGCCGTGGTGCTTGCTGGCGTGGGCGAAGGTGTTGAGCTCGGTGACGGGCAGCGCGTCCATGTCGGCGCGCAGGCCGACGGCGCGGTTGCTGGTGCCGTTCTTGACGATGCCCACCACGCCGGTGGTGCCCAGGCCGCGGTGGATGGGGATGCCCCATTCGGTGAGCTTGCCTGCCACCACGTCGGCGGTGCGGACTTCTTCGAAGCAGAGTTCGGGGTGTGCGTGCAGGTCACGTCGGACGGCGGCGATGCCAGCCGCCTGCGTGACGATCGAGTCGATGAGTTTCATGGGGATAGACCGTCTCAAAACGCCAGTCTATCCACTCTGGCATTTCGGGGCACCTCGGGAAACACGCGGCCCCAGCCGGTTGCCGGGGCCTTTTCTCAGTTCCTCAGTGCGCGCCGGTCCAGAAGCCCACGTGCGGCGCCACGGCTTCCTGCTCGAGCAGCGGCCCCACCACCTCGACGCGCCGCTGCCCGCGCGCGAAGACTTCGCGGCAGGGAAGTGAAAAGGTCGGGTTCTCGGGATGGTCGCCCGTCAGGCCCAGCAGCGCGTGTTCGGAAAGCGCGTAGACCACGCGCCCGATGTTGGTCCAGTAGATCGCGCCCGCGCACATGCAGCAGGGCTCGGCGCTGGTGAAGAGCGTGCAGCGCGCGAGCTCCTCGGAGGTGAGCAGCTTCGCGGCCTGCGCGGCGGCCACCAGCTCGGCGTGCTGCGTGGGATCGCCCTCGGGCGGCATCGAGTTGTTGCCCGCGGTGACGACGACCTCGCCGTGCTCGTTCGCCACCAGCGCGGCGAAGGGATGGCGCCCGCGCGCCTTCGATTCGTCCGACAGGCGGATGGCCATGCGAAGCAGTTCGAGGTCGCGCGGGGAGAGGTCGGGCGAGGAGGTGTCGTCTGTGGTCATGCGCGGACGATAACCCGGTCGATCAGCGGCCGATGCTCTTGAGGTAGTCGGCGCGCGCGGCCAGCGCGGTGTCGGTGAAGTCGGTGAACACGCCGTCCACGCCGAGCTTGTAGTACACGCCGTATTCGTTCTTGCCGTCCTTGTTGTAGTCGGATGCCAGGCGGCGCGACTCGTTGCGGAAGGTGAAGGGGTGCACGAACAGGCCCGCCTTGTGCGCGTCGGCGATCAGCGAGGTGGGCGCCATGGAGGTGGCATCGGCGTCGTTGATCTTGCCGTCCTTGTTGACGTCCACCGGCTTGCCATCGGCACCGATGGTGCCCTTGATGCTCACGATGTAGCGCTTCCAGGGACCGATGCCGTCGGCGTACTTCTTGATCTCTGCCAGGCCCGCGGGCGTGACCATGGCATCGAAGTTGCGCTTGTCGCCGGCCTTGGTCCAGTCGTAGGGGCGGTCGCTGGGCACCGCGAAGGTCACGGCGCCGGTCTTCAGGTCGACGCTGTCGCCGTCGATGAGCTGGATGAGCTTCGTATTCAGGCCCTTGCTCTTCATGTACTTGAGGCTGCCCGGCTCGAAGGACTGCACGTAGATGGGCGCGGTCTTGCTGTTCCAGCCGGCCGCGTTGATGGCGGCGATGACCTTGTCCTCCATCGGCAGGCCCAGGTCGCGGAAGTAGGTCGGGTTCTTGGTCTCGGGGTAGATGGCGATGGTGCGGCCGGTTTCCTTCGACTTGGCCTTGGCGAAGTCGATGATCTCCTGGAAGGTCGGCACCTTGTACTTGCCGTTGAATTCCTGCGGGCGCTCGGCGTCGGTGGAGATGGCGCCCAGGGTCTTGATCTCGGCCAGCGTGAAGTCGTTGCTGAACCAGCCGGTCTGGGTTTCGCCGTCGACCTTGATGGTCTTCTTGCGCGAGGCGAAGCGGGGGTGCCTGGCCACGTCGGTGCTGATGGCGAGATTGGGGTCGTGGCGGGCGATGAGCACGCCGTCCTTGGTGGAGATCAGGTCCATCTCGATCACGTCGGCGCCGAGCTCGATGGCGCGGGCGTAGGCTTCGAGGGTTTCCTCCGGCAGATAGCCCGATGCACCACGATGGGCGATGACCAGCGGCGGGTTGCCGTCCAGCGTGAGCAGCTTGCTGCTGCCGCCGGAAGGTCCGGTGCTGCTGCAGGCGGCCAGTGCGAGGGCTGCGGTGGCGGTCAGGGCGATCTGAAGAGAGGTGCGCATGGTCGAGGTTTCTCCGTCCGGAATGAAGAGGCGCAGGGTACCCGTTTCGCGTGACAGCTTCGACATCCATGCACGCGCGGCGCCGACTTCCGGGAGAATGTGTTGCATGCCCCATACGCTTTCCCCCCAAAGCCTGCTGATGGCCCAGACGCTGGTGCGCATGAACACCATCAGCGCCAACAGCAACCTCGAACTGATCGACTTCGCCCAGAGCCACCTCGCGGCGCTGGGCGTCAAGAGCCGCATCACCTACAACGCCGAACGCACCAAGGCGAACCTCTTCGCCACGCTGGGCGAGGGCAAGCCGGCCGGGGTGATCGTCTCGGGCCACACCGACACGGTGCCCTGGGACGGGCAGGACTGGAGCGTCGATCCGCTCTCGGCCGTGGTCCAGAACGAGCGCCTCTACGGGCGCGGCTCGGCCGACATGAAGAGCTTCATCGCCATTGCGCTGTCGAACGCGAAGCGCTTCCTGGAGAGCGACTCCCCCTTCGCGGTGCACTTCGCCTTCAGCTACGAGGAGGAGATCGGCTGCTTCGGCGTGAAGGAGCTCATCGCCGACATGCGCGACGCCGGCATCAAGCCCCTGGCCTGCATCGTGGGCGAACCCACCAGCATGGTGCCCGCCATCGCGCACAAGGGCGTGTACCGCTACAAGTGCTGCGTGCGCGGCAAGGAGGCGCACTCCTCGCTCACGCCGAAGTCGGTCAACGCCATCGAGATGGCCGCGCGCGTGATCGGCAAGGTGCGCGACATGGCCGAGGGCTTCGAGCGCAGCGAGCCGCGCTACGAGGGCTTCGACGTGCCCTTCAGCACCGCGAGCGTGGGACAGTTCCACGGCGGCATCGCCGACAACGTGGTGCCGCGCGACGCCGAGTTCCGCTATGAATTCCGCGACCTTCCCACCGCCGACGCCGGGAAGATGCAGGCCGAGGTGGTCGCCTACGCGGGCAGCCTCGAACCCGCGATGAAGAAGGTGGCGCCCGACGCGGGCTTCAGCTTCGAGACCATCTGCGAGATCCCGAGCTTCCTGGGCTCCGCCAACGACCCCATCACGCTGCTGGCCCAACGCCTGGCGAGCGAGGAGCGCACCACGCTGGTGGCCTTCGGCACCGAAGCGGGTCTTTTCAAGAACGCCGGCATCCCCACCGTGGTGTGCGGACCCGGCAGCATCGAGCAGGCGCACCAGCCCGACGAGTACGTGAGCCTCGAGCAGCTCGCGCGCTGCGAGCTGTTCATGGAGCGCCTGGCATCCACGCCGAGCATTGGCTGAGAGCGCCGCCAGCATCGACGCGTCGCGGCGCATGAAGCGCGTCGCGCTCGGCCTGCTGTGCGGCGCCGCACTGCTCTATGCGGTGGCGAGCGTGCTGCATGCGCAGCACCCGGCCTGGGGCTACGTGGCGGCCTTCGCCGAGGCGGCGATGGTGGGCGCCATCGCCGACTGGTTCGCGGTGGTGGCGCTGTTCCGCCATCCGCTGGGCCTGCCGATTCCGCACACCGCCATCATCCCGAGCAACAAGGACCGCATCGGCGCCAAGCTCGCGGGATTCGTCTGCGACAACTTCCTGAGCACCGCCCAGGTGCTCGGCAAGCTGCGGCAGTTCGACGCGGCCGGGCGCATCGCCGACTGGCTGGCGCGCCCCGCCAGCGGCGAGAAGCTCGGCGAATGGGGCGTGGCCGCCACGCGCTACGGGCTCTCGGCCTTCGACGACGAGCGCGTGCGCGACTTCATGGGCCGCGCCGCCGCGGCCGGGCTGCAGAAGATCGACCTCTCGCGCCTCACGGGCCAGGCGCTCGACGCGCTCACGGCCGGCGGGCGCCACCAGGCACTGCTCGACGACGTGCTGCAGCAGGTGGCCGGCCTGCTCGAAGGCGAGGAGGTGCAGGCGCACATCACCGAGGCGATCGCGCGCGAGATCAGGACGCTGCGCTACGTGGGCCTCGACCAGGTGGCGGCCAAGCTGGCCACGCGCAAGATCGTCGCTGCCGTGGCGCGCACCATCGGCGAGCTCGCGGCCGAGCCCGAGCATCCGATGCGCAGGCGCTTCGACCACTTCGTCGACGACTTCGTGGTGCGCCTGAAGCTCGACCCCGAGTTCCAGCAACGCGGCGAACAGATCCGCGCGGAGCTGGTTGCGCACCCCGCCCTGGGCGACTACCTGCACGGGCTGTGGGGCGAGATGCTCGCGTGGCTGCACGACGACCTGGGCCGCAACGACTCGAGCATCCGCCGGCGCATCGCGTCGATGGCCGGCGCGCTGGGCACGCGGCTGCAGGGCGACGAGGCCATCCGCCGCTGGATCAACGAGCAGATCGAGGCCGCCGCGCCGCTGGCCATCGAGCGCTACCGCGAGGACATCCGCCGCTACATCGAGGAGCGCGTGGGCGAGTGGAACGCGCAGGAGATGACGGCGGAGCTCGAGCGCCACATCGGGCGCGACCTGCAGTTCATCCGCATCAACGGCACGCTGGTGGGCGGGCTGGTCGGGCTGCTGATCCACACGGCGACGCAGCTGCTGCGCGGCTGAGTTGCGGCTGAACCGCAGCTGAAGGCCGCGGGTAATCCACAGCGGACGAAAGTCCGCATCCTGTCCCCGTGGGGACTCCGCGGCCCCGCCGCGCTCCTAGACTGCTGCGCGCATCAACAAGAGGAGACGCCAACCATGCCACGTCGAAGCAGCCTCGGCGCCATCGCGCTGACCGCCACCCTCGCCCTGCTGGGCGCCTGCAGCAGCCTCTCCCCACCGGCCTCCGCCCCACCCTCGCCCACGCAGTCCGCCCCGACCACGCGGCCCGCCTCGTGGGCTGCGCCCGAGGCGCTGGTCGCGCCCTCGGCCTTCGCCGGGGTGCATGGTCTGGCCGTCGACGCCAAGGGCCGGCTGCTGGCGGGCTCTGTGCTCGGCAACACGATGTGGGAGGTCGACCGCAGCACCGGCGCGGCCAGGGTGTTCATCGACGCGCCCGAAGGCCAGGCCGACGACATCGCCGTGGGCCCGAAGGGCGAGCTGGCCTGGACCAACTACCTCATGGGCATGCTGCGCTACCGCGAGAGCGACGGCGCGCCGATGCGCGTGCTGGCCAAGGACCTTCCCGGCCTCAACTCGCTGGACTTCGACCGCCGCAACGGCAGGCTCTACGCCTCGCAGGTGTTCCTGGGCGACGCGCTGTGGGAGATCGACCGTGAGGGCCAGAAGCCGCCGCGGCTCATCAGGAAGGACATGGGCGGCTTCAACGGCTTCGAAGTGGGGCCCGACGGCATGCTCTACGGGCCGCTGTGGTTCAAGGGCCAGGTGGTGAAGATCGATCCGGCCAACGGCAGCATGACCGTGATCGCCGACGGCTTCAAGATTCCGGCCGCCGCCAACCTCGACGGCAAGGGCAACCTCTGGGTGGTCGACGCGCGCAGCGGCGAGCTGGTGCGGGTGGAGCTGGCCACCGGCCGCAAGACGGTCGCGAAGCAGCTGCGGCCCTCGCTCGACAACCTGGCGATCGCTCCCGACGGGACGATCTATGTCTCGAACATGGCGAACAACGAGGTGCAGGCCTTCAACCCCGCCACCGGCGAGCTGCGCACGCTCACCAGCGGCAAGGTGGCGGCGCCGGCCGGCATGAAGATCGACGGCAACGACCTCTGGGTGGCCGACGTCTTCGGCTTCCGCCAGGTCGACGTGCGCACCGGCGAGGTGCGCGACATCTTCCGCATGCAGCGCGACCCGGAGCTGGACTACCCCTTCGCCGTCGGCCTGTCGCCGAAGCTCTTCGCGCTGAGCTCATGGTTCACCGGCACGGTGCAGCTGGTCGACCGGCAGACGCTGAAGACGGTCGAGACCATCCACGGGCTGAAGGCGCCGTTCGACGCCATTCCCATGCCGGACGGCAGCGTGATCTACGCCGAGATCGCCACCGGCAGCATCACACGCGCGAGCGGGCCGAAGTTCGCGCAGAAGTCAGTGCTCGCCAGCGGCCTGAACGGCCCGGTGCAGATGATCGTCGGCCAGGACGGTGCGCTCTACGTGACCGAGGCGGCCGGCCGGCTGCTGCGCATTCCGCTGGACGCCAGCGCTCCGCTGCGCGCGGTGGCCGAGGGGCTGGCCCTGCCCGAGGGCCTGGCGCAGACGCCCTGGGGCAGCTTCATCGTGGCCGAGAGCGCGGCGCGCCGGCTGGTCGAAATCGCGCCCGACGGCAGCCGCCGTACCGTCGCCGAGAACCTGCCGATCGGCCTCGCGCCCGGGCCCGGACTGCCTCCGCCCTACGTGGTGACGGGCGTCGCGGTGGGCCGCGACGGCTCGATCTACATGGCGGCCGACCGCAACAATGCGATCTATCGGATTCGCCCCGTAAGGTAGGGTAACAATAAGTGTAAATTTCAGTTTACTTTTACAAACAAACATTACAGACTGCGCGGGACGTCTTGTGGCGTCCCGTCCGCATCCGGCGGCGGGGGGTCCGCGAGGCGCTCTTTTGACCTGAAAGGGACATCGCATGACTCCGCTCGTCGTAGGCCAGATCCTGTCGCCCGAGTACTCCCTGGGCATGGTGGCGCTCTCCTTCCTCATTTCCTTCGCGGGCTCGCTGGTGGCCCTGATCTGCGCCGGGCGGATGGTCGGCGCGGACGGCAAACCCAATCTCGCCGTCGTGACCTGCGCGGCGGTGGCGCTGGGCGGCATCGGCATCTGGTCGATGCACTTCATCGGCATGCTGGCGTACCGGCTGCCGATAGCCATTTCGTACAACATGCCGCTCACGGTGGTGTCGCTGGTGGCGGCCATCCTGATTTCGGGCATCGCGCTGTACATGGCCGGCGGGCGGCGCAAGTTCAGCCGCTCGGGCTGGCTCGGTGGCAGCCTGCTGGCGGGCATCGGCGTGTGCGTGATGCACTACATGGGCATGTTCGCGATGAACATGCGCGCCTCGATGAATTTCGACCTGACGACGGTGGGCCTGTCGGTGCTCATCGCCGTCACCGCCGCCGCGGCGGCCCTGTGGCTGGCCTTCAACCTGCGCAAGTTCACGCACAAGGTCGCGGCCGCCGCAGTGATGGGCGTGGCGGTCTGCACCATGCACTACGTGGGCATGAGCGCGGCCAGCATGGTCTGCACCGCCGCCGCGCCGGTCGACGCGCTGGCCATCGGCGGCAGCTACATGGGCCTCACGGTGTTCGGCACGGCCGGCGCGGTGCTGATCTTCATCTACTGGGTGGTCACCGGCAGCAGCCTCGACGCGCCGGTCGCCGGCCGCCGGGTGCGCGCCAGCTAGTAAGCGCAAGCGGGCGCGGCGCCCGCATCCTAGAGTCCGCGCAGAGCGAAAAAAACGATCTGCACGGACTCTCACATGCCAGTCATCGAATCCCGGCTGCAAACGGCCGGCGACACCTTCCAGGCCAACCGGGCCAGCATGCTGGCGCTGCTCGGCCAGGTGCGCGAGCACGAGGCCCGCGCCGTCGCGGCCTCCGGCGCATCGGCCGAGCGTTTCGCCAGGCGCGGACAGCTGCTGCCGCGCGAGCGCATCGCGCTGCTGCTGGACACCGGCGCGCCCTTCCTGCCGCTGGCCTCGCTGGCCGGGCTCGGGCAGGACAACCCAGACCTCTCGAAGAGCGTGCCCGGCGGCGGCCTGATCTCCGGCATCGGCTACGTTGCGGGCGTGCGCTGCATGGTCAACGCCTCCGACTCCGGCATCGACGCCGGCGCGCTGCAGCCCATGGGCCTGGACAAGCAGCTGCGCGTGCAGGAGATCGCGCTGGAGAACAGGCTGCCCTACGTGCAGCTGGTGGAAAGCGCGGGCGCCAACCTCATGCAGTACCGCGTGCAGGACTTCGTGCGCGGCGGCAACATCTTCCGCAATCTCGCGCGGCTGTCGGCCGCGGGGCTGCCGGTGGTGACAGTGACGCACGGCTCCTCGACCGCGGGCGGCGCCTACCAGACCGGGCTTTCCGACTACATCGTGATGGTGCGCGACCGCACGCGCGCCTTCCTCGCGGGGCCGCCGCTGCTGAAGGCCGCCACCGGCGAGATCGCCACGGAAGAGGAACTGGGCGGCGCCGTGATGCACACCCACATCTCGGGCCTGGGCGACTACCTCGCGGAGGACGACCGCGACGCCATCCGCATCGCCCGCACGATCCTCGGCGGCATCGACTGGGCTCGCGACGAGGCGCCGCGCAGCTTCGCGCTCCCGCGCTACGACGCCGAGGAGCTGCTGGGCATCATGCCCAGCGACGGCCGACGCCCGGTGGACATGCGCGAGGTCATCGCGCGCATCGCCGACGGCTCCGAGTTCCTGGAGTTCAGCGAGCACTACGGCAGCGCCACCGTCTGCGGCCACATCCGGCTCGAAGGGCATGCGGTGGGCATCATCACCAACAACGGCCCCATCGACTCCGACGGCGCCACCAAGGCCACGCACTTCATCCAGGCCTGCTGCCAGTCGCGCACGCCCATCGTCTACCTGCAGAACATCACCGGCTACATGGTGGGCCGCGCGCACGAGGAGGCCGGCATCATCAAGCACGGCGCGAAGATGATCCAGGCGGTGTCGAACGCCACCGTGCCGCAGGTCACGCTGCTGTGCGGCGCCTCGTATGGCGCGGGCAACTACGGCATGTGCGGCCGGGGCTTCGCGCCGCGCTTCTGCTTCAGCTGGCCCAACGCACGCACCGCCGTGATGGGCGGCGAGCAGGCGGCGAAGACCATGGCCATCGTGATGGAGGCCGGCATGGCACGAAAGGGCGCGGTCGACCAGGCGAAGATCGACGCGATGCAGCAGCAGGTCATCGAGCGCTTCGACCGGCAGATGAGCGTGTTCACCACCAGCGCGCTGCTGCTGGACGACGGCGTGATCGACCCGCGTGACACGCGCGCCGTGCTGGCCGAGGTTCTCTCGGTGTGCCGCGACGCCGATGCCCGCGCGCCCCAGCCCATGCAGTTCGGGGTGGCACGGCCATGAGCAAAAGCAACACCACCACCGGATTCCGCAAGATCCTCGTCGCCAACCGCGGCGAGATCGCCGTGCGCGTGATGCGCACCGCCCGTGCCATGGGCTTTCGCACCGTGGCCGTGTACTCCAGCGCCGACGCCGGTTCGGAGCACGTGCGCTTCGCCGACGAGGCGGTGCACATCGGCGAGCCGCTGCCCACGCAGAGCTACCTGAACATCGCCGCGATCGTCGAGGCCGCGCGCACCAGCGGCGCCGACGCGGTGCACCCCGGCTACGGCTTCCTCGCCGAGAACGCGGCCTTCGCGCAGGCCTGCCGCGATGCCGGCCTGGTCTTCATCGGCCCCTCGCCCGAAGCCATTCGCGCGATGGGCGACAAGGCCGGCGCCAAGCGGCTGATGCAGGCGGCGGGCGTGCCCTGCATTCCGGGCTACCAGGGCGAGGACCAGAGCGAGAAGACGCTGGCCGCCGAAGCCGCGCGCATCGGCTGGCCGGTGATGATCAAGGCCACCGCCGGCGGCGGCGGGCGCGGCATGCGGCTCGTCACCTCGGCCGCGAATTTCGCCGAGCAGCTGCGCAGCGCGCAGTCGGAAGCGCTCAATGCATTCGGCGACGCCACCGTGATCCTGGAGCGCGCAATCGTCGCGCCGCGCCATGTCGAGGTGCAGGTGTTCGCGGACCGGCACGGCAACGCCATCCACCTCGGCGAACGCGACTGCTCGGTGCAGCGCAGGCACCAGAAGGTGGTGGAGGAAGCGCCCTCGCCCGCCGTCTCGCAAGCGCTGCGCGAACGCATGGGCGCTACCGCCGTCGCCGCGGCGAAGGCCATCGCCTACGAAGGCGCGGGCACGCTCGAATTCCTGCTCGATGCCGAGGGCCGCTACTGGTTCATGGAAATGAACACGCGCCTGCAGGTCGAGCACCCGGTGACGGAAGCGGTGACGGGCCTCGACCTGGTCGAGCTGCAGTTGCGCGTCGCGGCCGGAGAGCCGCTGCCGATCGCGCAGCAGGACGTGCGCTTCTCCGGCCACGCGATCGAGGTGCGCCTGTGCGCCGAAGATCCGCAGCAGGGCTTCATGCCGCAGAGCGGCACGCTGGCCGCATGGCGCCCCAGCGCCGCGCTGCGCACCGAGCACGCCCTGCGCGACGGCGCCGAGGTACCGCCCTTCTACGACTCGATGATCGCCAAGCTGGTCGCCCACGGCGGCACGCGGGAGGACGCGAGGCAGCGGCTCCTGGCCGGCCTGCAGGACACCATCGCACTCGGCATACCGACCAACCAGCAGCTGCTGGAGCGCACGCTGTCGCATGCGGTGTTCGCAAGCGGCGAGGCGACGACCGCCTTCGTGGCCGACCACATCGACGCGCTGCTCGCCGCCGACGAAGCAAGTCAGACCCGCGCCGCGCTGCTCGCCGCACTGCTGCTGCAGCTCGACGAACGCGGCTGGCCTTCGCCGCTGGCGCACACGCTGCCCAACGCCCTGCGCTTCGAGCTCGACGGCACGGTGCACGCCGCCCGGGTGACGCCGCGCGGCGCCGGCCGCTTCGACATCGCGCTGGACGGCCAGGCGCCGGTGCAGCTCTCGCTGCTCGACATGCCCGGCGACGGCAGCCTGCGCTTCTCGTGCAGCGGGCTTTCGGCAAAAGCCTTCGTCACGCGGCATGACGGCCGCGTGTTCTTCCACTTCGATGGAAAGGCTCACCGCCTCGACGACCTCACTCACGTGCCGGCCACCCGAGCCGGCGCCGATGGCGGCGACGGCCTGCTGCGCGCCTCCATGAACGGCCGCGTGATCGCGCTGCTGGTGGCCGAGGGCGAGGCCGTCGCCGCGGGCCAGCCGCTGGTCACGCTGGAGGCGATGAAGATGGAGCACGTGCACTGCGCGCCGCGCGCGGGCAAGGTCGCCCTGCATGTCGCGGTGGGCGCGCAGGTGGCGGCGCGGCATGTGGTCGCGCAGGTCGCCGATGCGTGACGGGAACCAGCCCACGTCTTTGCGAAAACCATTCACATGAACGCTCCCTCCTCCCACTACCGCTCCGTCTTCGCCCCCGGCCTGTTCGACGGGCAGGTCATCGTCGTCACAGGCGGCGGCTCCGGCATCGGCCGCTGCACCGCGCACGAGCTCGCCGCGCTGGGCGCGCAGGTGGTGCTGGTCGGCCGCAAGCCCGAGAAGCTCGACGCGGTGCGCGCCGAGATCGAGGCCGCCGGCGGCAAGGCCTCTACGCAGGCCTTCGACATCCGCAACGAGGACGCGGTGCGCTCGGCCATCGCCGCCGTCGTCGCCGCGCACGGCCGCATCGACGGGCTGGTCAACAACGCGGGCGGCCAGTACATCACGCCGCTGCATGCGATCTCGGCCAAGGGCTGGGAGGCGGTGATCCACACCAACCTCACGGGCGGCTTCCTGGTCGCGCGCGAGTGCTACCTGCAGAGCATGCAGGCCAACGGCGGCGCCATCGTCAACATCGTGGCCGACATCTGGGGCTCCATGCCCAACATGGGACACAGTGGCGCGGCGCGCGCGGGCATGGTGAGCTTCACCGAGACGGCCGCGCTCGAATGGGCCGCGAGCGGCGTGCGCGTGAACGCGGTGGCGCCGGGCTACATCGCCTCCAGCGGCATGGACCACTACCCGCCCGAGGCCGGCGACATGCTGCGCGCCATGCGCAAGACCGTGCCTGCGGGCCGCTTTGGCAACGAGGCCGAGACCTCCGCCGCCATCGTCTTCCTGCTTTGTCCCGCCGCGAGCTTCGTCAGCGGCAGCGTGCTGCGCGTGGACGGCGCGCGCCCGCAGGTGCGCATGGGCTGGCCGATGGCTATTCCTGATGCGCAGGCGCAGCAGCGTGCGGCGGTGAAGCCATTCGACGGCTTCCACCTGGCCCAGGCGCCGCGCGTGTTCCAGGACGAGTAGAGAACGACCGACCGGAGACCATTTCATGCAGTACAGCCACGAACACCTCGAGATCCAGAAGACCCTGCGCCGCTTCATCGACGACGAGATCAACCCGCACGTGGACGAGTGGGAAGAGGCCGAGATCTTCCCCGCGCACGAGGTCTTCAAGAAGCTCGGCAACCTCGGCATGCTGGGCCTGAACAAGCCAGAGGCCTTTGGCGGCGCGGGCCTGGACTATTCGTACGCGATGGCCATGGCCGAGGCGCTGGGCCACATCTCCTGCGGCGGCGTGCCGATGGCCATCGGCGTGCAGACCGACATGTGCACGCCCGCGCTCGCGCGCTTCGGCAGCGACGAGCTGCGCCGCGAGTTCCTGGCGCCGGCCATCGCGGGCGACATGGTCGGCTGCATCGGCGTGAGCGAGCCCGGCGCGGGCAGCGACGTGGCCGGCCTGAAGAGCCATGCGCGCAAGGACGGCGGCGACTACCTCATCAGCGGCCAGAAGATGTGGATCACCAACAGCCTTCAGGCCGACTGGATGTGCATGCTGGTCAACACCGGCGACGGGCCCGTGCACCGAAACAAGTCGCTCGTGATGGTGCCGATGGACAGCCCCGGCATCGAGAAGGCGAAGAAGCTGCGCAAGATCGGCATGAATTCGAGCGACACCGGCCTCATCTACTTCGACAACGTGCGCGTGCCGCAGCGCTACCGCATCGGCGAGGAGGGCCAGGGCTTCGTCTACCAGATGCAGCAGTTCCAGGAAGAGCGCCTGTGGGCTGCCGCGAGCTCGCTGGAGCCCATGGAAGACTGCATCGCCCAGACCATCGAGTGGGCGCAGCAGCGCCAGATGTTCGGCTCCACGCTGGCCGACCAGCAGTGGGTGCAGTTCAAGCTCGCCGAGCTCAAGACCGAGGTGGAGGCGCTGCGCGCGCTCACCTACCGCGCCTGCGACCTGCACGTGAAGGGCGAGGACGTGCTCGAGCTCGCCTCGATGGCCAAGCTCAAGACCGGCCGCCTCACACGCCAGGTGGCCGACACCTGCCTGCAGTTCTGGGGCGGCATGGGATTCACGCTGGAGAACCGCGTCTCGCGCCTGTACCGCGACGGCCGGCTGGGCTCCATCGGCGGCGGCGCCGACGAGGTGATGCTGGGCATCCTCGCCAAGACCATGGGCATCGCCAAGCGCCCGCCGCGCGGCTAGCAGGAAGCCGGTCGCATGGACGCCGAGCTGCAAGCCGACCGCGCCGCGCTCGCCGACACGGTGCGGCGCTTCGCCGAAAGCGAGATCGCGCCGAACGTGCGGGCCTGGGACGACGCGGGCGAGTTTCCGCGCGCACTCTATGCACGCGCCGCCGAACTGGGCCTGCTGGGCCTGGGCTATCCCGAAGAACTCGGCGGCACGCCGGCCTCGTATTCGCTCAAGCTGCCGGCATGGGTCGCGCTCGCGCGCCATGGCAAGAGCGGCGGCGTGCTCGCCAGCCTGTTCTCGCACAACATCGGCCTGCCGCCCGTGGTGCTGCATGCCAGCGACGCGGTGCGCCGCGAGGTCGTGCCGCTGGTGCTGCGCGGCGAGAAGATCGCGGCGCTCGCCATCACCGAGCCCGGCGGCGGCTCCGACGTGGCGGCGCTGCGCACCACGGCAAGGCGCGACGGAGATCACTACGTGGTCAACGGCGAGAAGACCTTCATCACCTCGGGCATGCGCGCCGACTGGATCACCGTGGCCGTGCGCACCGGCGAAGGCCGCGGTGCGGGCGGCATCTCGATGCTGCTGGTGCCGGGCGACGCGGTCGGCCTCACGCGCACGCGGCTGTCGAAAATGGGCTGGCTGTGCTCCGACACCGCCACCCTGCACTTCGACAACGTGCGCGTGCCCGCGCGCTACCTGCTCGGCAATGAAGGCGAAGGTTTCCGCATGATCATGGGCAACTTCAACGGCGAGCGCATCGGCCTCGCCGCGGGCGCGCTGGGCTTCTCGCAGGCCTGCCTCGACGAGGCGCTGGCCTGGGCGCGCGAGCGAAAGGCCTTCGGCGCTCCGCTCATCGGGCACCAGGCGGTGCGCCACAAGCTCGTCGACATGCAGATGCGCATCGCCTCCACCGAGGCGTGGATCGAAGCGGTGTCGGCGCAAGGCGATGCGCTGGAAGCCGCAGGCCGCCACAACGCCCCCGAATGGGTGGCGCAGATATGCATGCTGAAGAACCACGCGACGCAGGCCATGCAGTTCTGCGCCGACCAGGCGGTGCAGATCCTCGGCGGCATGGGCTTCATGCGCGGCACCGTGAGCGAGCGCATCTACCGCGAAGTGAAGGTGATGATGATCGGCGGCGGGGCCGAGGAAGTCATGAAGGAGCTGGCGGCGAAGCAGCTGGGCTGGCTGTAGAGGCAACAGAAGGAAGAAGCGGGGAAAGCGGAAAACTGTTCTTCACAGGCGCGGCTCGCCGGGCGCGATGCCGTGCTTACCATCGGTCGCGCCAAGCCAGGCAGCAGGAGCCCGTGTGACCCTCATTCCCCATCTTTCTTTCGGCGAGCCCGCCACGGGCACGCGAGCGCCATGCTGAAGCACATCGTGATGTGGGACCTGCGCGCAGACACGCCCGAAGAAAAGGCGCGGGCCACGCAGCTGCTCAAGCGCAAGTTCGAATCGCTGCGCGGGCAGATACCCGGCCTGCTGCACATCGAGGTCGGCGTCGATTCGAGCCGCGTGGGCTACGCCTGCGACGTGGTGCTCTACAGCGAGTTCGACAGCCAGGCTTCGCTCGACGGCTATGCCACGCATCCGGCGCACCTGCGCGTGCGTGAAGAGCTGGGCGATCTGCGGATCGCGCGGCATCAGGTGGATTACGCGGTGGGCTGATCGGCCGCGGTCAGTCGTTCGCCTCGGGGGCGTCTCCCCGCGCGGCAGCAAGCGCAGCAGCCGCCCGCAGCTTGTCCTTTTTGCTCGGCCTCTTCCCCTTGATCCCCCCCGTGCCCGAGGCGTCCACCACCGGCGGCGCGGTTTCCGTCGGCTCGAAGCCCTCGACGCGCTCGCGCGGCAGCCGCAGGCCGTTGCGTTTCTCGATCAGTCGGAAATGGGCCTCGGTGGCCGCGCTCACGAAGCTGATCGCCAGGCCGCGCTCTCCCGCGCGCCCGGTCCTGCCGATGCGGTGGATGTAGTCGGTCGGCGAGCGCGGCAGGTCGTAGTTGACGACCACGGGCAGCTGCGCGATGTCGATGCCGCGCGCGGCGAGGTCGGTGGCGATCACCACGTCCCACCGGCTCTGCTTGAACTGCGAGAGGATGTTGCTGCGGGTGCCCTGCGCGATGTCGCCATGGAAGGGCACGGCGTAGATGCCGTTGCGGTAGAGCTTCTCGGCCACGGTCTGCGCCGCGTGCTGGGTGGCGACGAAGACCAGCACGCGGTCCCACTCGTTCTCGTGCTGCTCGAGCAGGTGGCGCAGCAGCTGGGTGCGACGGCTCGCGTCGACCTCGATCACGCGCTGCACGATGTCGGGCGCGGTGCCCGGCTCGCCCTGCACGTCGACGATGGCGGGGTCGCGCAGCATGCCGTCGGCCAGCGCCTGGATGGCCGGCGGGAAGGTGGCGGAGAAGAACAGGTTCTGGCGCCGCTTCGGCAGCAGTTCGAGGATGCGTCCGAGTTCCTCGGCGAAACCCAGGTCGAAAAGGCGATCGGCCTCGTCGAGCACGAGCATGGCGACCGCGTCCAGCCTGAGCGCGTTGTGCTCCGCCAGGTCCAGCAGCCGCCCGGGGGTGGCGACGACGATGTCGGCGCCGCCGCGCAGGCTCATCATCTGCGGGTTGATCGACACGCCGCCGAAGGCGGTGACTATCTTCAGGCGCTCGGGCAGGTGCTGCGCCAGGTCGTGCATGGTGTCGCCGACCTGGCCCGCGAGTTCGCGCGTGGGCACCAGCACGAGCGCGCGAACGCGGCGCGGGCCCTCACGCTGCTCGGTCAGGCGCTGCAGCAGGGGCAGGGAGAATGCGGCGGTCTTGCCGGAGCCGGTCTGTGCCGAGCCCCGCAGGTCGCGGCCTTGCAGAATGGCGGGAATGGCCGCGGCCTGGATGGGCGTCGGCGTGGAAAAGCCGCTTCGGGCGGCGGCCTGCACGAGCGCGGGGGCCAGGCCCAGTGAGTCGAATGGCATGTGTATGAGCGCGGCGGGCGAAGAGAGAGAAAGATCGAAAGCAGAAAGAGGCGTATCGGATGTCGACGATGAAACAGCAGCGCACCGGCCAGTCCGGCGGCAGCACCCTGGTGTATTCCACCGACGGGGGCGGACGCATGTGTCCCGGCTGCGGCGAGCCCGTGGCCCGTTGCCGCTGCAAGGAACTGGAAAAGGCGCGCGGCACGCCGGCCACCGACGGCATTGTGCGCGTGTCGCACGAGACAAAGGGCCACAAAGGCAAGGGCGTGACGGTAGTGAAGGGCATGGCGCTCGACGCGGCGGCCCTGCTGGCGCTGAGCAAGCAGCTCAAGACGGCCTGCGGCACGGGCGGCACGGTGAAGGACGGCACCATCGAGATACAGGGCGACCACCGCGAAACGGTGATCGCAGCGCTGGTGAAGCTGGGCCATACGGTCAAGCGCGCGGGAGGCTGAGCGCTCCATGAACCCCGAAGACCTGCAACGGCTGGTAACGCTCGAAATGCCCTTCGGCAAGCACAAGGGCACGCTGATTGCGGACCTGCCCGGCAACTACCTGGGTTGGTTCGCACGCGAGGGTTTTCCCTCGGGAGAAATCGGCCGGCTGCTCGCCCTGATGCATGAAATAGACCACAACGGGCTTTCCGGGCTGCTGAAACCGTTGCGAAACCGCCCTCCGGAACGGGGAGTTTCCCGATAAGGCGCGATTTCGCCACATCTTTTTCGAAATCGGGCTGGATAATGCCCGCTACGTGTCAGTGAGTCGCATTGCGGCTCCCGTGCACGTAATTTGGTGATCGGTCAGTTTCGCGCCACAGCGCAGTTCTTGTTTGTTGTGATTCTGGGACTCCATCGCTTTTTTGTTTTTTTGTTGGTTTGAATCAGGAGTCCCTCAATGGGCAAGAAACTTTACGTGGGCAACCTCGCCTACTCGATCCGCGACAACGATCTCGAACAAGCCTTCGGCGAATTCGGCTCGATCGTCAGTGCCAAGGTCATGATGGAACGTGACACCGGCCGTTCGAAGGGCTTCGGCTTCGTCGAAATGGGCACGGATGCCGAAGCGCTCGCAGCCATCGAAGCCATGAACGGCCAACCCCTGCAGGGCCGCGCCCTGACGGTGAACGAAGCCCGTCCGATGGAAGCCCGTCCCCCCCGTAGCGGTGGCGGCGGCTACGGCGGTGGTGGTGGCGGCTACGGCGGCGGCGGCCGCAGCGGTGGCGGTGGCTACGGCGGCGACCGCGGTGGCTACGGTGGCGACCGCAGCGGTGGCGGCGGCTACGGTGGCGGCGGTGGCGGCTACGGCGGCGGCGGCCGCGGCGGCTACTGAGTCGAACCCCCTCCAGGGCCCTCGGGCCTCTGAATGAAAAAGCTCCTCCGGGAGCTTTTTTCGTTTCCGGGACACCCCGGCCCCGGGGAGAACCCTTGCCATGCGGTACGCATTTGTTCGTACCGCACCGGTCAGCCAACGGTCAGGCGCGCAGATCGACCCTCGTTTCCCCAATACAAGAGGAGCGAGACATGCGGATAAAGAGCCAGGCGGACTTCTTTTCGGGAGTCATGTTCACCACCGTGGGAGGCGCCTTCGCCATCGGCGCAACCACCTACACCATCGGCGACGGCGCGCGCATGGGGCCGGGCTACTTCCCGCTCATGCTGGGCATCCTGCTGGCGGTGCTGGGCGCGATCATCATGTTCCAGGCGATGGTGGTCGAGACCACCGACGGCGACCCGATCGGCAAGTGGGCCTGGAAGCCGCTGGCCTTCGTGCTCGGCGCCAACCTCGCCTTCGGCGTGCTGCTGGGCGGCCTGCCCAGCATCGGGCTGCCGGCCATGGGCATGATCATCGCGATCTACGCGCTCACCATCATCTCCAGCATGGCGGGCGAGCACTTCAGGCTGCGCGACGTGCTGATCCTCGCGACCATCCTGGCGGCCGGCAGCTACGTGGCGTTCATCTGGGCGCTGAAGCTGCAGATCCAGGTCTGGCCCACCTTCATCGCAGGTTGAGGAGCACACCGCCATGGAACTCTTCAACAACCTCGCGACCGGCTTCGGCGTCGCGTTCACTTTCACCAACCTGCTGTACTGCCTGATCGGCTGCATCCTGGGCACGCTGATCGGCGTGCTCCCGGGCATCGGCCCCGTCGCGACCATCGCGATGCTGCTGCCGGCCACCTATGCGCTGCCGCCCGTGTCGGCGCTGATCATGCTGGCCGGCATCTACTACGGCGCCCAGTACGGGGGCTCCACCACCGCCATCCTGGTGAACCTGCCGGGAGAGTCCTCGTCGGTGGTCACCTGCATCGACGGCTACCAGATGGCAAGGCAGGGCCGCGCGGGCCCGGCACTCGCCGCCGCCGGCCTGGGCTCGTTCTTCGCGGGCTGCGTGGGCACGCTGATCCTGGCCGCCTTCGCGCCGCCTCTGACCGAACTGGCCTTCAAGTTCGGCCCTGCCGAGTACTTCTCGCTGATGGTGCTGGGCCTGATCGGCGCGGTGGTGCTGGCTTCGGGCTCGCTGCTGAAGGCGGTGGCGATGATCGTGCTGGGCCTGCTGCTGGGCATCGTGGGCACCGACGTCAACTCGGGCG
>Ga0209130_1001178_pt1 | contig 18692 bp, 13 predicted proteins | sample AraplaMF_Cvi_mLB_FD_184264 | JGI IMG/M metagenome (GOLD analysis project Ga0209130, IMG submission 184264) | Arabidopsis root microbial communities from the University of North Carolina, USA - plate scrape MF_Cvi_mLB (SPAdes) (version 2) | ecosystem: Host-associated > Plants > Roots > Endosphere...
ACAACGAGGTACGTCCCCACAGCAGCCTGCAATACTTGACCCCGGCGGAGTTCAAACTCGAACTCCGCAAAGAACTGCAACCCGCCGTCTTCTAGGAAAAACTGTCTCGATTAAACCGAGCAGGTCAATTGGCGATCGACGCTTGGGCCGTCGATGGATAGTCTCGTGCAAGTTTGGCGAGATCTCCGAACGACTGTCCGACACTTCCGGTTTCCAATGCGCAATCCGCAGCGGCAAGAAGCCCCTCGGCGGCGAGCGATGGCGATACCGTCGGCACTGCAGCAGATTTGCGAAACAGCTCTGCGGCCGAGCGATAGTTCCGCGACGCGAAGTCGGCAGCACCCGCTCTGAAATATGCCGTCGCTACGGCCTCATCGTTGGGATACGCGTCAACGAACGCAAGCAGCGCCGCTTTCGCCTCCGCGAAGCGACGTTCGCCCAGCATCCCTCGCGCGTCGTCGAAGCGCATCCGAGCCCAGGCCTTGGCAAATCCCGCACGACAGGTGCCTTCGGCGCCACGGCTGGCCTGCGCATCGCTCCAAGTTGAGGACGAGCTTCCGCCGAGCGCCTTGCGTGCAGCCTCTAGTTCAGGAGCGCATGCTTCCTCGGGAGAGTAACCATAACGTGCCCCGCGCGCGCGACCCGTCGCAAGATCCTGGACGACGAATCGGTTGTAGTGGCCATCGAGTTCAAAGTACCCCAGAACTTCCGGCGCAATCAACGTAGGCAACAAGAGCGGTACACCGGACCTTGCAACTACCGACGATTCTGTGCCGCGACTCACCTGGAGCTGATAAGAAATTCCAGTGCGTACCACGGCGGGAACCTGGATAGAAGAATCACTGGCGACAGGCAACGGATAAGTCAAAGTCGGTGCCTTGGCGGGCGAGATTCTGACTGGCGGTGGCTTGGTGGCGCAGCCTACTAGCAATATCAGCGATGCGACGACCAGCGTACTCGACAAGGTCGCGCTTTGTATTTCAAACGTTCTTCTATTTGTCATTTGTTTTCTCATCACGCACGAGGTGACCGCTGGCGCAAGGTCTCGTGCCCTAACGGACTGCACCACGCAGCAAACAGCCACCTGAACTTAATCTTGCCGAAGCGTATGCACCTTGACTGCCACTGAGCGATCACGAGCACGCCCGAGCGCTGCGCTGTTGTCGTGACGCGGTGCTGCGGTGGTAACTGTGATGAGATCTCGGGAAATCCCCACAGCCTGAAAGTACCTGAGCATGAAGTCCGCACGTTTGGAATCTAGGGCCATGCCGGGGAGCTCCTCTCGTTCGTTGATATCGGAATAGCCGGTGATCTCGATACGTCCGATCTCGTAGCCCGAGCTCATCCTGTCCACGAGCTGCTCGAGTTTTCCGAATGCAAGAGGATGCGGATACGCTTGGAGCAGGTCGAAGAAGACGTCGATGTCGTAGACCGCACGAAGACTGCGTGCTCCATCGACTCGCGGCTTCAGGGTGATGCGTTTGAGGTCCCCTGGTGGCGGCAAGCTGTTCAACTTCCTGAGCGCCAGAACAAAACCGTCCGTGTCCCAGCCGCATCGGTCCATGATTGCCCGTAGATCGGACGGGGTATGCGCGTCTTCGGCATAGATGCGGTCGCAAATTCCTGTGTCCTTCGGAATACGCCCCAAATCCTGCGCGGCAACAACCAGTCCGAGGGATGCCAGCATTGCACCCAGGAACACCCGACTGATGGGATAGGCATGTCGCAGCTTCAAACGCGTCTTCTCCAACGTTCTTCATTCCGGCGTGCTGCAAGCACCACTTCGCCTTCGATAACCCGAGGAGCATCCCATTGAGCGGGGTCATGCGTCGCATCGAGAAGTGCCACAGTCGACGAAGCTTCTTGGTGGATTGAGGGTGCGAGAAACTTGCCTACCAAGCTCGTCGCACAGATGACTCTATGGCCAACCCGGTATCGGTTGACAGATCTTCTTTCACAAGCTCGATGAAGCACTTGCCCTGATCGACCATCCCCGAGTTCAGGACATAGGTCGTCCCGGGCATGGGGTCGAACGCGAGTCTGGCGTTGCAGTAGTGCACCACCTGGTAGCCACTCGCCGATCGATAGGCATTCACCATCAGGCATTTTCCTGTTGGAATTCGGGTAGTCAGCGTTTTGGAGTCAACGGCAAGCTGGCGGCGGTCCTTGTCGAGCTCCGTGCACAAGCGGAACGTGATGACTCCCCAGCCGGACACCTTCAGAGGTGTGGTGACTTCGTTAGGCGATGGCTGGTAGACCGGGAAGACAGTACATCCAGTCAGGGCCAGGAGAGGAAGCAACGCAAGGATTCTGGATTTCTTGGACAACATCATCTTCGGTTGCTTCTTCTACTTTTGGTCCGGGATCGGACTCTTCACCGCTTCGGCATAGCGTTTCAGAATCTCTGCCGTGTTGTTTGCGCCGGTGACATTCTGGTCAGTGAAGCGAATAAAGGCGAATGCCCAGGGGAAACCTCCAATCGTTCCGACACGGGGCATCTCAGAAGGCCGGTTGCGCGCCGCACTGAGGAGACTGTCGTACATCACGAAGAACTCCTTTTTTCTCGCCTGCGCCGTCTCGGCAGCGCGGTAGAGCGCGAAGATCTTCATCTTCTCCGGATCGGAATAACCGTTGCCTGCGAAATCGACGCGCTCGAGATGGCCAGGTCCGTTGCTGTCCTGAAAGCCGCCGCCAAGGCCTAGGCTTTTGTAGGGGGTCGCGCACCCTCCTAGCGCGAGTAGCAGGCCCGTAGCGAGCGCTACGAGGCCAAGCCTTCTGACATTCATTCTTCTCCACCCCAACGAGTTCTCTTTGGGCTGGAGTCTCCATTACCTAGGCAGCTAGCGTCAATGGCGTTCAGTCCCGCTTTCGCGCTCAAAGCGACAAATTCCGCACTGCAATCGCTGGAAGACAAATAGAGCATCCGCTTCGAGTGACGCTCGCTTTGTGCTGTAGGTGCCCAGGCACCGTAAACCCAAGGTCGGAAACATGGACGGACCGATTACCGCTTTCCATAGCCAACGCCTCGCGAAACACACTACGCAGGCCGGGCGCTCACGTCGAAGTCTGCGGCGACGACGCCCACGCTGGCGCTCCGAGGCCTCGTTGCAGCTCCAAGCGCGAAACGCGGATGGACACCACGTTCCCCGCGACGCACTCGGATATGGTGTCCTCTAGCGCCGCAGCCGCCTTGGCCATGCTGCCCGCGCTGGCGAGGTGGTCGAACAACTGCGCGCTGTCGTCCCAAGATCGTCAAGTGCGACGGTGTACTCGGCTCGGAGCGAGGCTAGCTAGAAGCGTTGGCTGCGACTTCTCCAGAATAGGCTATCGCCTACCCGGTTTCGTTGGCTCGATCAAGACAGGACCAGGTTTGGTCACATGTCGTTCTAGCAGTCGGCGCCCTTCGGCGTCCAGCAGTCCGAAGACAACACCGTTCATCTGCGTCAGCTGTCGCTCGCGCTCTCGAATAGCCATTTCTTTCGCATCGTCGCCATAGCGGCTGACGCTGAACGATTTCTGCAACTTCTTCCCTGGCGCGCACTGCGTGTGCGCGGTCCACAGCAAGGGACGACCGTCAGCGTCGCGGCGGCAGAAGATACCAGGAAGGTCGTTCTTCGTATCGACACGAGCGCGCTGTGCCTGCTCACGCCGAGTCAGGGCTGGATACATCGCTACGACTTGGTCTCTCCAAGCCTGGGCAGCGGCGAGCCCAGCTTTCTCACCATACGTGCTGAACATGAAGACCTTGCGGTGTCGCCGTCCGTCGCGCATGACGCAGACCTCCCAGCGGTCCTTGGCACGCAGGACGCCGTACATGGCTAGGGGATTCGGTACACCAAGGGGCATGAAGATCTGAAGCTCAGGCTTAGATTGAGTCTCTAGTGGCGCGATAGTTCTTGAACTCGCTGTTCGACACACCAGACCTCATGGTCAAGGCGTTTCCTGGGTAGGAAGCACCAACTCGACCGCAGCATCTGGGGCTGTGAAACGCCCAATTGTGCTCGGAAGCTCAACCTCATCCAGGGTGTGAGGCATAAGCAACCATCGCCCACCCGAGTGAACTTGGACGTCCGCGCGCAGGAGTGCTCCGCCTTCAGCGCACTCGCGCCCTTTCCACTCGTCTTGGTCTTTCTTTTCTTTTTTGTTGCGCTCTTGCACTTCCGCTTTGGCCAGCATTTGGACTCGCGCACAAGTCTCTTTGGAAATGAGTAGATCCACCGGCCCTTTGATCCTGATACCAGCAATGGTCGCGAGCATCTTCGGAAGCTCTGCAGTTCCAATTGAACCAACGAACAAGAGCGCAATGACGGTAGACAATGTTGCTGCGAATGCGGTCCTCGGTTTGACCTTCGATAAACTGGATATCAAGACCACGGCAACGTAGTACAGAGCCAAGAATGTGAATCCGCGCTGATTGGGCGTAAGGATGGATGCACCGCCCATTGCTTGGATTAGTTGATTCACTCCTCCGGCCAATGCCGCAGTGCTCAAAGCGCACATGCAGAACAACCACAGGTACTTGAAGCGTTGACTCGGTGGGGTATTTTTTGTGCGCTCGAAGAGCTTCAGCCCAAGAGCAAGCACAATCAACACAAACGACGCGTACACCACGACGCCCCAGTTCCAAGGTGTCCCAAGGCTGTCCCAACTGGGGGCCAGAAATGCGTACAAGAAAAAGACAAGGGAAGGAATGATCTGCGCCCATGCGATGTCAGTCCATCGAGGGCGAATTCCATCCCCCATTTGAAGTATCAACAACGGAGCCGACAGCGAGAGCGAAAGGCTCAGGGCCACCACTATTGCCGTGGCAGTAATGAAGCCTGCCACTGTCAGAAGTGCGCCCGCGTCCGGCAGTGGATACGCGATCTCAGCGAAGTACCGCAGCATCGTGAGAAATCCCATCGACGTTGCAAACAGCACGAAAACTGCCAATGGAAATTCGGAGATGGTCAGCCAAATCCGCCGCCAAGGCAGTGGCCACAAGGAAGTTGGAGTGGCCGCTGCTGCGCCGGAACTCGCCAACACTGCATTTGGATCGGTGCTGTTCGTCATCAAAAACTCACATTGAGATTGAAGCCCAGCGTGACCTTCGCAGTGCGATAGCCCTCGGGCTTGCTGATCGGTGCGCCGACGAAGAAGTCATAGCTCAGCTTGGTCCACTGGCCGCGCACGCCGATGACGGCGCCGGCCAGGCTGCGGCCGAGCAGGTCGACCGTCGAACGGCCACCGACACGGCTGTAGTCGGCACCGACGTACAGCTCAGCCCCGCTTTGCCCCACAGCCCATCCGATGTCGTTACGGATGAGCCAGCCGCGCTCACCCATCAGGCTCGTCTCTCCATCGAAGCCGCGCACCGTGTAGCGGCCGCCGATGGCGAAGCGGTCCTGCGGCGTCAGCGGCGTGCGATTCCACTGGGCGCGGATCAGGCCGGAGTAGCGCAGCTTCTGCTCGCCCAGCTTGAACGGCGCGTTGAGGCTGATGTCGGCGGTGTAGAGCTTCAGCCGCGAGGTGCCTTCGCCGAACTCCTCTTCTGGCGCGGCACGCGAGCCGAAGCCGCCGGTGCCGCGCTTGTAGGCCAGCGTGCCTTCCAGCGTTGCCTCGCCGATGTACTCCTTGTGATTGAGGCTGAGCTCCCAGCCGCCGACCACGCGGTGCTGCACCTCGACCTCGGTGTCGTCCACGAAGTTGCGCGACTCGCGGCGCCAGCCCTTGATCGCCACCGTGGTCTTGCGGCTCTGGTCGCGGTAGACGAGACGCGAGAGCTTGACCTCGGCGTTGTTGGACTTGCCGGCGTAGACGTAGTCCTGGTTCAGGCCGGCCACGCTCTGGTGGTACTGGCTGTTGGAGGCCGTGAGGCCCAGCAGCCAGTAGCCATACGGCAGCGAGTAGTGAACGGTCTGGCCTTCGGTGCCCTTGGCCGGATCACCGAAGACGTGGTTGTTGATGTTGTGGTTGGCGCTGACATAGAAGAGGTCGTTCAGGCTGAAGGGGTTGTCGAGGGACAGCGTGGCGCCAGCCTGATAGCGGCCGGTGGCTTCGGTGCCGCTGTCGTCGAGGCTCAGGGTGACGCGCCATTTCTTGGCCTGGACGTACTTGACGACGAGGTCGCTGTCGCCGGGCTTGGCGTTGGGGGCGGCCGAGGGTTCGATCTGGATGTCGGCTTCTGCTGTGGGGGAGCGCTTGAGGTTCTCAAGGCCTTGTTCGATGTCGCGCAGGTTCAGCAGGTCGCCGGGGCGAGCCGGGATGGCGGTGGCCAGCAGGGCTGAGTTGCCGAGCAAGGTCGGGGAGGAGTCTGCGGTCGTTCGGATGGCGGCGATGCGACCTGGCACGAGCGAGAGCGTCAGCGTGCCGGTGGACAAGTCCTGCGGGGCGGCGAGGACTCGGGTGGTGACAAAGCCGCGAGCGATGACGGCTTGCTGCGCGCGTGCGAGGACGACGTTGACGCCGGTTGTGCCGAGACAACGGCCCATGGGTGAATCGTTGCCGTCGGGGCCTGACAGGTCGGCGACGGCCCATTGGAAGGACTCGGAATGCTCGCCGGCCAGCACCACGCGATCAATGCGAAAGCACGGCGACTCGGAATTAGGGATGCGCTGCGCCGGCACCGGCGGCGCAGATTGTGGGCGCCGGTCGACGGTGCGCTCGTTCTGCTCGCGTAGGGCGCGCTCACGCTCTTGTTGACGTTGTTGCTCGATGAAGGGTTGCGGTGTGCTCGATACCTGGGCCTGAGCCAGCAGGGGGCTGCCGAATAGCAGGCCGGCCAGCATGGCACGCAGCTTTGCTCTCAATTTCTCTCTCCCTCAAGATCTTTTTTTGCATTGCCGGCACCCAATCCAGCAATACGACTTCAGCTTAAACCTAAGTTGACAGTGCTACTGGATCAAATGGACCAATCTCCCGGATCACTTCGCCGCTACGCAATTGGCGAATCCAGATATCCAGGAAATCTTCCCCCACACCTCTGGCATAGAACGTCACCTCTGGAATAGCCGAAGAGATTTCTCTGAGCAAATCGACCAGTCCCAAACCGATATCACTAAAACCGATGTCATCAAGTCCGCGCCCTTCAGCAGCGACCTGAAGATCATCTAACACATCTGTGCTCCAACCAAATTTATCAAAATCCTTCCTTGCGACAGCCATGATTTCCTCTGTGGTCAGCGATCCGGAGGCCCGATCTCCGTCATCCCAAGAAAAATCAAGTCGAGTGTAGTAGCTCATATTCCACCTACATCAAGTTTTGAAAATATTGCAGCCCACCAAACAACTCAGAATAAAAAATCGGGACGCGGCACCTTCGGCATGTTTTCGTAGGCCTTCAGCAAGACGTCAATTGGCTCTAAACTTTCATCAAGCTGCGAGTAAACGATCTTCAGCCACATTGCAGCCCGAACATACTGGCCACCGCCAAGCCATTTATCCTCGAGATGGGCTTGGAGCATCTTCCTGCCTGCCATCAACAGATCGCTACTCTCGAAGCGACGGTCCATTAAATTCAAGCACAAAACGTACCCCAGATCGCGAGGTTTAAGCGTCTTTTTTATTGACGCATTTTTGCCCCCTGTTTTTGCTTCGTACATGGCGATCGCAGATTCAACAGCTCCATCATCATTGCCAGCTTGAAAAGCAAACGCCATGTAGTCATCAAGTCCATCTCTTAAAATGTCCTTCTCAAGCCATCCTGCTTCTCGGTGGATGCGAGCACTGTTCCACAAGCCCGCATCATTGCGGCCTGTTTCCATCCACTCCCCAAGCGCTCTAGCTTGATATAGAGTCGCTCGATGGCGTTCTTGATTGACTCCAAATTTTTCATCTTCATTGATAGCGCGGTTCAACCATTTGTTATCACGCTGGATAACAGGCGCCAGCTGAGATGAAAAACCGATCAACCATAGCCAGACCGCATCCGAAATCTCTGTGGCCGCCACATTTCCCATGGGTCGATTGGAGTCATGCGTTGTCTGAAGCATCCACTCGATATGCCCGGGTGCAACTTCTCGAAGTCTTTTAGGATCAAATATCATTTTTCAGCAAGGAGTGAAGTTGCAAAATCTCTTTGGAACTGAATTTCTAGCATTTCCAGAGCCAGTCGTGTTTGCCGTGAAATTGCCATTCTGCAAATTTTGCAGCGCATTCATTTTCACCGAGGTCGGAAGAGACGAAGCAATAATATCCTGTCTCGCTTGGGCAATAGCATTATCCAACGCATCCGAGCCGGGCTCGAAGGTGGGACTGGTCTGGATGATCCGATTGCTTCCTCGATACTTGTTATCCCACAATGAAACATCGCCAGTATTGGTATTGACAGAGGTTACGTCAGCACCATGCCCTCCAATTACATCTCCATAACTAACCACAACCTCTCCGGGCAGCTTGACCACCTGGTTGGCTAGATTTAGCTCTTCAACGTATCCATTTCTATGTGAATTGGCAATATTGGGATTGGAAGAATTTAAAAGATTAGGCGTGTAGCCTAAGCCAGCAGTAGGCTCGGGCAACCGAGGATCAAGCGAAACGCCATTACTGACGCGAGGAGGGCTCGCATTCTGATTAGTCATCACGGTTCCTGGTAACGGACCGTTGTTGGGCGTCGATGTGGAAGTATCTCCCCCTGTCGGATTTGCGCCCTCGTAGCCAGGACTTGCGGAACCGGGAAGAACCGTCCCCGGGGTGGATGTGCTGTTCCCCTGCGTTGCCCCTGGAATCGGAGTTGTGGTTGGACCACCAGGCTGAGGCTGCGAACCTGCCGCAAACCCTCCGTTATTGAAGTCATATCCCGCAGCTGCAAGCGCGAACGCCAAGAACGGGCTTGTGGCTAACAGGGTCTGCAATTTCGGGGATGCAAACTTGATTGAACCCAGGGTTCTGGGTGGCTCAGTGTTTGGATCACCTGTTCTAGGATCGATAAGAGGCGGCGAAGTCTCCGGACTGCAAACTCCGTTGACGCACACTCGATAGCCGGTCTGTTCGGTGGCCAACCCCCCCCCGCCTATGACCGTGTCACCTCGCGCGGCGTTCTGTTGGTTCACACTCTGCTGGTATGCCGCAGGGTCATCATTCGCCTGACGAATCAGCTCCTGAACTTGAGGTTGCTTCAGGTAATTTTGTAATTGCTCAAAAATCTGGCGCTGATCTGGCGGAAGATCCTCCGGTCCCAAACTCAAAACTTGGTCGAGAGAGGATTGCAATTGCGCAGCACCCAAGACAACACGTTCTGCGTCGGGGTGGCTATTCGTCCCGACCGGCGTGTTCCCCGACGTACTGAACAGCATCGACAACAATGATGCTGTCATCGGAATCTGTCCGGTAAATGCTTGCGTGATCTGCTGTTGCGCGCTGATGCTGCGCATTTCCCTCTCACGATTCGTCATTTGCAGCGCGTTGGTGCTATCCACACCTGTACGCACGTTCGTGTTGCCCGCAATGCCCGATATGCCGCTCTGCGTGATGCTGCTCTGGTTGACGTGGCTATTGCCGAGGCCTCCGCTCGGCGAGCCAGATGAACTCACTGAAACGCTGTATCCGCTACCTCTGAACACATCGCGATTGAGTACGTCGCTCATCGTGAGGCTACCGCTGGCGAAGCTGTTCTTGCCGCCATCGACCGCAGCATCCGTGCTGCTGATGACACCCCCGACAAGATTCGTGTTGCCGCCCACCTTCACGCCGAACCCACCGTCGCCCGCGAGGAATCCGCTCTGTTTCGTTGCGCTCGCAAAATCGCCGTCGCCACGGATGTTGTGCGCGTTAACGCTGACGCTGCTCTCGCCATAGCAGTACCAGACGCAGATGGTGGCATTGAAGCCAGCCCCGCTGTTCTGACTGTGATACGTGCTGGTGTCCTGCAAGGTCTCGATGTGAAGGTTGCCGCCCACATCGGCATTGATCCGATTTCCGGAGACGGTCGCGCCGCGCAGAGTCGTGTCGCCACCACTGGCGATGTTGACCTGCTGCCCCGCACTTACGGTAGTGTTCGTCCAACTGCTGTCGGTGCCGTTGTCGCGTCCGCTTTGGCTTCCAGCGGCCACTTCGATGGTCAGTCCAGTGGTCGCCCCAACATTGAAACCCACGCCAATGCTGCCGTTGCTGCTGCGGCTTGTGGAACTCTGGCTGCTGCTGTTCGCCGCAGCCTCCAGCGTGACGTTGTTGTCCGCCGAGAGATTGACATTCTTGCCAGCACTGATTTCGCTGCCACGCACGAGGATGTTGGAGTCCCGCCCACTGCCCGTGGCTGTAATGGTGACATTGCCACCGGCTTGCACTTTTGATCCCACCGAGGTGTCGCTGCGTTGGGTGCTTGTGGTCTCGCTGGATGCCTGACCCAGCATCAAGGTCGCGCCACCAGTCAGGCTCTGAGCCCCCTGACCGGCCGCGAACTGGGCTGCATCGTTGCTGATGCCTTGGTAAGTTGAATAGCCGCTGAGTGCCATGCTCGCCGTACCCAGCGCCCTCATCCGGTCGTCCTTGGTGTCCGACATGGCCTGGGCGGTGTCCTCCATGTTGCGCAATGTGTCGATCAGCGGCGCCTTGAAGCCCAGCGTGATCCCGCTCTGCGAGAAGCTTTGTGTGCTTTCGCTGCGACTGGTTTCGCGTGTTTCGACGATCTGCACATTGCGCGCCTGAATGTCGACGTCACCGCCCGGAGCCATCACATCGCCGCCCACTTGCCGGTATTGATTGCCGGCAGTGATGATGACGTTGCCCGAGATGGCCCCGACGGTGCTACCGACGGCGGTCGTTTCATCCGTCTTTCGCGTGCTGCGCGAATCCTGCCGCCCCCACGTCCAACCTGAACCTCCATCGAACAGACCACTCCTCGACTCTTGCCGGGAGTACTGGCTGTCACGGGTCTGCGTCGCCGCCTCGATCGTGATGTTGTTGCCCGCCCAGAGCTCCGTGCCCTTGTCGCTGATAACATTCGAGCCACGGATGCTGATGTCGTTGCCCGCATCCAGGGTAACGGTCTTGCCGCCGAGGCTGCTGCCAATGACGCCCGTCGAGTTGAAGCTGCCTTGGTCGGTCCGTTTCTCGCCGCTTCTCGAAACGCGCAGCCCCTCGTTCAGCGCGCTTGTGGACCGCCCCACATCGATGTTGATGTCGCGCTTCGCCGCAATGCCGAGGTCGCCGTCGGTACTGTTGATCGTGCCGGCTCGCACATTCACATCCCGCTTGGCTGTCAGGCTGATGTCGCCGCTGGCCTCGATGCGCGTTCCGACCTCCTGCGTGCTGGCTTCGGCGCGGTAGTTGCCCGCACTGCGGATGGTTGCTTCCTGCCGGCCGGTCGTAACCGTGCCGAGGTTGATGTCCCGGCCTGCACCGATCTCGGTAGTGCCTTCCTTGCCACTGTTAGAGATCAGTGCGCCGATCAGATTGACATCACGGCCAGCCGAAGCCACCAGCGTACCCTTGGGGTCGCTCACATAGAGGCCTGCCACCCGATCGATGATGGTCGCGCCGCGCAGACTCGCAGCCCCGGGCACGATGTCCATCGCCAGCCCGCTGCTGCTGGTCGTGGTACGCACGTTGATGTCGCGGCCTGCCTCGATCTTGAGCTTGCTCGCCGCGTCAATCGTGCCACCGATGTTGTTCAGGTCGGTCCTGGCATTAAGGTCAACGCTGCCACCCGAGATGCGGCCATTCAGGTTCTGGATGTTCTCCGCCGTGATCTTGACCGTGCTGCGCCCAGCGACGGTGCCGCTGTTGACGAGGTCACCATCCAGCTTGATGTTGACTTCCTTGCCGGCCAACAGGGCGCCGGAGCCGTCGATGTCGCCGTTCTTCACGCGCACGTAGACCTGCGGCACCAGCACGCGCTGGGTGCTGCCATCCGGCAGGGTCACTGTCTGCTCCACCAGCCAGACGATGTCGCTGGTGAGCTGGGCCATCTGCGCATCCGTGAGGGCGATCCCGGGGCGCAGCCCGTACTGGCGAGCAAAGGTAGCGCCAGCGTCCATGAGCGCGGCGTACTGCTTCTCGTCGCTGTCGTAGCCGTCCAGGTAACGGTAACCCGTCAACTGCGCCACTTGCTCGCGGACCAGGCGCTGTTCGTAGTAGCCGTCACCCATGCGCTTGAGGGTGTTGTTCGGGTCCAGTCCGAGGTTGTTCAGCAGGTAATCGCTGCTGAGCCAGTTGCGGTAGTTCGCGAAGCGCGGATCAGTCTCGACGAGGTATCGGCTCGACGTGCCTGAGAGAGTCCGGAACAGGCTGGCCGTAGGCAGCGCCAGGCCCGGCATCGTGGTGCGCACGACCTGGGACGTGCCAGAGCTGGCCGCCAGCCTGACTTCGATGATGGGCGGAACGATAGGTCCAGTCGAGCCGGCTGCCGGTCCATTGCCATTGACGCCGCTGGCGCTGGCGACACCCTGGTTGGTGTGGCCGGGAGCCAGGGTGCCCGTAGGTGTGCCGCTGCCGACCACCGTGACATTGCCTTCCTGCCGTGCGGCGGCGAGCGTGACCGTGATGGGAACGGAGGTGTTGTAGGGAGTGGGCATCGGCATATCGCCGCTGCCGTTGTTGTAGTACTGCCAGCCTGTTCGATTCTGTGATCCGGCGACTTCGAGATTCTTGTTCGCAATCGTCCCGCCCGTCACATTCAATGCGCCCCCGGCCAGGATCTGGCTCATGTCATTGGTGCCACTACCAACGGTGATGTCCATCTTGCCGCCAGCAATGATGCGAGCTGGCGCCGATGTCTGCAGAACCGGGATGGTGCTCGAATCCGAGTACGTCCAGGAGTAGTACGCACGGGCGTAGTTCTGATAGACGTCATTGATGAAAGCAGCCGTCGCCGTATCGAGTCGCTTGTGGGCCTCTAGGTAGGCCTCTCGCTGGGCCTCGTCCGGGGTGTCGGTGGCTGGGGGTGTGACACCGAATGTGGCCCAGATCGGATCGGTGCGCGCATACCAGACACCGGGTTCCGTGAAGGTTTCGGTGAAATCTGTCCCCACTGGTCGGGTGCCGGTGAGGTCACTGCTGTTGCGCGGCGGATTCGTGTAATAAGCGCTAAATCGGGAAAGCGGATAGCTTGCGGAGGGGACCAGTATCCCCGAGAACTGGCCGATATTGGGCCCGCCCGCCTGGCTGACGAAACTGGGCCAGAGCACACCCATCAGGTGCTCGAAATCGACAGATGGCCCTTGCACGGTCACGAAGACCAGTTGATCGGCGGTATAGCGCGTTGCACTGCCGGGAAGGGCGTACTCGGTGTGTGAATCGCTCGCCTTGCCGCTTTGCATCGTCCAGGTCACACCGCCATTGGTGTTGTTCAGGACGGAAGTCTTTATGTCGATGTTGCGGGTTGCCTCGATGGTCGCGGCATGGTTGCTCACGGTGCCAGCCGAGTCGACTGCCTTGCCATCTACGATCTTGCCGCCGATGAAGACATCCCCGTCGCTGAAAATCAGTGCGCCGTTGCGGTTGTTCAGGTTGATGACGCCCAGATCCAGGCGCTGGCGCGCGGCGATGGTGCCCGCGGAGGCCACGCCGTCGATCGTCTCGGCATCGTTGTTGAGCGTACCGACGCCTATCGAGATCTGGTCGCCGTAGATGCGGCCAGTGCCCAGGTTGTCCAGCGTCCCGGCATTGATGCGGGTGATCTTGCCATCGATCACGCCACGGTTGGTGAGCGTGCCCGAGGCGTTCAGCGTGGTGGTCTTGCCTTGGATGTCGCCGGTAGCAGCGTTGTTGATGTCCTTGGCCGTGAGGGTCAAGTCGTTGCCGGCGGCCAATCTGCCGCTGTTCGTGATGTCGCCGGTCGTCGAGAGCGTGAGGTTGTTGTTGGCAACGGTCTCGCTGCCGGCTGCGAAGGTGATGTCTTGATTGACGGCGAGATTCATGTCGCCAAGGGACAGCAGTTTGCCGTCCCAAGTAACCGAGCCCGCCTCAAGCACGACTTTCTTGCCGGCGACCAGAGTGCCACCGGTGTTGACCACCGATAGGGTCTTGGGAGCACCAGGATCCTTCATCGTGAGCGTGTCGCCAGCAGAAACCAGGCCCTGAGAGTTGTCGATCTTTGTCGTGCTGGTCAGTGTGGCGTTGTCATCGGCACGGATCGCGCCGGATTTGTTGGCGACCGATGCCGCAGTGATGCTGACGCTCTTGCCCTCGATGCCCTGGTCCGTACCTTGGGTGTCCTTGTTGATGACACTTGCGGCATTGAGGGTGGTTGTCGCCGCCGAGCGGATCAAGCCGCCGGTATTGGTGATCTCACCGGCATCGATGGTCAAGTCACTCACAGCCAGCGTCTTGCCGCCGCTGTTGTCGTAGCTCGCACCGTTGGTGTTGATCGCGACAGTGGCTTGACCGAGCACCTCGCCATCGTTCGTGTTGGTAAATGCTTGGGTGTTGGCGGTCAGCGCATTTTTTGCACCGATGAAACCGGCCGCGTTGTTGACCTCGCCCGTCTTCAGGTCGAGCGTATTGGCGCTGGTGATGCCGCCCTGCTTTGTGGTGTATCCGGCTGCGTTGGTGTTGGTAAGGCTCTGACCATTCGTATTGATGGTCATCGCGCCGCCCGACTGGATCAGGCCCGCATCGTTGACCAGCGCACCTGAACTCAGCGCCACGGTGGTGGCAGCTGTCAACGTGCCGCGCGTATTGTCGAGTTGGCCGCTGCCTACGGCGACGGAGAGGCTGTTGCCGCTAACCTTGCCATCGGTGTTGTCGAGACCACCATTGATAAGCCCCACGGCGCCAGCAGCCAGAATGCGCCCCGCCTTGTTGGTCGTAGTGCCGCTGGTCGTGACGTGCAGGTCGTTGGTCACCGACGCCACGATGCCTGCCGAGTTGTCCAGGCTCGCAGCGTTGATGGTCGTGGCGCCGTCAGCGGCGAGCGTACCTTCGATATTGGACACTGCTCCCTTTGCCGTCACGCTCAGGGTGCCCGGTGTGATGACCTTTGCCTGGTTGGCGGTCACATTGCCATTGGCTGCCGTAATCGCGATGTTGGCCGCATTGGTCTCGCTGATGGAGAGGTCAACACTCCCTCCTTGGAGGGTGGTGTTGCCCGCCGCGAAGTTTTTCCCGTTGGCAGCCAGCACGCCAGAAGCACTGACGCGCAGATCACCGACGCCGCCGAGGCTGCCGTCGTTCTGCACACCTGCACCGAATACGCCATTGGCGCCCGATGCCACGCTACCGGCGTTGATCGTTACATTGCGTCCGGCGGTGATGCCGCCGTTGTTGGCCAACGTACCGGAAACGGCGAGTGTTGTGTCATTGGTGCCGCGGATGGAACCGCTGTTGCTCAGCGAGCCGGCTTGTACCGATACATCCGTGCCCGCACCGATGCTCCCCGCGGTATTGGCCAGTTGGTTGGCGACGGTTAATTGCGTGTTCGAGTTGGCCGACTGGATGCTGCCCTTGCTGTTGTCGAGGGACGCCGCCGAGAGTGCAACGTTGTTGTTGGCAACGAAGGTGCCCAACGTGTTGTTGACCGCTCCGGCAACGCCTGCAGTCAACGCGCCAGTAGCCGAGATCGTGCCGCGCGTGTTGTCGCCATTGCCGCCCACCGCCAGATTGACATCGGAAGCGCTCGTGAGCGTGCCATCTACGTTGAGCAGATCACCAGTGGTGGTGATGCTCAGACTGCCCGCATTGAGCTTGCCACCCGTGTTGTCGAAGGAGCCGACGTTCGCACCGAAGCTCTGGCTGACATTGAGCGTGCCGCCCGCATTGCTGAAACTCGGGCCAGCAACGGACATCGTCGCCACATTGAGCGAACCGCCTGCGTTGTTAATCTGCGGCGTGTTGAGCGTGATCGGACCGCCCGCGTAGATCTTGCCGCCATCGTTGGAGATGGTCCCGCCAGCGGTGATGGCGCCCGGTGCAGGCGGGCTGTAGATGGTTGGCGTGGATGTACCGCTCGAGCCCGTGTCGCCGCCACCCGTGGTCGATGGCATGGTCGTGCCACCGCTGGTGGTCGGACTCGTGGTTCCGCCACCAGTCGAACCACCACTGCTCGTGCCGCCGCTGCTTGCAGCAGCGCTCACGGGCTCGGCACCAATCACACCGCCATTCGTATTGCTCAAAACCGGCGCGGCAATGGTCAAGCCTGCCGAACTGGCCTGGCGGATCGTGCCGCCACGATTGGAGATATCACCGGGCGTGGTCAGTTCGACGCGTTGGCCTTCCAGCGTGCCGATGTTCTCGAGACGGCCTGCCGCCGTGACGACAAGACCGCCAGCACCAGCGCCGATACTGCCGGCGTTGCGCACGCCCAGACCGGCTTCGCTCCCGATCAGGACGATCTTGTTGGCGTACATGCCGCCCAGTGCGGCCACGTCCAAAGCAAAGGTGGGTGTGGAGCCTGTGCCCGCCGTCGGAGTGATTTGCGTGTGATCGGCGCTGATCTGGTTCGCACCGGTCACCACCTTGAGCTCACTCGCCCAGATGCTCGCGTTGGCCTGCACGGCGCGCGCGAGGATGGCGGCGTAGTCGGTCTTGCTGGCGTCGAGGCCCGCGCCGTCGATAGTGATGGTGCCGCCACGAACCAGGAAACTGTCGAGGCCGCCGATGGCGTTGAATTGCGGCGTGCCCGTGGTAAGGGTTGCCCGCGAGGCGTTGATGAAGCCGCCACCATCCACGCTGATGCCGGCGGGGTTGGCAATCACCACTTCGGCGCGCTGGCCGCCCACCTCGATGTAACCGCGAAGCTGGCTGGGCGTTCCTCCATTGACTTCGTTGAGGATGATGCGCGCCGGGCCTGCGGCCAGATTGGGGTTGCCCTGCACGAAGCCGCCGAGCTGCGTCTGAACGTCGGTTCTGCTGTTGTTCAGGATCGCACCATTGGTCCCGACGTTGAAGGCGTTGTAGACGTTGCGCGAGACACCCGCCGCACTGGGGGTCTGCACGTTGATGAGCGGGACGCCGTTGGGTGCGACCAGGACGGTGGGACGAAGATTGCCAGGAACATTCGGCGCGCCAACGATCTGGGCGTACGCGGATGTCGTCAGCATGGCCGCCAAAGCAGCTCCAATCAGCACGGGGGCGAGGGCCGCGATGCTGGCCGGCGCGCTTCCAGATGCTTTCGTCGCCTTGTTCGCCCCTTTGCCCGTGCTCGTGGCAGTTTCCTGAACCACCATCCGCATGCCTCTGGCGGCATTGAAGACGACACGATGAAACTGGCGATTCATGCCCTGAACTCCCTGAAATTTTTGAGTGCTTTTGGCGCTTTTGTATCAAAAAGCGTCAATTTCGATTATCGGGGTGCGAAAGACCTAAAAAGAAGGGCTGCCGCATGTCAACCTGCGCATAAGGTCACGAATAAAACATCGGCAAATCTCAAGAATTCTTTAATTTAATTCTTAGGTATTCATATTTGCAGGCGGCAAATGTGCAGGCATCTGCAGCAGCCGACTTCGTGGCCCTGATGCCCTGTCTCTTTTGACAGATGCAGGCGCTCCGGAAGGCGTCCGAAGATCACGCTCGAACGATCTCGACTCAACCGGCGGACCTGGGAGCACAGAAATGCCGACTGTGAAACTTGAGGGCTTCATCGAACTGGACGGCTACTTCGTCGCACTCTGTGCAGCCCAGCAGAGAGATGGCTGGTGGTTGTGGGTGCAGTCCGAGCAGGATCTGGAATTCGGGGATGGCTTTACGAAGATCCCAGCTTTTCGTCATCGCGTTCCGGGTGTGTTCGCGACCAAAGCACGCTCACTCAAGGCGGCGCTTGAATACGCCTTTCAACTCATCGAAAAGAGTGCTGTCGAGGTCTGGATGCACTGATCGGCAGGAAGTGCTTGCGAGGACTGCGCAGTACGTGCGTGAGACTCGCCACGGACCTCTGCGCCCATGGACATTCGCAGGTCGTCAATCAAGGCGGACACAATCGGCGAAATGAGCACCTCGAATCGACCTTATCTATCCTTCTTCGTGATCGAGCACGCAGAGCATGGTTCAGCTGCGCTCGAGGAACAACACCATGGAGGCCAGCACTACAGGTTCCTGAATGTGACGGGACGCTGGTCAGCCAAAGGCACGCGGGCGGTCCCCTTGTTGGCATGGACGGATCGCCAGGAAGTGGAGGCAGCCGCAGCCATCGCCAGCAAAGCGCGAGATCGATTGTTCAAGGTGTCGTTACTGAGCGGGGACAGCTTGGTCGCGGAGCAGTTCGCGGCCTTCAATGAGCGCCATGCCGAAGCTCTGCTCGGCTATCTTCCCTACGGAACCGCCACTGCCAAGAAGCAGGAGGAGTTGCGTGTGAAGACCCTCGACTGTGCCAGTGCCGTATTGCGAGTGCATCGCGCCACGGATGCTGAAAGAGCGCAGATAAACAGGGACGAAGGCCGAATCTTGCAACAAGCTCATCGACTCACCGTCTTCTCCGCCGCACAGTTCCTGACCGACAAGAAGGCCGATGAAATCATCGCACTGCTTGAGGCGGGCGATCTCGACTCTGAAGAGAAGCTCTCGATTGAAGACCTGCGCGAAGCCGTCCGGCTCGCAAAAAGCTACGCCTGACAAGCTCAGAGATCGGCCGGGCGAAAGAGGATGCCGAGATGACGTCCCCTGAATGGCGCGTGGAGACGAGGGACGCAATCGGGCGGCAATGAGCATGCAGTTGTGTTGATTTCCATGGAATCCTGACCCACGATTTCCATCGAATATTGACCCACCCTCTTTGCGAGCCAGTTGGCTCACGATGTGGATAAGTTTTTGGGTTTCTCCTTCTTTGGTTGGACTGCCTGAAC
>Ga0209130_1001179_pt1 | contig 18686 bp, 20 predicted proteins | sample AraplaMF_Cvi_mLB_FD_184264 | JGI IMG/M metagenome (GOLD analysis project Ga0209130, IMG submission 184264) | Arabidopsis root microbial communities from the University of North Carolina, USA - plate scrape MF_Cvi_mLB (SPAdes) (version 2) | ecosystem: Host-associated > Plants > Roots > Endosphere...
CACGCCATCCAGAAAATGAATGAAGCCCAGGTCTACATCGACGAGACCCCGGCACTGAACCCGATCGAGATGCGCGCCCGGGCGCGCCGCCTGGCCCGCCAATGCGGCAAGCTGGGCCTGATCGTGGTCGACTACCTGCAGCTGATGCAGGGCAGCCAGCCGGGCGACAACCGCTCGGCCGAGATCTCCGAGATCTCGCGTTCCCTGAAGGGCCTGGCCAAAGAGCTGCATTGCCCCGTCATCGCGCTCTCCCAGCTGAACCGATCGCTGGAACAACGTCCCAATAAACGTCCCGTCATGTCCGACCTGCGCGAATCCGGCGCTATCGAGCAGGACGCGGACGTGATCATTTTCCTGTATCGCGACGAAGTCTATAACCCGGACTCGCCGGATAAAGGTACCGCCGAGATCATTATCGGCAAGCAGCGTAACGGTCCAATCGGTGCGGTGCGCCTGACCTGGATCGGTGCGTACACCAAGTTTGGCAACTACACCGGTAACCTGTCGATCTACCAAGGCGACTGATTACCAGGCGGGCCACGCTGGGTGGCTTTGCTGCAGTATCGACGAATCAACCAACGGAGAACAAAAATGTTTGGACGCTTGATGCCCTCGGAGGGCAAATTCTTTGACATGTTTAACCAGCATGCCGAACTTTGCGTGAAGGGCGCCAAAGAAATGCTGGGCCTGATGGCCAACTTCGATGACCTGGAAAACCGTGTCCACGCCATCGAAAGCATCGAAAAACAGGCTGACAAGATCACCTACCAGGCGGTAGACCTGCTGCACAAGACCTTCATCACCCCGCTGGACCGCGACGACATCCACAAGCTGATCACCAAGATGGACGACATCCTGGACCTGATGGAAGACGCCGCCCAGACCGTGTCGCTGTACGACCTGCACTCCGTGACCCCGGAAGCCAAGCGCCTGGCCGAACTGGTCCTGGCCTGCACCGAGAAGGTGAAGGATGCGGTGGCCCTGCTGTCGAACATGGACAACGCTTCCAAGATCGTCGGCATCTGCGAAGAAATCGACCGCCTGGAATCGGATGCCGACCATGTGATGCGCGCCGCCATGTCCAAGCTGTTCCGCGACGAACCGGACGTGCGCAACCTGATCAAGATGAAGGCCATCTACGAGATCCTGGAAACCGTGACCGACCGCTGCGAAGATGTTGCCAACATCATCGAAGGCATCATCGTTGAAAACGCATAATTAAAAAGATCATTTCATGAGCAACCTCGAAATTAGCATCTGGGCGCTGGGGGCACTGGTCTTCCTCGCACTGGTGTTCGACTTCATGAACGGCTTCCACGATGCCGCGAATGCGATCGCCACGGTGGTGTCCACCGGCGTGCTGAAACCGCAGACCGCCGTGATGATGGCTGCCTTCTTCAACTTCATCGCGATCTTCGTGGTCGGCCTGAAAGTGGCGACCACCATCGGCAAGGGAACCATTGAACCCTCGGTGATCGACCATTACGTGATCTTCGGGGCACTGATCGGGGCCATTGTCTGGAACGTGATCACCTGGTACTACGGCATTCCATCGTCGTCTTCGCACGCCCTGATCGGCGGCCTGGTGGGCGCTGCGGTGGCCAAGTCCGGTACCGGCGCGCTGATTTCCGGCGGCTTAATCAAGACCGTGACCTTCATCGTCGTGGCGCCGCTGCTGGGCTTCGTGCTTGGCTCGCTGATCATGCTGATCGTGTCCTGGGTGTTCGTCAAATCGACCCCGCGCAAGGTGGACGGCTGGTTCCGCCGCCTGCAGCTGCTGTCCGCAGCGGGCTACTCCCTGGGCCACGGCGGCAATGACGCGCAAAAGACCATGGGCATCATCTGGATGCTGCTGATCGCTTCCGGCCACGTGGCTGCCGGCGATGCGGCGCCTCCGATCTGGGTCATCGTGGCCTGCTACGGCGCGATCTCGTTCGGCACGCTGTTCGGCGGCTGGCGCATCGTCAAGACCATGGGCCAGAAGATCACCAAGCTGAAACCGGTGGGCGGCTTCTGCGCCGAAACCGGCGGTGCGATCACCTTGCTGATGGCGTCCTTCTGGGGCGTGCCGGTTTCCACCACCCATACCATCACCGGCGCGATCGTCGGCGTGGGCTCGGCGCAGAAGATGTCGGCCGTGCGCTGGGGCGTGGCGGGCAATATCGTGTGGGCCTGGATCTTCACCATTCCTGCCTCCGCGTTTGTGGCGGCAGTGGCCTGGTGGGTCGGCAAGCACATCATGTAATGCCAAGGAACCCGGCTGCGGCCGGGTTTTTTTTCGTTGCGTCGTTCTCATATTTGAGATATCTTCTCTTATATGGGAAATTCATTTGAAGACCGCCTGGTGCGGCGCCTGGCGGCCTTGCGCGAGGAGCGCGCGCTGTCGCTGGAAGAATTGGCTACGCAAAGCGGCATCAGCCGCGCCACTCTGTCGCGCCTGGAGCGTGCCGAAACCAGCCCGACGGCGGAGATGCTCGGCAAGCTGTGCGCCGTCTACGGCATGCCGATGTCGCGCCTGATCGCGGAGGTGGAGCAGGCGCCGGTGCAGTTGATCCGCCGCGCCGAGCAGGCCGAGTGGCACGATCCGGCGACGGGCTTCGAGCGCCGCATGGTGTCGCCGCCGGCGCGCGGTTTCAAGGCCGAGCTGATCGAGGGCCGGCTGCCGCCCGGCGCCGTGATCGACTACCCGCAGCCGCCGGTGCGCGGCCTGGAGCAGCACATGTGGATGCTGTCCGGGGTGCTGGATTACACCGTCGACGGTACCACGCACCGCCTGCAGCCAGGCGATTGCCTGCGCTTTCACCTGTACGGCGCGACGCGTTTTTCCTGTCCCGGCCCCGATGGCGCCCACTACCTGATTGCCATATGCGAACCATAGAAGAACTGGACGGCGCCGGCCTGCTGGCGCATGCCGACCGGCTGGCGGAAGTGCTGCGCGCCTGCGTGCTGGCCGGCGCCAGCGTCGGCTTCGAACTGCCATGCCCGCAGGAAGAGACGCGTGCGTTCTGGCTTGGCCTGCACAGTGCGGTGGAGCGCAGTGAACGCCGGCTATTCATTGTGCGCGGCGCGGATGGGCATATCGACGGCACGCTGCAACTGGTCCTGGCAGGCATGCCGAACGGACGCCATCGCGCCGAACTGTCGAAGATGCTGGTGCATCCGCGCGCGCGCCGCCAAGGCCTGGCACAGGCGCTGATCCTGCACGCCGAGTCGGTCGCGCGTTCGCTGGGCCGCACGCTGCTGGTACTGGACACCTGCAGCGGCGAACCGGCCGAGCGCATGTACCTGAAACTGGGCTACCAACGCTGCGGCGAGATCCCGCAATTCGCCACCATGCCGGATGGGCGCCTGGGCGCGACCACCTTCATGTACAAGCTGCTGCCGCGCGTGGCGGCGGCCGATCCTGGTGAGCCCGATTCGGTCGCGCTGATGGCGGAGCTGGACGGAACGCTGCAGTCGCTGACCGGCGACAGTGGCCGCACTTTGTTCAGTGCCGACGATGTGCGCGGCACGGAAGGCCGCTTCGCGGTGGCGCGCGATGGGCAAGGCCGGGCGCTTGGCTGCGGCGCGCTGCGGCCGATGGGCGACAGTGTGGCGGAGATCAAGCGCATGTACGCGCGTCCTGGCAGCAAAGGCATCGGCAGTGCCGTGCTGGCATGGCTGGAAGCGGAAGCGCGCCTGATCGGCTACCGTGCACTGCGCCTGGAAACGCGGCTGGTGAATGTGCGCGCCATGCAGTTCTACCAGGCGCATGGCTACCGGCGCATCGACAATTTCGGCCGCTATGCAGGCAACCCGGCGGCAGCCTGCTTCGAGAAGATGCTTTAAGCCGGGTCGTGGCAGCAGATGCCGATCTTGTTGCCGTCCGGGTCGCGGAAATAGGCGCCGTAGTAGTTGGGGTGGTAGTGCGGGCGCAGGCCGGGCGGGCCTTCGCAGCTTCCGCCGTTGGCCAGTGCCGCGGCATGGGCGGCATCGACCGCGGCGCGTGAGGGGGCGAGCAACGCGGTCATCGGGCCATTGCCGGGATTGGCGGGGGCGCCATCGTAGGGCCGGCCAATGATGAACAGCGGGCGGCCACCGCCGGCAGGCTGCCAGGCGGCCCACGGTTTGCTGTCGTCGCAGAAGCGCTGGGCATGCCCAAGTTCCGTCATCACGGCGGCGTAGAAGCGATGGGCGGCAGCGAAATCGCCGACTCCGGTAAATACATGCGAAATCATAGTGCGCCCCTGATGGCTTTCACGTCGGTCAAGCCGGCGAGGATTTTCTCGATGCCATCCATTTTCAAGGTCCGCAAGCCTTCTGCCAGCGCGGCGTTGCGCAACTGGGGCAAGGTGGCGCGCTCACGCACCAGTTGGCGTGTGCGTTCGCCCGGTACCAGCAGTTCGTGCAGGCCGATGCGGCCTTTGTAGCCTTTGCTGCATTCCGTGCAGCCGACTGGCCGGTACAGCGTGAAGCCGCCGCGCGCATCGCCGTGGCGCTCGCGCCAGCCACTGACAATGCGCAATTGGGCAGCGCGCGGATCGACACGCCAGGCCTCGGTCTTCTGCAATTCTTCGCTGTATTCGGCCAGCATCAATTCCAGTTCCGCCTCACCCGGCTGGTAGGCCAGCTTGCAGTGTTCGCACAGGCGCTTGGCCAGGCGCAGGGCCAGCACGCCAAGCAGGGCGTCGGCCATGGCAAAGCGATCGTTGCCCATCTCATGCAGGCGGGCGATGGTGTCGGTGGTGCTGGCGGTGGGCATGACACCAAGCACCATGCGCCCATTCAGCGCCGCTTCGATGGCCATGGCGGACGTCTCGCTGTCGCGCATGTCGCCGACAGCGACCAGGTCGGGATCGGCGTGCAGCACGGCGCGCAGGGCGGCAGCGAAGTCAGTGCCGGCTTCGCGCTGTACCGGGACCTGGCGCGCGCCGGGTTGCGTGATCTCCACCGGTTCCTCGATGGTCCAGACTTTCGCGTCGGGACGTTCGAGTTGCAGCAGCAGCGAGTGCAGGGCGGCAGTGCGGCCCGAGCCGGCAGGGCCGCAGAGCAGGAACAGGCCGTGCGTGGTATCGATGGCGGCGCGCAGCTTGTCCTGCGTGGCGGCTGCCATGCCGAGACGCTCCAGCGGCATCGGCGCGCCGCTGCTCAGCAGGTGCAGCACCACGTCTTCCATGCCGCCGGCCGACGGGATGAAGGTGGCGCGCAGCTCGACATCGAACTGGCTGAATTCGCGGAACAGCAGCTTGCCTTCGACCGGATGGCCGACGGCGGCAGCCGGCAGGCCGCACATGGTTTTCAGGCGCGCGACCAGGGCAGGATGCAGGTCCAGCGCGGCGTCAGCATAGGGCAGCAGTGTGCCGTCGCGGCGCAGGCGCAGCAGCGTGATGCCGCGCGCCACATGCGGTTCGATATGGATGTCGGACGCGTCAAGGCGGCACGCTTCGGTAATGATTTTTTCCGCGAGTGCGGCGGCGGCATCGGCATCGGCGGCGCCGTGCGCGCCAGCGGGCCGGACGGCGCTGGCCGCAACGGCGAAGCGCGGCGACTGGCGAGCCGGCAGCGCGACCGCCAGCGTTTCACACAGGGCTTGCAAACACTCGACCTGCAGCGCGGTGAAGCGTTCGCCGCTGCGCGGGTTCATCAGCTGGACCACGCCCAGCAACTCCTTGCCCTGCGCATCCGCGATCGGCGCGGCCAGCACCTGGCGCGTGCGGTAGCCGCTGCGCTGGTCCATGCCTTGCTGGAATTGCAGCTCGGGCGAGATGTCGCGCAACTGGGAGGCATCGTACACGTCATCGATGTTCAGCACTTGCTGCGTCAGCGCGACGTAGCCGGCAATGCTGCCCGGCGTCACGGCGACGCGCGACTCGCGCGACACCAGGTAGTCCTTTTCCTGGTCCATGACAAAGAGCAGGCAGCGGTCGCAGTCGAACAGGTGGCACAGGTCGGCCGGAACGCCGGTCATCAGCGCCTCGAGGCCGCGCGCAGCGTGCAGCCGGGTGCTGACGGCATGCAGCTTACGGTAGAGCTGGAGGGGTTCGGAATCGCTCACAAGACATCCCTTTTTCTTGTCTATTTTCCAATTTTGTCAATGATAGGCCAAATTCGCAACACTCAACCGTGCGGCCGCGCGCAGGCGTAAAATAAAACTGTCAATTGGGTCTTCTCGTCCTACACTGAGAGTAACAACAGTTGCTCGTTAGCTAGGCAAGATGATTGCCGGGAGAACGAAAATGCATAGCCCCGCGCCTCGTCTGGTGGGTATGGCTGCCTTGGCCATAGCCTGTGGAAATCTTGCAGCCGAACCCCAGCGGCCTGAGCGAGAGCGCGAACGAGCGCCGGCAGCCATGTTCGACCTCAGCGCCAGCCAGTCGAAACTCTCGGATTGGCCCGGCAACCCCAACAACAACAATGTCACGGTGCGCCTGGCGGCGACGCTGACCAAGTCGCTGGAACGCGACTGGATGGTGCGGGCCAGCGTGAATACCCAATACAACTCCGGCGACCTGACCTTGCAGGATGCACTGGCGCCTCCGGCCTTCACCTCGCTCAACATGATGCGCGACCGCGACGTGGTGCGCGATGGCGGCATTGGCAGCAACCTGGAGCTGTATTCGCCGAATATATGCGCGTCGATGCTGCGCAAGTGCCGGGCGCTGATGTTCTATGACCGCAATTACATCCGCTATAACCGCAATTACGCCGGCCAGCTGCGCAGCGGCCGCGTCGGCAGCATCGGCGTCGGCGTACGCATGCAGATGGGCAAGCGTTCCAGCATGCAATTCGATTACGGCCGGGTAGTGCGCTCCGACCAGATGCCGGATGATGCCCGCAACCGCCTGACGCTGCGCATGGGGTATAGCTGGTGAAGCAACCGCAAAAAAAGCCTTGACCTTCCCATCATGGGATACTTGATACTGGCCGCCAGAACATAGGCGAGGAGTATCCCATGAGTCAGTTCCAGCAAACCGTCCGTATTGAAGGCATGAGTTGCGCATCCTGCGTGCGCCGCGTCGAAAAGGCGCTGGCGACCGTGCCGGGCGTGGCGCATGCGGCCGTCAACCTGGCCACCGAGACTGCGCGTGTCGATTCCGACTCGCCGGTGGCGTTTCTGGCCCTGCAGCAGGCCATCGGCAGGGCCGGCTATGCCGCCAGCGAACTGGCCGCACCGGCTGCCGAATCGGCGCCCCGCATTCCTGAAGGACTGGCGGTCATCCTCTCCGCCGCCTTGTCGGTGCCGCTGGTGGTGCCAATGGTGGCCGAGTGGTTCGGCATGCACCTGATGATGGCGCCATGGCTGCAATGGCTGCTGGCCACGCCGGTGCAGTTCGTGTTCGGCGCGCGCTTCTATCGCGCCGGCTGGAAAGCAGTGAAAGCACGCGCCGGCAATATGGACTTGCTGGTGGCGCTGGGTACTTCGGCGGCGTATGGCTTGAGCGCCTACCTGGCCCTGGCGCCGTCGCAAGGCATGAAGCACCTGTATTTTGAGGCGTCCGCGGTGGTGCTGACCCTCGTCCTGTTGGGCAAATGGCTGGAGGCGCGAGCGAAGCGGCAGACTGCTTCCGCCATCCGCGCACTGCAGGATTTGCGTCCTGTGACGGCGCGTGTGCGACGCGAGGGCGAGTCGGACGCCGATTTGCCGATCGACCAGGTGCGCGTTGGCGATATCGTGGTGATTCGCGCCGGTGAACGGGTGGCAGTGGATGGCGAGGTCGTGGATGGCGCGAGCCACGTCGATGAGTCCCTGATCACGGGCGAGAGCCTGCCGGTTGCCAAGCACGTTGGCGAGCGCGTTACCGGCGGCGCAATCAATGGAGAAGGTTTGCTGCTGGTGCGCACCAGCGCGACGGGTGCTGAGACCATGCTGTCGCGGATTATCCGCCTGGTGGAAGACGCCCAGTCGGCCAAAGCGCCGGTGCAAAAGCTGGTCGACAAGGTGGCGGCAGTGTTTGTGCCGGTGGTGCTGGTGCTGGCCTTGCTGACGCTTGCCGGCTGGTGGCTGGCCACCGGCAACGTCGAACAGGCCGTGATCAATGCCGTGGTGGTGATGGTGATTGCCTGCCCATGTGCCCTCGGCCTTGCCACGCCGGCTGCGATCATGGCCGGTACCGGTGTCGCGGCACGGCACGGCATTCTGATCAAGGACGCCGAAGCGCTGGAGATGGCACGCCAGGTGGATACCGTGGTGTTCGACAAAACCGGCACGCTCACGCAAGGCAAGCCAGTGCTGGCGCAATTGCTGCCGCACGACGTGCCGGCCGCCCGCGCGCTGCAACTCGCAGCAGCCATCCAGCGCGGCAGTGAACATTCCCTGGCCCGCGCCGTCCTCGACGCCGAGGCAGGCAAGGGCGACGCCTTGCCGCAGCTGACCGCGAATGCGGTGACCACGCTGGCCGGGCGCGGCCTGGCGGCGACGGTGGACGGCATTGAACTGCTGCTTGGCAGCGGCCGGCTGATGGCGGAACGCGGTGTCGAACTCGCGCCGCTGCAGCAGCGCGCCGCTGAGCTGGAAGCCAGCGGACATACGATTTCCTGGCTGGCCGACGCCGCCAGCAGGCAGCTGCTTGGCTTGTTGGCCTTCGCCGACCAGCCCAAGCAACATGCGCGTGCTGCGATCGACCGGCTGCACGCCCGCGGTATCGCCACGGTCATGCTGACGGGCGACAACCAGGGCAGTGCGCAAGCGGTGGCGCAGGCATTGGGCATTGGAAGTGAGGAGGCGAACCTCCTGCCAGCCGACAAAACCACCGTCATTGCGCGGCTCAAGGCGGAAGGCAAACGCGTTGCCATGGTCGGCGACGGCATCAATGACGCACCGGCGCTCGCTGCGGCCCATGTCGGCATCGCCATGGCCACCGGCACCGACGTCGCCATGAACGCCGCCGGCATCACGCTGATGCGCGGCGAACCACTGCTGGTGGCGGACGCGATCGATATCTCGCACCGTACCTTCAGCAAGATCCGCCAGAACCTGTTCTGGGCCTTCATCTACAATGTGGCAGGCATTCCGCTGGCGGCGCTCGGGATATTGAATCCCTTGCTGGCGGGCGCCGCGATGGCATTCAGCTCGGTCAGCGTGATCAGCAACGCCTTGCTGCTGCGCCGCTGGCAGCCTTCGAAGGAGTAAAGAAATGAATATCGGACAAGCCGCTGCGGCATCCGGCGTCAGCGCCAAGATGATCCGCTACTACGAGAGCATTGGCCTGGTGCGTGAAACTGCGCGCACCGAGAGCGGCTATCGCATCTACGGCGAAAACGACCTGCACACGCTGCGCTTCATCAAGCGCGCCCGCAACCTGGGGTTTTCGCTGGAGCAGATTGGCGACCTGTTGTCGCTATGGCAGGATACCGGGCGCGCCAGTTCGGACGTGAAGCGCATCGCGATGTCCCACGTCGATGAGCTGAACCAGCGCATCGTGGAGCTGACCGAAATGCGCGACACGCTGGCGAGCCTGGCGAAAACCTGCCACGGCGACGATCGTCCTGACTGTCCGATCCTGCAGACGCTGGGGTCAGCGCAGGAACATGTACACGGTGAGCACTGCGCCCACAATCACGACAAAGATGCGCATCAGTTGCGGGGGAAGGCGATAGATCAGCCACGACCCCAGAAGTCCACCCGCAATACCACCCGCGCATAAGGCCAGGGCGGCAGGCCAACTGATCATGCCGGAAAAGGCGAAGATCAGTGTGGCCGAGGCATTCATCGCCATCGCCAGCATGTTCTTGGTCGCTGTGGCGGCGCGGATCTGCTGGCCAGCGATGGTTAGCGCGGCCAGCATCAGGAAGCCGATGCCGCCGCCGAAGTAGCCGCCATAGATCGAGATGCAGGACTGGACCATGGCCAGCATCCATTTCGGCATGCTGGAGGCAGCCTGCATTGGTTGGCGGCGGAATGCGCCCCAGGCGAACATGCTGGTGGCAAACAGCACCAGCCAGGGCACCAGCTTGGCGAAGAAGGTCGGAGGCGTGATCCACAACAGGATGGCGCCGAAAATGCCACCAATCATACTGATGGTGAAAAGCTGGGGGAAACTCAGGCCGCTGACGCCTTCCGCGAATTTGCGTCCCGCAACGGCGGAAGTGGCCTGGCTGGGGAACATCGCCACCGTGGAGGTCATGTTTGCCGCGACCGGATTCAGGCCGGCCAGCAGCAGCGCGGGGAAGGTGATAAAAGAACCGCCGCCGGCCAACGCATTCTGCGTGCCGGCGAAAAGTCCTGCTGCGGCGAGCAGTAAGATGGTGTGGAGTTCGGGCATCGGGCCATTATAGCCAAGCCGCCCGGATCCTGCCGACGGTGGAGGTCAGGCGCTGCGGCGCCATGCGTCGGCGCGTGTGCCGGCGACCGTTTCGGCAATACGGTCCGTGGCATGCTCGGCATCGGCGATGGATTGCAGCAGGCGGCCGTCGCCGAATTCGTCGTACTCGATGGCCGCGCCGTAGGTCTCCGTGACACCCAGGTAGCGGAACACGCTGCGCACCGAGCCTTCGACATGGTTGATGCCCTCAAGCCGCTGGCCGGGATCGTAGCCATAATCGCCGCGCGAGGACAGGATCACGAGCTGTTTGCCTGCATCGGCCAGCAGCGGCCAATAAGGTTCGCCAGCGCGCGAGCGGTCGAAGCCGAACGTCCTGCCAACGCGCACGATGTTATCGAGCCAGGCCTTGAACTGTGCTGGCGGTCCGAAGTTATACATCGGCACACCTGCGACGATGATGTCCGCTGCCAGCAGTTCATCAACCAGGGCATCGCTTTGCGACAGCGCTTCCTGCATCCAAAGCTCGCGCGCTGCGGGCGGGGTGAAAGCGGCATGCACCCATGCGCCGGTCACCGGCGACGGCGGCGCGGCGCCGACATCGCGATAGATGACTTTTGTTCTGCTATCTAGCTGGGCGTAACGTTCGACAAAGCGCGCGGTCAGGCGGCGCGTATGCGAGCCATGCGGCTGCGTGCTGGAGCGTCCGGGCCGGGCGCTTGAATCAATATGGAGGATGGTGGTCATCGGTGTTCTCCGTGAAGTTGCGGTGACCATACTGTGCGCTGCCTGGCTGCCCGTGACAAACGATCAATTCTCAGCGGATGGATGAACTGGATTCATGTATAGTAAATAACATGAAACGCCGCCTGCCATCCCTCTCCGCCCTGCGCAGCTTCGAAGCCGCCGCGCGGCTGCAAAGCTTCAAGCGTGCCGCCGAGGAACTGTCGGTCAGCGCAACTTCGATCAGTCACCAGGTGCGAGCGCTGGAGGAAGCACTGGAAGTGCGGCTGTTCCTGCGCAAGACGCGTGCTGTCGAGTTGACGCCGGAAGGCCGCATCCTGCAGCAGGCAACCGGCAACGGCTTTGACGCTATCGCAGCCGGTGTCGAACGGCTGCGGCGCGAACAGCACCGCACGGTCACCTTGTCGACCACGCCATCCTTTGCCGCGCGCTGGCTGGTGCCGCGGCTGGCGTCGTTCAACGCGCAGCACCCCGGCATCGCGCTCAATGTCCAGGCCAGCAACAAGCCGGTTGACCTGGCGGGTGGCGCGGCCGATCTCGCGGTGCGCGGCGGCGGCGGGCATTTCGCCGGCCTGCATGCGCAACGGCTGATGCAGGCCGCTTTCGCGCCAGTCGCCAGCCCGCGCCTGAAACTGCGCAAGGCGAGCGACGTGGCGCGTCATCCCCTGATCCATTTCGACTGGCAGCGCGGCTTCAAAGGCGCGCTGACCTGGGATAAATGGGCAAAGGCTGCCGGTGTAGCGCTCGACCTCGACTCCGGCGCCCGTTTCTCGGAGGAGTCGCACGCGGTGCAGGCTGCCATCGCGGGACAGGGCGTGGTGCTCACTGCCTTGCCCCTGGTACGCGAGGAAATCGGCATGGGGCTGCTGGAAGCGCCGGTAGGTCCGGTGCTCGGCGGTTTCGATTTTTATGTTGTTCGGCCAGAGGGCGGCGAGCCGCGCGAGGAAGTGCGCACCGTCGAGGACTGGCTGCTGGCACAGGAGGTGCAATGATGGAGCCTTACAAGCTTTACTACTGGCCGACAATCCAGGGCCGGGGAGAATTCGTGCGGCTGGCGCTCGAGGAGGGCGATGTTCCCTACATCGACGTGGCGCGCGGCAGGGGCGGGATGAAAGCAATGACCGAGCTGATTGCGGGCGGCAGCGATCCGCGTGCGTCGTTTGCCCCGCCAATTCTGCAGGCCGGCGATCTGATGATCGGGCAGACGGCCAATATCCTGATGTTCCTTGGCGCCCGGCATAAGCTGGCGCCGCGCTCGGAAGCGGGACGGCTGTGGTGCAACCAATTGCAGCTGACAATTGCCGACATCGTGGGCGAGGCGCACGATACGCACCACCCGATTTCGGTCAATATGTATTACGAGGAACAGGCGCGCGAATCAAAGTCCCGGGCGCGTGATTTTGCCATCGAGCGCATTCCAAAATACCTGGATTATTTTGAAACCGTGCTGCGGGCGAACCAGTCGCGTGGCGGCTGGATTGTCGGTTCCCGGCTGAGCTATGTCGACCTGTCGCTGTTCCAGTTGCTCGATGGTTTGCGCTATGCCTTCCCGAAAGCGATGGCAGCCTACGAGGGGCGCTGGCCCGGCCTGCAGCGGCTGGCCGGGCGCGTGGCGGCACGCCCGAGGATCGCGGCCTACCTGGCTTCCAAACGCCGCCTCGCCAACAACGAGGACGACGTGTTCCGGCATTACCCGGAACTGGAGCAGGGAGTTCGCGTCAGACCGCGCGGGTGACGGGATAGCCTGCATCCACGATGGCTGCCTTGATCGGTTCGAGCGCCGAGGCCGAGTTGACCTTGACGTGCTTGCCCTTCAGGTCTACCTCGACAAAAGCAGCCGGATCAACGGTGTGCACGGCTTCCGTCACGGCCGAAACGCAGTGGCCACAGGTCATGTTTTCTACAGTCAGTTCGTACATTTGGAGTTCCTTTCGTCATATGGGTAAACGTACTTTAATCCTTCCGACCATTGTAAGGTCAAGCGTGCTGGTGCTGCTTTTGTTGCAGGGCTGTTCCGCAAAACATACACCGCCGCCAGGGTCGGCTGGGGCCGTCGCCGAGATGCGCATGGCTGCACCGGCAGCCGATGGCTCACCTGCAGCGCAGGCGGATACGCAACGCGGCAAGTATCTGGCATACGAGCACTCCGTGACGGTCGACTCGTCCGAAGGCGGCGTCAAGCCCCTGCTCGACAAGCTGGTCTCGGCTTGCCAGTCCGACGTGGCGAACCAGTGCACGCTGCTGGCCTCCGGGGTCGAAGGTGGCCGCGAGTCGAGCGCCCATATCCGCGTCCGCGTCAAGCGGCCCGGCATCGAGAAGCTGGTTGCGCTGGCAGCGACGGGCGGCGAAGTCGCATCGCGCAACACGTCGGCGGAGGACCTCGAAGGCCCGATCCGCGACAACGCCAAACGCCTTGACATGCTGCGCTCCTATCGCGAAAAGCTGCTGGCGCTGGAGGGCAAGGTTGGCAGCAACGCCGAAGCCCTGATCAAGCTGTCGCAGGAGCTGGCGACCGTGCAAAGCGAACTGGAATCTGCAACCGGTGTTGAAGCACGCCTGATGGAGCGCGTCCAGATGGACCTGCTGAACATTTCGATCCAGTCCCGTACCAAGCGCGGATTCTGGTCGCCAGTCAAGCGTTCGCTGGGTGACTTTGGCGGCAACCTGTCGGAAGGCATCGCCACGGCAATCACTGGCGCAGCCTACTTGCTGCCATGGGTGGTGATCCTGTTCGTGCTTGGCCTTGTTGCGCGCAAAGTCTGGCGCAAGGTGCGCAAGCCGTGACACGCAAAGTCAAATGGCTGGTGCAGAGGGAAGGATTTTCGATGGCGAACCGCGAGGATACCATCGAAGTCCTGGTGCGCTTCGGCTTTGCGCACGACAGCTTCGGCGTCCTGGCAACGTCGGGCAAGGTACTGAACCTTGAGAATATCCTCACGGATCCAGAGGAGCGGTTCATCGTTCGCGGCGGTACGCGATTGTATTCACTCGTGAAGGCAGCCGGTGAGATCGGCGAGCTGGGGGAGCGCATCTCGCCCGACCAGGCGAAATTTGGTGCGCGATACCTGCATCAGCTCAAGCGAGGCATTTTTTACGACGAGCGGAAGTTCGACCAGGCTTATTATGCCGGGCAGGGCCTGCCTTTGCTGAATGGCGACGCGACGATGTATCCAGTCGCCGCAAACTTGAAGCGGACCTTCGATCGCGACAAATTCATCAAGCCGAGCAAGGATGAAAAGGCATTCGATGCCGGCATTCTCGCGGCAGGCGAGACGATTGACGCATTCATCTCCCGGCAACCACAGGCTCGCGGCTGGCTCGATGAGACCGCCGTCATTGCCCCGTGCAAGGCGATTACGGCGGAATACCGCTTTTTTGTGGTGGAGGGGGAAGTGGTGACAGGATCGTTGTACCGCTTTGCCGGGAACGCGAACTTCAGCGCCAATATACCGGGCGAACTCCAGGCGGCGGCAGTTGCGTTTGCACGGCTATACCAGCCGCACGCGGTCTTCACGATGGATCTGGCCGAGACATCCGATGGAATCCGTATCATTGAATACAACTGCTGGAATGCGTCGCGCCTTTACGCGGCTGATGCTGCGAGGATTTTCCACGCAGTCCAGGATTACATGATGGGGCTGGAATGAAACAATCAATCGTTCACATTGCCCTCGTCGTTCGCGATTACGACGAGGCGATCGACTTCTACGTCAACACGCTGGGCTTCGAGCTGCTGGACGACACTTACCAGCCGGAGCAGGGCAAGCGCTGGGTAGTGGTGGCACCGCCAGGCGGCAGCGGCACCACCATCCTGCTGGCGCGCGCCTCCAAGCCAGAGCAGGTGGCCTTCGTCGGCAACCAGGCTGGCGGACGGGTATTCCTGTTCCTGAATACCGATGATTTCTGGCGCGACTTCGAGCGCCTGAAGGAAAAAGGCGTGCGGATCGTGCGCGCGCCGAAGCGGCAGGATTACGGCATGGTTGCCGTCTTTGCTGACTTGTACGGCAACCTGTGGGATTTGCTGCAGCTGAACCCCGACCACCCGATCGCACGCCGAGCCTGATCAGCCTTTATTGAAGCTGGTGATCAGGTTGCGGTAATCGGGGATGTAATTCGAGAACAGCGCACCCAGGCCTTCGATGTCGTTGCGCCAGTCGCGGTGCAATTCGCAGGCCGTGCCGAACCAGCTCATAAGCTGTACGCCAGCGTCCTGCATGCGGCGCCAGGCGGCGTCGCGGGTGATTTCGTTGAAGGTGCCGGAAGCATCGGTCACGACGAAGACATCGAAGCCTTCATCGATGGCTGACAGGGCGGGGAAGGCGACACACACTTCGGTCACCACGCCGGCGATGATCAGCTGCTTCTTGCCGGTGGCCTTGACCGCTTTGACGAAATCTTCGTTGTCCCACGCGTTGATCTGCCCTGGACGCGGAATGAAGGGCGCTTCCGGGAACATCTGCTTCAGCTCCGGTACCAGCGGTCCATTCGGGCCGTTCTCGAAGCTTGTGGTCAATACGGTAGGCAGCTTGAAGTATTTGGCCAGGGCGGCCGTGGCCAGCACATTATTCTTGAATTTATCCGGATCGATATCGCGCACCAGGGAAAGCAAGCCGGCCTGGTGGTCGACCAGCAGGACGGCGGCATTGTTCTTGTCGAGGCGTTTGTACATGGTGTGTCTCCTTCGGGTGGTTGGGTAAACACAGGATAGACACGCAACAATCCCTTCGTTAGTGCCGCAAAATGTTCACACTGTTCTTGCAAAGGAACAATGATGGATGACCTGAATGACCTCTTCTACTTCGTGCAAGTGGTGGATCACGGCGGCTTTACGCCCGCCGGCCGCGCGCTGGGCATGCCGAAGTCGAAGCTAAGCCGCCGCATTGCCGCGCTGGAGCAGCAATACGATGTGCGGCTGCTGCAGCGGACCACGCGCCATTTCTCCGTCACCGAAACGGGACGCGAGTTTTACCAGCAATGCCTGGCAGTGCTGGCGGAGGTGCAAGGCGCGCGCGAAGTGATGGAGCGCCAGCGTTCGGAGCCGCAAGGGCTGGTGCGCGTCAGTTGTCCGACCGCCTTGCTGGAATACCGCATTGGCCCGCTGGTGGCGCGCTTCATGAAGCAATGGCCGAAAGTGCGCGTGGCGCTGGAAGCGACCAACCGGCGGATCGACGTGCTGGGCGAAGGGATCGACATCGCGCTGCGCGTGCGCTTTCCACCGCTGGAGTCGAGCGACCTGGTGATGCGCGTGCTGGGCAACAGCCCGCAGCGCCTGGTGGCCAGTCCTGGGCTGCTGAAACCGCGCAAGTCCCTCAAGAATCCAGAGGCGCTGGAGGTGGCGTCGCTGCCCAGCCTGGACTGGGGGCCGCCGCGCGACCATGCCTGGCAGTTCGATGGCCCGGATGGCGCCCAGGCGACCGTGCGCCACCAGCCGCGCTACATCACGGACGATATGACAGCGCTGCGCCAGGCAGCACTGGAAGGCGTGGGCGTGGTGCAGTTGCCCTGCATGGTGGTGGAAGACGCCCTCGCCAGTGGAAAGCTGGTTGACGTGATGCCGGGCTGGGTGCCACGCGGCGGCGTAATCCACGCGGTATTCCCGTCGCGGCGAGGATTGCTGCCGGCTGTGCGCCTGCTGCTCGACTTCCTGGCGGAGAACATCCAGAAGGAATAGGCAGCAATAAAAAAGCCCCGCGCTTGGCGGGGCTTGGTGGACGGAGGCGGGCTCGGTTACAGCACGTCGCTCGCGTGGTCAGCCAGGCGGGAACGTTCGCCGCGTGCCAGCGTGACGTGGCCGCTGTGCGCCCAGCCCTTGAAGCGGTCGACCACGTAGGTCAGGCCGGACGAGCCTTCGGTCAGGTAAGGCGTGTCGATCTGCGCGATATTGCCCAGGCAGAGGATCTTGGTGCCAGGACCGGCACGGGTCACCAGGGTCTTCATCTGCTTCGGCGTCAGGTTCTGCGCCTCGTCGATGATGAGGAACTTGTTGACGAAGGTGCGGCCGCGCATGAAGTTCAGGGACTTGATCTTGATGCGCGAGCGGATCAGGTCTTGCGTCGCCGCACGGCCCCATTCGCCGCCTTCACCATCGGACTTGTTCAGCACTTCCAGGTTGTCGTCGAAGGCGCCCATCCAAGGACCCATCTTCTCTTCCTCGGTGCCCGGCAGGAAGCCGATATCTTCGCCCACCGGCACTGTAACGCGGGTGACGATGATTTCGTTATACAGCTTGGTCTCCAGCACCTGCGCCAGGCCGGCGGCCAGGGCGAGCAGGGTCTTGCCGGTACCGGCCTGCCCCAGCAGGGTGATGAAGTCGCACTCGGGGTTCATCAACAGGTTCAGCGCGAAGTTCTGCTCGCGGTTGCGGGCAGTCACACCCCACACGCTGTTCTTGTTGTGCGAGTAGTCGCGCAGGGTTTGCAGGACGGCGGTCTTGCCGTTGATCTGCTTCACTTGCGCGTAGAACGGCGATTCGCCGTTGTTCGGTTCCAGGAACACGAACTGGTTCACCAGCAGGGACGGGATGAACGGGCCGGTCACACGGTAGAAGGTGCTCGATTGGCCGTGCTTGTTCTCCTGCCACGACTCCATGTCCTTGCCATGCTTGTTCCAGAAATCGTCCGGCAGCTGGACGATGCCCGAGTACAGCAGGTCGGTGTCTTCCAGCACGTGGTCGTTGAAGTAGTCTTCCGCCGGCAGGCCCAGGGCGCGCGCCTTGATGCGCATATTGATGTCTTTCGACACCAGCACCACGGCGCGGCCAGGCTGCTCCGCTTCCAGCGAGCGCACCACGGCCAGGATCTGGTTGTCGGCCTTACCTTGCGGCAGGCCTTCCGGCAGGTCGGCTACCTGGACCTTGGTCTGGAAGTACAGGTGGCCCTTGGCATCCTTGTTACCCAGCTTGTTCAGCGGGATGCCGGTTTCCATGTCGTCGTCGTCGGTGTTGCTGACCAGGGCATCCAGCGTACGTGATACCTGGCGCGCATTCCGCGCGACTTCGGACATGCCTTTCTTGTGGTTGTCCAATTCTTCCAGCGTCATCATCGGCAGGAAGACATCGTGTTCTTCGAAGCGGAACAGCGAGGACGGGTCGTGCATCAGCACATTGGTGTCGAGCACGAACAGCTTGGTGCTGCCCACCACGTCGGCCTTGCGGCTGGAGGCGGACTTGAGCACCACCTCGTGCTCTTTGTGCTTGGCCGGGTGCGGTGCATCGGCCTTGATCGGCGTGACCTTGGCGCGGGCTTGCGGCGCAGCCTTGGTGCGCGGTGGCGCTGGCACGTCGTCCGGCAGCTTGACGGCCTTCAATGCAGGCGCCTTCTTCGCTGCGGTCTTTTTCGCAATTGGTTCTTTCACTGCTTTGGCAGCAGTCTTGGTGGCCGCTTTCTTCGGCGCGGGTGCTGCCTTTTCTTCAGTAGGGAAGGGAACCGGATTTGCTCCGCTCGCCTTCGGATAGTCTTTAGCCAGCAGCAGGGTGGCTGGCTTGCTAGGCAGTTTTGGCAGTGGCATCAGGATCTCAATCTAAAAAAGATACGCCCACGCGAGGGCGAAGGCCCGGCATGGACGAACTGTGGGGTGAATCGGAAAAACTAAAGGATGCCTGGCGGGCGTCTGCGTCGCCCGAAAGCCGGTGGGCATGCCACCGGGGACAGTGGGTGGAAGGACTTACTCGACTCAAAATCTGGCTGACACGTTCAAATGTAAAGC
>Ga0209130_1001180_pt1 | contig 18680 bp, 20 predicted proteins | sample AraplaMF_Cvi_mLB_FD_184264 | JGI IMG/M metagenome (GOLD analysis project Ga0209130, IMG submission 184264) | Arabidopsis root microbial communities from the University of North Carolina, USA - plate scrape MF_Cvi_mLB (SPAdes) (version 2) | ecosystem: Host-associated > Plants > Roots > Endosphere...
GGTTCAAGATGGCTCAAACTATGTAGATCCATTATATAAAGGGTACGTACAAGCGATGAAGCAGCACAACATTCCTTTTGGTAATTATGCATTTTGCCGCTTTGTATCCATTGCTGATGCAAAGAAAGAAGCACAAGACTTCTGGAGTCGCGGTGACAAGAGCGCTACAGTTTGGGTGGCTGATGTAGAAGTAAAAACAATGAATGATATGAGAGCGGGTACACAGGCGTTTATCGATGAATTATACCGATTAGGGGCTAAGAAAGTAGGGTTATATGTTGGCCATCATATGTATGCGCCTTTCGGAATGGCAAATGTGAAATGTGACTTTGTATGGATTCCGCGTTATGGCGGTAATAAGCCAGCATATCCATGTGATATTTGGCAGTACACGGAAACAGGAAATGTACCTGGTATTGGTAAGTGTGACTTGAATTCACTTGTCGGGAGCAAGTCATTGTCTTGGTTTACGGGAGCAGCACAAGAACAAGTACAAGCAGAGGTACCTAAACAAAATATCATTCAATCGGGAGCATTCTCACCGCATGAAACACCTGATGTTATGGGGGCGTTGGCTTCTTTAAAAATGACAGCCGATTTTATCTTACAATCAGATGGGCTGACTTATTTTGTTTCCAAACCAACATCAGCTGCGCAACTTAAAGGAATGACGGACTACCTTGATCGTAGAGATTGGTGGTATCAGGTTAAGTAAAAATAAGAGCCGTCATTTGACGGCTCTCTTTATTTATTCTGCATTAAACAGGGTCGCCTGGTTGAAACGGTTCAGTTGGTGTAAACTGCTCGTTCAACACCGTATTTCCTTGCTGAATTACACCTGCAAAGTTAATGCCCCATGTGTTAATGATAACTGGGGAGTGAGGGTCTTGTGGAAGGGTAGGATCTTGCGGTCGAGACGGGTCAGTCGGCCTAATCGAATCTACCGGCGCCGTCACCCGAACTACGTAAACAGGGTCTACCGGTGTATATGGATCAGTTGGAATAAACACCCGTACACTAAACAGTTGTCGTGGTGGAATCGTAAATGTAACAGGCCCAACAAACGGAGTGACTCCTTCAGGTTCACAATAGATACACCCTCCGTTATCATTCCGCGCAGTATCGTCTGAACCACCGTTATCATCATTAATTAACTCCCCACAAAGATATCCGTATGAAGGGTATACATCACCATCACAAGTATCTTGATAATTCTGTACCGCTATAGTTACAGTTTGCGGTTCGTCTGTTTGATTAAGTGCAGAAACTTGAATGAAATCAGTGTCAGCATTACGGAATAATGGACCTGATGTTAACGATTGATAGCGTGGTTCACAATGACAATCACAGTCACACTTTTTACGCTTCTTACGATAGTACTTATGTGAACGGTCGTAATAATAGTTTGACATATTAAGTACGTACCTCCTTTTTAGTACATGCTATGCGAAGAGTAGGAGGGAGGCTTGGACAAGAGAGTATAGTTATTTAAGGTATAAATAAAAAAGAGCCGTCCTGTTGGATGGCTTTTTTAATATCTATCAATTATTTTTTTTTAATACCTATGAATAATGAATCATAGCCTTTTGTTTGAGGACTTGTGCCTAACTGGATTTGGTATTTACCTTTATCTAAGTAAGTGTGATAATCTCGCCCCCTCCCTTTTTGGGAAGGCATTGCTATAATATCATTAATTTCTTTATCTAGATTAAGATCTGAATTTATTAAAGTAATCCAATTTTTTGCTAATTCAACAGTTGCGTTATCAATTATGAACATAATATAGAAATCATGTTCATTTTCACCTTCTACAAAGAACTGTCCTTGTCCTAAATCATAAATCCTTCCCAAATTAGGGTTAGAAGTACGTAACTGTACACTTTCAGGAAGGCCCATATTGCTGACAGATGCGCTTTCGTATTTATAATCTTCATTATATTTCTTGTTTATTTTTGTAATTAGATTTTGCGCTTCATTAGATACAGATTTTTTTAGCACCGGTGAAGCATTTTTCCAATTGTTACTGTTGTAATAAAAATCATTTGTAATCATAGAGCTAGGTATACCGAAAGGTGTTAATTCAGGTTTAACTTCTACCTTATTCATTGCATTGTATAGAAATTGTGCATACTGCTCACGAGTTACAATATTCTTAGGTTCAAATAGATTATCCCCTGTGCCAGCAGCAATTTTATTTTCTTGTAATGCACTAATAGCATTTGTCGCCCAGTAATTTTTATCTACATCTTTGAAAGTGGTAGTAGATGTCGCTTTGAAGTTAAAAGCCTTTGTTAATACAACAGCTAATTGTTCACGTGTTAAAACATTATCGGGACCAAATTTTCCATCGCCAAAACCGTTCATAATACCTGCTTTACTAAGACTTAAAATTTCTTTTTCAAACATATGTCCTTTGACATCAGTGAAAGGATTTAGTGCATTATGTTCATCTGCTGGTTTCAAGTAGGCATATATCAGTCTAGCTACTTGTCCTCGTGTGATATTATCCCCAAAACCAAACATTCCGTTTCCATAGCCAGCCACAATATTTTTCTTTTTTAAATCCATAATTGCATTATAAGACCAATGATCTGAAGGAACATCGCGAAATCCAGTCTCAGCTTGTGCATTTGTTAAAGAGGTAAACGTTGATGTAGCAAGAACAGCGCCTGCTAAAATAATTTGTTTGAATTTCATTAGTGAGCTCCTTTTAATTAATTTTTTACAAATTAATCACTTATTTTAATCATTAAATTTAAATATGATAATTAATAGTATATTTGTGTTTGTAAATTAAATCAATATTTAGTTGTAAATGGATATTGAGATAGGTGATAAGTAAACTTTGATAGCTATCCATAATAGCCAGCAAAAAACATACTATGTAACAGCAAATAAAGCCTATGTGTAGGTGAAGTAGGGTAAAAAAGGTCTGCTCAGATTAGAGCAGACCTTTTTTGGGGCGTTTATTTAATAATGATCATTAATTACGAGTTGGACGGAAATTTGGTTCTTGCACACGTGTTAAGAATGCAGCGAACTGTTCACGAGTAACTTTTGCTGTAGGTGCAAATGAGCCATCTGGGAGTCCAACAGTAATGTTATTTTGAGCTAAGATTACAATATAGTCATATGCCCAATGAGTAAATGGGACATCTTTGAATCTAACGTGGGCTCCAGTCGATTTTAAATCAAAAGCCTTAACCAGTGCTACAGCCATTTCTGCGCGTGTTAATTCTCGTTCGCCAGAGAAATTAAAACTATTAGCTATGTAACCGTAATGCATTAATTTATGTGCAGCATCATAGTAATAGGAATCAGCCGGAATATCCTGGTACGTGTCTTTGTAGTTATATGGCATTTTTAAATCTAATGCTTTATCTAACATTACAGCCATTTGACCTCGAGTTACATTATCGCTAGGTTTGAAATACCCCTCTGGAGTACCATTAATAATTCCTCTTTCAGTTAAATAGTTAATTTCTTTGTACGCCCAATTAGTAGTTTGTACATCTGGGAATGATTTAGCACTTGCAAGATTAGGAATAAAAAATGATAGAATCATTACAAAAGTAGTTAGTAACAGACTTGCTTTTTTCACTAAAAACACCTCTTTATATTTTTTTATTTATATATTACCATTAAATATTAATTAAATAAAGTAGATTTACTGGTGGTGTAGGTAATAATAACTTTAATTCAGATGGTACAGTAACGCGTGAACAATTAGCGGTATTTCTATAAAGAGCTATTCCAATATCTATCAAAGATCTAAGAGATAACGTTTAGTCAAAATGAAAAAAAGACTAACTCGTATGAGTCGGTCTTTTATTTGCAGGATTATTTTTAACTGCTGATACCATAATATTCGTTGTAGTACGAAAGCAGTTGACGTTTTTTATATAATTATTATATATTAATGTAACGAAAAAATGATAATCACTTAAAAACAACGGATATAAGTGAGAGTTATATACATAGGAGGAATCATAATGAACTTTAAACATGTACTTGCAACAGGCTTAATTACCGCCACACTATTCGGTGCAACGAATGCTCATGCACAAACTGCAGATTTCACTGATGTACCAAGTGGGCATTGGTCTGAAAGTTCTATCAACTACTTAGCAGATAAAAAGGTAATAAGTGGTTATGGCAACGGGAAATTTGGTTTTGGAGACAATGTAACTCGTGGACAAGTATCTGCGATTATTTCAAGATACCTAAAACTAGAAAATAATGGATCTACAATCAAAAATTTCTCTGATATTCATGGGCATATGTTTGAAAACAGTATTAAAGCAGTTGCTCAAGCAGGGATCATGACAGGAGACAGCACTGACAAATTCAGACCCGATGATACATTAACTCGATACGAAATGGCTGTTATCTTACAAAAAGCTTTTCACTTAGCTGTAAAAACAAACGACCTTTTCTATGATGTTTCAAATAATCATTGGGCAACAGACTCTGTTCGTTCATTGTATAGTAATGGCATCACAAACGGAATTGGAAACTATCAATATGGCGGAGAAATGAGTGTAACAAGGGAACAATTTGCAAAATTTATGTATAATGCAATTTTTGTAAACCCTAACTTTGTTCCTGAGTCTATTCCTGAGAAAGATGGGGATGAGCAAAATTATAAAGAAATTCAGAATATACTGATTGATTATGGATTTGAAAAAACCCAATATAACTACAGATATAATAAAAACTATGATAACCTTATGTCTTTTGAATTCTCTTCTAACGATGACAGAGCATATAAAATATTTATGTATAGTGATGACCCTGTATTAAATGAGCCTGTGAAAAAAATCTTAAAAACCCTACTACCAACTAAAGGAGATTATCTGTACAATATAATGAAAAATCCTACTGCAAGCTCTCGAACAATAGAATTAGATGGTCGCAAAGTTGAAACTTATAGGGATGGCAATGATATATATGCTTTTCTTGGAAAACGAAAATACTAAAAGTTACTTATAAATGATTTAAATGTTCCCTTTGCATGGGGCATTTAAAAGGGCTACCCAGAAGTCGGTGTCACCGACTTCTGGGACAGCTCTTTTTTAATGTATATTAATTAATTCATTGAGTTTAATTTCCGTATTTAGTCCAAATGCATCTGTACAATAAATAGTTTTTAGCATTGGCTCTATATGTTGAACATTTATGTGCATGTTATTAATCAAACCATCGCAGTAATAAGAAGATTTATTTTTTTACGGTTACAAAATACAGGGAAAAGAAACTGGAAGAATTAGCAGCTAGATATGAGGTTTTTGTGAAGGTGTATGTGATTGCAAGTATTTAATAGCGAAATAAAAAATAACAGTCCTTCTAAGGTGACATATATCGTTGCAACTTTTTAGAAAACAATTCTAGTTCATCAAAAATATAGTTTTGAAGGCTAAGGCATCTATGAAGATAAGTTCTCACCGTTTGTAAAGGCTGTTCTAACTAATTAATAATTAAAAAGGCTATCCCTGTGCACAAGCCAGAAGATAGTCTTTTTTTGAAAATTAAGTAACTGAGAAATAACGGAAAAAACAAATTAAGCTTTTGGAATTCATTAACTTTAGAAAATAACGTTTTTTTACACTTGGGGATGCAACAAAAACTTAAGTCGATGGGTGTGTGGTACTGCCCTGTGTCTAACAATCGGGGGAAGTTCACTTTATGATTATATGCGTATAAAATGAAAATTTACATTATTTCCTTGCGGAAATAGGTGGACTCGTTAGAACTACGTCATGATCTTTTAACTGTACGCGAAAGATATATACTGGTTGAGAAAAACCTTTTGTATCCGTGACGCGTTCTAAATTATATTCCGTAATGACTAAAGTCTCGCCTTCAAATTCTTCACCCGCTCCGAAAGCTCCCATAGGATAAATATCTCCTTGTTTCAGCTTTTGAAATGCTTCTTTTGGAGAAATAATTTCGACGTCTCGCACTTTTTCACCTTTAGAATCGTAAACAGGCATTTTTTTACCTTCATCGCTTAACTCTAGTGATGTTTTTATAGTGACATGAGACATATCTGTTTTTCTGTAAGGATCAAATGGCATATTACCAAATTCCTTCATTTCATACGAAATAATTATTCCAAGTGCGAAGAAGCTTACAGCAGCTGGTAAGATTAAATATTTGACTATATATGCGTGTGATTCCTTTTTTTTGAGAAGAATAAGAACTATATTGAATATACAATACCCTAGCATCATTCCAATAGTATTATGAAGTAAATCGTCTAGTTCCGCACTTCCACGAAGTGTTATAAATTGAAGAGTTTCAATAAATAAAGATGTTGTAATTGAACTGATTAACATCCATTTTACTTTTAAAAAAACTTCATTAAATAAAGGTAATAAAATCCCTAACGGAAACAGCATACCTATATTAACAAATATATGAAAAAAAGAATTAAATGAAAATTGATTCCATGCTTGTTGATACTGGCTTAGTACATCGAAATCAATAGTTCTTACAAAGATATTCTCAGCTGAACGCCCAAATGTGGTAGCTATCATTAAAAGGGAATAATATCCTATAATTAATATAAATAATATAACTTGTCGTTTAGTAAATTTCTTTTCTAGTTTATTGATAAAATTCATTTTACACCTACTTTAGATATTTCGCCTAGTCCATTGATAAATCTTGCATAGCCTGGGATTACTTTTCTAACAACTTGGGATTCTAATTCTTTGATTCTCTTATTCATAAAGTCTACTCCTTGTAAATTGTAAATTTTGCTGTTCATAAAGAGTGTAGTGCGAGAGATGTACACATATACATATAGGATATAAGGAACTATTAAAATAAAAAGTAGGGTAAACTTTAAATTTTTATTAAATATTTGAAGCCTTTTCTTTTGATAACCTAACTTCAAATATTGTTCTTATCACATTAATTTTCAACAGAAATCCCCCTTTTGCTGTTTGCCTATATTTTTAGGAATACACTTAATAGACAATCTAAGTAATAAATTTGTTCCACATTAATAAGGAATCAAACCAGTGTGTTTCGATCTAACATCGAAATACACTGGTAATTTAGTCTTTTTCTTATTGTCTACTTAATAGGGGGAAGACCCCATTGCTATCAAGCTAAGATTTTGAGACCCTTTTAACAAAATTTTAGCTTTTTACAGTTATTGATGAGAGTTCAGCTCAATTTTCTCGTTTTGGGGTATTTGCTTTTCTTAGGTTGGTGGGCATGGAGTAGTACCAACAAAGCACGAATTTTACAGCCTAAGAAGAATTTTTTGAAATTTGCAAGTTATGAACGCGACTATTATTATTTTTTCTTTAATTAATGACTTTGGTCATAGTGGCAGTTTGATTGATGTGTAAAAGAAAAAATACAATGAAGATTTTTAACAGAAGAAAATAAAAAAGTGCTAACAAGTTTGCAAACGAACTTGCTAACACCTATACAGAATAGACATAGTTTATCGCTGATATGTCGTCTTTGAAAATAGCTTTAATCAGTTACATCATACTTATACGAAATGCTCATAAAAACAGTCTTAATATCAAGAATATAACCATCCAGATATTCCTTTGCTTTTAAGACGAAAACGAGGCATGATTTTAATTTCTACTCCAGAATTTGCATCGAATAATAAAAAACCTCGGTTTGTAAAGCTAAAAGTGCAACAAGCAACAAACGGTATAAAGTGGATTAAGATATTTAGAAATTTAAAAGATGATTTTCATATAGGTGGAGAAGTTGAATTGGAGCATATTCTTCAATATCCGAAAGATTATATGCTGGGAGAAAATCTTAGGGTGTTACTTCCATATAACGAGAGAATATATAAAGTTCAAGGTACTAAAATAAAACCTGGTATAAAAGTAAAGGAAAGAGAGTATTTATTTAAAGGGTTTCAGCAAAAATTCACTTATTTCACATTACTACCAGAATGTAAGAAACTTGCAATAAATAATGAAAATGAATTATTCCCTTTAATTGCACCCAAAGGATTAGAGACTATAACATTAGAGATATGGTCTGAAAAAATATCGATGGAAGTAGAACAAGCGTTATGTGAAAGTGGAATTGTGTTAGCTCAAATTGGTGAGTCATCATACGTATTAAATGCTGATTCACCAGTATTGTTAAAAATAGTAAGATGTAATATTGAAAAAGTATTGCAAAATCCATATAAAATGCAATATTGCCAGAAATACAAAGCGAATTTAGTAGAGGATGTTATGAAAGCGGTTTACGCTACTGCAGGTAAGCGTAATGATGCGACATTAGCGTTAATCGCAATGGAAAATTGTGATGGACGTGAAAAAATTGATCCAAAGCAAATTGTTAGAGAAGGATTTGCACGAACAAACCGTATTTCTGCATTTATTAATTTATTTATAGGCCAAAGTGTATCTCGTAAAACAATTATAAATTGTATTCTTAGTTTATTAGAACAAAAAGGATTTTTGAAACGTAGTTGGAATAAGATAAATTTACCTTGTACATTTGTTAATTTATCAATTGAACGAATCTCGAAATTTGATTTCTTACCTATTTTTTCACAAATAAAAGGAAAAGAAATTTCATATAAATTATATGGGAATACAGATTGGCAAACGATTGATCGTCTATTATTACATGTAAATAAACATAATACCTTTTTACCACAGCCTTCAAAAAGAAATGATATGGGAATTCAATTTAAACAATTTGTTTCTGAAACATTATCAGGAATTTTACAACCTGCAAAAGAAAAAAATGAACAAGTATATTTCATTATAGATGCGAATTTAAGAAAACATTGGATAAAAGAGTTACAAAATAAAAAAGTTGATATAGATAGGTTCCCTGACATTGTTCCGGATATGCTAAAGGTTCCAAACTTAAATATTATTAGGATAAATACATCTTATGATGTACCAAAATACGGTGCAGTAGAAAGTGATGATATACTGGATGGCACGAGCTTATATGTAGATCAAAATGGAATGTATTATAGCATTGGTGAATATTCGCTTAATGGTAGTGAAACATTGCAGAGATACATACTTGAAATTTTACCGCTAGGTGTAAAAGCAGTAGAAAGGAATTCTATTGCCAAAATGATACATTACATGTGCTGTAATACAAGTATGCTTTTGGAAAAGGATGTACACATGCCGTATTCTAAGCATATGGCGAAAGTAATAAAAGGCTATATGACTGATATAGATGCAAGAGAGTTTAAAGAGTTTGATGATGAACTGGATGTAGATATAATAAAGATAGAAAAGAAAGATTCAATTATTCTACTGTAAATAATAATAGACAAATCCTGCTCCTTATATCGGTCAGGATTTGTCATTTTTTCATGTAAATAAGGATATCATTTGTCATGTAACTTCTCTTTTACGTATTTACTTTATTTGCATACAGGATTAAGATGTTTTTTAGAAATAAAAACATTTTATTTGGAAAAGTAATATGAATTGATTCAAAAGAAATTTGAAAGGAATGAGGAATTGTGAAGAAGTTAGATGTGCTATTAATGCTATTGAGCGGCCTCTTTCCAGTTGCAGGAATTATGAAGCAAATCCCACTAGAACAATCTTTATATATTGGAGGCCTTTTATTTTTCACTAGTTTTGGTAGCTATTTTGCGAAAAAAGTATATTCACGTATATGTAGCTGGATAGCTTATGCGCCATTTATAACATTACTGTTAGTAATTTGGCATCAAGATATTTCAACAAGTTCAATTATAGCGAACGCGAAAATTGCAGCTTGTGTCGCTTTAATTCCATGTTTATTCCGTTTTCGTACATATGGACTTACTTTCGGTTTATTCGCATTATGGGCCGCTTTATTATGGGATATTAAAGAAGTACAGTCGTTAGTCATACTTGAACGTATGTCGAGTTTAATGATAAGCAATTTCAAATACCTTATGCTTTTAGTTGGCGGGCTTATATTAGGTGGGTTAATCGCCATGTTATTACACCGTAAAGAGGAAGATAATAAAGAAAGCATAAATCTATTTAAACAAAAAAAGAAACGAAAAAAGCTATCATTTAAGATTCCACTTCCAAAATTACCGAAATTAAAGATGAAATTATTTAAGTTTGGTGGAAAAGGATCAAAACGAAAAACACCAGAAAAAATACGTGAGCATAATTACGAAGAACCAGCTCCAGCTGCAACATATGAAATGAGAGAGCAAATAGAGCAATATCAAGAAGGTACTGCTCAAGGACAAACGAGGATGGAACGTCGTAGAAATAGGTATAATGCGTAATAAAGTGAAAAGCCCCTTAATGATTAATCAATTTTACGAAAAATCATTAAGGGGTTTTTATATTATTAGATATAGATTACTAATGTGGAAATTATAAAATACTCTAAAGTTGAAGATTTAAATAAAATAATAGGAGGACAAAATGCTTATTATTACATACATTTCGGTCTGTATATTATTTTTAGTTAGCTTTTTACATGTTTACTGGGCTTTCGGAGGTAAGTGGGCGACAAGTAGTGTCATTCCAACAAAAGCTGGAGAAAAGGCGTTTACACCAAGTGTAGGTATGACATTGTTCATTGCGTTATTAATAAGTATGGCAGCGATAATTTTATTACAACAAACGAATATCGTTCATTTCGCACTTCCTAATATTATTGTTCAAATGGGATCCTGGGTTTGTATGATTGTGTTTTTCATAAGAGTAATTGGTGAGTTTCATTATTTTGGTATCTTTAAAAGGAAAAAAGGTACGCAATTTGCAAGAATGGATACTGTTTTATATATCCCACTTTGTGCATTTTTATCTTTATCATTCTTTCTAGCAATTATAACGTGAACATAAAATAGTAGTTACTTTCTCCAAAATAAATAAACGTGAATTAGTAAGGCTTAAAAGTGTGAAATTTAGTAGTAAATAAAAGGATGTAAGCGCCTTTTTATCGAATTATAGATTATTATGAAAGGCGGGTGCACGATGAAGTATGTAAAAGTCAGTATGAATGGCGGGAGTGAACATAAATTCTCGATGACTTTAGAACGGTTTGAAGAACTTATTACAACAGAGAATGGACTATTAGAAAATAAATTAGTTAGTATTGAAAATGTAATGATTAATCCTACTAATATATCTTCTGTAGTTGAAAAAATTGGTGTACCGGCAAAGTTTATGGAGGCATAAAAATTAGTAAATAAAAAACATCCACGGGGATGTTTTTTATTTATAAATATGTTAATTGTTCAATGAATTTATGATGAGAATTTATAGTGATACTTCGTACATGCACAAAAAATAAGTACAAGCATATATTAGATAGTGGGACAAGACCTTCGTGTCCTACTTAATACTCAGAAAAACCTCTATCACATGAGAGCATCCCATTGTAGGGTGCTCTTTTTTTATCCCGCTCTTTACCTTTCAATTTTAAACATATCTTTGATGTTAATAAATATTAAAAATAATATAATAGCAAAAATTAAGTTAGATAAATAGAAATCTTGATGAAATAGTAGTTCAAATATGACATCGAAAACATATAATAAGGCGATAGTAGGTAATATACAAATAAATATAAATCTCCAATTTTTTAAATAATGTTTATAAGTAGTAAACATTTTCTCCATACATATAGCTCCTGTACTTTTTATTTTCTAAATAATTATACATTTAAATAAAAGGATTTACAAAGTGTTTAGTAGAATGTTGTAGATAAATTTTTTGTTGAAACCTTATATAGCTGTAGCAATCTTTCTAATACATGATTTGATTAAAAAACTTTTAAAGAGTGACACTTAAGTGATACACTATAATCTATGTTATTTTTGAAATGAATAGAGGGATTTATATGATAGATAAAATCAAAAATGTTGTAGAAGATATGCACGAAGATGAAGCAAAACATTTACTTCAAAGTATTCTAATTCAGTTGAGTTTATTAGAAGAAAATTATAGTGAAGATACGATTAAAAATTTGATGGATATTCCTAATCAACTAACGAGTAATACATCTTATAAAAATGTAAAAGAAAGCTCACACGTACATATTGCTTTTGATGATTCAACAGCTGGATGTTTAAAGTATATGCTTGGTCAAGAAGAGCGATTAGAAGAGATGGTTGTTGCTTTTTCTGAATTCTTTTCAATTGGGCCGATAAACAAGTTACATATGAATGAGGGACAACTAGCAAGACAGAAATGGTTAGTAAACAACTTAACTGCTTATGAAAATTATTTTGAAGAAGAGTATTTATCAAGATTTTTAGAAACTATGGAAGAACTACATACTATCCCTATTGATACGCCTATTACAATTTGGAAAGCTAATAATGCTCATGAACATGTAGGTCTATGTTTTGTAATGGCACAATTAGAAGATAAGAAAAACATTCGCGTTATGAATACATCTGAAGCAAGTAAAGAAATATTAAAACGAGAGTATGCTATTCGTGGAACGGGAGAGTTATCACCTGAAAGTTTAGCTCTAATTCAAAACAGTTTTTTAGAACTGCCATATTTAACTGTAGAGAAACGTACGCAGTTTGAGCGTGAGTGGGATAGTCTATCGAAAAGTACGGAATTTTTAAGAGTTTGGACAGACAATGAAGTGCGTTCAGTACAAGAAGATTATTTTGATCAATTTATTATTGAATGCGCGAAAAGTATAGGTGCTGATCGAGAGTTCCTAAAAGCTCCTAGAGTAATTGGTGAAGCACTTGGTCTTGTAGAGCAGCTAGTTGGCGATACGTTTTTAGAATATCGCTTAAAGGAACTAATAAAAAAAGAAGTATTTGAATTTGAAGGTTCGTTAGATGAAATGCGTTTTTATAGTGTGAAGTTGAAATAGAATTTAAACAAAAAATCCTCTTCTATTAAAGAATTAGAAGGGGATTTTTGTTTGGACAATAGCGAGTTTTTCCTTTATAGAAGTTTCATATAAAAAGAAAATTCATATACTATATAGAGTTTACTAATAATTAGGAGGAATAGTTCATTGAACAATCAGTTTTGTTCATGTCAAGCAGATGACACTCCAAAGTTACTACCGCCATCTAAGCCTCCCAATTTACCTTCTACATTTGCTAATCCTATACAAACAGGCCAAATGAGATCATGGATGTGTAATTGTCTAGGGAGATGGGGTTATTTAAGATTATATATACCCGGTACTTTTGGAAGAGATTTATGGTTTTTTCCAACAGAAGTTCGGCGGTATGATGTATCGGGATATACTTGGCAAGATGGCTATCGTTTTAAAGTAACGTACCAATATAAACAAATTAGTAATTTTATGTGTTTTGCTTAATGTAAATAGGAGAGATTTATTATAGATCTCTTCTATTTTTATTTTGTAACAATTTTATATGAATTTGGGCTATACATAAGCTTCCTATAGAGCGCTTATCACATATTAATGTTAAAGGTACTGAATGAAAAGTAGGTGATTTATTAATATGTATAACCAGCAAAATTATCCATATGATCAAGGGATGTATTATAATCCACAAAACTACGGGTATGAACCTGTAAATGAAGTGAGGGAAATGGAACAAGAAGATTATAGACCAGATGATGCGGAGGATGCTCCAACGTCACCACCACCATCTCAAGCTCCATCGTTACCATCTACATTTGCTTCTCCAGCACAACCAGGCAATATGAAATCATGGATGTGTAACTGTCTAGGAAGATGGGGCTTTTTACGTTTACATCGTCCAGGACCTTTCGGAAGAGACTTATGGTTCTTTCCGACTGAAGTGAGAAGAAACGGAGTATCAGGTTACACTTGGCAAGGTGGTCGTCGTCGTAAAGTAAGCTACCGCTATCAACAAATTAGTAATTTCATGTGCTTCGCATAAAGAAAAGTGAGAGAGTAGAAAGATTTTACTCCCTCACTTTTTTATTTTTCAATATATGAAGTAAGATTTTGGTTAAAAATTTACAATTTTCACGTTTTTATTAGAGTATAATGCATATGTTGGTTGGTTTTCAAAAACATATGGGAGTGAGGGAATACGATGTCAATGAAAAACAAAGTTGGACTAAGAATAGAGGATGGCATTAATTTAGCTTCAGCTCAGTTTAAAGAAGATGCATATGAAATTTATAAAGAATCTCGAAAAATGCAACCTATCTTATTTGTGAATAAAACTGAATTAGGTGCAGAGTGGCTTATTACAAGATATGAAGATGCTTTGCCACTATTAAAAGATAATCGCTTAAAAAAAGATCCAGCCAATGTATTTTCTCAAGATGCATTGAATGTCTTTCTTACTGTTGACAATAGTGATTATTTAACGACGCACATGCTAAATTCAGATCCACCTAACCATAATCGTTTACGATCACTCGTCCAAAAAGCTTTTACACCGAAGATGATTACGCAATTGGAAGGAAGAATACAGGATATTGCAGATGATTTGTTAAATGAAGTCGAGCACAAAGGTTCATTAAATCTTGTTGATGATTATTCGTTCCCTTTACCGATTATTGTAATAAGTGAAATGCTTGGCATTCCAAAAGAGGATCAAGCGAAATTTAGAATTTGGTCTCATGCTGTCATTGCTTATCCAGAAACTCCAGAAGAAATAAAAGAAACTGAAAAGCAACTATCAGAGTTTATTACATATCTCCAATATTTAGTTGATGTTAAAAGACAAGAACCAAAAGAGGACTTGGTGAGTGCTTTAATACTTGCAGAGAGTGAAGGGCATAAACTTAGCGCTCGGGAACTATATTCAATGATAATGTTACTAATTGTGGCGGGACACGAAACAACTGTAAATTTAATTACAAATACGGTATTAGCGCTTCTTGAAAATCCGAATCAATTACAGTTATTAAAGGATAATCCAAAATTAATTGATGCAGCTATTGAGGAAGGGTTACGATATTATTCTCCAGTTGAGGTTACAACTTCAAGATGGGCAGATGAATCTTTTCAAATCCATGACCAAACAATCGAAAAAGGGGATATGGTTGTCATTGCATTAGCTTCAGCGAACCGTGATGAAACAGTATTTGAGAACCCAGAAGTATTTGATATTACTCGGGAGAATAATCGTCATATTGCCTTTGGCCATGGGAGCCATTTCTGCTTAGGCGCTCCACTTGCTAGGTTGGAAGCAAAGATTGCTATTACGACTTTGTTTAATCGAATGCCTGATTTGCAAATAAAAGGAAATCGTGAAGATGTTAAATGGCAAGGTAATTATTTAATGCGTTCTTTAGAGGAATTACCATTAACATTCTAGAATATTTATTTTAAGACATGCATACATCGAAAATGCTTTACATAGAGTATGTATGTGTTATTTAAATTCGAAACGGAAGGGTGAACACATCCCAATGATCAACTAATTCTATTTGTAAGAGATCTTCGTTAAAAAACGAAATATTCTTCTGAATAGGATTAGTCTGTACATTTATAGAAAAGGGATGTATTTCGCTCTGCGAATATATAGTCTTTTTATATGATTTGTGCTGCCTCCTGTTCAGAACATGAAATAGGGGGCTTTTTTATGTCGACAAATGTAGAAACGAAACAAAATACTGGGGTATCACAAGTGTTGAAAAATCGGTTTGTGCAAGGTATTTTAGCATCAGCATTATTTTTACAAGTAGGGATATGGGTTCGAAACTTTGCGGTATTATTATATGTAATGGAAATGACCGAAGGTGATGCTTTTGCTATTTCGATGATTTCAGTTGCGGAGTTTGCTCCAATTTTCATCTTTTCTTTTATTGGCGGAACGTTTGCTGATAGGTGGAAGCCGAAGAAGACAATGATATGGTGTGAAACGTTAAGTTCTATTTCAGTATTTGGTGTATTAATTACACTCATGTTTGGTACGTGGAAAATTGTGTTTTTTGTCACGCTTATTTCTGCAATCCTTTCACAGTTTTCTCAGCCATCTGGCATGAAATTGTTTAAACAGCATTTATCGGCGGAACAGATCCAATTAGCCATGTCTATATATCAAACAATATTTGCGATTTTTATGGTATTAGGGCCGATTCTTGGAACATTTATTTTTCATAGTTTTGGAATTTATATTTCAATTATCATAACAGGTATCGCTTTTTTACTGGCAGCTGCTGTGTTGTTATTTCTTCCGAAAGATCTTGAGAATGATAATGATAAGAAAGAAATCACGCTACTACAGGAGATGCTTGATGGTATTAAATATGTGAAAAAGAAAAAAGCATTAACTTTACTAGGGCTTTGTTTTATGGCGGCAGGACTAGGTATAGGATTGATTCAGCCATTAGGTATATTTATCGTAACTGAGCAGTTAGGTTTATCAAAAGAGAGTTTACAATGGTTACTAACAGTAAATGGCGCGGGTATGATTGTTGGCGGAGTTTTAGCGATGGTATTTGCGAAAAACGTAGCTCCGCAAAAGATGTTAATTATAGGGATGCTCGGTCAGGCGATTGGCATTGGTATTATAGGTTATTCGACGAATTTATGGGTGACACTTACAGCACAACTTTTTAGTGGGTTAGCTCTTCCTTGTATCCAAATAGGTATTAATACACTCATTATCCAAAATAGCGATACTGATTTTATTGGTCGTGTAAATGGCATTTTAAGTCCGTTATTTACCGGTTCAATGGTAGTAACGATGAGTATTGCTGGCTCATTAAAGGAGATGTTTTCATTAAGTATGATGTATGAAGGGACCGCTTTACTTTTTATAATTGGATTATTATTTATTTTACCTATATACAATTTAAAGCCAGTAATAGCGGTAGAGAGTGAAATAAATGGTAAAGGAAGTGCTGTACAACATGAATCCTAATCCAAATGTTAAATATCCTATTGAAGGAAATCAAAATGTCCATTTTATAAAAAATACAATAACGAAAGCTAATATACTCGTTGGAGACTATTCATATTATGATGCGAAAGATGGAGAAACATTTGAAGATCGAGTATTACATCATTATGAATTTCTTGGAGATCGTCTTATCATTGAAAAGTTTTGTTGTATTGCAAATGGAGTTACCTTTATTATGAACGGAGCGAATCATCGGATGGATGGATTTTCGGCATATCCATTTAATATATTTGGGAATGGGTGGGAGAAGTATACACCTAATTTGTCTGATTTACCTTACAAAGGGGATACAGTTATAGGAAATGACGTTTGGATTGGTATGGATACAACGATTATGCCCGGAATAAAAATAGGGGATGGTGCAATCATTGCAGCTAAATCTGTTGTGACTAGAGACGTCGCACCATATACAATTGTTGGCGGAAATCCCGCAAATGAAATAAAGGAACGATTTACAAATACAATAATCGAAGAATTATTGCAAATTCAATGGTGGCATTTTGACATTGAAAAAATAACCGAAAATATAGATGCTATTGTACGAGGAGATATTGAACCTTTAAGAAAGCTAAAAAGGGAATAAAAAATGCATAACAAAGAGTATCATACCTCCGAATTTTGTTAATGATAATAGAACGAGGAGGTGTGATACTATGGCACAAGACGTTTTATGTGAAGTAAACAACTGTAAATTTTGGGCAAATGGCAATAAATGTAGTGCAGATGCAATTTATGTAGTAAGTCATAAAGGAAAACAAGCATCTACTACAGAAGAAACAGATTGCAAAACTTTCGATCCAGAAGTATAAATTTTGAAGGGTAGCCAAATCGTGGTTGCCCTTTTATTAATTATAGTATTGATAATAAATCTCATTTTCATTCATTGTTTTTAACTTTTCTTTTTATTTTTTCATATTTTCTTCATAAGTGATGTAATCCAGAGCAATTCATGTTCAATACGTGATTTACTAAATTCAATTTCAGATATGTTAGTGTATTTTCTCTAACTTGTGATTATTCATTCAAATAATAATCTAAAGATTTCTTTTTTATTCCTTCCCTTGCTTTGTCTCCAAGTTCTAAAGAAATTCGCCACTTTAGATATTCACTTTCAGTTAAATCTCTTTTTTCAAACGAGATAACTTGATGAACAAACTTCATCGCTGCAATATGTGATAAGAGAGAACCAATAGTGTTTGAACTACCGTTTGGTAAAAAATCTAAATCACTTTGGTTTAAATTGGAGATTTCGCTCAATGTAACATCTCTTGTATGTTCAAGCATTGTTACAAGTTCTCTAATCTTATTTGAATAGTTTTCTCTTGAAATTATTCTATAATCTAGCATATATATCCCTCCAATTCATGCTAAGCATAAGTTTACCAATAAAATAAAAAAACAAAATCTGGAAATTCATGTAAAATAATGATATGATTTAATTGAATATAAAGAAAAAGAAACCTGTTTTTATCAGTGTTACCTTATCCAAGACTAAATTTTACCCATATATCATTTTTTTGATGTAGCTCTTGAAGATAAAAACTATTTAATTTTCAAGGAACAGTTATTAACTTAAAACTTATTATACGAGGAGGGTGTATCATGAAAAAAATATGCTTTGTATTAATTGTCGACGCTGGTATAAATTATGGTTCAATATTTTCTCTACCAATTTTAAGGAATCAGGATGATTTGAAGGGGTATTTTTCTAAGTATTATGATGTTTCAATTAATTATACTAGGGATAAAAACTCAGTTGACTATTTGGTAGTTCCCAAACCGTGTCCACCTTTTGATAATGAAAATAATCTTCCAATAATTGAAGTACCAGCAATCTTATTTATGAAAAAGGATT
>Ga0209130_1001187_pt1 | contig 18590 bp, 17 predicted proteins | sample AraplaMF_Cvi_mLB_FD_184264 | JGI IMG/M metagenome (GOLD analysis project Ga0209130, IMG submission 184264) | Arabidopsis root microbial communities from the University of North Carolina, USA - plate scrape MF_Cvi_mLB (SPAdes) (version 2) | ecosystem: Host-associated > Plants > Roots > Endosphere...
GACGTCTTGTTGTGAAAAATGCGAAGTTTGCAAGAGACTTTGGCCCACTTGATCCAAATTGTGATTGCTACACATGTAAAAAATATTCTCGTGCGTACATTCGTCACTTAATGAAGTGTGATGAAACGTTTGGAATTCGGTTAACGTCTTATCACAACCTTCATTTTCTGTTAAACTTAATGGAGCAGGTGAGACAAGCCATTCGTGAAGACCGTCTTGGCGATTTCCGTGAAGAGTTCTTTGAACAATATGGCTTTAATAAACCGAATGCTAAAAACTTCTAATACATAATTTAAAAGGAGGAACAAAAGATGAATCCAGGTATGATGAATATTGTCATGATTGTTGCGATGTTTGCGATTTTCTATTTCTTATTAATTCGCCCGCAGCAAAAGCGTCAAAAGGCAGTAGCACAAATGCAAAGTGAAATCCAAAAAGGTGATGCTATCGTAACAATCGGTGGCTTACACGGCACAATTGAATCAGTAGATGACACTACGATTGTTATTAAATCTGGTGGTTCACACTTAACATTCGATCGCAATGCGATTCGTGAAGTTGTGAAGAAGTAATAGTAAAAAGCCCTGCGAATGCAGGGCTTTTTCAATCTGTACGCTTTGACATATTAACGCCGAATATGCCTCCGAGTGTACTTACCCCCATTAACCCAAGTTGATAAAGAAGCTGTGAATTAGATAATGCGTGAGAGAAACCTAAGTAATTAACGAGAAAAACAAGAGTAGCAAAGATAAACCCGGTTGTGAATCCGACGAACCATCCTTTTCCTTGCGCTTTTTTGCCAGCGATAAACCCGGATATGAGCATGGAAAGAAGAGCGAGTATAAAAATGGTTATAGCCAATGGTCCTTCACTTATATCTGTAAACTTTAATAAAAAAGCAATCAACATACTTGTAATAGAGGCCAGTATTAATAAAGTGATAATCCCAAATCCGATTGCTGTAGATAATTTTTTCGTTCCATCCATTATGCATTCCCCCTTTTTAATACAAGCATATTTTCATTTTTGATAAGTTAGACTAGTTTCTTTTTTATAGGGAAACCTATGAGTAGAAAATGTTTAAAAAAGGAGAAAAAAGTAATGGAATGGCTATCGATAATTGGACGGACGATGCTTTTATATGTTGTGATTTTAATTATCTTTCGCCTTATGGGAAAACGCGAAATTGGAGAACTTAGTGTATTAGATTTAGTGGTTTTTATTATGCTTGGTGAGATGGCTGTGGTCGCAATTGAAAATACAGATAAGTCTCTTTGGCATCAACTAGTTCCTATGGTATTGCTCATGGCTGTGCAAATAACTTTATCGATGGTTTCTTTAAAAAATCAGCGTATTCGTCATTTAATAGAAGGGGAGCCAGCTGTTATTGTGAATGCAGGAAAAATTGATGAGAAACAGATGCGGAAGCAACGCTATAATATAGACGACTTAATGATGCAACTACGTGAGCAGGGAGTTGGAGATATAAGAGATGTAGAGTATGCTATTTTAGAGCCATCTGGAAAATTATCTGTCTTTCAAAAACAAAAAAGTAAGAAGAGTAAAAATGATACACCGCTGTTTTCGCTTCCTTTAATTATTGATGGGGAAATTCAATATAAACATTTACAGATGATTGAGCATTCGGATGGCTGGCTAGTAGAGAAATTAAAAAACTTAGGGCATAACGATGTGAAAAAAATTTTGTATTGTAGTTTTCAAAATGGACAGTTTTTTGTCGATGTGAAAGAGAAGTAAAGGCTTGCCAGACTAGAGGCAAGCCTATTTACCCAGCTATTTGCGGATAGTGGGGATGGAGAATCCTCTACTGAGTAAAGTTTCACTTTATTTTGAAATCAAAAGTTTACGAACAATAGGAATACGTCGTAATTCTTCTTTACGAATTAGTTTAAAAATAAGAAGAAGCAGAATATAAAGGATAGTGGTTAGTGTAATTTCCCATAATGTTTGTATGCCAAGTGAATGTGAAAAAACAATATATTTATGAAGATAGAATCCGAAAGCTCCTGCAATGGCAATCGTAATTCCCCCGAAAATATAATCTCTCATGTAAATTGTAAATGTAATTTTTTTTAAGACGGTAGCGTAGTGAAGGAATGTTACCGTCACAATGTTAGCGGCAATTGCAAGTGCGACCCCCATCATTTGAAATTCTGGACGTGAAGCGAGTAAGAAAATAACGAGCAGTTTTACAATGGCTCCGATAAACGTGTTCATCATCGCGGCGCGTGCTAAGTTTAAAGCTTGCAAAACAGATGTAAGGGGGCTTTGAAAATAGTGAAATAAAAAGCATGGTGCAAGTAATTGAATGAATGCAGTTGCGCTGTCTGAACCGTACATGAGAGTTAAAACAGGTGAAGCAAATACATAAAGAATAACGACTGACCACCCTCCAGTAATTAAAGAAATGCGGAGCGCTTGTTGCAGACGGTGTTCTACTAATCGATGTTGTTTTTTTGCCATTGCTTCACTAATGGATGGTACGAGTGCTGTAGAAAGCGCATATGTAATAAAGGCTGGCAATGATAAGAGAGGAAATGCATAGCCGTTTAATATGCCGTATTGCTGTGTAGCAATTGAAGCCGCAACACCAGCTAGCGCTAAGCTTTGCATAACGATAATTGGTTCGAAAAAATAAGAGACTGATCCAATTAAGCGACTTCCTGTAGTTGGAAGTGCAATTTCCATAAGTGAATGAAAAGTATGTTTACTTTCTTTGACAGTGTTTAGAAAACCAGTTCGTATAGAAAGATGTTTTTCACGCTGAAATAAAGTAAGTAAGAATAATAAAGAAGCAACTTCCCCAAGAACAGCTGATAACATTGCACCTGCAGCGGCGTATTCAACACCGTAAGGTAAAAATAACCGAATACATACGGCAATAATGGTAATACGGACAACTTGTTCTAACACTTGTGCATATGCGCTTGGTTTCATATTTTGTTTTCCTTGGAAATAGCCGCGCAAAACAGAGGAAACCGCAATAACAGGAACGACAGGTAAAATTGCCATTAGTGGATAGTACGTTCTTTTATCCGTTAATAAAGTTTCAGCTAAGAGGGGCGTTAGAAGCATGATGCCGATTGTTAAGATAATACTAATAACGGATGTAACAGCTAATGATACTGTTAATATTCTCTTTACTTTTTGTTTGTCATTTACTGCTTCCGCCTCTGCAACGAATTTTGCAATGGCAACAGGAAGTCCGATTTGTGTTAATGTAATTGCTAAAATAAAGGTGGGGACAGCCATCATGTAAAGACCGACGCCTTCTTCTCCTAAAATACGCGCCATTACAATTCGGTTTATGAACCCGAGAATTTTTGTAATAAAACCAGCTAGCATTAAAATAAATGCACCTCGTAAAAAGCTTTGTCTCGTCATGATCTTCTCCTACCTTCTCAAAATCAATGGAATGATTTACAATAATTTATATGCACGTATGAGACAAGAATGACAAGCATTTAAGAGGATGCGCTTATAAAGTAAGACTTTCATGGGAAAGAGCAGAGCGATAAAACCCTTAAAGACAGTTATTGCTGTCCATTAGAGCGGGATGAAAAGCGACTTTTCGTGCTGAAATCAGAAGGAGATGTGATGGTATGATTGAAAAAGAAGATTTGGTAGAAGCTTACCGCGGACAGTTACAAGTCGTTTTAGAGAGCAAATTAGAAGAATTCCAAATGTTTGGCTATGATCGAGTGACTGTTAATGATATTTGGAAATGTTTAAAAAGTAAAAAGTGGAAAAAAATAAAAAGTGAAATTAGATTGTATGAGCTTGTGAATGATGTGCTAACATTAACAGCAAATGAGTATATGACATATTTAACAGTAGAAGCGTATCAAGCGCCACTTTGGTCATTTGAAGAATATGAAAATAAATAACCGACTGTAATTGGTTTGTTCTTCCTTTTGCAGTATAATGATAGGTATTGATAAAGAGGAATGTATATGTCAGAGATTTTAAGTAAAGGAGGTAGGAAGCAGAAGTCATAAAAATTTGTAGTAAGATATAGGTTGCAGCCCAGCGTCTAAAATGTAGAACTGAGGTTTTGCCTATATGGCTAGTATGAAAGTTGAAAATTCACAGAAAGGAAGCCTACTAACTAGACAAATGCAGAAGTGTAAAGGAATGCCTGTGAATAAACAGAAATGGTTGTTACAGGAAATTGTCTAGCGTAAATGAATGATATGATTTGTTTATGATTTTAGTAGCAGAAAGAAGGTACATATGGCAAAGCGCGGTACTAGAATCGTCGCGTTTTTTCTCATCGTTTTATTAATCGGTGGAATTATTGGCGCGACAGGAAAAAACATAACAAAAGGAATTAGTCTTGGACTAGACCTTCGTGGTGGCTTTGAAATCTTGTATGAAGTAAAGCCGGCGAAAAAGGGAGATAAAATCGATCATGATGCACTTGTAAGTACAGTAGGTGCTCTTGAAAATCGTGTGAATGTTCTCGGTGTTAGTGAACCGAACATTCAAATCGAAGGGAAAGATCGCATTCGTGTACAGCTTGCTGGTGTAAAAGATCAGCAAAAAGCACGTGAAATCTTATCTACTCAAGCGAAATTAACATTCCGAGATGTGAATGATAATCTTCTCATGGACGGAACAGATTTAAAAGGCGGGGGAGCGAAGCAAACGTTTGATGATCAAGGCCGACCAAGCGTTGGACTTACATTAAAAAGTGCTGATAAGTTTCGTTCTGTTACAGAAAAAATATTAAGTATGAAGCCTGACAATTTAATGGTAATCTGGCTTGATTTTGAAGAAGGTAAAGATTCTTATAAAGCTGAAGCAGCAAAACCAAATCCTAAATTCTTATCAGCAGCAACAGTAAATCAAGTATTTAATCAAGCGGAAGTATCTATCACAGGTGGAAACTTCACAGTTGAAAGTGCAAAACAGCTTTCATCTTTATTAAATGCTGGTGCACTTCCTGTTGATTTAAAAGAAATGTATTCAACATCTGTTGGGGCAAAATTTGGTCAACAAGCATTAGAGCAAACGATTTTCGCTAGTGCAATCGGAATTGCTATTATCTTCTTATTCATGCTTGTATTCTACCGTTTGCCAGGACTTGTAGCGGTTATTATGTTAGGGTTATATATTTTCGTAACATTGCTTGTCTTTAACTGGATGCATGCAGTCCTTACGTTACCGGGGATTGCGGCGTTAGTGCTCGGGGTTGGTATCGCGGTCGACGCGAATATCATTACGTATGAGCGACTGAAGGAAGAATTGCGAATTGGTAAGTCAATGATGTCAGCATATCGCGCTGGTAATCACCGTTCGTTAGCAACAATTTTAGATGCGAACGTTACGACAATTGCAGCAGCTGGTGTGTTATTCGCTTATGGTACAAGTTCTGTAAGAGGGTTCGCAACAAGTTTAATCGTAAGTATTTTAGTTGGTTTCCTTACAAACGTATTCGGTACTCGTTTCCTACTTGGATTACTTGTAAAAAGCCGTTACTTCGATAAGAAATTATCTTACTTTGGTGTGAAACAGAAGGAAATTATTCCGTTATCGAAAGGTGTAGAACATGCACCAACGAGATTTGATCGTATTAACTTTGTGAATATCGGTCACAAGTTCTTTTTATTCTCAATTGTAGTTGTTATTGCTGGAGCAATTATACTACCAATTTTCAAAATGAACCTTGGAATTGACTTTGCGAGTGGTACACGTATGGACTTGCAGTCAAAACAAGCGATTAGTGTAGATCAAGTTCAAAAAGATTTACATGAGTTAAAAATTGATGTGAAAAAAGAGGACATTGTACCAACAGGGAATGACAATAAAGGATTTGCTGTTCGTACATTAGGCGTTTTATCAAAAGATGAAATTGCGAAAGCAAAAACATTCTTCCACGATAAATATGGTACAGATCCAAATGTAAGTACAGTTTCTCCAACAATCGGGAAAGAGATTGCACGAAATGCATTTATCGCGGTTCTGATTGCTTCAGCGGTTATCATTTTATATGTGAGTATTCGTTTCCGTTTCACATATGCGTTATCTGCCGTATTAGCATTGTTACATGATGCGTTCGTTATGATTGTTGTGTTTAGCGTATTCCGATTGGAAGTAGATTTAACGTTTATCGCTGCGGTATTAACAATTATTGGTTATTCTATCAATGACTCGATTGTTACCTTTGACCGAAACCGTGAGTTATACAAACAGAAAAAACGAATTCGTGATTTGAAAGATTTAGAAGAAATCGTAAACTCAAGTATTCGTCAAACAATTGGTCGTTCCATTAATACAGTTTTAACTGTATTGTTCCCAGTTATTGCACTGCTGATCTTCGGTAGTGAATCACTGCGAAACTTCTCACTTGCATTAATGGTTGGATTAGTTGTAGGTACGTATTCTTCTGTTTTCGTTGCTTCTCAAATCTGGCTAATGCTTGAAAATCGCCGATTGAAAAAAGGAAAAGGCAAGAAAAAAGTAGAAACTGAAGTATCTGAACCACAAGTATAAAGGTTAGAACAGAACATATAAAAAGATGATGCCTCTTTACATTAGAGGCATCTCTTTTTTCGTTTGCGGATACACTAAAGTGACACTTCCTTTAGCGGTTTTTGCGAAAGGTTAGTGGAACTAATCGGGGTGTTAGGGACAGTGATACTTCCTTTATTTTTTGTAACAATAAAAAAGGTAGTTTGAGAAAAGAAGGGATTTCATTTATGGAAAAAGATGAACGTTTTAAACAGGCGGAGTTTGGCGCTATTGTTGGAATCGTTGGAAATATTGTTTTAGCGATTGTAAAAGCGGTAATCGGCTATATTGGGAATAGTAAGGCGCTTTTAGCGGACGCAGTTCATTCAGCGTCAGATGTAGTTGGTTCGTTAGCTGTGTTTTTTGGATTGCGTGCAGCGAAGCAACCACCCGATGAAGATCATCCGTATGGGCACGGAAAAGCGGAATCGATTTCAGCGATTATTGTTGCAGTGTTATTATTTATTGTTGGGATTGAAATTGCGATTTCTTCTATAAAGGCTTTTACGCAGTACCTTGAACCACCGAAGGGAATTACAATTTTTGCGGTTATTCTTTCTATCGTGGTAAAAGAAGGGATGTTTCAGTATAAGTATCGATTAGGGAAACGGATAAATAGTGATGCAATTATTGCAAATGCATATGAGCACCGTTCAGATGTGTTTTCTTCAATTGCAGCTTTAATCGGGATTTGTGCAGCTATTATCGGCAATAAACTAGGTTTAGATTGGCTTGTGTATGCCGATCCTGTTGCGGGATTATTTGTTTCTCTACTTGTTGTAAAGATGGCATGGAGTATTGGAAGAGAAGCGATTCATACAACGCTTGATCATGTACTTCATGAAGAAGATGTTATTCCGCTAAGAGAATCAGTTCTTCAAGTGGAAGGTGTGAAAAAAATTGGTTCTTTGTATGCAAGAGAGCATGGACATTATGTCATTGTTGATATTAAAGTGTCTGTTGATCCATATATCACAGTGGAAGAAGGACATCGCATCGGGAAACATGTAAAAGAGGTATTGATGAAACAAGATAATGTACAAAATGTTTTTGTACATATTAATCCGTATTCTCCTGATTGATACGAAATAAGTAAATATTCATCTGTTTATGGAGATATTCAATCATAACTAATAGAGTTTGTATCATATTGTCACCCCTTAATCTGTCTTGTATAATGGACAGGTTAAGGGGTGATTTCGTGTTACAACCGAAGACGCGTTGGAAAGAAAAGTCATTTAATGAGGAACTGGTGAGTGAATTAGCAAGTAAATTGCAATTATCACCGCTTGTTACTTCGTTATTCCTCAGTAGAGGTTTAGATACAGAAGATAAGATTGTGGATTTTTTAAATACAGGACAGCAAGAATTTCACGATCCATTTTTGCTTGAAGGAATGGACCTTACGGTAGAACGTATAGGGCAAGCCATTCAAAATGGAGAACAAATTTTAATATTCGGAGACTATGATGCGGACGGTGTAAGTAGTACAACCGTTTTATTTCTTGCTCTTCAAGAATTAGGTGCGGATGTTGAGTTCTATATTCCAAACCGATTTACTGAAGGGTATGGACCGAATGAAGAGGCGTTCCGCTGGGCACACCGTGCGGGATTTTCTCTTATCATTACTGTTGATACAGGTATCGCAGCAGTCCATGAGGCGCAAGTAGCAAAAGAGCTTGGTATAGATCTTATTATTACAGATCATCATGAGCCGCCGCCAGAACTGCCAGAAGCACTTGCGATTATTCACCCGAAGCTAAAGGGTGGTGTTTACCCGTTTCATTATTTAGCGGGCGTTGGTGTTGCGTTTAAAGTAGCGCATGCACTACTTGGGCGTGTGCCGGAGCATTTATTAGAAATTGCAGTGATTGGTACGGTAGCCGATTTAGTATCACTTCATGGTGAAAATAGATTGCTTGTGCAGCGTGGATTGAAACAAATGCGAATGACAAAAAATATTGGTTTAAAAGCATTATTTAAAGTAGCAAATGTTTCACAAAGTGAGATTACGGAAGAGAGCATTGGTTTCTCAATTGCACCGCGTATTAATGCAATTGGTCGTTTAGAAGATGCGGCTCCGGCAGTTCACCTCCTTTTATCAGAAGATCCAGAAGAAGCGAAAGAGCTTGCTGAAGAAATTGATGAACTGAACAAGCTTCGAAAAGATATTGTAAAGCAAATTACAGAAGAGGCGATTGCAGAGGTAGAAAACAATTATCCGCCAGAGGACAATAAAGTGTTAGTGCTCGCGAAAGAAGGATGGAATCCAGGAGTAATAGGGATTGTTGCTTCTAAATTAGTAGAACGCTTTTATCGTCCAACAATTGTATTGTGTATTGATCCCGAGAAGCAAACAGCAAAAGGGTCTGCTCGTAGTATTGCAGGATTTGACTTATTTGCAAACTTATCAGATTGTAGGGAATTGTTACCGCACTTTGGGGGACATCCGATGGCGGCGGGAATGACGCTTCATATGAATGATGTGGATGAATTGCGCCGCCGCTTAAATGAACAAGCAGATGCGATTTTAACGTCTGAAGATTTTACTCCGATTACAACAGTTGATGCGATTTGCAAAGTGGAGGATGTGACGCTCTCAGCGATTGAGGAAATGCAGAAGCTCGCACCGTTTGGTGTTGGAAATCCGAAGCCGCGAATCGCAATTAGAGATGCGGAGTTAGAAAGTATTCGTGCCATTGGATCTGATGGTTCTCATTTGAAAATGGCACTTCGTGACGGACAGGCGACGTTAGATACGATTGGATTTGGTTTTGGAGCCTATGCGAAAGAAATTTCTCCAGTTGCTCACGTTTCTGTCGTTGGTGAGGCATCAATTAATGAATGGAATAATTTCAAAAAACCGCAACTTATGATTCAAGATATTGCGGTAGATGCATGGCAATTATTTGATTGGCGTAGTATGCGTAATGTGGAATCGAACTTAGCAGAACTTTCACGAGAAAAAATAACAATGGTGTATTTTTCTGAAGAGGTATTAAATAAATTTTCTTTAGAAGAATATAAAGAACAACTTATACATGCTTCAGAAGTGACTGACCTAGATGGTCGTTATATTGTGTTGCTAGATTTACCAAAGTCAACGGATGAATTACGAGGTTTATTTGAGGCAGGATTCCCAGCGCGAATTTATACGCTGTTTTACCAAGAGAATAATCATTTATTTAGTACAGTTCCAACAAGGGAACACTTTAAATGGTACTATTCCTTTTTACACCAAAAAGCACCATTTTCTTTAAGACAACATGGAGAACAGCTATGTCGTCATAAAGGTTGGTCAAAAGATACAGTAAATTTCATGACACAGGTGTTTTTTGAGTTAGAATTTGTTACAATAAAAGACGGTGTCATTTTTATGGCAGAAGAAATGAAAAAGCGTGATTTAATTGAATCGAACACATATCGTGAGAAAATGAACCATTTACAACTAGAAAAAGAGTTGATTTATAGCACATATCAACAATTATATACATGGTTTGAAACGATTCGTAATCATAAAGAAGTAGAACAGTTAGGGTAAAGGCCTTGTATTTACAGACCTTTTATATCTGAGGAGGATTCAGAAATATGGACTTCAAGCAACATATCGCAATTGTACCGGATTATCCGAAAGAAGGTATCGTTTTTAAAGACATCACACCTTTAATGAACGATGGGCAAGCATACAAAGCAGCAACAGATGAAATCGTTGCTTACGCAAAACAAAGAGACATCGACCTTGTAGTAGGACCAGAAGCACGTGGTTTTATTATCGGTTGCCCAGTTTCTTACGCATTAGAAGTAGGATTTGCACCAGTTCGTAAATTAGGGAAATTACCTCGTGAAGTAATTACAGTTGACTACGGTAAAGAGTATGGAAAAGATGTTTTAACAATCCATAAAGATGCAATTAAACCAGGTCAACGCGTATTAATTACAGATGACCTATTAGCTACAGGTGGAACAATCGAAGCGACAATTAAGCTAGTTGAAGAGCTTGGCGGAATTGTAGCAGGGATTGCATTCTTAGTAGAACTTACTTACTTAGATGGCCGCAAAATGTTAGACGGTTATGATGTATTAGTGTTAGAAAAATACTAATTATTATATAGATAAAACTACGGCGATAGAAAAAAAGTACCCGTGAATCTCTTGGAGAGGAGCGGGTACTTTTGTATAATTGTACAAAAAAGTATGATGAAATATCAGTAAAATCTTTTCCTTTTCACAATTCACAATCATTAGGTTATAATGATAGAATAAAATTTATTCTAATGAGTAAGGGAAAAGTCAATTTTCAATAAAAGGTGATTCGATGGCAAATGAGCAAGTACTAACAGCTGAACAGGTACTCGAGAAGGCAAGTCAATATTTAGCGGACGATGATATTGAGCTGGTGGCACGTGCCTATGAATATGCACGTGATGCACATAGCGAACAGTATAGAAAATCGGGCGAACCATATATTATTCACCCGATTCAAGTAGCAGGTATTTTAGTCGATTTACACATGGATCCATCTACAGTGTCGGCAGGTTTTTTGCATGATGTAGTAGAAGATACCGAGGTTACACTAGAAGATATTGAACGGGAATTTAATAAAGAAATTGCCATGCTTGTTGATGGTGTTACAAAGCTTGGGAAAATTAAATACAAATCTCATGAACAACAGCAAGCAGAGAACCATCGCAAAATGTTTATTGCAATGGCCCAAGATATTCGTGTTATTTTAATCAAATTAGCTGACCGTCTTCATAACATGCGTACACTTAAGCATTTGCCTCAAGAAAAGCAGCGTCGTATCGCAAATGAAACGTTAGAAATTTTTGCACCTTTAGCTCATAGACTCGGAATTAATACTATTAAATGGGAGCTAGAGGATACATCGCTTCGCTATTTGAATCCGCAGCAATACTATCGCATTGTAAACTTAATGAAGCGGAAACGTGCAGAACGTGAAGAATATTTAGATGAAGTCATGACGGGTATTCGTGACAAGCTGAAAGAAGTAGCGATTCAACCTGATATTTCAGGTCGCCCAAAGCATATTTATAGTATTTATCGTAAAATGGCACTTCAAAATAAACAATTTAATGAAATTTATGATTTGCTAGCTGTGCGCGTTGTTGTAAATAGTATTAAAGACTGCTATGCAGTATTAGGAATTATTCATACGTGCTGGAAACCAATGCCAGGTCGTTTTAAAGATTATATTGCAATGCCGAAAGCGAACCTATATCAATCCCTCCATACAACTGTGATTGGTCCAAAAGGTGACCCGCTTGAAGTGCAAATTCGTACGAAAGAAATGCATGAAATTGCAGAATACGGAATTGCGGCACACTGGGCATATAAAGAAGGAAAAGCAGCAGAAGCAACAGGTACACTTGAGAAAAAATTAACGTGGTTCCGTCAAATATTAGAATGGCAAAATGAAGCTTCTAATGCGGAAGAATTTATGGAGTCATTAAAAATTGATTTATTTTCTGATATGGTATTCGTCTTTACACCAAAAGGAGACGTCATGGAATTACCACTAGGTTCTGTTCCAATTGATTTTGCTTACCGTGTCCATTCAGAAATAGGGAATAAAACAATTGGTGCAAAAGTAAACGGAAAAATGGTAACACTTGATTATAAATTAAAAACAGGTGATATCATTGAAATTTTAACATCTAAACATTCATATGGACCAAGTCAGGACTGGGTAAAACTTGCGCAAACATCTCATGCGAAAAATAAAATCCGCCAATTCTTCAAAAAGCAGCGCCGAGATGAGAATATCGAAAAAGGTCGCGAGCTTGTTGAAAAAGAAGTGCGTAGCTTAGAGTATGAAATGAAAGAAATATTAGCACCTGACAATTTAAAGCGAGTGGCTGAGAAATACAACTTTGCAAATGAAGAAGATATGTTTGCGGCAGTTGGGTATAACGGCATTACGGCTGCACAAATTGCAACGCGTCTAACGGACAAGTTCCGCAAACAGCGTGACGAAGAACAAGATATTGTGGAAGTAAAAGAAGTTCGTAAACCGATGAAAATCAGAAAATGGGATTCAGGTGTAAAAGTAAGTGGAGCTGACAATTTATTAATTCGCTTATCGAAATGCTGTAACCCAGTTCCAGGTGACGATATTGTCGGATACATTACGAAAGGACGCGGTGTCTCTATTCACCGTCGTGATTGCGTCAATGTGCATACAGAAGAAGCTAAGGAGCGTTTACTAGAAGTAGAGTGGGAAGGTAGTCCAGAAAAAGAGATTGAGTATAACGTTGATATTGAAATTTCTGGTTATGATCGCCGCGGCTTACTAAATGAAGTTCTGCAAGCTGTAACAGAGACGAAAACATATATTTCAGCTGTTTCAGGTAGAAGCGACCGCAATAAAATGGCAACGATCAATATGTCCATTTCTATTCGTAATTTACATCATTTGAAAAAGGTAGTAGAGCGTATTAAAAGAGTTCCAGAAATTTATGCAGTACGCCGCATGATGCATTAATAGGGAGTGTATAAAATATGAGAGTTGTCTTGCAACGATCAAAAGAAGCGTCTGTTACAGTAGATGGTGAGATTGTAGGGCAAATTCCGTTCGGTTTAACATTGCTAGTTGGCATTACACATGAAGATACAGAAAAAGATGCAACATATATTGCCGAGAAGGTTGCGAATTTACGTATTTTTGAGGATGGGAACGGGAAGATGAACCATTCTGTCCTTGATATGGAGGGACAAGTGCTATCCATTTCACAATTTACATTGTACGGAGATTGCCGTAAAGGAAGACGCCCAAACTTTATGGATGCTGCGAAACCAGACTACGCAGAGAACTTGTATGATTTCTTCAATGAAGAACTGCGCAAACAAGGACTGCGCGTAGAAACGGGCAGGTTCGGAGCAATGATGGATGTTTCTTTAATTAATGATGGTCCGGTGACCTTAATTTTAGAAAGTAAATAATGATGCTGGAAGAGAGGATGCATGTCATCCTCTCTTTTTTTATCCCGCTATTCACGGGCGATAATACCTACACTGTTTAAAGTTTTATCTTATAAGTCTTACGAAAGGAATATTTTGTTAATTTGTAATATGATTATTTGGAAAATAACAAAAATAGTAACAAGGGAAATTACAGGGAGGTACATGTTATGGCAACGTTTGTATTTGTTCATGGAGCATGGGATGGAGGATATGTTTGGAAAGAAGTCGCTACATGTTTAAGAAAAGAGGGGCATGAGGTATATACACCTACATTAACAGGACTTGGGGAGAGAACGCATCTCGCACAACCAAGTGTAGGATTGAAAACATATATTCAAGATATTGCTAATGTTATTCAATATGAACAGTTACACGATGTAATTTTAGTGGGACATAGTTATTCAGGCATGGTGATAACGGGGGTAGCTGAAGTTATTCCTGAATCTATTAAAAACCTTGTGTATATAGATGCTATGCTTCCAAATGATGACGATTCTGTTATGGATATTTCTGGACCTAAAATGGCTACTCATTTTATAGAAGAAGTAAAATTATCTGGGGAGGGATGGCGTATTCTCCCTAGAAATGCATCAGATAAAAGAAAATCGACTATGCCTTTATTAGCTTTTACACAAGCGATTGAAATGAAAAATCCAAAAGTTGACGAGATACCACATACATATGTAGAAATATTAGATCATCCAGAACATTGGCCAATGACGCCTATTTTCCAAAAATCTGCTGAAATAGCGAGAGAAAGAGATTGGGATGTTTTTTCAGTACAAACAGGTGGGCACTGGGTGATGCAAACAAATCCAGAAGTGTTAGTTCGTATATTAAGTCAATATACGAACTAATTTTGAAACGATGAGATATAAGGTGCTCAACTCACCGCGGAAGAAGGGGAATCTGAAGTGGGGAGCTGGTATACGATGCTTCAAGAAATGAATATAGCTTTACGTTTTGTATTAGAGTTATGTACCCTTGGAGTTATAGGGTATTGGGGGTTTCAGGTGGGGAAAGGACCTGTTATAAAAGGAACATTTTCCGTTGTACTTCCTCTTATCATAGCTGTTATATGGGGATTATTTGGAGCACCAGAAGCAACATGGAAATTACAGGGCGCGTTACATCTGATGTTAGAAATAATAATTTTAGGGTTAGGTATTGTAGCACTCTATCATTTAAGATATGTTGCGTTAGCGACTATATTTATGATTGTCATTTTTACCAATAGCGTCCTTATGTACATATGGAAGCAGTAGTAGATTCCCTTTCTTATTCGTGTATAACTAACTCATTGATATGGAACAATAAAAGTAAAAACATCCATATTGATTGTGAGGGATACGCGTATGCGCATGAATGAAAAAGGACACTCTGTTACAAACGGTGCAAACCAATTATTTAACGTGAATTTTCATGAGTTTATTGCAAGAGAACAAAATAATACCTCTATGGAGCTTGCATCTGAATTTGGTATTTCATTGCAGGATGTAAAACGGTTAAAGAAGCAGATTGAACGCTCCTAGTGCACTTGACAATCGCCCTGAACAAACGTATAGTAATTTTATATTTACATATGAAGAGAACCGATGATAGAGAAGAGTAGATGAGATACACATGAAAAGAGAGGAAATGTCCTAGGCTGAAAACATTTCTACATGATGACTAATCGAATGACACTCTGTAGGTTTCAACTTGAACGGCACAAATGCTTAGTAGGGGTTGAACGCAAGTTTAAGCGTTATTAAAAAAGTGGAAGCATACGTGCTTCAATTAGGGTGGCACCACGGGTAATAATACTCTCGTCCCTACTGGATAATCAGTAGAGGCGGGAGTTTTTTTATTTTTAATAAGATTAAAACAATTTGAGGAGGAACTGAATATGTCTATTCAAATCCCACGCGGAACGCAAGATATTCTTCCAGGAACCGTTGAGTTATGGCAGTATATCGAAGGGCAAGCACGCGAAATTTGCCGTCGTTACAACTATAAAGAGATTCGTACACCAATTTTTGAGCACACAGAATTATTTTTACGCGGTGTTGGTGATACAACAGATATCGTACAAAAAGAAATGTACTCATTCCAAGATCGTGGCGAACGTAGCTTAACATTACGTCCAGAAGGAACTGCACCTGTTGTACGTTCTTATGTTGAAAATAAAATGTATGGTGATGCAACACAGCCAACGAAATTATATTACATCGGTCAAATGTTCCGTTATGAAAGACCACAAGCGGGTCGCTATCGTCAATTCGTACAATTTGGTATCGAGGCAATCGGTAGTAATGATCCAGCAATTGATGCGGAAGTGATTGCACTTGCTGTAGAATTCTACCGCGGCATGGGATTAAAAAACATTAAAGTTGTCCTAAATAGCTTAGGTGATGCAGCGAGCCGTCAAGCGCACCGTGAGGCGTTAATTGCTCACTTTGAGCCTCGCATCGGCGAATTCTGTTCAGATTGCCAATCTCGTTTAGAGAAAAATCCACTTCGTATTTTAGACTGTAAAAAGGACCGTGATCATGAATTAATGAGCACGGCACCGTCTATTACAGAATACTTAAACGAAGAATCAACAACGTACTATGAAAAAGTACAAGAGTTATTAACAATGATGGGTGTCCCATTTGAAAAAGATCCAAACCTAGTGCGCGGTTTAGATTACTATCAGCACACTGTATTTGAGATTATGAGTGAAGCAGACGGTTTCGGTGCAATCACGACATTAAGTGGCGGTGGTCGCTATAACGGTCTTGTACAAGAAATCGGTGGTCCAGAAATGCCTGGTATTGGTTTTGCGATGAGTATTGAACGTTTAATTATGGCGCTGAAAGCTGAAAATATTGAATTACCAATTGAACATAACATTGATTGCTACGTTGTAGCACTTGGAGATAAAGCGAAAGATCACGCAGCAAAAATTGCATTTGATCTTCGTAAAGCTGGATTATCAGTTGAAAAAGATTATTTAGATCGCAAAATGAAAGCACAATTTAAATCAGCAGATCGTCTAAATGCGAAATATGTAGCTGTATTAGGAGAAGATGAGCTAGATAAAGGCATCATCAACTTAAAAGATATGGCAACAGGTGGACAAGAAGAAGTGGCTTTAGATGTATTTGCTTCATATGTAGCAGAGAAATTAATATAGGGGGAACGAACAATGGCTGAAAGAACACATGCATGTGGAAAAGTAACAGTAGAAGCAGTTGGACAAACCGTTCAATTAAAAGGTTGGGTACAAAAACGCCGTGACTTAGGTGGACTCATTTTCATCGACTTACGTGACCGTACAGGTATCGTGCAAGTTGTATTTAACCCAGAAACATCAAAAGAAGCACTAGAAGTAGCAGAAACAATTCGTAGCGAATACGTATTACACGTAGAAGGAACAGTTGTTGAACGTGGTCAAGGTGCAATTAATGAAAATATGGCAACAGGGCGCATTGAAGTACAAGCAACGAAAGTAAATGTATTAAATGCAGCAAAAACAACGCCGATTATTATTGCAGACGATACAGATGCATCAGAAGATGTTCGTTTAAAATATCGTTATTTAGATTTACGTCGCCCTGTTATGTATAACACATTCAAAATGCGTCACGACGTGACAAAAACAATTCGTAACTTCTTAGATTCAGAAGAGTTTTTAGAAGTTGAAACACCAATTTTAACAAAGAGTACACCAGAAGGAGCACGTGACTATTTAGTACCAAGCCGTGTGCATGAAGGTGAATTTTACGCGTTACCTCAATCTCCACAGCTATTTAAACAGCTTCTAATGGTCGGCGGATTTGAGCGTTATTATCAAGTAGCACGTTGTTTCCGCGATGAAGATTTACGTGCCGATCGTCAACCAGAATTCACACAAATTGACATCGAGGCATCATTCTTAACACAAGATGAAATTCTAGAAATGATGGAACGTATGATGACAAAAGTGATGAAAGATGCAAAAGGCGTAGAGGTTCGTGCACCATTCCCTCGTATGAAGTATGCTGATGCAATGGCTCGCTACGGTTCTGATAAACCAGATACACGCTTTGCAATGGAGCTTACTGACTTATCTGAGTTTGCAGCAGATTGCGGCTTCAAAGTGTTCACAAGTGCTGTAGAAAGCGGCGGGCAAGTAAAAGCAATTAATGCAAAAGGTGCAGCAGGTAAATATTCTCGTAAAGACATTGATGCATTAACTGAATTCGTAAAAGTATACGGAGCAAAAGGTTTAGCTTGGTTAAAAGTTGAAGAAGATGGCTTAAAAGGACCAATTGCGAAATTCTTCGGTGAAGAAGATGCAAACGTACTAATGAGCACATTAGATGGGGCTGCGGGTGACTTATTATTATTCGTTGCTGATAAGAAGAGCGTTGTTGCAGATAGCTTAGGTGCACTTCGTTTACGCTTAGGTAAAGAACTTGAGTTAATTGACGAAAGCAAATTTAACTTCCTATGGGTAACAGATTGGCCGCTTCTTGAGTATGATGAAGATGCTGATCGCTACTTCGCAGCGCATCATCCATTCACAATGCCATTCCGTGAAGATGTTGAGTTATTAGAAACAGCACCAGAAAAAGCGCGTGCACAAGCATATGACCTTGTATTAAACGGTTATGAGCTTGGTGGTGGGTCACTTCGTATTTATGAGCGTGATGTACAAGAAAAAATGTTCAAAGCTCTTGGATTCTCTCAAGAAGAAGCACAAGAACAATTCGGATTCTTATTAGAAGCGTTCGAATATGGTACACCACCACATGGCGGAATCGCATTAGGTTTAGACCGTCTCGTAATGTTACTTGCAGGCCGTACAAACCTTCGTGATACAATTGCATTCCCGAAAACAGCAAGCGCAAGCTGCTTATTAACAGATGCTCCAAGCCCTGTTGCAGAAGCGCAGCTTGAAGAGCTATACTTACAATTAAACGTAAAAGAAGAGAAGTAAGAAGGAGTCCTAGATGGTTATACTAAACCCATCTAGGATTTTTTTTAGTGGAAGTTTAAAAAATCTGGTTCAGATAGCAGTCGCATTTCTTCGTTGCTTCGCCAGTCCGGTGCTCGAGTAAGTAATC
>Ga0209130_1001191_pt1 | contig 18532 bp, 22 predicted proteins | sample AraplaMF_Cvi_mLB_FD_184264 | JGI IMG/M metagenome (GOLD analysis project Ga0209130, IMG submission 184264) | Arabidopsis root microbial communities from the University of North Carolina, USA - plate scrape MF_Cvi_mLB (SPAdes) (version 2) | ecosystem: Host-associated > Plants > Roots > Endosphere...
TCGGCGAACACTTCCGCATGTAAGCGAAGGCCATGAAACAAACACTGCAACTGCGAACCTCGCAACACCTGGCGCTGACGCCGCAGCTGCAACAATCCATCCGCCTGCTGCAGCTGTCCACGCTGGAGCTGCACCAGGAGTTGGAACAGCTGCTTGGCGACAATCCGATGCTGGAGCGCCTCGACGATCCGCTTGACCACTCCGTGCGCCTGCTGGCCGATGGCGCCATCAGCCAGGCCAACGGCAATGGTGCCGAAGGCCCCGCCGTGCCGGGCCCTGAAGGCGGGCAAGGCGAGGGCGGCGACGCCCCGGCTGCCGCTGCCGACAGCGACGGCTATGAAGGCGGCGACAGCGAGCATGCCGGCAACGGCAGCGATGACGCTGACTGGAGCGCCAGCGCCGGCACCAAATCCGCTGACGACGAAGACAGCCGCCCGCAGCTGGAAGCCTCCGGCTGCACGCTGCGCGAACACCTGCTGGAACAGATGCGCGTCACCGTACTGGAGCCGCGCGACCGCGCACTGATGGAATTGATCATCGATGCGCTGGACGATAACGGCTACCTGGAAGAACCGCTGGAAGAAATCCACGCACGCCTGCCGCCCGAGCTGGAAATCGAACTGGACGATTTGCGCTGCAGCCTGGTGCTGCTGCAAAGCTTCGACCCGCCCGGCGTGGCCGCCCGCAATGCCTCGGAATGCCTGGCGCTGCAGATCAAGCGCATGCCCGGCGTGCCGCTGGTCACGCGCCGCATGGCGCTGACGATCGTCGAAAAGCACCTGGCCTGGTTCGCCCAGCGCGAGTTCACCAAGCTGAAGAAAGCCCTCGACTGCGATGACGAAGACTTGCGCGAAGCGCAGTGCGTGATCCGCCAGTGCAACCCGCATCCGGGCGCCGAATTTGCGTCAGGCGAGTCAGACTATGTGGTGCCGGACGTGATCGTGAAAAAGGGCCGCGGCGGCTGGGTCGTCACGCTGAATAACGATGTGGTGCCGCGCCTGCGCGTCAACGCGCTGTACGCCAACCTGCTCAAGCAAGGCAAAAACGAGTCGCAGATGAATGGCCAGCTGCAGGAAGCCAAGTGGCTGATCAAGAATATGCGCCAGCGTTTCGACACGATCCTGCGCGTCGCGGAAGCGATAGTAGAAAGACAAAAGAACTTTTTCAGCCATGGCGCGGTCGCCATGAGACCCCTTGTGTTGCGTGAAATTGCTGATACACTGGGACTACACGAGAGCACTATTTCTCGCGTAACAACTCAGAAATATATGCTCACCCCACATGGCATGTTTGAGTTGAAATATTTCTTTGGCAGCCACGTCGCGACCGAAGCTGGGGGTGAGGCTTCCTCGACTGCGATACGGGCGCTGATCGTGCAATTGACAGGAGCAGAAGACCCTAAAAATCCTTTATCCGACAGTAAGATTGCGGACATGCTGGGTGAACAAGGCATGGTAATTGCGCGACGGACTGTTGCCAAATATCGAGAAGCGTTGAAAATCCCTCCGGTAAGCCTCCGCAAATCTTTGTAGTGCATGGGTTCCTCTGTACGCTTCGGCGTGCACGAACTCGAGAGCGACATCATCTTTAGGAGTGTGTATGAATCTCACCATCAGTGGACATCATGTCGAAGTGACCCCAGCCATTCGCGAGTACGTGCAGAACAAGCTGGAACGAGTCAAGCGCCATTTCGATCAAGTAATCGATATTGCTGTCATCCTGACTGTAGATAACCTCACCGAGAAAGAGAAACGCCAGAAAGCCGAGATCAACCTGCGCATGTCTGGTAAAACTGTTTACGTCGAAAGCCTGTCGCAAGACCTCTACGCCGCCATCGACACCCTGATTGATAAACTGGATCGCCAGGTCATGAAATACAAAGACCGTGTGCAGAACCACAATCATGCGGCCATCAAGCATTTCCCGGATACGTACGAAGCACCACCCACCGCCATGTAAAGGACTGGCCGTGCAGCACACCAAAGGGCGCAATTGGCGCCCTTTTTTGCGACCAGTGTGCGTTAGAATATTTGCATGAGCGAACACGTCCACACCCACATCTCCAACGGCACCGGCTTCATTACGCTGGATCGCCCCAAGGCCCTCAATTCACTGTCCCTCGACATGGTGCGCGCGATGACGCAAGCGCTGCTGGCGTGGCGCGACGACGCGTCCGTGGCGGCGGTGGTCGTGCGCAGCACCAGCGAGCGCGCGCTGTGCGCCGGCGGCGATATCCGCTTCTTCTACGATGTCGGCCGCGCCAATACGCAAGGCGACAGCGCGCTGCTGGAAGACTTCTTCACCGAAGAATATGCGCTCAACCATTTGATCCATTTCTACCCCAAGCCTTATGTGGCGCTGATGGATGGCGTGGTGATGGGTGGTGGCATGGGCATCGCACAAGGCGGGCCCGACTGCGGCGTGCGCATCGTCACCGGCCGAACCAAGATGGCCATGCCGGAAGTGAATATCGGCCTGTTCCCGGACGTGGGCGGCAGCCACTTCCTGTCGCATGCGCCGGGGCAGCTCGGCATGTGGCTCGGCCTGACCGGTCTCACGGTCGGCGCGGCCGATGCGCTGTATCTCGACCTGGCCGACTACTTTGTGCCGGAGACCGAACTGGCCGGACTGGCCGAGCTGTTTGATCGTACGCCGGGCAGTACGCTGCGCGACGCGATCGCCGTCTTTGCCGGTCCGCATAATGCCTTCGCCGGCGACAGCGAGCTCGAAGCGCAGCGCGCCCTGATCGACAAACATTTCTCTGCCGGCTCGGTGCCCGCCATCATGGAATCGCTGCGCAGCGACAGCACACCTTTCGCGCAGAAGTCGCTGAAGGCGATGGAGTTGCGTTCGCCGCTCATGATGAGCGTGACGCATGAACTGCTGAAGCGCGGCGCGGCGCTGGGCGTATCCGATTGCCTGCGCATGGAGCGCAACCTGGTGCGCCGCAATTTCGAACATGGTGAAATCTTCGAAGGCGTGCGTGCACTGGTGATCGACAAGGACAACCAGCCGAAGTGGAATCCCGCGACCCTGGCTGAAGTCACACCCGCCATGGTGGAGCGCTTCTTCGAGCCATGCTGGCCGGCTTGGGCGCATCCCTTGCGCCACCTCGCATGAGGGAGTTGGACCGGATCGACCGCGGCATCCTCAATATCCTGCAAGAAGATGCCAGCACGCCCCTGCGCGAGATCGCAGAGCGCGTGCATTCATCGGTCGCGACCTGCCAGCGCCGCATCGAAAGGCTGCGCGCCGATGGCGTGCTGGTGAAGGCGGTTGCGCTGGTCGACCGCGCACTGGCCGGACGGCCGCTGACCGTGTTCGTATCGGTCGAGCTGGAAAAGCAGAATACCGACATCCTCAAGCAGTTCGAACACCGCATGCGCTCCGAGCCTGAAGTGATGTCCTGCTACGAAGTGGCCGGCGAGTTCGACTTCCACCTGATCGTCACGGTGGAATCGATGGAGGAATACAGCGCTTTCACGCGCCGCGTCTTCACTTCCCACCACAATGTGATCAACGTGAAGAGCCTGTTCGCCATGAACTGCTCGAAGTTCGAGACCAAGCTGACGCTTTAAGTGCCGCGCAATTCCGTCATTTGACTCCGGCTAATTGCAGGCCATGCAGCTGGCATCTGACGCGTCCATCTTTACAACCAGAGTGCAACGAGACTTGTAGATCAACTGGAGTTCAGTGTCCCGTATCAGCTCGTCATACTTGGTGGGGTCGCCAACTGCGCGGGCACCGCAGCGCTGCACGACATCGACCGAAATGGCCTGTTGAGTTTTCTTATTCTTAAGCGTCACCATTCGCCCATCGGCCGAAATTGTAAATGTAACTGGACCCGTGGTCCCGACGACTCCGGGAGCAGGTTGCGACGGCGAGGCTGACACCGAAAGCGATGCCAGCGCAACAATCAGGAATACAGCTCTCAGCATTTCTCCTCCATGTTTCGTTGGGTTGAGGGACGCATGGCATAGGCGGCCACTATCAAGGAAAGGCAGGGCAGCCAGACCCACAGCAGTTCAGACTTGATGACCGTCAGGCCGGCTGGACCCAGGAAGCGCCCCATCGTTAATGGCGATACGCGGATGAACTGGATCGGGAAGAAATGCCGCTGATCGGAAAAGGGCCACCAGATCGCTGCGCCGAGGCCGCCGGTCGTCAGCATATCGAGCAAGGGATGCGAAACGCAGGCAATTGAAATGAACACCATGGCCACCCAGCGTTTCGCGTGCAGCCATGGTGCGGCGAGCGCCGCCAGCATTCCCAATGCAAGCGCAAAAGCAAGCGAGTGCGATGCGCCGCGGTGGCCGAGCTGGTTCGCGTATTCGATGCCGAGCTTGAAAGCGATGACGTCCATGTCGGGCACGATGGACGCAACCATGCCTGCCAACAGCAATCTGCGCGATATGCGGTCTGGGCCAAGTGCGAGGCCGAGTGCCAGCGGAATCGCTGGGTGAGTGAGGATGGTGGGCATGATGGAATGTCCTCAGAGTGGGCGCTGGCTGTGGAAGTCGACGTACAAGGCCTGCAGTGGCGGCGGCAGCTCCTTCCAGTATGGAGCGGCCTTCGCCGGCGGCACCTGCCAGAACAGGTTTTCGACAAACGAAACGTCGATGCATTTCCGCACTTCTCCGCTGGCAGACGCGAATACGCCAGCGACAAACCTGAAGAATTCGGCGCACTCGGAAAGGTAGCCTTCACGTCTCATTTCATCGTTCAGGGCGTTGGCCGCGCTTTCAAACCAGCTGTAGGCAGCTTCAACCGAAGGCTGTTCTGTCCAGTAATTCAGGAAATGGCGATCGGCCTTTTGGGCAAGCGCAGGAAAGCGTTCCCTCGCAGCCAGGTAAAACAAGGAGGTTTCCTGCATTACTCTTTTGGGCAGTCGACTGGCGGCAATGGACCGAAGACGACTTCGGAATCGGCCGGGCCTGAGGTTTGCAGGATGTAGACCACCTTGGCAGCGGTATCGACGTACATCATGTGCGCTCGCCCGCCAGGCAGCATGCCGGGCGAATTAAGCGTCATGTGGCGTGTATCGCGCAGCTGCTCGGGCAGCTTTGGCACGGTAGGCCATTTTTCGCGGGTGCCGGAGGGCGACACGAAGCCGGCGTAGTGCGCGGCTGTGCAACGCCAGATGGGTTCCGGCTCAGGAGGTGCAGCGCCCAGCGCTGCTGCAAGCAGTAATGAGATCGCCATATGCAGATGATAGATCAAAAATCCGGTGCAGCATGATATTTAATTGTTACCGTCGGCTTAACTGAGACCTGACGGGCGGTGCGCCGCTTTCCATACGGATGCGCAGCGCACCGTCCTCCTTGACCAGCAGTGCCGCATACGAGTGTGAAGTGCTTTCCGCACCGGGCTTATCGCTTTGTGCGACACCGCCCGTGACCAGGACCGATTGGTCGCCAAGTTTTTCGAATGCCAGGTTTTGCCAGCGGAATGTAGCGGGCGGTTTCCAGCTCGTCGCGTACTCGCGGGACAGCTTGTCGAACGCAAGCTCTTCTTTCCATTCTCCGCCGATGAAAATCGTGCCGCGCCTCGAATAGCGGTTGGCCAGGGCCTTGCGGTCGCCGGCGCTAACGTCTTCCGCATAGGTATCCATGAAGAAGTGCGCCAGGTCGAGGATGTCGGTTGCACCAGGATCCGTGCAGGCGACCTTTGGCAGCGGGCCGAAGATCACCACGGAGTCCACTGTGCCGGAGGATTGCTCGATGTAGGCATTGCCAGACTTGGTGTCGACGTACATGACATGCGCTCGCCCACCGGCGAACGCGCCCGGCGTGTTGAGCAACATGGCCTTCTTGCTGCGCAAATGGCCAGGCAGGGCCTGAAGAACGGGCCATTTGGCGGTGGTCCCGGACGGAGAAACGAAGGATGAATAGTGTTTTGCGGTGCAGGTCCAGGCCGGGTCGGGATCAGCGCCGGCGGCACTCGCTGCCGCTGCTGCCAGCAGTACGATCAGGCTCATTTTTCCTCCAACTCCTTCATGCGCTGCGGAATCAACTCCATCTTGTGTTCAGCATTGAATTCCTTACAGTTGTCCGCGACTTCTTGCTCTCGCCCAAGGTCTTTGGCGAAGTACAGCTTTTCGCAATCGCATCGCAGGCGCGCCTTGAGCTTCTTGCCTTTCCTGAGTTCAGCGATCCAGCAAGAGTCTGCGCAGCCGCAGGATTGATAGGTCAGCACCTCTCCCTTGCGGTTCCAGTCCAGTTCGAATTTTGTGTGCTGGCCTGCGGCCTTTGCTGCCGGAAGTATCAGCAGCGTTGCGATAACAGAGAGAGCTAGGATTTTCATGGCGAAATGCTAACACGGCGTGGGAAATTTTCCCGCCACCTTGCCCGTAATCGGGAAATCGTTTCGCGCGGACTGCCTAAGATGATCGCTCGTCGTTTGAAAGGAGAGCATCATGATTGACCACGTATCCATTGCCACCCGCGACCTGCCACGCGCGGTGGAATTCTACAAAGCCTGCCTGGAGCCGCTTGGCTACACTGTGCAGCACGAGGACGATAAGCAGGCCATCTTCGGCGCCAACGGGCACTGGGCTTTCGCCATCTATCCCGCGCAAGGCGACGCGCCGCTGGTTGGCCAGCGCGGGCACATCGCGATCAAGTCGCCATCGCAGTTGGCGACGCACGCTTTTCACGCCAACGCCATGGCGCAAGGTGCGGCTTCGCTGCGCAAGCCGGGCCTGCGTCCTGATGTCAACGAGCGCTATTTTGGGACGATGATCACCGATCCGGACCGGCATACGATCGAAGTGGTGCACTGGCTGGATTAATTTGGTGCATCGGGCCGGCCGGCGGCTGGCCCGCATTTTGCTGTATCGCTTGGGTCATCCACTTTATCCAAGCGCTCATGACCACCATCCGCTCAGCCCACCCGGCCGATGCCGCTGCCATCGCTGCAATCTACAACCATTACGTTTCGACCACCACCATCACGTTCGAGGAAGCGGAAGTTGGCATCGAGGACATGGCCAACCGCATCACAAAGGTGATTTCATCCAAGCTGCCCTGGCTGGTACTGGAACAGGACGGCAAGATCCTCGGCTACGCCTACGCCAGCAAATGGAAGGAACGTTCGGCCTATCGCTTCTCGGTCGAGAGTTCGATCTACCTGCACCAGGAAGTGCGCGGTAAAGGCTTCGCGCGCAAGCTGTACCAGCATTTGTTCGACCTGCTGCGCCAGAGTGGCGTGCACCTGGTGATCGGCGGCGTTGCCCTGCCCAATGAGGCCAGCGTTGGCCTGCACGAGAAGATGGGCTTCCAGCCAGTCGGCGCCTTCAAGGAAGTCGGCCGCAAGTTCGGCCGCTGGATCGATGTCAGCTACTGGCAGCTGCGATTGGAGTAATCGCTCAGGTCTGCTCGCGGTGGCGTAGCACCACGGTCTCAGTCGGCGCGAAGTGGCGCGCCAGGCGTTCGGCCATATAGACTGAGCGGTGCTGGCCGCCCGTGCAGCCGACAGCCACCGTCAGGTAGGAACGGTTGTCGCGCCTGAAGTGAGGCAGCCATTTGGCGACGAAGCCTTTGATATCCTGGAACATCTCTTCCGCACTTTCCTGTGCATCGAGGAAGGCGATCACGGGCGCGTCGCGGCCGTTCAACGGACGCAGCGTGAGGTCGTAGTACGGATTGGGAATCGCGCGCACATCGAACACGAAATCGGCGTCGAGCGGCACGCCGACTTTGAAGGCGAAGGATTCGAAGAACAGCGTCAATGGTGCGTTCTCGCTGTGCACCAGGTCCTTGACCCAGGCGCGCAGTTTGTTGGCGTTCATCTCCGAGGTGTCGATCACGTGGCCAAGCTGCTGGATGGCAGACAGGCGTTCGCGTTCTTCGGCGATGCATTCGATCAGGGTGCGGCGTGCTGCGGGATTTTCGCCCGGAGCCAGTTCGTGCGACAGCGGGTGGCTGCGGCGTGTTTCGGAAAAGCGTGCGACCAGCGAATGTGTATTCGCGGTGAGGAAGATCACCTTTACTTCGTGGCCGTCTTCTTTCAGCTTGCGGTATTCGCCGGGAAGGCTGGCAAGGCTGGAGGCGCTGCGTGCGTCAACTGCGACGGCCAATGCATCCGTTCCCTCGATTGCAAGGCGATTGATCAGGTCCGGCAGCAGGGCAGGCGGCAGGTTGTCGACGCAGTAGTAGCCGATGTCTTCAAGAACATTCAGCGCAACGGATTTGCCGGAGCCGGAGATCCCGGTGAGTAGAATGATTCGCATGTGACCGATATTACCATTAGTCCGTATCAGTCGCCGGACATGGCTTGACGCTGCCGCTCCATGAATTCCTGCAGCGTGTCGATGCCGCGCAATTGCAGGATAGTGTTGCGTACCGCTGCCTCCAGCAGCACCGCAATGTTGCGGCCGGCTGCAACAGGAATGACGACCTTGCGGATTGGAAGGCCCAGCACGTCTTCGGTCGGGAACTGGAATGGCAGGCGTTCCACTTCCTCTTCCAGCGCGGAGCGCCGCACCAGGTGCACGATCAGCTTCAGGCGCATCTTGCGGCGCACGGCAGTCTCGCCGAAGATCGCCTTGATATCGAGCAGGCCCAGGCCGCGCACTTCCAGCAGGTTTTGCAGCAGCGGCGGGCAGCGGCCTTCGATCATGTTGGGCGCGATGCGCGCGAATTCCACAGCATCGTCGGCCACCAGGCCGTGCGAGCGTGAAATCAATTCAAGTCCCAGCTCGGATTTGCCGAGGCCGGAGTCGCCGGTAATCAGTACGCCCACGCCCAGCACGTCCATGAACACGCCGTGCATGATGATGCGTTGCGCCAGCTTCTTCGACAGGTAGACGCGCAGGAAGTCGATCACCTGCGCCGCCGGCAACGGCGTGGAAAACAGCGGGATATTTTTTTCGTCGCAGATCGCCAGGATATCCGGCGGCGTCTCGAGACCCTGCGCGATGATCAGTGCCGGCGGGCCGCCTGCGATCAGTTCACCGATCACGTGGGCGCGCGTCAGCGATTTGAGGCGCTGGTAGTAGTTGATTTCCTGGTGGCCGAACACCTGGATGCGTCCAGGGTGAATCGTATTCAAGTGGCCAACCTGGTCGGCCGCCGAAGCGACGTCGCCGGAGATCAGGCGCTCGCCGCCAGGGAAGCCGGCGAACCAGCCCAGCTGCAGGGTTTCGCGATTGTCGTCGTACAGTCTCTGGATCGTCAGCGGCGTTTGCAGCATGTTCAACCTGCCGCTTGCAGGCTAGGCTGCCAGTTGACGATGCGGCTGTAGACCGATTTCGGGTCCGGGTCTTCCGTCAGGGCTTGGCGGAAGGCGTCGTCCGAAAACATTTCTGCGATCTCGGACAGGATCTCGAGGTGCTGCTGCGTCACGTGGTCGGGGATGAGCAGGAAGAACAGCAGGTTGACTGGCTTGCCATCCGGCGATTCGAAAGGAATCGGCTCGGCCAGGCGGACGAAGGCGGCCAACGGCGCCTTCAGGCTCTTGGAACCCTTGATGCGCCCGTGCGGTACAGCCACGCCGTGACCGAGGCCGGTGGAGCCCAGGCGTTCACGCGCGAACAGGTTGTCCGATACGGTGGAGCGAGCGATGCCGCAGTTGTTCTCAAAGATCAGACCGGCTTGCTCGAAGGCGCGCTTTTTGCTGGAGACTTCCAGATCGAGCTGGACGTTCTCTAGCGAAAGGATTTTGCTCAGGTTATTCATGACGCGACATTGATGTGCTTTGCGAGCGCATTATAGGCCTCTTTCTCAGCCGTGTAACTCGAATTTCACGCAATGTTTCCTTGTGGAAAAAGCTTTTACTGGCGGGCGTTGCGCAAATTGGACGGCCGCTGTGCACTACTAAAGTTGGTGCGCCATGGGTTGATATCAAGGCCGCCTCGGCGGGTATATCGTGCATACACGGTCAGGTGCTGTGGCTTGCACTGGCGCAGGATGTCCGTGAAGATGCGCTCGACGCACTGCTCGTGGAATTCATTATGCTCGCGGAAGCCGATCAGGTATTTGAGCAGGCTCTCCTGGTCGATTTGCGGACCGTAATAGCTGATCTGCACACTGCCCCAGTCGGGCTGGCCGGTGACCAGGCAATTCGACTTCAGCAAATGCGAGACGAGGGTCTCCTCTACTGGCAGCTCGTCGAAGTTGGCCTTCAGGGTTTCCGGCTGCGGGGAGTAGTTGTCGACGTCGATGTCGAGCCGATCCAGCAACTGGCCTTCCAGTTCGCCCATTCCGAGCTTTTCAAAGTCTTCCTGCATGGTCAGGGTGACGTGCACGCTGGCGCCGGCTGCTGCGGACAGGTCTTGTTGCAGCAGGATTTTCAGCGCGTCGGGGCCGGCCAGCCTGGTCTGGTTGAAGGAATTGAGGTAAAGCTTGAAAGATTTAGATTCGATCAAGTTTGGCGAATCGGCAGGGATGGTGAAGCGGGCCACGGCCACTTGCGGCTTGCCGCGCATGTTCAGCCAGGACAGCTCATAGCCGTTCCAGATATCCACGCCGAAGAAGGGCAGGGTGCCTTTCAGGCCCAGTTCATCGCGCTTGCCCTGGCGCGGGATCGGGAACAGCAGTTCCGGCGCATAGTCGGTGCGGTAAGCGGAGGTTTTGCCGAGGGGGGAATGTTCTGGGAGGTTGGACATGGCGGACTTTTCTTGAAACGGTCTGCCAGTTTACCAAAAACCGGTAAATCTGGGTCTGACCCGCAGGGTCAGACCCCGTACGGTCTCGAAGTCGCGGGGTGGGGTCGAGGACCTTGACTTTCGACGATGATCAACGGCGCCCAACCAACACCAACAGCGGTAGCGCTGACAGGGTCTGACGGGGACGCCGAGTCCCTGCGGGTCAGACCCTGGTTTACCGGTTTCAGAGGAACAGCTTATACACCGGATTCTGCGTCTCATCCCAATAGCGATACCCCAGGGTAGCCAGGAACTGCGCAAACTTATCCATATCCTGCGACGGTACCTGCAAGCCTATCAGGATGCGCCCCACATCGCCGCCCTGCGAGCGGTAATGGCACAGGGAGATGTTCCACTCCGGCGCCATCGAATCGAGGAAGCGCATCAGCGCCCCCGGACGCTCCGGGAATTCAAAGCGGTACAGCAGTTCATCCTTGGCCAGCACGCTCTTGCCGCCAACCAGGTGGCGCAGGTGCGACTTGGCCAGTTCATCATGCGTCAGGTCCAGCGTCTTGAAGTTGTTCTCTTCAAAGCGCCGCGCGATCGCCGACGACTCGCCGCGATCGGCGATCTGCACGCCCACGAATACGTGCGCCTGGTCTTCGTCGCTGATGCGGTAGTTGAACTCGGTCACATTGCGCGGACCAACCAGGCTGCAGAAACGCTTGAACGAGCCACGTTGTTCCGGCATGGTCACAGCGAATACCGCTTCGCGCGACTCGCCCAGCTCCGCGCGTTCGGCCACAAAGCGCAGGCGGTCAAAGTTCATATTGGCGCCGCTGCAGATGGTGACCAGGGTTTCGCCGCGCACCGGGTACTTGCCCATCTCCGCGCGTTCGACGTAAGCCTTGGCGCCGGCAACTGCCAGCGCGCCGGAAGGCTCCAGGATCGAACGGGTGTCGGTGAACACGTCCTTGATCGCCGCGCAGATAGCATCGGTATCGACCACGATCACTTCATCGACGAACTGCTGCGCGAGGCGGAAGGTTTCCTCCCCCACCAGGCGCACGGCGGTGCCGTCGGCGAACAGGCCAACGTCGGACAAGGTGATGCGCTCGCCGGCCTTGATGGAGCGGCCCATCGCATCCGAATCCATGGTCTGCACGCCGATGACCTTGATATCCGGGCGCAGCTGCTTCACATAGGCTGCGACACCGGCAATCAGGCCGCCGCCGCCGATCGGCACGAAGATCGCGTGGATCGGGCCGGAATGTTGGCGCAGGATTTCCATGGCGATCGTGCCCTGGCCGGCGATCACTTCCGGATCGTCGAAGGGGTGCACGAAGGTCAGCTTCTGCTCTTTTTCAAGCTGCAGGGCGTGGTTGTAGGCATCCGTATAGGACTCGCCATGCAGCACCACTTCCACGCTGGCGCCGCCGCGGCGGCGCACGGATTCGACTTTCAGCAGGGGCGTGGTGGCAGGCATGACGATGAGGGCGCGGCAACCGAGTTTGGCTGCCGACAGGGCGACGCCCTGCGCATGATTGCCGGCCGAGGCGCAAATGACGCCGCGCTTCAATTGCGCGTCGCTCAGATTCGCCATCTTGTTGTAAGCGCCGCGTACCTTGAAGCTAAAGACGTCCTGCATGTCCTCGCGCTTGAAGTAAATCTGGTTGTCGATTCGTTGCGAGAGAATCGGCGCCAGTTCGAGCGGAGTTTCATGGGCCACGTCATAGACGCGGGAGGTCAGGATTTTCTTCAGGTAGTCGATAGTCATGATTTGCAAAAGTTAAGGTGTGGTGCAAAGACTGACAACGGCGGGTAACCGAAGGGGATGCACGCCTGCCATGCGGGTATGCGGGTGGCAGGTTGTCTAACGTGCTTTGAGCTTGGTACGGATGATTATAATTGACGCATGATTGAAAACGCTATCCACTGGCTGCTGAGCCTTCTGGCAGCGCCCGAAGTGGGGCTGACCTCGGTATTTATCATCAGTTTCGTCTCGGCGACGCTGGTGCCTTTGGGTTCGGAGCCCGCTGTCTTTGCGGTCTGTAAAGCCAATCCCGAACTGTTCTGGCCGGCCATTGCGGTCGCCACGGTGGGCAATACGCTGGGCGGGGTGGTTGATTACTGCATCGGTTATTACGCCAAGAAAGCCTTCACCAAGGAACGTTCGAGCCGCTGGTTCGGCTGGCTGGCGCACTATGGCGCCAAGACCATGCTGCTGTCCTGGGTGCCGGGCATTGGCGATCCGCTGTGCACGCTGGGCGGCTGGCTGAAGCTGCCGTTCTGGCCGTCAGTCATGTACATGGCGATCGGCAAACTGGCGCGCTACGTGACCATGACTTCCCTGCTGCTGTACGTGCCGGATGGCTTCTGGCGCTCTGTCGCTCACGCTCTGGGCGGGTAAACATTCCGCATAGCAGCACAATTGCAGAATTTCGACGACGACAGGATCGGCTTTAGCGAATAAATGGCGATTTTTCTTGATCTTGTCGATACAAAGTTTTGTAAATTGACGTTAACGGAACCCCGTTAGCCTCTAAGGCTGTTCCTGTCTTGTGCGCCGCAATAAGATAGAATGTCCTGTCCCAGCGTCAGCCCCCGTCCTCGCATAATGAACGCACCAGCACAAATCCAGGCACTGCTCGCCGAATCGCCAGATGGTCACGCCCCTACCCGCTTGCGGGAAATTCCGTACAACTACACCTCCTTCTCCGATCGCGAAATCGTGATCCGCCTGCTGGGCGAAGAGTCCTGGGCGCTGTTGGACGAACTGCGGGCTTCTCGCCAGACCGGCCGTTCGGCGCGCATGCTGTACGAAGTGCTGGGCGATATCTGGGTTGTGCGCCGCAACCCTTACCTGCAGGACGACCTGCTGGATAACCCGAAGCGCCGCCAGGCATTGATCGACGCCCTGCATCACCGCCTGGCCGAAGTGGACAAGCGCCGCAACACCGTTGACGCAGCAGCCGACGCGGATTCGCAGAAGCGCAGCGGCAATGTCGAAAAACTGCTGCGCGCCGCAAGCAAAGCGGTGGCCGACTTCGGCGAAGAATTCCGCCAGATGTACGACCTGCGCAAGCGTACGCAGAAAGTCCTGGGCAAGTACACCGAGAAGCACAATATCTGCTTCGACGGCATGAAGCGCATCTCCCACGTGACCGATGCGACCGACTGGCGCGTCGAGTATCCATTCGTGGTGCTGACCCCAGACAGCGAAGACGAGATGGCTGGCCTGGTAAAAGGCTGTATCGAGCTTGGCCTGACCATCATCCCGCGCGGCGGCGGCACCGGCTACACCGGCGGCGCGATTCCGCTGACGCCACTGTCGGCGGTCATCAACACTGAAAAGCTGCTCAAGCTGGGCGCGGTGGAAATGAAAGTGCTGCCGGGCCTGGACCGCGAATACGCGACCGTCCATTCGGAAGCGGGCGTCATCACCAACAAGGTCAGCGAAGCGGCCGAGAAGGCAGGCTTCGTGTTTGCGGTCGACCCGACTTCGGCCCACGCGTCCTGCATCGGCGGCAATATCGCGATGAATGCGGGAGGCAAGAAGGCCGTGCTGTGGGGCACCGCGCTGGACAACCTGGCCTCGTGGCGCATGGTCGACCCGAACGGCGACTGGCTGGAAGTCACGCGCCTGGACCACAACCTGTCCAAGATCCACGATACGCCGCTGGCGCGCTTCAAGCTGGAATGGACGCACCCTAACGGCCGCGGCGAAGCCAAGGGCGAGCCGTTCAAGACCGAGATCCTGGAAATCGAAGGCCGCAAGTTCCGCAAGGAAGGCCTGGGCAAGGACGTCACCGACAAATTCCTGGCCGGCCTGCCGGGCGTGCAGAAAGAAGGCACCGATGGCCTGATCACCTCCGCGCGCTGGATCCTGCACAAGATGCCGAAGTACACGCGCACCGTCTGCCTGGAGTTCTTCGGCCAGGCGCGCGATGCGATCCCGTCGATCGTGGAGATCAAGGATTATCTGGACGGCCTGCCGGCGCAGGGCGAACAATTCAAGACCATCCGCCTGGCTGGCCTGGAGCACCTCGACGAGCGCTACCTGCGCGCCGTCGGTTACGCCACCAAGTCCAAGCGTGGCGTGCTGCCGAAGATGGCGCTGTTCGGCGACATCGTCGGCGACGACGAAGACGCAGTGGCGCTGGCCGCATCGGAAGTGGTGCGCCTGGCGAACACCCGCGTCGGCGAAGGCTTCGTGGCCGTGAGCCCTGAAGCGCGCAAGAAGTTCTGGCTGGACCGCGCCCGCACCGCGGCGATCGCGAAGCACACCAACGCCTTCAAGATCAATGAAGACGTGGTGATTCCGCTGAATCGCATGGGCGAGTACACCGACGGCATCGAGCGCATCAACATCGAGCTGTCGATCAAGAACAAGCTGCAGCTGGCGGAAGAACTGCGCGAATTCCTCGGCGCCGACAAGCTCCCGATCGGCAAGAGTGATGACGCATCCGACGACAAGGTCGGCTACGCGGAAATGCTGGGCGACCGCCAGGCGCAGGCGCTGGCGCTGGTGGACCAGGTGCATGCACGCTGGAGCTTCATCCTGGCCAACCTCGACAAGCCGCTGGCCGAAGTGCGCGGCGACCTGCTGGCGCTGGGCCTGGAACACCTGGCCGGTGCGCTGGACGACCGCCTGCAGCACCAGCCGCAAGCCACCCTGTTCGACGTGGCGCAGGACCGCACCGTGCGCATCAGCTGGAAGCAGGAAATCCGCGCGCATCTGCGCCAGATCTTCAACGGCGGCGCCTACAAACAGATTCTCGACGAAGCGCAGGCGATTCATAAGCGCGTGCTGCATGGCCGCGTGTTCGTGGCGCTGCACATGCACGCGGGCGATGGCAACGTGCACACCAACCTGCCGGTCAACTCGGACCACTACGAAATGCTGCAGGATGCGCACAAGGCTGTGGCACGCATCATGAAGCTGGCCCGTTCGCTGAACGGCGTGATCTCCGGCGAGCACGGCATCGGTATCACCAAGCTGGAATTCCTGACCGACGACGAAATCGGTGAATTCCGCGAATACAAGAAGCGCGTCGACCCGGAAGGCCGCTTCAACAAGGGCAAGCTGCTCAACCTGCCGGGCATGGAAGCGACGCTGCTGAACGCCTACACGCCTTCGTTCGGCCTGATGGGCCACGAATCGCTGATCATGCAGCAAAGCGATATCGGCGACATCGCCAACAGCGTCAAGGACTGCCTGCGCTGCGGCAAGTGCAAGCCGGTGTGCTCGACCCACGTGCCGCGCGCCAACTTGCTGTATTCGCCGCGCGACAAGATCCTCGCCACCTCGGCGCTGATCGAAGCCTTCCTGTACGAAGAGCAGACCCGCCGCGGCATCTCGATCCGTCACTGGGAAGAGTTCGAGGACGTCAGCGACCACTGCACCGTGTGCCACAAGTGCGCCACGCCGTGCCCGGTCAACATCGACTTCGGCGACGTGTCGATGAATATGCGTAACCTGCTGCGCAAGATGAACAAGCGCTCCTTCAACCCAGGGAAGAAGGCGGCGATGTTCTTCCTGAACGCGTCCGATCCGGCGACGATCCAGGCCACGCGCCAGACCATGATCGGCTGGGGCTACAAGGCGCAGAGGCTGGGCCATGAAGTGTTCAAGGCCGTGGCGCGCAAGCAGACCAAGGCGCCGCCGCCGACCGTCGGCAAGCCGGCCGTGCGCGAGCAAGTGATCCACTTCGTGAACAAGAAGATGCCGGGCAACCTGCCCAAGAAGACGGCGCGTGCGCTGCTCGATATCGAAGACAACAAGATGATCCCGATCATCCGCGATCCGAAGAAGACCAATGCCAATACGGAAGCAGTGTTCTACTTCCCGGGCTGCGGTTCGGAGCGGCTGTTCTCGCAGGTTGGCCTGGCAACGCAGGCCATGCTGTGGGAAGTGGGCGTGCAGACGGTGCTGCCGCCAGGTTACCTGTGCTGCGGCTACCCGCAGCGCGGCGCGGGCGAATACGACAAGGCCGAGAAGATGATGACGGATAACCGCGTCCTCTTCCACCGCATGGCGAATACGCTGAACTACCTGGATATCAAGACCGTGGTGGTGTCCTGCGGCACTTGCTACGACCAGCTGGCGACCTATGAGTTCGAAAAGATCTTCCCGGGCTGCCGCATCATGGACATCCACGAATTCCTGCTGGAGAAGGGCGTCAAGCTGGAAGGCGTGGAGGGCACGCGCTACATGTACCACGACCCTTGCCATACGCCGATGAAGCAGCAGGATCCGCTGAAGACGGTGAATGCGCTGGTCTCCACCGTCGACAACGTGAAGATCGAGAAGAACGACCGCTGCTGCGGCGAGTCGGGCACCTTCGCGGCTGCGCGTCCGGATATTTCGACCCAGGTCCGCTTCCGCAAGGAGCAGGAGATGGTGTCGGGCGCGGACAAGCTGCGTGCCGACGGCTTCAAGGGCGACGTCAAGATCCTGACTTCCTGCCCATCGTGCATGCAGGGCCTGACGCGCTACAACGACGATTCGGGCACCACCGCCGATTACATTGTGATCGAGATCGCCAAGCACAAGCTGGGTGAGAACTGGCTGGTGGATTACGTGGCGCGCGCCAATGATGGCGGTATCGAAAGGGTGCTGGTATGACGAACGCAAACTGCGACCTGTGCAAGCTGCTGGCCGGCTTCGATGCGGCGCCCGCCGGCACTGCGAGCCCGCTGGTGTGGCGCGACGACCGTTTGGCGGTCGTCCTGGTCGATGAGCCGGGCTATCCCGGCTACGCCCGCGTGGTGTGGCATGAGCACGTGCGCGAGATGACTGACCTGCCGCCGGAAGACCGCGACCACGTGATGAAAGCCGTGTGGGCGGTCGAGCAGGCGCAGCGCACCACCATGGCGCCGCACAAGGTCAACGTGGCCAGCTTCGGCAATATGACGCCGCACGTGCACTGGCACGTGATCCCGCGTTACACTGACGATGCGCACTTCCCGAACCCGACCTGGGGCGCGAAGCAGCGTGAAGCCGATCCAGCCGCCGTGGCAGCGCGTGCGGCATTACTGCCGGCCCTGCGCGCGGCAATTATCCTGAACCTGAAATGAGCAATCCTACCGGCCTGACTGTCCACAGCAAATCGCGCTACCTCGAAGTTTCCTTCGACGATGGGACGAGCTTCAATATTCCCTTCGAGCTGCTGCGCGTGTATTCGCCGTCGGCGGAAGTGAAGGGCCATGGACCGGGCCAGGAAGTTCTGCAAGTCGGCAAGCGCGACGTCGCCATGACCAACCTCGAGCCGGTCGGCAATTATGCCGTCAAGCCGACCTTCGACGACGGCCACAACTCCGGCCTGTACACCTGGGATTACCTCTATGACCTGGGCGCCCGCATGGAGCACCACTGGGCCGACTACCTGAAGCGCCTGGAGGCCGCCGGCTTCCCCGGCGATTCCGGCCGCGAACCCGGCACCGTCCTGCCTGGCGCAGCAGGCAAAGCGCACGGCTGCGGCCACCATCACTGAGCCGGTCCCTGCCCAGCTCGGGTGCTGGCGGGTTGGCCAGGACGCGGAGGATGGAAGTGTCGAGGTAGGTCTTGCCGGGCATTGGGCCAGCTTGCGCTGAGCCCCGCCGCCTGCTTTCGGATAAAACAAGAAATGGCGGCAAGTTGCCGCCATTGAAAGAATGCTTAGTTGACCATCATCTTACGGCGCTGGAACTCTTCGTAGCGCTGCTGCTCGCGTTCCCAGATATAGCGGAATGCGGCGCGGGCTTCCGGAGTCAGGCGACGGATGGCCTCTACGTTAAAGGTCATCGGATGCGGCTCTGCGGATGCCAGGGCGCGGGATTGGGCGCGGGTGGCATCGATGAACTGCTTGGTGGCTTCGTCGATATCCGGGAAAAAAATGTCCGCGGGCAATTTTTGCTGAAGCTCCATCTGAAAATCTCCTAGTAAGACAAATCGTCTGAGCCATA
>Ga0209130_1001197_pt1 | contig 18438 bp, 21 predicted proteins | sample AraplaMF_Cvi_mLB_FD_184264 | JGI IMG/M metagenome (GOLD analysis project Ga0209130, IMG submission 184264) | Arabidopsis root microbial communities from the University of North Carolina, USA - plate scrape MF_Cvi_mLB (SPAdes) (version 2) | ecosystem: Host-associated > Plants > Roots > Endosphere...
CCGACGCGGCGGTGGAACACCGGTGTCTGACCCTGCGGGTCAGACGGGGCGGCCATCCGACTGCATTGCCGGATATTACTTAACGATCTGGGCCAGCTCGCCGGCCTTGTAGCGCTCAGCCATCTTCTCCAGCGAGATAGGCTTGATCTGCGACGCACGGCCTTCGCAGCCGAACGCCAGGAAGCGCGCCTTCACCACTTCTTCAGCAGCAGCACGTGCTGGCTTCAGGAAGTCGCGCGGGTCGAACTTCGATGGGTTCTCGAACATGTACTTGCGCACGGCAGCGGTCATGGCCAGGCGGATATCGGTATCGATATTGATCTTGCGCACGCCGTGACGGATGCCTTCCTGGATTTCTTCCACAGGCACGCCGTAGGTTTCCTTCATGTCGCCGCCGAATTCACGGATGATGGCCAGCAGTTCCTGCGGCACCGAGGAAGAACCGTGCATCACCAGGTGGGTGTTAGGAATACGGGCGTGGATTTCCTTGATGCGGTCGATAGCCAGGATGTCGCCGGTTGGCTTGCGGGTGAACTTGTAGGCGCCGTGCGAGGTGCCGATCGCGATCGCCAGCGCATCGCACTGGGTCTTCTGCACGAAGTCGGCAGCTTGCGCCACGTCGGTCAGCAGCTGTTCGCGGGTCATGGTGCCTTCCGCGCCGTGGCCGTCTTCCTTGTCGCCCTTCATGGTTTCCAGGGAACCCAGCACGCCCAGTTCCGCTTCCACGGTCACGCCGATGGAATGGGAGAACTTCACCACTTCCTTCGACACTTCCACGTTGTATTCGTAGGAAGCGACGGACTTGCCGTCAGCCATCAGGGAACCGTCCATCATCACCGACGAGAAGCCGGAGCGGATTGCAGCCATGCAGACTGCCGGCGACTGGCCGTGGTCCTGGTGCATGACGACAGGGATGTGCGGGTAAGCTTCGATTGCCGCGTCGATCAGGTGGCGCAGGAAAGCTTCGCCAGCGTACTTGCGGGCGCCAGCCGAAGCTTGCATGATCACCGGCGCGTTGACCGCATCGGCGGCAGCCATGATGGCCTGCACTTGTTCCAGGTTGTTGACGTTGAAAGCTGGGATGCCGTAGCCGTTTTCAGCAGCGTGGTCCAGCAGTTGACGCATGGATACGAGGGACATGGTAGTACTCCAAACAATAAAGAAATCGTTGAGCGCTCGTTAGCGTGCCGAATCGGCGCGGTGGGTGAACTCACCCACTTTCACGATACGCAGTGCGTTCGTGCCGCCCACCTTGCCCATCGGTGCACCCCAGGTAACCACAATCATATCGCCCTTCTGGGCAATACCTTGTTTCACGAGGAGGTCTTCCGCGGCGCGCAGCACGACATCGGTCGGCGCGTCCTGCATCAGCTGGTAGGTGCAAACGTTGCGGTACAGGGCCAGCTTGCGCTGGGTGGTGGTGCTCGGCGTGAGCGCAATAATCGGGGTGTCGATGTTGTGGCGGCTCATCCACAGCGCGGTGGAGCCGGATTCGGTCAGGGCCACAATCGCCTTCACGCGCAGGTGGTGCGCGGTGAACAGCGCGCCATAGGCGATCGACTGGTCAATACGGGTAAAGCGGGCATTCAGGAAGTCCGCTTCCTGCTTGTTGTATTCGGAACCCTCGGCTTCGGTACAGATGGCCGCCATCATCTCCACGGTTTCCACCGGGTATTTACCGGACGCGGTCTCGGCCGAGGTCATCACCGCATCGGTACCATCCAGCACCGCGTTGGCCACGTCGGACACTTCGGCGCGGGTCGGCACGGCGTTGAAGATCATCGATTCCATCATCTGGGTCGCGGTGATCGCAATCTTGTTCGACTCGCGCGCCATGCGGATCATGCGCTTCTGCAGCGCCGGCACGGCGGCATTGCCCACCTCGACGGCCAGGTCGCCGCGCGCCACCATGATGCCGTCGGATGCGTTCAGGATCTCCTGCAGGGCAGGAATCGCTTCCGCACGCTCGATCTTGGCGATCATCATCGGCTTGAAGCCATACGGCTCGCCAGCAATATTGGCCAGCTGGCGCGCCATTTCCATATCGGTCGCGTTTTTCGGGAAGGAAATCGCCAGGTAATCGGCCTGGAACGACATCGCGGTCTTGATGTCTTCCATGTCCTTGGCGGTCAGCGCCGGCGCGGTCAGGCCGCCGCCCTGGCGGTTGATGCCCTTGTTGTTGGACAGCTCGCCGCCGATCTTCACGGTGGTGTAGATTTCGCTGCCGATGATCTTGTCCACGGTCAGCACGATCAGGCCATCATTCAGCAGCAGCACGTCGGCCGGCTTGACGTCGGTCGGCAGGCTCTTGTAGTCCAGGCCCACGCGCTCCTGGTTGCCCAGCTCGCCGTTCTCGCCCCATTTGGCATCGAGGATGAACTTGTCGCCCTTGGCCAGTTCGATCTTGTTGTTCTCGAACTTGCCGATACGGATTTTCGGACCCTGCATGTCGGCCATGATCGCCACTTCCTTGCCGCACTCCGCAGCCGCCTGACGCACCAGGTTGGCGCGGTCGATATGGTCTTGCGCCTTGCCATGGGAGAAGTTCAGGCGGACCACGTCGACGCCTGCCTTGATCATCTGGATCAGGATGTTCAGGTCGGTCGAAGCTGGGCCGATAGTTGCGACGATCTTGGTACCACGTGCCATGAAGGTTTCCTTCGTGTGAGCTTAAAAAAGTTCAAAAGGCGCCTTGCGGGCGCCTTTTACCGTGTTACTGGGCGCGTTGCGCCAGGATTTCCACTGCCGGCAGGGTCTTCCCTTCCAGGAATTCCAGGAAGGCGCCGCCGCCGGTGGAGATATAGCCGATCTTGTCGGTGATCTGGTACTTGGCGATCGCAGCCAGGGTGTCGCCACCGCCGGCGATCGAGAAGCCCTTGGAGTTGGCGATCGCCATGGCCAGGGTCTTGGTGCCTTCGCCGAACTGGTCGAACTCGAACACGCCGACCGGGCCGTTCCAGACAATGGTACCGGCTTCGGCGATCTGGGCAGCCAGTTTGGCGGCGGTCTTGGGACCGATGTCCAGGATCATGTCGTCGTCGGCCACGTCAGCCACGGCCTTCACGGTCGCCGCTGCGGTTGGCGAGAATTCCTTCGCGCACACCACGTCTTCAGGGATAGGCACCTGTGCGCCGCGGGCAGCCATGATGTCGATGATGGCCTTGGCTTCAGCAACCAGGTCGGCTTCCGCCAGCGACTTGCCGATCTTCAGGCCGGCAGCCAGCATGAAGGTGTTGGCGATGCCGCCGCCGACGATCAGGTTGTCCACCTTGTCGGCCAGCGATTTCAGGATCGACAGCTTGGTCGACACTTTGGAACCAGCCACGATGGCCAGCAGCGGACGGGCCGGCGCACCCAGGGCTTTGCCCAGCGCATCCAGCTCGGCAGCCAGCAGCGGGCCGGCGCAAGCGATCGGAGCGAACTTGGCGATGCCGTGGGTGGTCGCTTCGGCGCGGTGCGCGGTACCGAAAGCATCGTTCACGTACACGTCGCACAGCTTGGCCATTTTCTGGGCCAGCTCATCGGAATTCTTCTTTTCGCCCTTGTTGACGCGGCAGTTTTCCAGCAGCACGACCTGGCCGGCAGCCACTTCCACGCCATCGACCCAATTCTGTTTCAGTTCAACTGGCTGGCCCAGCAGCTCGGACATACGCTTGGCGATCGGTGCCAGGCTGTCTTCCGGCTTGAATTCGCCTTCGGTTGGACGGCCCAGGTGGGAGGTAACCATGACCTTGGCGCCAGCGCCCAAGGCTGCCTTAATCGCCGGAATCGAAGCACGAATGCGCGTATCTTCGGTGATATTGCCCGCATCGTCCTGCGGCACGTTCAGATCTGCACGGATAAATACGCGCTTGCCCTGCAGCGCGTTCTGCGCTACGAGGTCTTCCAGGCGGTTGAATTTCAGCATGGTTACTCAGGGGTCACAGTTGGAAAGAGCGCTATTTTACCTTAAGCCGGGGCCCCTTAGCCGCTTGTTAAGCTCGGGCAAGGCCGATATTTAGTTGCCAACAAGAAAACAAAATTCGGGGTCAGAAAACAAAATTCGGGGTCAGGTCTGTCATTCGGACACCAAAGCCACACTTTTGATCTTCCTCAAGCCATCGGCGCGCAATTGTGCAGGGGTCAGGCCCAGGACGTGGCGAACGCTGCGGGCCATATGGCTGGGGTGAGCGAAACCCGCTTCCAGCGCGATCTCGGTGTTGGTCTTTTTGCCTTCCTGCAGGAGCTGGCGGGCGCGTTCGACGCGGCGCACCAGGACGAAACGATGCACGGGCATGCCGGCCGCCTGGCGGAACAGTTCCTTGAAATGGGAAACACTTAAACCCGCGACGGCGGCTAGTTCGGCCAGCCTCAGGTCCTGGTCAAGGTTGGCTTCGATATAGTCCTGGACGGCGCGTAGCTGCCAGGCGGGCAAGGCGCGGGCTGGCGCTGCGGTGGGCCTGCAGGAGGCCAGCGTTTGCAGCACCAGCAGGCGTGCCGCCAGCGCGCTGGCCAGGCTGTCGGCGAAGATGCGGCCGCCGGGATGGCCGTCTTGTTCCTCTGCTTGCATCATCCAGCCGATGCGCTCGATTTGCGGGTCGCGGATGTGGATGGCGGGCGCCAGCTCAGGCACCAAATGCATGTGCTCGGCCATGTCCTGCATCAGCGAAGGGTTCAGGCGCAACAGCAATGACGTGGCGGGGGCGGTCAGCGTCCAGCGCGTGCTGGAACCAGCGGGCACCACGCAGAACTGGCCGTGCAGCCGCGTTCCTTGCCGTTCGTAGCGGCCAGCGCGGTAGCTGACCTGCACCGGTGCCCCAAGGTGCAGGCACAGTACGTGCCGGCCGTCGACTGGCGAGTCGAAGCGACCGTTCGGGACGGGCGAGGTCAAAACATCCAGCAGCGGTACCTCGTCCCGCACTGGGTAACACAAAGGTCTGGTTGTCATCGCGTCCTCTTACGCAGGAAATGGGAGAGTGCGCCATTTCCGGCCAAGTCGCAATAAATAATCAGCCGTTTGTGCTCGCCAGCGGCTGATTATGCGCGCAGCCGTGCGGCCCTGCCGATAGCATCGATTCCACCACTCAGCTACCGCATGGAGACCGCAAGTGAAACGCCGTGACTTTTTATCCGTGGTCGCCGCCATCGCCGCCAGCGCCGTACCGCAACTGTCCAGTGCCGCCGGGCCCACCGACGCCGCCAAATTCCGTGCTGCGCGCCGCTTTGCAGAACTGCCCTTCGGCCGTATCGCTTACGCCGAGCGCGGAACCGGTCCGGCAGCAGCCCTGTTCCTGCATGGCGCCCCGCTGAACAGCTTCCAGTGGCGCGGCGCGCTTGATCGACTGTCGGCCTACCGCCGCTGCCTTGCACCCGACTTCATGGGCCTCGGCTATTCGGAAATACCCGCCGGCCAGTCGCTGGCAGCATCCGCCCAGGCCGAGATGCTGGCCGCCTTGCTCGACAAGCTCGGCGCCGGCACCGTGGATATTGTCGCCAGCGACAGTGGCGGAGCTGTCGCGCAACTCTTCCTGCTGCGCTACCCGCAACGCGTACGCAGCCTGATGCTGACCAACTGCGACATCGAACCGCACAGCCCTCCCGCCGAAATCGCACCCGTGCTGGAAATGGCCCGCAAGGGCACGCTGGCCGACGAAACCGCCAAGTGGCTGACCGACCAGTCCATGGCCCGCGCCACGTTTGGCGCTGCCGTCTTCCACAACCCTGCGCAACTGACGGATGAAATCATCGAGTACTACGCGGCGCCACTGGTGAGTTCACCACTGCGGCGCGCGCAATACCACGAGTTCCACAACGCCCTGGCGCCCAATCCGCTGGCCGGCATTGAGGCCCAACTGCGGCGCAGCACTGTGCCGGTGCGCATGGTGTGGGGCGCCAGCGATACGATTTTCACGATGGCCGATGCGCGCTACCTCGACCAGCTCTTCCCACATTCGCAAGGCATACGCGCAATCCCTCAAGGCAAGCTGTTCTTCCAGGAAGAGTTCCCCGACATCATTGCGGAAGAGGCCCGCAAGCTGTGGCAGGCCTAGTAGCGGATTTCCAGGTTGTGCCCGTCCGGATCTTCGAAATAACAAGCCAGCGCCAGCCCGCGCGCGCCGTACTGGGGCTGGGGCTGGCTGCCGCTGCGGTCCATGTGGTTGCCGCCGAATGGAATGCGGCGCTCGCGCAACTGCGCCATCACGCGCTCGAAATGTTCTGGGTCAACGCGGAAGGCCAGATGCAGGTGCATGGTGGGCGGCTCCGCCAGCAAGTCCAGCGTGAAGCCTTCGCTGACGCGCACGACCTCGAACGGTCCGGCCCTGCCTTCGTGTTGGAAGCCGAGCACCTCTTCATAAAAGCGAATCGACCGCTCCGGATCGCTCACCCGCAAGATCATGTGGTCTATTTCTGCCATACGTTCTCCCATAGATTTGGCACATTATCTTTGAGATTTCTCAAACGTGAGTGGCGATTGTCCGAATGACAGACCTGGCACCGAATTTAAGACAACAGAAGGCGCAAAGCGGTAAAGCACGCCATGCCGAACACAATGGTCTCCAGCATGTTGCGGCGGGCCAGGTAGTAGGCGATGGCGGCAGCGCCGGCCAGCAGCTTGTAGTTGTGGAAGCTGAATTCGACCGCGCCTTGCGGGTCGAGCAACAGGTCGGGACCGATGATGGCGGCCAGTGCGCAGGAAGGCGCATAGCGCAGCATCTCCTGCACGCGGGTCGGGATCGAGACGTGCTCGCCGATCACCCAGAACGAGGACCGCGTGATCGCGGTGGCGCAGACCAGCGCGCCAATCGTCAGCCAGATTTCAAGATCAGACATTGGCGGCCTTTCGTCGTTCGATCATACCTTCCACCACCATGGCCGTGACCATGCCGGTCAGCACGGCAGCCAACAGGCCCAGCTTGTACGGGAAGCCGTGCGCCAGCACCGCGGTCAGGCCAGCGACCAGCGCGCCGCACAGTGCCGGACGGGTCGCCACCATCGGCACGGTAATGCAGACAATCGCCAGCGTGCCGGCAAAGCCAAGCCCCCATTCTGCCGGCACGGCGCTGCCAAGGAAAATGCCGGCGATGGAGCCGGACTGCCACGCGACAAAGTTCGGGTACAGCAGGCCGCGCAGGTAGGACACCTTGCCCGTTGCGGGCTTTTCGGTCGGGTAGCGTTGCAGGAACATGGCGGTGGTCATGTCGCCGGCACCATAGCCAAGCAGGAAACGGCGCCACAGCGGCAGCTTGGCAAAATGCGGCGCCAGCAAGGCGGCAAAAATCACGAACCGAAGATTGACCACCAGCGCGGTCAGGAAGATCACCCAGATCGGCGCGGCAGCCGCGATCAGGGGCAGCGAAGCTAGTTGCGCGGAACCGGCAAACACCAGCAGGGTCATGCCCAGCGCCTGCATGACGGTCAGGCCGGACTTGACCATGGCCACGCCCACCACCACGCCCCAGGCGGCGATGCCAAACAGGGTCGGGGTGCCGTCCTTCAGCCCGGCGCGCCAGGATGGCTCGTGGTGGGCTGCGACGTCGGGCAGGCTATCTGGAGAACTCATTTGCACGCGCAGGGGAAAGCCGACATTTTACCGACGAACGCCGATCGCTGCTGATCACTGCCCGGATGCATTAAAATCTTGGTTTTTGATCTCGCGGAGTGTTATAAAATGAGCAACGCCACCCAGCCAGTAGAACTCGATGGTAACGACCTGCCGGCCTACTGCCCGAATCCAGCCATGCCGCTGTGGTCTTCGCACCCGCGCGTGTTCCTGGACTTCAAGCATGGCGAAGCGAAATGCCCGTACTGCGGCACCCAGTACAAGCTGAAGCCTGGCGCCGACGTCGGCCACCATTAATCACCCTTCCCTGGAGCCCGGATGGCAGCGCGTAAACACCAGAATGGCAGTGCGGCGGAAGTCGAAGCCGCCTTTTACGATGCCTTGAACCGGGCCGACCTGGAGGCCCTGATGGCGCTGTGGGCGGACGATGAGGAAATCGTCTGCGTCCATCCCGGCGGCCCGCGCCTGATTGGGCATAGCGCCATCCGCGCTTCCTGGAGTGCACTTTTGGAACACGGCGGGTTGCAAATCCGCCCATCCCAGCTGCATGAGACACACAACCTGATGAGTTCGGTGCATACTGTGGTTGAGGGCGTCACAGCGGCAAGCGGCGAGCCGGCGCACCTGATTGCGACCAATGTGTACGTTAAGACACCGAAGGGTTGGCGCATTGTGTTGCATCATGTGTCTGTAGCGCCGGGACCTGTTCCCGTCGATCCGCGCGCTCAAATACTGCACTAAAAAAAGGGGGATCGGGCCCGCTGGGTCGGTCCCAGCCGCGCCATGAACTACATCGCCCCATTCTGGCTGCCGAGCGGCCATTTGCAGACCATCTATCCGGCTACCTGCATAGCCAAGCCCGACGTCCGTTTCCGCCGCGAACGGTGGCATACCCCGGACGCGGATTTCATCGATGTCGATTTCGTCGACGGCCAGCCCGGCAAGCCATTCGTGGTCTTGTTCCACGGGCTGGAAGGTTCGTCCGACAGCCATTACTCGCGCGCCCTGATGGCGGAAATCACGCGCCGCGGCTGGTCCGGCGCGGTGCCGCATTTCCGCGGCTGCTCCGGTGAACCGAACCTGGCCCCGCGCTTCTACCATTCGGGCGATTCCGGTGAACTGGACTGGATCATCCGCCGCCTGCACCCGCATGCGAGCGGCAAGTTCTATGCTTGCGGCGTTTCGCTGGGCGGCAATGTGCTGCTACGCTGGCTGGGCGAATCGCAGCACCAGGCCGAGTTTGTCGAAGCGGCTTGCGCGGTGTCGGCGCCGCTCGACCTGGCGCAAGGCGGCAATGCCTTGTCGCGTGGCCTGAGCCGCCTGTACACACGCATGTTCCTGCAGACGCTGAAACCGAAGTGCGTGGCCAAGCTGCAGCAATTCCCCGGCCTGTTCGATCTCGATGCACTGATGGCGGCGCAAGACCTGCACGCCTTCGACAACGTGGTCACGGCGCCGCTGCATGGCTACCGCGATGCGGACGATTACTGGGACCGCGCCAGTGCCAAGCACGTGCTGACCGATATCACGGTGCCGACCCTGGTGCTGAACGCGAAGAACGATCCTTTCATGCCGGGCCAGTATTTGCCGCGCCAGGCTTCTCGCCACGTGGTGCTCGATTATCCGGATGAAGGCGGCCATGTGGGCTTTGCCACCGGCCGCCTGCCGGGTAGCCTGAACTGGCTGCCGCTGCGCATGCTGAACTTCCTGACCGCCATTGAAGCGACCGAGATGGCCGAGGCTTGAACGATGGATGACATAGTCAAACAGGCGATGGCCAAGTGGCCCAATGTGCCGCACTGCTACGGCTGGCTGGCGCTCGACGCGCGCGGCAACTGGCGCATGCGCGATGAACGCGCGCAGCATTTCAAGGAAGCGGGCGACAAGCTGACCAACCCGGCGCTGGTCGGCTTCATCACGCGCAATTACCAGAGCGATGAGCAGGGCCGCTGGTATTTCCAGAACGGTCCGCAGCGCGTGTACCTGAACCTGGAAACCACACCCTTCATCGCGCGCACCGATCCGGTCCACGGCTTTGTGCTGCATACCGGCGCGCCGCTGGGAGAAGTGGATGCAGCCTGGCTGACCGAGGCCGGCGAACTGCTGCTGCGCAGCGGCGACGTGCTGGCCCAGCTCGACGACCGCGACTTCGCGCAAGTGCTGCCGCAACTGGAATTGAATGGCCGCCCGGTGGGCGACAACGCCCTCCTGGCATGGCTGGATGCCGCGGCCAGCGATCCGGCCAGCCTGTCGCCGCTCACCTTGCGCGTCGGCGAACGCGCCGTGCCGTTGGCAGCCATCGCGCGCGACAGCGTGCCGCAGGCATTCCATTTCGAGCGCCAGCCGCAGCCTTGACCACAATCCTGTAAAGCTCCCGATGAACCTGGTAACAAGGTGGCTTGGCCGCATGAACGACTTCAAACGTGCAGAAGAATTGAACGAGCAGGGCAATGCCCATTGTGATGCGGGCGATGACGACCTTGCGCTCCAGGCCGATGAGGAGGCGTTGCGCCTCAATCCGAAATCGGCAAAAACACTTTACAACATGGGCCTGGTCTACAAGTACCGCAATGACTGGGCCAATTCCTTCGATTGCAACCTGCGGGCCTGTGCTTTGCGGCCGGACGATGAGGCCAGCCGCTGGAACCTAGCCATCGCGGCAACTGCCTTGCGCGACTGGGCTACCGCACGCAAAGCCTGGGCCGATAACGGCATCAAGCTTGACGGGGCCGAAGGGCCAATCGAGGGGGACTTCGGTTTGACGCCTCTTCGCCTGAACCCGGATGGCAATGGCGAAGTAGTCTGGGGTATCCGTATCGACCCGGTGAGGGCAGTATTGCGCAACATCCCTTATCCCGAGTCCGGGTTCCGGTTCGGGGATATCGTCCTGCACGATGGTGCCGGCGCAGGTACGCGCTTGCTGCGTGGCAGGGAATACATGGTGTTCGATGTGCTGGAGCTGTTTGAAGCGTCGAAGCTCAGCACCTTCTGCCTGGAGGTGAAAGAGGCCACTGAACAGCAAGTGGCCGCGTTGAAAGCGGCATTCGATGCCGCCAGCATGCCGTTTGAAGACTGGACAGCTACCGTACGCACGCTTTGCAAACAATGCAGCGAAGGCATTCCCCACGAACATGCCAAAGACGAGGTCAAGACGCCGGAATGGAGCCCGACGCACCTGGCGGGGATCGCAGCGACCTCGCATGAGGAAATCGAAGCGATCCTCGACCGCGTTCCCGGCATCGAGCAAATGGACATCGAAATTTCCCTCGAGCTGGAACCGCCGGCGTAATCAGTCCTTATCTTTTTTCTTATCGCCCATCATCTCGCGGCGCTTGGCTTGCAGTTCGCGTTCGCGGGCGTCGATCACCGACTGGTCGTAGTAGGTAGCGTCGGGCGCTTTGCGGGCCAGCGCCAGCTGGTCCAGCGCGGCCAGGACGCCGCCCAGCAGCACGTAGGATTCCGCCAGGGAGATATGCTGCAAGGCGATCTTGCCCTGCTTGGCGTAGGCCTGCGCCATGTAGTCGTGCAGCTCCGGCTCGCGCCGATACATCTGCAGCTGGTCGCGCAGGAAGCGCGTGGCTTCGTCGTACTTGCCGCCTTTGATCAGGGCGTCGGCGTACTGCCATACCAGGCCGCGTGACAGCGGGTAACGGCCCTGTGCCTGTTTCGCCTCTTCGATAGCGGCAGCAATGACCTCCGGCTTGTTCTCCTGCGCCAGCTTGATCTCCAGCGACATATAGGCCAGTGCGGAGTCGGTGGTGCCGCGCGGGATAGGCGTGGTGAACGCACCGGCAACCGGCGGCTTATCGATGGTGGCACGCGCCTTGTCCAGCCACTCCTGCGCGGCGGCGAACTCGGAACGCTTGAGCGACACCATGGCCATGCCATACTGGCCTGCGGCCACATTCTGGCGCCCCGGCTGCTGGATCTGGTTCTTGAACACGGCTTCCGTGTCGGACAGCCCTTTGCTGCTTTCATCCTGCAGCACGCGGGCACGCGCGCGGATCAGGTGGAAGTCCATGCCGTCGACGCGCTGGCTGAATTTCTGCTCGCGGATGCGGGCCTGGATATCGGCAATACGCTCGGTGGTCAGCGGGTGGGTCAGCAGCCAGGGCGGCATCAGGTCGCTGTACATGCGCGTGGTGTTCTGCATGCGCTGGAAGAAGGACACCATGCCGCTGGCGTCGTAGCCTGCCGCATTCATGATCTGGAAGCCGATACGGTCCGCCTCGCGCTCCGCCTCGCGGCCAAAGTTCAACTGGCGCTGGATCGCCAGGCCCTGCCCGCCCATGAAGACGCCAATCGCCGCATCGGAGCTGGACTTGGCCGCCAGCGCCGCCAGCAGCATCGCCGCCAGCGGGATCAGGGCGTCATTTTTTTGCGCCCCAAGCTGGCGTGCGATATGGCGCTGCGCCACGTGGCCGATTTCGTGCGACAGCACCGAGGCCAGTTCGGATTCGTTCTGCGCCGCCAGCAGCAGCGCCGAGTGCACGCCGATGTAACCGCCCGGCATGGCGAAGGCGTTCAGGTTCTTGTCGCGGATCGCGAAGAAATAGTAATCAAGGTTGGCGTCGCCGCGCGCCCCCGGGCGTGCATCCACCAGCTTGGTGCCGAAGCTATTCAGGTATTCGATGATGGGCGGGTCATCGAGGTAGTCGCGCTCAAAGCGCAGGCTTTGCATGATCTCTTCGCCCAGGCGCTTCTCCATCACCGGGGACATGTCCTCGCGCGAGGCATCGCCCAGCGTAGGCAATTCAGTCTGCTGTGCCTGACCTGCCGGTGCAACGATCAACAGGCCGGAAACCAGTGCCGCCAACAGGGGACGGCGAAAATGTAGTGCATTCACAGTGCTATCATACCCGTTCAACAAGAGAGCTACGCGATGACCGAACACCTTACTCATTTTGACGCCGCCGGCCAGGCCCATATGGTCGATGTCGGCGCCAAGGCCGAAACCCACCGGATTGCCGTTGCCACCGGCAGTATCCGCATGAAGCCGGAAACGCTGGCGCTCATTCTATCGGGAACCGCCAAGAAAGGGGATGTACTCGGTATCGCACGCATCGCCGCCATCATGGCATCCAAGCGCACGGCCGACCTGGTGCCCCTGTGCCATCCTTTGGCCTTGACCCGCGTTGCCGTGGACTTTACCACCGATGAACCCAGCAACACCGTCCATTGCCGCGCCCAGGTGGAAACCTATGGCAAGACCGGCGTGGAAATGGAAGCGCTGACCGCCGTGCAGGTCGGCCTGCTCACCGTGTACGACATGTGCAAGGCCGTCGATCGCGGCATGGTGATGACCGATATCCGCGTCACCGAAAAAGCGGGCGGCAAGTCCGGCGACTGGAAGGCCTGATGCTGCGCCGCGCGGTCGTTGCATCGTGCCTTGCCTTGCTTGCAGCCTGCGGCAACGATCACGGTGGAGGCGGCGGTAGCGGCGCAATGGCCGAGGTGGCGAACACCGAATGGCACCGCAAGGACCTTAACGCCCACGTGTCGCGCTGGCTGGCGCTGGCGCCTTTGCCTTCCGGCCTGTTGCAGGCGCAGTTCGAGCGCAACTGGCAGCCGGCCGGCAAAGAGAGCGGCGACCTGACCAGCCATTGCCACTTGGTGTACACCATGCTTATCGGCTATGAGGCCACCGGCGATGCGCGCTACCTGGAGGCGGCCAAGCGCGGCGCGGACTTCCTGCTGAGCGCCTTCCACGATCCGCTGCATGGCGGCTTTTTCCAGGGCGTCGATGTGCAGGGTGAGCCCGTCAACACGGCCAAGAACAGCTACGGCCACGCGTTTGCCCTGTTCGCGCTGGCGCATGCGGCACGCGTGACCGGCGAGCCGAAGTACAAGGACGCGGCGCTGGCGGCCTGGCAGGACATCCGCCGCAACCTGCGCGAAGCGGGCGGCGGCTTGCGTGGCGCCGTGCCGCGCGACTTTATCGCGCCGCCGGAAAAATATCACACGCAAAATCCCGTCATGCACATGTTCGAGGCTTTACTGGCCTTGATCGATGCAACCGGCGACCAGCAAGTGGTGGCCGATGCGCGGGCATTGGGCGACTTCGTGCTGAATGAGCTGATGGTCGGGCTACCCGATGGCGGCGCCTATATTCCGGAGTGGTATGACGCGCAATGGAAGCCGCTGATGAACGAAGACAGTTATACCGATCTTGGCCACCAGTTCGAATGGAGCCACTTGCTGCGCAGCGCAGAAAAGCGCGGCCTACCGCCGCTGTACGCCGATGTGGCGGACCGCTTGCTGAAGTTTGCGGTGGCGAAGGGATATGACGAGCAGGATGGCGGCATCTTCAACCGTATCACGCCCAGTGGCCAGGTCGACCGCAACAAATTCTGGTGGCAGCAGGCGGAGGGCATGAAGGCCTTCCTGGCCGTGGCGCAGCGGCCGGATATGGCGCGGCGCTATCAGGAAACGCTGGAGCTGGTGGATAAGGAAATCCTCGACCGCGACAATGGCGGCTGGCGTTTCGGCGCCAAGGAAACGTGCGCGCGCACCGCGTGCAGCAAACTGCAGCCCGATCCGTATCACCTGGTCAGCTTGGACTGGATGGTCCTATCGACAAAGCAATAGTTGACGGGCGGCCTTATTGTACAATGGGCAATTGCTCATAAATAGACAATAACGACGATGGCGAGCGAAAACAAATTGCAGGAATACGCGTTTGAACAGATGAACCTGCAGGTTGGCGGGCGCATCCAGTTGATTACCCATCGCACCCTGCGGCCCATGCAGCACTTCTCGACCGTGATCGGCTGGGTGCGTGACGAGTACATGATCGTCAAGATCCCGATGGAGAATAACGGGCCGATCGCCATCACGGAAGGCGACAAGCTGACGGTGCGGGTGTTCTCGGGCGTGAATGTCTGCTCGTTCTCGACGGTCGTGCAGCGTGTCTTCCTGCGGCCGCTGATGTATGCGCATGTCGCGTTCCCGAGCGAGATCCAGGGCACCAGCCTGCGCGCAGCGATGCGGGTGAAGGTCGAAATTCCGGCCAAGATGTCGCGCGACGACGGCCACCACGCCTCCGTCTTTCTGGTGAACCTGAGCGTGTCCGGCGCGCTGATCGAGTCGGCCCAGCCTTTGAGCCGCGAGGGCGAGACCGTGCAACTGGACTTTACGCTGCTCGCGCCGCCGGATGACCGACAAGTGCGTATCAACACGTCAGCGCTGGTGCGCAATGCCACGGTGGCGCAGTCGCAGAAAATGGATGGACGGGAAGTGTTCAGCTACGGTGTGCAGTTCACCGGGCTGGATCCGGCGCACTTCACTCTGCTGCAAAATCTGACCTATGAGGCCATGCTGGCCGACCGCCAGAAAATCGTTTGAGCGAAAAAAAACCGGGCCGCAGCCCGGTTTTCTTCTTCATGCAAAGCTGTTAGCTAGCGGTCGAGTTCTTCTCGATAGCGGCCTTAACTGCATCGCTGGTGATATTGGTGGTTTCAACTTTCCAGCGTACGTTGGTTTCGCCAGCAGCGCTGTTTGGGGTGAACTTGATGGTGGCGCCAGCAGCACCGATCTTGGCGGAGTCTTTCAGAGTCAGGGTAATCACGCCATCGGAGATGGTGGCACTCGCAACTTCATTGGTTGCAGTGATGCCGTTAGGAATGCCATTGGTATTTTGGGTGCAGCCGGTTTTGTCGCCAGCATTTTCCTGGATGCACAGTGCAACGGCAGTCTTGAGAGGATCAGCTGCGGCAACGGCGTTAGCGGCTTTGGCTTTGGCGGTGTAGTCGGAATACGCCGGGATTGCCACTGCAGCCAGAATACCAATAATGGCCACAACGATCATCAGTTCGATCAGAGTAAAGCCGGCTTGTGCTTGGCGCTGGATCATTTTCACGGATTTCATTTGCTGCTCCTTCAAGTATGGAAACGAAGAATCGGAAGTACCACACTTTGGGAAGAGCAACTGTCGTGCCATGCCTGTTTTTTAATCAAAAGACATGATTTCTGCCAATAACTGTCAGTTTTTTCCTGCTGGGATGACGATTTCCGTCAACGACCTGCGAGAAATTGTCAACAGATGTCAGTGGGCAAATGATTTTTGACAAATATGATTCAGCGGATGCACGGAGGCGGGTAAGACCTGCCTGCTTAGCTGCTGTTGGCAACTACAGCGCGTCCCAAAGAAAACACAAAAAAAAACCGGGCCGCAGCCCGGTTTCTTCTTCATGCAAAGCTATTAGCTAGCGGTCGAGTTCTTCTCGATGGAAGCCTTAACTGCATCGCTGGTGATGTTGGTGGTTTCAACTTTCCAACGTACGTTGGTTTCGCCAGCAGCGCTTTTCGGGGTGAACTTGATGGTGGCACCGGCAGAACCAATCTTGGCGCTGTCTTTCAGGGTCAGGGTGATCACGCCGTCAACGATCGTGGCGCTTTGAACTTCATTGGTTGCAGTGATGCCGTTTGGAATACCTTTGGTATTGTCGGATGCGGAACAACCGGCTGGCAGACCAGCGCTTTCCTGGATGCACAGTGCCACTGCAGTCTTCAGTGGGTCAGCTGCAGCGACAGCGTTAGCTGCTTTTGCCTTGGCGGTGTAGTCGGAGTAAGCTGGGATTGCAACAGCAGCCAGGATACCGATAATGGCCACAACGATCATCAGTTCGATCAGGGTGAAACCGGCTTGTGCTTGACGCTTCATCGTTTTAATGGATTTCATTTACTGCTCCTCTGTGAAAAAACTAAAAATTGGGTCTGACCGTTGAGTATGAGCAATCGCCGTGCCAGCTCATTTTTTCAGCAAAGTGCCCGATTTCCTGTCAAAAAGTGTCAGTTTGACATCTCGCCGTGACGATTTTGGTCAACGGCCTGCAAACTTTGTCAGTTTGCGGCGTTGCCACATGACAATTTTCGTCAGCTGGCGCGGAGTGCCATGAGGATGCCGCTGAGGTCGAGGATGTCGCCGGCCTTCAGAGGGTGCGGCTGGCGTGGCATCGGGTCGCCGTTCAGCAGCGGCGATTTTTCGCCTTCGACGTGGGCAACGGAATAGCCTTCGGGGGCGCGGGTGATTACCACCACCTGCACGCCAGGGCGGCCCAGGCTGGTAACCGCCTTGGTCAGGCTCAGGGTTTTACCGGCATTGGTGCCGTTCAGGACTTCGATATGGGCCAGCGGCAGTTCGGCGAACTGGGTGTTCGGTGCGGCGGCAGAAGCCGAAGGCGGAACCGGCATGGCGGGGATGGTGGCGGCGGCGGCGGCCAATGGGCGGATGCCGTCGCTGACGAATTCGAGGTGGTACTTGGCCATCTTGATCACGTCCTTATGCTGCAGGAAGTGCTTGCCGATGCGGTGGCCGTTCACAAATGTACCGTTTGTACTTTGCAGGTCTTCCAGGAAGGAATCGTCCAGGATGGTCGTGATCAGGGCGTGTTCACCGCTCACGGCGCCGTGGTTGAGGACAATGTCGTTATGCTTGTGGCGGCCGACGGTCATGCGCTCCTTGGTGAGCTGCACGGTTTGCTCGATAACACCTTCTCGCATCACGAGTAGTTTTGCCAAATCAATATCCTCCGGGTAAACGCAAACGGGGAGCCGAAGCTCCCCGTTATCATACAGCTACTATTACAGCATTGCCTTCAACAGGCGAGCCATTTCGGAAGGGTTCTTGGTAACCTTGATGCCGCAGGCTTCCATGATTTCCAGTTTGGCTTGTGCAGTGTCGGCGCCGCCAGAGATCAGCGCGCCGGCGTGGCCCATGCGCTTGCCTGGAGGAGCGGTCACACCGGCGATGAAGCCGACCACTGGCTTCTTCATGTTGTCCTTGATCCAACGGGCTGCGTTGGCTTCGTCCGGGCCGCCGATTTCGCCGATCATGATCACAGCGTCGGTGTCAGGATCGTCGTTGAACATGCGCATCACGTCGATGTGCTTCAGGCCGTTGATCGGGTCGCCGCCGATACCCACTGCGGAAGACTGGCCCAGGCCCAGTGCGGTCAGCTGGCCGACTGCTTCATAGGTCAGGGTGCCGGAGCGGGAAACCACGCCGATACGGCCCTTCTTGTGGATGTGGCCAGGCATGATGCCGATCTTGATTTCGTCTGGAGTGATCAGGCCTGGGCAGTTAGGGCCCAGCAGCAGGGTCTTGGAACCTGCTTTGGCCATGCGGTCTTTCACTTCCATCATGTCGCGGACTGGGATGCCTTCGGTGATGCAGATGGCCAGGTCCAGTTCAGCTTCCACGGCTTCCCAGATCGCAGCGGCTGCGCCTGCTGGTGGAACGTAGATCACGGAAACGGATGCGCCGGTTTCCGACTTGGCTTCCTTGACGGAGGCGTAGATCGGGATGCCTTCGAAATCTTCGCCGGCTTTCTTCGGGTTCACGCCGGCGACGAATGCTTCGCGGCCGTTCGCGTAGTCGCGGCACATGCGGGTGTGGAATTGGCCGGTTTTGCCGGTGATGCCCTGGGTGATGACTTTGGTGTCTTTATTGATCAGGATAGACATAGTGATTCCTTAATTATTTACCGGCAGCGGCAGCGACAACGCTCTTGGCTGCATCTTCCATGGTGTCAGCGGAGATGATTGGCAGGCCGGAGTCGGCCAGCATCTTCTTGCCCAGGTCTTCGTTGGTCCCCTTCATGCGGACGACCAGCGGTACTTGCAGGGACACGGCTTTGGATGCGGTGATCACGCCTTCAGCGATCACGTCGCAGCGCATGATGCCGCCGAAGATGTTCACCAGGATGGCTTTCAGGCCTGGGTTCTTCAGCATGATCTTGAATGCTTCGGTCACTTTCTCGGCCGTTGCGCCACCGCCCACGTCCAGGAAGTTGGCTGGCTCGCCGCCGAACAGCTTGATGGTGTCCATGGTGGCCATGGCCAGGCCGGCGCCGTTCACCAGGCAGCCGATGTTGCCGTCCAGGGAGATGTAGGCCAGG
>Ga0209130_1001204_pt1 | contig 18384 bp, 16 predicted proteins | sample AraplaMF_Cvi_mLB_FD_184264 | JGI IMG/M metagenome (GOLD analysis project Ga0209130, IMG submission 184264) | Arabidopsis root microbial communities from the University of North Carolina, USA - plate scrape MF_Cvi_mLB (SPAdes) (version 2) | ecosystem: Host-associated > Plants > Roots > Endosphere...
GAAAGATATTCCTGATATTATGGTTCAAGCAATTGTTGCAGTAGAAGATAAGGAATTTTTTAGTCATCATGGCATTTACTATAGTGGAATCATAAGCGCTGTATTTAAGAACATTACAGCTGGTGAAGTTGTGGCTGGTGGTAGTACAATTACACAACAACTTGCAAAAAATGTATTTTTAACACAAGATCGCACATACTCACGTAAAATAAAAGAATATTTTTTAACAAAAAAAATAGAGCGTACTTATTCAAAAGATGAAATTATAGAAATGTATATGAATCAAATTTATTTTGGTGAAGGTGCTTGGGGGATAAAAAGAGCAGCCAAATCTTATTTTGATAAAGATGTAAAAGACTTAACAATTTCAGAAGCTGCAACGATTGCAGGATTAATTAAAGCGCCATCTGCGTATTCGCCGTATAAAAACTTTAATAAATCCATTGAAAGACGTAATGTCGTATTAAGTTTAATGAAGGAACAAGGATATATTTCTGAAGAACAATATAATCAGGAGAAAGAATCAGGTCTTGTATTACGACGTGGTGTTGACGATAAATATAAGGGAAAATACTCTCAATACGTAGATTATATTGTTAGAGAAGCGATGGACAAGTATGAATTAACACAAAATGAAATTTTAGCAGGTGGTTATCGTATTTATACGGAACTTGACCCGAAAAAACAACAAGCGGTTGAAGATGTTGTGAATAATGATAGTTATTTTAAAGATAGTGGTTCAGATCAGCTTATGCAAACTGGAGTGGTCCTTATGAATCCCAAAACTGGCGGTGTTCCAGCTTTAGTTGGAGGTAGAGGTCCATATCAATTTTTACAGTTTAATCATGCGACACAATTAAAAAGGCAGCCCGGTTCAACGTTAAAGCCTCTTGCAGTGTATGTACCAGCGTTAGAGCAAGGATATGAAGTATACGATGTTTTAAAAGATGAACCATTTAATATTAAAGAATATGCACCACAAAATAGTGATCATACGTTCCATGGCAATGTGACAATGTATGAAGCAGTGGCAAAGTCATATAATGTTTCAGCAGTTTGGCTATTAGAGCAAATTGGATTAGATAAAGGATTGAAATCTTTAGAGCGGTTTGGTATTCCATTAGAGCCTGAAGATCGTACGTATCCGATTGCTTTAGGAGGTATGCATGTAGGGACTTCTCCATTTGTAATGGCTCAAGCGTATAGCACATTGGCAAATGATGGTGTCCAAGTAGAAGCTCATGCTATTAGAGAAATCCAAAATGCTGAAGGGGAAACAATTGGAAAATGGTATAAGAAAGAAACTCGTGTGACGAACGAGAAAGTTGCCCAAAAGATGACATACTTATTAAAAGGTGTTATTGAAAGGGGAACGGGTGAAAAAGCGAAAGTTAATAATATCGATACCGCAGGCAAAACGGGGACTACCCAGCTTGTAAATGGACCAAGCACTGGTGCGAAGGATTCGTGGTTTGTTGGATACACACCGGATTTAGTAGGTGCGATTTGGGTAGGGTATGATAAAACAGATAGTGAGCATTATGTGCCAGGAGGCAGCCAAATTACAACGACAATGTTCCGGGACATTATGAAGAAAGCGAATGGAAATCCAGCTCAAAAGGCATTTCAGTTATCACTAATACCTGAGGCGGATTATACAAAGCAATTAAAAATGATTGAGGAAGAAAAACGAAGGAAAGAAGAAGAGGAAAAACGAAAAGAAGAGGAACAACAAAGAAAAAAAGAGCAACAAGAGTGGTTTGACAAAGTGAAAGAGTGGATTCCATCATTTTGGTAAAAGAAAGAGGCGAATAACGAAATTCGCCTCTTTTTCGTATGGAAAATAAAGTGAAACTTTAATCGGTGGAAATCTTTGCATACCTTTACTAGTTATTAGTACATATCAATTGGGATAAATGATATTACTCGTTAAGTATAATATTCGTACTGCCAAAGGATTGAGAATCGTATGTGACGATTACGGTACCTATACTAATAGGTTCGTAAGGTAATTCTTCTTCATAATTACCATTATTTTTATTGTGAATAGAAAGTGTGATTTCATCAATTTCTTTATTTGTATACTGATCTTTAATCGTTTCAGCAATTTGAAGTAGCGCTTCGTAACTAGAAGCTTCTGTAATAAGCATTCCTTTTATAACCTTTTTTTCATTTTGTGTGGAAGAGGAATACGGGATGTCGTTTTGTTTTGTATACAGAAGTTCGTATGGAACTGTTTTTCTTTCTGCTTTTGAAATGTTTGAATATTTTAGAGTTAAAAGAAATCCTATACATAAAATTATGCATACCATAAGAACAAACCAAAAACGTGTCAGTGATATAATTCTCATTATCATCCCTCTTTCATGTCTTTGTCTTCACTATTTATCATACAAAAAGAGAATTAAGCTAAAGTAAATTTGAAGTAAAGAAACGTAAAGAAGGAGTACTTATCCTCCAAAATAAGTACTCCTTTTTATTAAAAGAGAGATTTAACATACAATCAAAATAATACAAATTACTATAAACCAAATATTCTTGGTCTTTCAAAAATAAGATAAAAACTAAAAGTTAGTAAATTCGGAAGACTGATAGTGTAGCTGTTGTGTCACCAGTGTTAGGAATAGAAATAGTATTAGCTGTAGGTTGTACAGCGATTGTTGTACCAGCTTGTAAAGTAACGATTGTAGAGAAAGAAACAGCACTACCGATAACGTTAGTTGAAAAATTGCGAGTAGGTGGTTGACCGTTGAATGAAATACCGAACCCGAATGGTGAAGAACCCGGGAAGGTTGTAGATGCTGAGAAACTAATATCGTATACTCCTGTTTCTATAATAGTTAAAGTATCTGAAGTGTCGTTAAAAGTTATATTATTTATTTCAAAAACTTGATTGAATTGGATGTTTGTTCCAGGAGATATAGTTTGTGCATTGGAGTTTCCTATTGCTGCTATAGTTACAGGGATTGGTGTGCCCGCCGGTCCAGTAGCACCGGTAGCACCAGCAGGTCCTTGAGCACCTTGAGCGCCAGTAGCACCAGCAGGTCCTTGAGGTCCAGTAGGTCCTATTGTTCCTCCACCAAGGCAACCTGATCCATATTGAACTAAGATAGCTTGAATTTCTGTAATAAGCTTAACTAGTTTATCGATAGTACAGCAATCGATTTTGAATAACTTAGTAATATACAATAAATAATTAAGCAAACTTTGTAGCTCAACGTACAATGCTCCGCATGAGAAAGGTGAGGACTTTAGGATAGTTAATAAGTTAGCAATAATAGAACTACCAATTTTTTCTTGTGCAGGTGATAAATCTAAGCAACTGAGGAATTTTTGAAGATTATTCAGGAGAGCAATTAGTTTATCGATGTTTTCTTGAGAAGGGTTTTGAAATACAGCTTGAATACTATGACCAAGAGCTTGAAGAAGTCTAGCATACTCTTTTAGTTCTGCCTTAGAGATGTTAATATAACTGCAAGCTCTTACTTCGCAACAATCATTACCATAAAATACTTTCCCTTTCTTTTATAGAATAAATAGTCGTTACTATATAATAAAATGAAAACTAAACTGAATTCGTGAGGGACAAACTACTATTTCAAAAAAAATAAGAAGTTTACCTATATTGTGAAAACAAAGAACAATGAAGAGATAGAGAAAGATTTATATGAGTTAAAAAAGAATAGGCTAGAATAAAAAAACTGCACGCAAATTGTTAAATTATATCTAACAATTTGCGTGCAGTTCGTGGAACAGCACAACCTTTTTAATGATTAATTCGTTCATAGTTCGCTTTAGGTAAAATTGGAATAGAAATAGTGAAAGTTGTACCGTTTTGATTACTAGACATTTTTAATGTACCGTTATGATTTTGAATAATTTTCTTCGTTACTGACAAGCCCAGTCCTGTTCCTGAATCTTTTGTTGAGAAGAATGGATCAAAGATATATTCTTGAATAGCTGGAGGAACCCCAGTTCCGTTATCTGTGAAAGTAATCCGAACAAAGTTATCTAGGCGATAACTAGAGATTTGAATGGAAAGAGGTCTTTCGCCTCGAGCATCGATAGCATTTTGAAATAAATTTAAAAAAACTTGCACGAGTTCATGGCGATCAATATTGACGAGTACACCATCTAATTCAGTAGAAAAATCATAGTCAATAGAAATGTTGTGCAAAAAAACTTCACTAGCAAGTAGTTGTTGAATATATTCGCGTAAAAACGTATTGATCGGAAAAGGTTCTCTAGTAAATTCACGCGTTTTTGAAATGGCTAAAAATTTTGTGATAATACTATTTGCACGATCTAGTTCAGGAATGAGTAGACTTTTAAACAATTCTTTATTGGATGGAGAAACGCTATCTTGTAGAAATTGCAAGTATCCACGTACCGTTGTAAGAGGATTTCGTACTTCATGTGCAATCCCAGCAGCAATTCGACCAGCTAGAGAAAACTTTTCGGCATCACGTTCTGTATTTAAATAATGAAATACACTAATAACTCGGAAAATCTCTCCATTATAATCACGAATAATGCGGTTGTTTACGATGCCGTAGTTTTTGTCCAATACTTCTTCATTATATATTTCGGTTCCCGTTTTTAACGTTTCAATAGCTTTAATTTGTTCTTCAGGTAAGTTTAATAACTGTTGAATTGGTTTCCCAATTATAGAATTTCGTATGACACCAAAATCATCTGCAGCAGCTTGATTACATAATGTAATGTTACCTTTATTATCAATAAAAGTGACGTGATGCGAAAATGCATCGAAAATATGAACAAAATATTTTTCGAGTTGTTCAAATAAAAATAGTGAATCGCAAGTAAGCTGAAATGTAGGCTCTTTATCTTTTTGTTGTATGGGTTGAATAGAATGAGATGTTCTCGTTTTTTTTATTTGCAAACCAATATGTGGATTTTCATATGTGAAATGATGTGGTAATTGATTTACAAGCTCTTCATATAACCGCACTTTATTTTCTAACTCTTTTATTCGATTTTCATGAGATAAAATAATATCGTCTTGAAGCATAAATAAATAACCCCTCAATTTAAAAATTCTTCCATCTAGTATATCATATTTTTATATAGATACTCTTAAAGAAAGAGCTACTTTGTGAAATTGGTCGGATGGTATTTTTGTGAAGTAATATAGAATGAGTGTAGGCTGAAGTTGAGAAGGGAGGAATTCGTTTGCTTTTTATTGGAGTAACGGGATGGGGAGATCATGATTCTTTATATGTAAATCCCTATGAAAATAGAAATAAATTGCGAACTTATAGTGAACATTTTCCCATTGTGGAAGTAGATAGTTCATTTTATGCGATACAACCTGCGCGGAATTATACAAAATGGGCGATGGAAACGCCGAAAGATTTTTCTTTTATAGTAAAAGCCTATCAAGGAATGACAGGACATATGAAAGGGGAAATCCCTTTTTCTACGTTCGATGAGATGTTTGATGTGTATAAACAATCCATTCTTCCTTTAATAGAAGCGAATAAATTAAAAATGATTTTATTTCAATATCCACCATGGTTTGATTGTAAAGTGAAAAATGTAGATTTACTTCGATACACGAAAGAAAAAATGGAAGATTTACCATGCGCAATAGAATTTCGAAATCAAACATGGTTTTATCCAGAAATGAGAGATAAGACGTTACAGTTTTTAGAAAAAGAAAAATGGATTCATACAATTTGTGATGAGCCTCAGGCAGGAATAGGATCAGTACCGCTTGTATTAGAGGCAACAAACTCGGACATGGCGTTAATACGTTTTCATGGCCGAAATGTCCATGGTTGGCTGGATAAAGGAGAAAATTGGAGAGCGGTTCGCTGTTTATATCGTTATAATAGTAAAGAGTTGGCGGAATGGGTAGAACGATTAGAGCGATTGAAAAAGAAGACGAAGGATATATTTGTTTTGTTTAATAATAATTCAGGTGGAGATGCCGCGGATAATGCAAAACAATTGATGGAAATGTTGAATATTACATATGGTGAACCGAAACCGGAGCAATTAAATTTATTTGAATAAATACAAACAAGAAAAGCACTGCACAAACAGGGGGAATGTACAGTGCTTTTCTATATGAAAAAGAGGGGTAACAATGTTACTGAGCGTTTGGTTGATTCATCAATTGTTGGCTTCATAATAAATGATAATGGTTATCATTATCATAGTCAATAGTTTTTCGAAAAATAAATAAAAAACTTTTGATATTTTGAAAATAAATAAAAAAAAGAACAGCGATTACTGCTGTTCTTTTCCATTGACGAATTGTTGTAAATCAAAAGGAGTTATCGCTTGGATAAATTCCTTTGAGATAAGCGTTTGAACAAGAGTGCTTTCAGAAATGGTAGCACCTGTTTTCTTTTCATAAGATTTCTTTAATAAATCAAGTTTTTCAGCCGTTTCTTTCGGTAATTCAATTGTTAATGTGTTCATAATTTCTCCCCCTTACTATTAGAGTACCACTACAGTATAGGAGAGACAAGGAAAGAGAATATGAAATATAAAAAAGGTTACCAGATTTATAAATGGTAACCTTTTTTATGTATAAGAGTTATTAAGCAATACCGATATACTTTAAAGTTTTTGATGGAGTACTGTGGTCAAAGAAGTGTTGTAAAAATGCGATATCAACACCTGATTTGTATGCACAATAGCCCCAAGTTTTTCGAAGTGTATGTGAGCTAATCCCTTCTAATCCAACTTCTTTTGCAGCTTTGTTTAAAATGTACCATGCATGTTGTCTCGTAATAGACTTTGTCCCTTTTTGAGACTTTAATAATGGTTCATTGCGTTTCCAAGTTTTACGTTCTTTCATGTAGTCTTCGATTGCGTGCTGTAAGTCTTCATTTACAGCAAACCATTTATGTTTTTTTACTTTTTCATTGTAAAATAAAATGGAATGGCGAACATTTTCATTTTCATCGATTACATCACTGACTCTTAATTGTAAAATTTCACTTACTTTTAAGCCAGAATTTACAGCTAATACGAATAATAAGCCATCACGTTTCGAAGATTGTAAAAGTATATTTTTGATAGTTTCTAATTGTTTTTCGTTTTGAATAGGTTGTCCTGCTTGTTTCATTTCACGCACTCTCCTCTTTTATGTGTGTAAAGGAAAGGATTAACTTGTTTCTAACTATAAAGGGAGAGTGTGAATTTCATGTGAACTCCTAGTGAAATTAAGACAAATTATTTGACTTCTTTTACTTTTTGTAAATTAAAATAAAATACAACGCTATTAGTAGTATTATACACACCGTATTCGGCGTGATGGAGATCTAAAATGTTTTTCACAATAGATAACCCAAGACCAGTACCTCCAGTATGACGGCTACGAGAAGCGTCTAAACGGTAGAAGCGATCCCAAATCTTTTCAAGGCTTTCTTCTGGAATAGGATTACCTGTGTTTTCGATTTCAATTTTCACATTATCTTCCGTTTCTACAACAGAGACGTGTATTCTTTCTCCATCTGGAGTGTATCGAATTGCATTGCTAAGTAAGTTTACAACTACTTGCTCAATACGGCTACGATTTGCTTTAACAAATAGAGAAGAGTCAGCATGTATGTCCACTTGTAAATGTTTTTCCTCCATGCTAAATAATAATTTTGTATAGATTTGTTGAATTAATTCACCGATTGAGAATGTCGACATTTCTAGTTTGTACGTACCAGATTCAAGTTTTGCTAATTCTAACATTTCAACAATAAGCCTGTTCATATTATCTGTTTCTTCCAAAATAACATTTGTATAATATGTCGTATCTTTACTTACGCCATCTTGAATACCTTCAGCGAAGCTACGAATAACACTAAGTGGTGTTTTTAATTCATGAGATACACCAGAAATGAATTCTTTTCTCGTTTTTTCTAATTGACGTTCGCGTTCAATATCTTGTTGTAATTTTGTATTGGCAACATTTAATCGGTCGATTCGATCTTTTAAATTTACAGAGAGTGTATTAATACTACCTGATAACCCACCAATTTCATCGTCTGCTGTAACAGGTAACTTCTCGCTAAAATCAAAGTTGGCCATTTTTTTTGTAACGCGATTTATCTTAATTAATGGTTTAACAATGATTTTTGAGTAGTAGAAGGATAACAAAATAATAACGAGAAACACGATAATTAAGGCATAGACATAATAATCTTTTAAAACGAGCATCGCTTCATTAACGGGTTGTAAAGATGCTATCGCAAAAGCGTACTCCTTAATTTCTCCGTTTTCCATAATAGGCTTTACAAAGACACTGTTTTTTATATTTTCCCCACTATCTAAAATATACGTGTTTAATTGATTTGAATTAGAAGCACCTTGCCTAATAGTTCTTGCAAAATATTGAACAGCTTGTAATGTTTCAAAATCCTTTGCAAGACGAACCTCAGTCTTGGAAGGAAGCTGTAATTTAGATATTACCCCAGTAAAATCGATTGGAGAACCAGTATCATTATATCGATTTTTAAGTTTATTTTTAGATGGATTACCACTAATAGATTGAAAATCTGAATTGAATTGTTCATTTTCCCATCTAGTATTATTAGTTATTAATTCTAGAGGTGTTATCATATTATTCGGTTGGAGTAGTCCGTCTACATAAATTATTCCATCTTTTTTTAATCCTAAGTTTGCGAATTTATTATATTCTTCTGGTGTTAAAAGATTGTTAAGGGGGATGGAATAGGTTTTATTATTGTTAGGGTTAATCACATCAATGTAAAAACTGTTTTCACTTTTAATAATTCCGTTAGAATCTAAAAATTGGATTTCGGCATTTGTTTTATCATGAAATTCTTGTTTTAATTTTCTAGTGTCCTCAAAGTCTTGAGCGCTTTTTTCGTAATTATCTACGAATTTTTCAAAAGCCGTTTGAACGGTTTTTACTTTCTTATTAATATAAAACTTCTCTAAAAATAGAGATTGTCCAAGGAAAAAAAGGAGAAATATGATTGTAAATAAAGTTGATGTTAATAAAAATAGTTTAAAGACGATGCTTCTGTTCTTCACTGTTTCACCTCGTATGAAAAATACTGTAATATAAATGATTTCTTAATTATAACAAAGGTTATCAAAAAAATAGAGGGGAGAAATCTGTCTCTCTCTAAAGTAGTTTTTTATAGAAAGTCACATAAAGAGAAGGTGCAGTGACTGTCGAAGTATTGTAGCATAAAAAAGAACTCGCCAGACGTATGACGAGTTCTTTAGTGTACTATTGCTGAATTGCTGCATCTAAAGCGATTTCAATCATTTCGTTAAATGTAGTTTGACGCTCTTCAGATGTTGTTTCTTCACCAGTGAAGATGTGGTCGCTTACTGTTAATACGGATAATGCATTTACACCATATTTAGCTGCTAATGTGTAAAGAGCAGTCGTCTCCATCTCTACTGCTAATACACCGTAATCTCCAAGTTTTTTAACCATGTCCATGCTCTCACGATAAAATACATCTGCTGTTAATACGTTACCAACACGAACGTGTAATCCTTTTTCTGTTCCAGCATCGTAAGCTTTCTTTAAAAGATCAAAGTTTGCAGCAGGAGCAAACTCAAAACCTGGGAATGTTAAGCGGTTCATATTAGAATCTGTACAAGCCGTCATCGCAATAATAACGTCACGTACCTTAACATCTTTTTGAATTGCACCACATGTTCCAACACGAATTAAATTTTTCACGCCGTAGCTTTGAATTAATTCGTTTACATAAATAGAAATAGAAGGAACACCCATACCTGTACCTTGAACAGATACACGCTTTCCTTTATAAGTTCCAGTGAAACCTAACATGCCACGTACGTTGTTATAGCAAGTAACGTCCTCTAAAAATGTTTCAGCAATATATTTTGCACGTAATGGATCACCAGGTAATAGAATAGATTCAGCGATTTCGCCTTGTTTTGCTTCGATATGTACACTCATGAAAAGTCCTCCTTATTATGTATTGATAGAAATCAATATCATTTGCATTATACACTACGAATCCTGTCAATCAAAACCTTTTTAATATTTGTAATGTGTACAAAATAGGAGGATTTCATGAATCATCACCTAGAATAAATATATAAGAAGTTTTGCATGGATAGAGACAATAAAAATGGTAGGTGATATTTTGAAAAATCTTGTCATTGGGCTTATTGCACTAGTACTTATTGTGGCAGGAGGATTTTACATAAAAAAATATCAAGAAACTGTAGAAACGACCGGAGATGTTCAAGAAGTGAAATGGGATGTGAAAAATAAAAAGGGAAATGAAAAAGCAGATATTTCGTTTCAATTGCTAAATAAAATGAATAATGAAGTTCGTGGTGTGAACGATCAAATTCGAGCGGTGATAGTGGATGGGAATTTGAAAAACATACAACAAACGAAGCCTATATTTGCTGGAAATGGATCGTATAAGCTATCTTCAGATGTAGCAAAAGGTGAAGAGTACACGATATTTTTGTATGAAGATGAAAACAAGTCCGTGGAATCATTTTCTAAGAAAGATTTTGGTGAAGAAAAAAAGGAGAAAAACAAGGACAAGAATAAAAAGAAACTACCTGTCGATACTGTACTTACAAAAAATATAGGAGAGCATCAAGTGTCTCTTTTATTTGGTGCATTACATCCGAATGAGGCAACGACATTAACATTTCAGTTTCAAGCGAAAAAGGGAGAAAAGTTGAAATTAAATTCAGGAAGAGGAGAAGTCAACGCTCTTTATATAGTTGATGAGACGAGGGAGCATTTTTTATACGCGATTCCTGTTGATATGGATGAACAATTACAATATAGAATTACATTTCCTGAAGAAGGAACATATAAAATATGGGGAGATTTCTATATAAATGGTAAGAAGTATACAAAAGAGTTTAGTATACAAGTGCAAAAACGAAAAAACAGCTAAGTACTTAGCTGTTTTTTCGTTTTCCTATTAATTTTGTTACAGCGAGCATTGTAATTGGTAAAGAATGATTCTTTCGAAATGCTAAATATTTTCCACTCCATGCAGGTTTGTATTTTTCTTTGAAATGTCGTAAACCGCTGAAGCTATATGTGTAACGAACGTTATTAAATATTGCAGCGGCAACTCGTTCAGACCAGAACGATTGCGTTGATAAACCGACATTTGAGAGTGGTGCCATACCAATATTAAAGGAATGGTATTCATTTTCTTTTGCCCAGTGGAATAAGTGGATAAAAATTGCATCCATGATGCCGCTAGGAGCGTCTGGATAATAACGCATTAAATCAACAGATAATATGCCACTTTGATATACTGGCATAAAGGTTGTAAAGGCAATTATTTTTCCTTCTGCATCAGATAAAGTAGCGATAGGGGCACGGCTAATATACTCACGATCGAAGTACCCAAGTGAAAATCCTTTTTCTTTTTTTCCGCCAAGCCAAGCATCAGACACTTTCTTTAATTCCTCGTATAATTCGTCTGAGAATGGTGGTTCATGAATAGAGAATGTATAACCTTCTCGTTCAAAACGGTTGAAAGTAGCTCGCATACCAGCACGTTTTTTCCCTGTTATTGTAAACGTATTTAAATCAACGACAGCCTCTTCGCCAAGTTTAAAGAAGTTATAGCCGAAATCGTGGTATAAGCTCATCCATTTACTTTCAATTTGATAAAATACGCAAATATACCCAAATCGATCAGCTTCAGCTAAAAATTCTTGCAACACAGTACGGTAGGAGGATGGATCACCAATTGGATCACCAAGTACAACAAGACGTTTTCCAGTAATTGAAAAGAGAAGAAGTGCTTTTCCATCACTACTAAAGAAGAACTGTTTATCTCCTAAAAAACCTAAATGACTAAGTACATTCCCGCCATGTTCCTCTAAGAAGTTTTCTAACCTTTTATCATTGGCTGGTTGCCCGGGAAATTCACTACGGTAACGATTGGCAATTAGTGAACCGATAAGTAAAAAAGTAGGAACGAAAAAGGCGGCTGCTAATGCACTTCGTTTAACTTGTGTAATATTCCGAACGACAAAATCAGGTTTGAAAGCTTCTTTTGCACCTGCAAATAAAATACCTAAGTTTTTATATAAATATAACGTTAGCAATAAGAATAGAAGAACTTTTACGACATCAGAAAGAGAGACTTCCATTTTTTCTCGTACAAATCTTTTACGAAGCATATATAATACAGCAAGTACGATTAATAAAATAAAGGTTTCTTCAATATCAATTCCTTTTAAGGTATTAAAGATTGCCGCTCCAATTAAAGAAACAATCGTCATATAGTAAGAACGCTTTGTTCCATAATATATTCCTCGTGAAAGAATAAGGAGGAGAATCCCAAATGTTAATGATAAGCTAAAAGAAAATTGAATTAGATGCTTTGGAGCTAAAATATGTAAGGCGTGAGCTCGATTGATACTTGTTGGTAGAATGGTTGACAAAATAACCATTAAGCCTGCAAATACTGTTAAAGCAGCGGATGCCCATGAACCTAATTTCCCTAAAAAATCACGTTGTAAAGTCCAAATCACACCAGTTGTTTCTAAAGCAGGTGCAATAAATGGTTTATCTTCAATTTTTTTAATGGCCGCTCCTGTCATTTCAAAGGCTGCAAAAATGAGACCAAGGCAGAATGGTAATATGTAATAGACAAGGCGATATAATAACATAGCAGGTAGTAGTACCCCTGTATCAACGCCATATTGTCCTAGTCCAGTTAAGAAAACAAGATCGAACGATCCAAGGCCACCGGGCACAAGACTTACGACACCGGCTAAAGCCGCAATTACATAGACACCTAAAAACTTTTGAAAGTCGATATCAATTCCAAACAATATTAATATGACATACATAACAATGCCGGCAGAGACCCACTCGACTAATGAAACTAATGAATATAAAACAGTTGGATTTTTCTCTTCTTCTTCATCATTCTCTTGTCCTTCAGTTTGTTTTGTTTTTCTATTTTTAATTTTAGAAAACCCAATATATATAGGAACGAAAAGAGCAAAGAAGATAAGAACAGGCCATAACCACGGTTTTTCGTGCAGAATAAATCTTGTATCTAATATTCCGATGAGACCGAGGAATGAAAGAATAGCTAATCCGTTAATAAATGCAGTTGTCATCCAGGCAATGCTTTTAATAAGTTTTCCATTATCTTTTATATGCGGACGATAGAGCATTGTACGTACACCAGCTCCAACAAGACCACCAAAACCGATAAATCCATTTAAAGTGTTAGCAATCCATGAAATGCGGAAAATCTTTTGTACAGGTATATCTGCTTTTAAGTAACGAAGCATAACAAAGTCATAAAAGAACATTGTTGATACGGCAAATGCACCGAGTGTAATTGCTAAAAAGACTCCTCCAGTTGGAATGTTTTTAATGGTTTGGATCGCTTCTAAAAAAGAAATACCTGCTAATTCTTTTTTAGCCTGAAAGAATACAATTGTTAAGACAACAAATGGGAAGATGATTTTCCCAATCTGTAAGAAACGTTTCCATGAAAACGACATAAATACAACTCTCCTTGTGTAAGAAAACTGAGACAATAATATTATTATGACAAACTTCAAGAAAAATAAAAAGGTAAATTCCTGTATAGGGAAGCTATTTTTTATATAGGTTATATTTAAAAGAATATTTCGTTTATCGGAAAATTGGGTTAAAATAAGGTGAAAGAAGGAAGAGAGGGGAAGTAGATGGTTATAATAGGTTATGCAGGATATGAGTTAGAAAAAGCAAAACCGAATACATCAGAAGATTTTTTTAATAGATCTGAAGTGACATATGTATTAAATAATCAAGAGAAAACCTTTTCTGTCTTATATGTTCGATATTTTGAAGAAATTTTACAAGAAATTACCCCTTTTGAAGGAAATCCAGTTTATAAAGTAGAAGAACAAGACGTATATTTACGAGATATTGTAGCAATCGCTTGTTTAGTGAACAATAAAGAGCTACGCGCGCAGAAGCGCTTGTATCTCAATGAAGTAACAGACTTTCAACGATACTTTGACGAAGGAACAGTGGTGAAAGTACAAGAAATATTAGCTGAATTACATAAAAATAAAAGAGTGGAAATAGCGTAAAACGGCAAAGGAGAGAGAAGCCATGTCTAATTTGATGGTTGAAAATCAAACAGAACAAGTTTCTATATTTTTAGAAGATGTCATTTCCTTAATAACTAATTATGTAAATTATCATACATTACCTTCTTTATTGGAGGAAACACCAACAGGAAACGAGCAATATTATAAAGGGATATTAGGGTCAATAAGGAGACTTCTTGTTTTTTGTGAAGAAGGACTTGATGCATGTTTTGTTTTGCTGAATAGCCAGCCATTTCGAAAGACAGCAGCTGAAAAAGTTTTATATAAGATTTATCATCAAGTAATTGCAGAGTTTTTTTCACCAAAGAATGATCATTGGTATGAAAATAGTCGTTCCGCTTATACAGGGAAAAATTCTATTGTTTTTCAGCAAACACCACCTGGATCTATAGAACGAATGATGAAGGATTTAGAAGGGAAATTTCAATTGATGCGTGAAGAACTAGAATATTATGAGACAGATTATCAAACAAAAATGTTGCACAAATATTGATTAAGGAAAAGAAGCTAAGGACACTTAGCTTCTTTTCCTTTTGTCCAGTTATATAAGGGATTTTAATTGAATATAGTTAAAGTGGATAGCATCAAGGAGGTGTGACATGAGTCAGCAAGGTGTATTTACAGATTACTTTCATGAAGTAGAAAGTTGGTGTGAAAGTGTTCTTCAAGTATTAGATAGCCGTGCAATGGAAGTGTATGATGTCCATATGCTTGCTTATAAAATTCAAACGCTATTAGATCGTATGAAAGAGCATGAATACGACACAGATGCCGAGTTTATGTATGAAATAAGTGATGATGTAGAACATATTCAACACCATTTACAGGAGGTATTTGTGCAAGAAGGAGAGGAATATGAACTATGTGAAAGAGGGGATAGCGAACGAGCTGTTCCGATTGGGGGGCATACACTCCCACCATTACCTTATCCATATAGTGCGTTAGAACCGTACATTTCACGAGAAATTATGATGTTACACCATGATAAACATCATCGTAGTTACGTGGAAGGATTAAATAAAGCAGAGAAGATGATGGAAGAAGCGAGAAAAACAAATCAATTTGATTTAATTAAGCATTGGGAAAGAGAAGCGGCTTTTCATGGATCAGGTCATTACTTACACACGATATTTTGGAATAACATGAAAAAAGATGGTGGTGGAAGTCCGAGAGGGGCTTTTTCACAACAAATTGAGCAAGATTTCGGAAGTTTTTTACGTTTTCAAAAGCATTTCACAGAAGCAGCTTCTAAAGTGGAAGGTTCAGGATGGGCGATTCTTGTATGGGTACCCCGTTCAGGAAGGTTAGAAATTTTGCAAAGCACGCTTCATCAATTGTTTACACAGTGGGATACGATACCACTCCTTGTACTTGATGTATGGGAACATGCGTATTATTTACAATATCAAAATCGAAAAGATGAATATATTAAAAATTGGTGGAATGTTGTAAATTGGCCTGATGTAGAAAAGAGATTTGAAAGTGCAAAGCAAATTGAATGGACGCCGTATTAGACGCATATCCCATGCGTCTTTTTTATTGGAGGTGGAAGGAAGATTTCGTTCATATTTTAAAAGGCCAAGCATACACTTGTACAAAAAGTGCCAAAAGGACGTGGGGGGGAAATATGAGACGAATTTGTATAATAATTACGCTAATTATAATGTATGCAAGCGTTATGCCGATTCCTACATATGCAAAAATGAACGGTGGTGTCAGTGCTCGTAACGCAGTTTTAATGGAGCAACAATCTGGTCGTGTACTTTATGGGAAATTAGAACATGAGCCACAAAAAATTGCGAGTATAACAAAAATTATGACAGCATTGTTAGCTGCTGAATCAGGAAAAATGAAAGAACTAGTATCGGTGAGTAATGAAGCAGTACGAGTAGAAGGATCAGCAATTTATTTAAAACCTGGACAAAAAGTGAAGTTAGAAGATTTAGTCTACGGATTAATGCTTAGATCAGGTAATGATGCAGCACAAGTAATTGCTGAAAATGTGGGAGGAAGTATAGAAGGGTTCGTATATTTAATGAATGAAAAAGCGAAAGAAATCGGAATGAAAGATACGCACTTCTCAAACCCGCATGGCTTGGATGGGGATGGATCGCATTATTCGTCGGCTTATGATATGGCATTATTAACGAAATATGCAATGGGGAACGAGACCTTTAAGAAAATTTTTGGAACAAAAACGTATAAATCAGATTCTTGGGATTATCCGTGGAAAAATAAACATAAGCTTGTGACATCTTATTATGAATTTGCAACAGGAGGAAAGACAGGTTTTACGAAGAAAGCAGGACGGACACTTGTTACGACAGCTTCAAAAGATGGACTAGATTTAATTGTCGTAACTTTGAGTGCTTCTAGTGATTGGGATGATCATATGAATTTATTTGACAAAGGTTTTGAACGTTTCAAGCAAACGAAAGTTTTAGGACAAGGAGCACTCGCTGAAATAAATGAAAAGAAATATGCTAATCATGTTTATACGAAAAATAGTTTTTTCGTGCCTTTAACTGAAGAGGAAAAAAAGAGCGTGGTATTAAAAGTTGAACTCGATAAAAGTGTAAAACTTATGGATGGAGTAAAAGTTGGAAAGACAGATGTTTATGTTGGCAATGAGAAAGTTGGAGAACGGAATTTATTTTATAGTAAACGGAAGTTAATAGCTACAACGGGAATGTATTGGAATAATGTGCAAGAAATTTTTTCTTATATGATAGGTGTTGGGAACGATGGTTAATCTCGTCTGGGCAGCGATGGCGATCATAGGGATTGTATATGCCATGATAAACGGAACGATGGAAGAAGTAACTAAAGCTGTATTTGACGGGGCAAAAGATGCAGTAACAATTTGTATAGGACTTATTAGCGTTTTAGTATTTTGGCTTGGTTTAATGAAAATTGCAGAGGAAGCAGGGTTATTAAAAAAGTTAGTTACACTTTTTATGCCGATAGTAAAAAGGTTGTTTCCAGAAATACCGAAAGATCATCCGTCAATGGGATTTATTTTATCAAATATGATGGCAAACTTTTTTGGATTAGGTAATGCAGCGACCCCTCTTGGTATTAAAGCGATGGAACAATTGAAAGAGTTAAATGGAGGGAAGGATTCGGCCAGTCGCTCTATGGTGACGTTTCTCGCATTAAATACATCAGCGATTACTTTAATCCCTACTACTGTCATTTCGATTCGAATGACTTATGAATCAGCAAATCCTACCGAAATCGTTGGGGTAACATTCATTGCACAAGTACTCTCTATGATTGGAGCAATTTGGATTGACCGCTATTTTTACCGAAGAAGGAGTAGAAAGGGGCGGAAAAAATGAGTATTGTAAATACAATTTCATTATGGGTAATCCCTTGTGTAATCGGTTTTATCCTTTTATATGGCACGATAAAAAAAGTTCCGACGTATGAATCGTTTGTTGAGGGAGGAAAAGAAGGGATTCAAATTGCAGTTTCCATTTTACCGTTTATGGTGGGAATGCTTGTATCCATTTCGATTTTTCGAGCGTCTGGAGCGTTAGATGCGATGATATCTGTAATGAAGCCGATGTTAGACTTAATTCATGTCCCAGCGGAAATTGTTCCACTAGCACTTATACGTCCTATTTCGGGATCGGCTGGTTTAAGTATTACGACTGATTTAATTGCGACATATGGGCCAGATTCGTTTATTGGAAGATTAGCTTCAACGATGCAAGGTAGCACAGATACGACTTTTTATATTTTAACAGTATACTTTGGGGCTGTTGGTATTAGAAAAATGGGAGATGCATTAAAGGTAGGGCTTTTTGCAGATTTGATCGGAATTATTTGCTCGATTGTGTTTGTTTCTCTATTGTTTCGGTAATGCTATTCATTTTTTGCGCTATTTCGCTTATAATACGTATACGACCACTATTAACGTGTAGTTTAATAGTGGTTTTTTTATGCGGTATTTTTGACAAAATGATGAACTTTTATTGTGAGAAATATGAAAAATGTGGACAATAATAAAGGGTAAAAACATGATTTGACCTTTATATGTTTATTATCATCGCTATGTTGTTTAAGTGAGAAGGAGCGAATAGCCGTAAAGCGTATGCGGTTGCCAAGTCTTTCTAATGTAAGGTAAGATAAATTCGAGGTGAAAAAAAGAAATGGAACGATTACAAAAAGTGATTGCGCAAGCAGGTATTGCATCGAGAAGAAAGGCTGAGGAATTAATTCAGCAAGGAAAAGTGAAAGTTAACGGAAAAATAGTGAAGGAGTTAGGAACGAAAGTCACTC
>Ga0209130_1001213_pt1 | contig 18290 bp, 13 predicted proteins | sample AraplaMF_Cvi_mLB_FD_184264 | JGI IMG/M metagenome (GOLD analysis project Ga0209130, IMG submission 184264) | Arabidopsis root microbial communities from the University of North Carolina, USA - plate scrape MF_Cvi_mLB (SPAdes) (version 2) | ecosystem: Host-associated > Plants > Roots > Endosphere...
CAAGGCCATCGCCCTGTTGGGGGTAGTGAGCGACGACAGTTGTTTGAGCACTGCACCATCTACTTCCACTACGGCATTTGCAGGTAACCGGCTTAGTAGAGAAGTATGTTGCTCCAGCCAATCAGTGGTGGCAAATACTCCTTTTACCGGCATCCCCGCCTGTAGCAGCTCCTGCACGATCTTATCACCCTCTGCCACATACTGGCTGGATTTTTGCCTGTTTTTTTTGTGCTGTAATGATTGAATATATTTAATTTGCGCCTTTGACAACATGGGGCCAAACCTACACGATTTCTTTTAATCAGCCAAGAAGAGGCATGGTTTCCGGTTCGTCAGGAATGGCTTTTAAAATTATTAACAACGTTTTTGCCCGTGATGCAGCTGCTTCCCAAATCCAGAATTTTACTGCTGAAACAATTGCTGCTACTGGCTGTAATATTCACGTTGGCGTCATGTTCCAACACCAGGTACCTCCAGAAAGATCAGACGCTGTACACCAGCAGCAAAGTAGAAGTAAAGGGCGAAATCCTCAATGCTGAAAAACAGGACCTTCGCAGCTCCCTTGCTTCCAAGTCGTTGATGACCCAACAGCCCAACAAAAAATTACTGAACTCCCGTATAAAAGTCTGGCTCTATAACCAGAAGTATAATGAGAAGAAATCAAACTGGTTCTGGAACCTGGTCCTTGCCAAAAGAAACCTGGAAGAACCGGTAGTTTATGATTCCACCAGATCGAAAGAATCTGTAGAACGTATGACCAGCTATCTCCGTAACCAGGGATTCTTCTACGCAACCGTAAACTTCGACGCCAATACCAAACACCGGAAAACAAATGTTACCTATCACGTAAACACCGGCAGAAACTTTGTTATTGACAAAATCACCTACGTTATCCCTGATTCAGCTATTTTAAGTATTGTAAAAGCCAATGAAAATTTATCGCTGATCCAGAAAGGAGTCGTATTCAAATCGGCCACTCTTGGCAGTGAAAGGGAAAGACTTACCCGTCTCATCAAAGATGCCGGCTACTATAAGTTTAACCGCGACGCTATCGAATACAGCGTGGATACCCTGAACAAGGCGCTGTTCCGCAATACGCTCAATCCTTTTGAAGGATTTGTGAATATCTTCAATGAAAATAAAGGGCGGGATAAACTGACCATGGATGTTGAAATCCATATCAAAAATCCGGAAGACAGTATCTCCCGGTGGGAACAGTATCACATCGGTAAGATATACGCCTATCCCGACTTTTCGCTGAATGGCAATCCAAACGACAGCACCCTGCTCCACGACGACCGCAAGTATATCAATATCCGTTACCACCAGGAAGTGCTGAAACCCAAGATCCTTTCCAGGTCTATTTTACTGCGGCCAGGCGAAACCTATTCCCTGCAGCAGTATACTAATACAGTCAACAAACTATATGACATCGGTGTCTGGCAATTTGTAACACTGCAGTATAAAGAGCCCAAAGATTCTGTCAAAACGCTGGATGCATACGTGTTCCTTACACCGCGCCGCAAGCAGGAAATGGGACTCACGTTTGAGTTAAGTAACAGCTCCGACTATACGCTGGGATCCGGCATCACCCTGAACTACCGGCATATTAACCTGAACAATACTGCCACGCAGCTGGGCATGGCCCTCAGCACGGGCATTGAGCTGGTACGCCCTCAGCAGTCAGGCTGGGCCCTGCAATCCAAACAGTTTGGTGGCGAGGTAAGTCTCACCTGGCCTCGTTTTGCTCTTCCTTTCCATATCAAACAGTCCGCCAGGTCCAATGTAAAAACCCGTTTAACACTGGGCGCCAACTACCTGTCGCGTGTGGAAAAATTTGATGTCACCAGTATCAATGCCTCCTATGGCTACGACTGGAATGAAACGCTCTATAAACGCTGGATTATCCGCCCGGTTACCCTGAACTATGTGGGTGTTAGCCTGAACCCTACTTTCCGCGACAGCGTGGTAAATACTAATCCTTACCTGAAACGCAGTTTCGAACCGGCGTTGATTGGCGGGGAAAGCGTTTCCTTTATCTTCAGCAACCAGGACCTGCTACACCAGCGCCATTACAGCTATTTCAGGGTAAATGTGGAAGAATCGGGCCTCTGGCTGAGCGGGATCAACAGCCTGATGAACAGCATCAGCGGGCACAAAACCAACCTCGAAACGCTGACCAATGTTAACATTTCAAATTTTGTAAAGATAGAAGCAGATTACCGGCACTATTGGAAACTCGGGCTGCATAGCGGTCTTGCTACCAGGGCATATGCCGGTGTAGGTATCCCGTACAGCTATTCACAGGTACTGCCTTATGTAAGACAATTTACTTCCGGAGGCCCCAACAGTATCCGCGCATGGCGCTTGCGTACGCTGGGCCCCGGCTCCTTCAAGGATTCTTCCGCTACAGCACAGGCATTCCCCGATCAAACGGGCGATATGAAGCTGGAAGGTAACCTGGAATATCGTTTCGACCTGTTGCGTATGTTTGGCGGCACCATCAACCTCAAAGGCGCTACCTTCCTCGATATGGGTAATATCTGGATGATCCGGAAAGACTCCTCCAGACCCGGCTCCGAATTCCAGTTCGGCCAGTTATATCATGATCTGGCCATGGGTACGGGCGCGGGCCTGCGCTTAGACTTCTCTTTCTTCCTCATCCGCCTGGATTGGGGTATTCCACTGAAGGTACCCTACTTTACCGGTAATAAAAACGGCTGGTATGTAGGTCAATGGGATCTGAAAGACGCCAAATGGAGACGTGAAAATATTATCTGGAATATTGCTATTGGTTATCCGTTTTAGGAACGGTGTTAGCGGCAATGAAATCGGCCATGTCCGTAGCATCCGACAGTTTGAAATCACCGATACGCGTTCTGCAAAGACTGCTCAGGTAAGCGCCACAACCCAATTCAGCACCATAATCATTTGCCAGCGAACGTATATACGTGCCCGTGCTGCACACTACCCTGAAATGCACTTCAGGCAATGCTATTTTAGTGATCTCAAATTCCGAAATGGTTAATTTACGGGGTTCCACTTTTACATCCACACCTTTTCTGGCCAGCAGGTAAATAGGCTTACCGTTTTGTTTGATCGCAGAGTGAATGGGAGGCAGCTGCATGATTTCACCGACAAAAGGCTTTGTGGCAGCCAATATAGCAGCTTCATCAAGGTGACTGATATCTTTAAAATTTTCGGGCTCAGATTCCTTATCAAAGGTGGGTGTGGTAGCACCCAGGGTAAAGGTGCCGGTATATTCTTTTTCCTGTGCCTGGTATTCGTTGATTTTTTTTGTCATTTTCCCGGTACAGCAAATCAGTAAACCGGTAGCCAAAGGGTCCAGCGTGCCGGCATGACCTATTTTTGCTTTGGTGGTATTTCTTATCTTACGCACTACATCGAAGGAAGTCCACGTTAATGGTTTGTTGATCAATATCACGGCTCCCTCCTGGTAATTGATATTTTCGTTCGTTTGCATAGGGCAAAGATAGGGTTTAACAGTAGCTTTTAGCCTTCCGCTGTTCGCTTTTAGCAAAAACAGCGACCCTGCCTTTAACTGTTTTTTACTAAATTCACACAATTTTCAAATACATGGCATTAGAACATCATTTAGACGCAACACTACGGCATAAACAGCAGGTCGATAACTCGCGCGATTACGTGCTGCCATTCATACAGCAGGAGTTTCCTCAACTGGAAGGCCTGCGCGTGATGGAGGTAGGATGCGGCGAAGGCGGAGTGCTCACCCCATTCCTGGAAAAAGGCTGTAACTGTGTAGGCGTGGATCTTGCACCCGACCGTATCGAACTGGCAAAAACCTTCCTTCAGAAATATCTTGACGGCGGACAGCTGAAGCTGATCGCCAAAAACATCTACGACCTTGACTTCCTCGGAGAGTTCCGTCATTCTTTTGATGTAATTATTTTGAAAGACGCCATCGAACATATTCCTGACCAGGAAAAAATCATCGGACATCTGAAACAATTGCTCACTCCCCGCGGACAAGTATATTTTGGATTTCCGCCCTGGTACATGCCTCACGGCGGACACCAGCAGATTTGCGCCAATAAGTTCCTCAGCATGGTTCCTTATATCCACCTGTTGCCACGGCCCTTATACAAAGGCTTACTACGGGCATTCGGTGAAGGGGATGATGTAGTAGTGGATCTGATGGATGTGAAGTCTACCGGTATTTCCATTGAACGCTTCGAACGCATTCTGAAACGTCAGCAGTATAAGATCACGCAACGTCGTTTTTACCTGATCAATCCAATCTATAAATATAAATTCGGGGTAAGCGCAAGAGTGCAGTGGAAACCCATTGCAGCGATCCCATTTTTCAGAAACTTTGTTACTACCTGTGTTTATTATATGGTGAAGCCAGCTGTTAGCCATTAGCTGTTAGCTAATGGCTAACAGCCAGATCATTCCATATCTTCCAGGAAGCTTCTGCCTGCAGGATCAACATTTCATGTCCGTTTTTGATAACAGCGCCTTGTGCGGCGCCTTTTTCTAAAAAGACGGTGGTGGCGGGATTATATACCAGGTCGTATAGCAAATGCCTGGAAGTAAGGTATTGATAAGGTATTTCAGGGAATGTATCTACGTTGGGGTACATGCCTAATGGGGTGGTATTTACAATGACCGTATGTGTCGCCATGGTGGCTTCGTCCAGCGCATCATAAGAGATAGCGCCGTTAATGGGTGAACGGCTCACTACCGTGTAGATGATACCCAGTTGTTCCAGCGCATACATAATAGCCTTGGCGGCTCCACCAGTGCCCAGTACCAGGGCATGGGTATGATGTGGCTGTAACAATGGCTGTAATGATGCTGTAAATCCGATTACATCTGTATTATAGCCTGTTTTTTTCCCGTCTTTAAAGTGAATACAGTTTACCGCACCTATCTGTGCAGCAGCTTTGCTGAGCTCATCCAGGAAAGGCAATACAGCCTCCTTATAGGGAATGGTAACGTTTAGCCCTTTTATTTGCGGATGTTGTTCGAGCAGGTGGTTAAATTCAGAAATGCCTGGTATCGGGAAGTTCTCGTATTGGCAGCCGGTGATGTTTTCTCTTTCAAATTTCTCTTTAAAAAAACCTTTTGAAAAAGAGTGGCTAAGCGGGTAGCCGATCAATCCATACATCTTCATGAAATGGTAATTATGGGTATGATTATCCTGACAAGGGAAGGTATATCACATAAATCTACGCTCATCAGGATAATCACATGAATCATATAAATCACAGTCCTATTCCCTGTCGAGGAACAGGTTAAAGGTATCGCCCCTTAATCCTATGCGCATGGCTTCCAGCGAAATTACTTCATTAGGCGCCAGGTTGCCGAGGTTAGCATTACAGCCAACCAGTTCCAAAAAGTAGAGCTGTTGGGCTTTTTGCGGTGCTTCCCAGATAATTTTTTCAGCCGGGATCTGTGTCAGGATTTCCTGTACCAGCCCTTCGCGTACTTCACCACTGCCACGATAGATACCAACGTTACCGCTTTCTCGGGCTTCAGCGATCACATAGGTGGCGCCGGCAGATAATTCCGCGCTCATCAGTTCAATCCACTTATAGGGAGGGATAATGTGTTCGGCATCTTTAGAACCAACTTCACTTAATACTAACCCGATCTTAGAGAGTTTTTCAATATAACCGCATTTTTCGGCATGCGGGATAGTGATAGAGCCATCAGATACTTCCATGTAGCTGATGCCATAATCCTTTACTACATTGATGTATTCCTCAAACTGGTTGCGGATAGCAAAGGCTTCAAACAGGGTTCCGCCAAAGTATACCGGGATGTTTGCCGACTGGTAAAGTTCAATTTTTGCGCGCAGGTTGGGCGTAACGTAAGCAGTGCCAAAACCCAGTTTCAGGATGTCGATGTGCGGACCTGCTGCGGATAAAAAATTTCGTGCTTCTTCCAAACTTAGCCCCTTATCCATTACCATGGTCAATCCATGAGTCCGGGGCTTCTTTGTCCTTTCCGGGATTTGTGTCAGATTAAAATTCATTTGAAATATTTTTATCTTCTTATTGGTCAGTAAAACACATACTAATGTTCGCCAGGCACTTCGGGATAGCGTAGATGCAATTTTAGTAACCGGAAATACTATTGACTTTTGTCCATGACAATTAAAAGCCGGCGCAAAAATAAGAAGTATACTTTATTTTATTAAAGTAAATAACATTGGTTAACGTTTGCGGCGGTATTGCGCAATCAGATCCACCACACTAACATGCTGTAACACAGCAGGGTCAAGTTCTACCAGCTTTTTAACAATTTTGGGCGCCTGCTGTAACGCGGTTTCCAGGTGCAGTAACCCCTCTTTGGTTTTCCCCATGGCAATCAGGATAGCCGCCCGGTAGTACACAAATATGGGCTTACGGCCAGCCTTTTCTTCGGCAATCGACAACTGTACCAGCGCCTCTTCCAGGAATCCGGACACATACAACCCTTTCAGCAGCTCCTGCCAGGTAACTGCACTCTTGGGCCGGGTACGTACCGCATTCATGAAGTGCACCAGGGCTTCCTTGTTTTTTCCTAGCTCCAGGTAACATTCCCCCAGGCTCATATTATACTCTGCGTTGGTTTTATTTATTTTCAGGGCACTCAGCAACGATTTGGCAGCATTTTCCCAGTTAGCTTCCATCATATAAGCTACAGCTATCTTGTAATACAACTTATCATCGCTGGGGCTCAGGTGCGACGCTTTACGGTAGTAATAACGCGCCTGGGTAAATTTGCGCTGTCTTTCGTAACAGTGACCAATAGCCTCATAGATTACATCCTCCGGTTTGGCTATTTCCAGGTGTTTCTGCAACACTTCTATGGCTTCGGCATACTTACGCAGGCGGATATACGCATCGCCCATATTCCGGTACGCGTAATCGAATTTCTCATCAATAGCTACCGCATACTGATAGGCATCGATCGCCTTTTCGTACAGCTTCAAACCCTGAAAAGCCGTTCCCAGGTTAAACCAGGCCAGCTGGTTATAGGGATGCTCGTCTATAATGGCATTGTGCAAACGGATACTTTCTTCATTACGGCCGGTAAACTCCGTCCAGAAACAGATTTTATGCAACGCCTCTTCACTGTTAGGATCGTGTTCCAGCGCCATTTTCAGGCAATCAAACACTTTCTCAAATTCCTCCCAGTCATCATACACGTCCGCCAGCTCCAGCAACAACTCTGTCCTGTCTTCTCCCGAAAACTGCTCAATTTGCTCCTCCAGCACACTGGCTGCTTTCTGGTGCTGGTTCAGCGCCAGGTAAACATCCGTCTGCAGTATATAAAGATTAATATCAGTGCGGTCCAGTACTTCTGCTTTCTCCAATAAATTCAGTGCTTCCTTATATTTCTTGGTTTCTATCAGTAAGTTGGCCTTTTTGAGTAGTAGTGTAGAAGAGTAGGGGAATTGTTCGATGGCTAGTTCCGCAGCCTGCAACGCGATCGGCATTTCGTCATGCTCGTCATAATAGTCTATGATCTGCTCAAATGAATCTTCGTCCAAAAAAGAATGAGACTTACCAGCCCTGAGATTTTCAAACTGCTGCAACAAGTCTCTCAGATCATCAAAATCTTCGTTTAAAAAGGAAAAGTCTTTACTCATTAGTGTAAATATAGTACTTTTATCTATGACCAAATACGGGTGGATTTTAACCTTTTAAATATTTTTTAACATTTCTTTGTGATTTAATCGTATCTTGCGTTAAGAATATGTTATATAATATATCAAAAAGTTTGTACATTTGTGTTACAATGAAAGCGAAAACATACATATCACGCACTTTTTCATTGTCTTGCTTGTTAGCGGGCGCCATGGCGTTTTTTGCTCTCAATGCGATGGCGAATAATAGCTTTTTGCCCTCCGATAATAACAAAGACAAAACGAAAAAAGCGGCTGACAATCAACACTTTGTGTTGAATACTGCCATGCCTAAAACCAACCTGGGCCTCGATGCGGCTTACCGGTATTCCGGTACCTTCAGCTCAGACTTTAAGTTTAAAACAAACACAGAGAATAACTACAATAATGTCATAAACCTTAAAGCGGTAACCACCTACACAAAAGGCAACGTTACCTATGTAGTTCCTTCTAATTACCAGGTGCAGTCACAACCACCAGGAAACATGAACTTTCAGAAACTGCAGATCATTCTGCCGCTCAAGAAAGGATAATAAACTTAACGTTTCTTCAATTACAATATGGGCCGGTTAAAAAGTTAAACAACTTTTTAACCGGCCCTTTTCTTTACGCAGTTTTGTCTTGCTCAGGATTAGACCGATTTTAATGATTTTCCCTTTGACTTTTGGATTTTAAACAGATAGGGAAGATATAAGCAGATGAATTTGCGTATATCTTCCCTATTTTCTAAAATTTCCTAAAATAAAATCAGGTAATCATTAAAATCAGTCTAATCCTGAGCAAGACAAAAACACTACATATTCTTCAACTCCTCCTGGCTCACTTCCTTATAACCCGTTTTAGGCACATCAAAATAAGACGCAGGAATCGGATACAAATCTACTTTGGTCGCAATCACCCGGGTTTTAGCGCCGGTTTTGGTGAGAATTTCAAACTCCAGCGGGATCCCCTTCAGGTTTACAAAGCGACGGTTATACTGCCTGTTTTCCGGCACCAGCTCCGTAGCATAAAATACTTCGAATGTTTTACCATCCGGCATGGTACCAATCGCCTTACGGCAGGCATAACCCGCTATCTGCTTGGTTTCCGTTTGATCGGTAAACTGTATATTTTCATACTGCTTCAAATCCTTGTTATACTGCTCTTTTCCCGCACGGATCAGGTATTTATTCCCATGCTGATCAATCAGCGTGGTCATGGTTTCCGTTTTGCTGTTAATGAGATAAGTATAGTGTACAATATTGAAGTTCATATCTATCCTGCTCAGCGGTCCGCGCATATACTGGGTAAACGTGCTGCCTTCCAGCATGGCATCCATTTGCAGCTGCTCCGGCGGCAGTTCCATTTTATAAATAATCTTTGCGTCTGAAACGGTACGCTGCGCCAGCACTGTGCCGGAGAAGCATCCCAAGATAAAAGTTAATAGCAACCGGTATGACATAGTGTGGTGTATTAGTTTAGTGGCGGTATAGTGATGGTTGATCAACTAACTACCAGGTAAGCTTTTCTTTATTTAAAAAGGCGGCAATACCGCGTTTACAATCTTCATGTCCACGGGTAGCTGCGTTCAGTTCTGATGCGTGCAGCAGCCCTTCTCCCAATGGTAAGTCCAACACTGTGCCAATCAATTTTTTGGTTACTTTCAGCGAGTTGGCAGATGCCTCCTTACACAGGCTCATGGCCACTTTTGCCACATGGGCACCTATTTCCGCGGCAGGCACTACTGCGGTAATAAGACCATCGGCCGCCGCTTTATCAGCCGTCACCAGTTTCCCGGTCAAGAGCAATTCCCGAGACCTGCCCTCGCCTATCTTACGCACCAGGAAAACCGCTACCAGCGCTGGTATAAACCCAATCTTCACTTCGGTATATCCCAGTAAGGCTTCCGGTACGGCGTAACTCAGATCACACAAGGTTACCAGCCCGCAGCCACCGGCCACCGCATGCCCTTCCACCCGGGCAATCACAATCTTATCAAGTTCATATATCTCCCGGAACAGCTGCATCAGCTCCCGGGAATCAGTGAGGTTTTCCTCATAGGTATTTTTCTGCAGTTGCTGCAGGTAGTCCAGGTCGGCACCTGCGCAAAAAGCTTCGCCGTTTCCTGCCAGGACCACTACTTTCACGGCCTCATCGGCCGCGGCAGCCTGAAATGCTTCACGTAACTCCGCTACCAACTGCCCATTCAGCGCATTCCTTTTTTCAGGACGATTGAGGGTAATAGTAGCAACCCGGTCTGCTACAGTATATACTAAAAAAGAAAAAGCCATAAACAAAGAATTACAAACAACCTTGTTTATGGCAATCTAAGCAAAAAAAATTTAATGAGTAACCTCCTGTATTACCTGCCCTACATTACCGCTGGGCATCTGGATATGCAACAACGCTGCTAACGTAGGCGTAATATCGGTCATACCAATGGTGCGGTTGGTTTTACCCGGATGAATCCCCCATCCCATCCATACCAGCGGAATATGCGCATCGTATGGATACCACAAACCATGCGTGGTACCGGTTTTACCACCATCAATATAACCTGGTGTCAGTATTACCTGGATATCACCGCTTCTTTTGGTATTAAAACCATTGTTAAGCATCGTACGCATAGGTTCGGGCAACAGGATCGTCATCAGTTGCTCGATTGGGAAAGCCTTCGCAATAGCCGGCAATTTCAATAACCGGGCAATGAGGAACTGCCGTATTTCCGATTCATTTTTACCTCCCTGGGCAATGGCGTCGTGATCCAACCAGAACTGGTAGTTATCTACCGCTTTGATCACACCTTTTACACCAAATTTAGTCGCAGCCTGATCGTTCAGATCCTTAACCGTTGCCTGATCATCCCAGGTACCACCGGGCAGCTTGTTTTCTTCCATAAAACCCGGTACATGGGCCACGCCATGATCTGCGGTAATAAAAAACAGGTATTGCCCCTTGCCTACCCTCGCATCGAGGTATTTGAAAAGTGTAGCCAGATCCTGATCCAGGCGCAGGTAAGTATCTTCAATTTCTACGGAGTTAGGACCGAATTGATGGCCTACGTAGTCGGTAGAAGAAAGACTAACGGCCAGAAAATCCGTTACATTACCTTTCCCCATATCGTAGGCCTCCAGGGCTTTTTTGGCAAATTCCAGGGTCATGGTATTACCAAAGGGAGATGCTGAAATAGCTGCACCGGATATATCGGTCAGCTGATGCGGGAACGAGGTATTGGTTGCATTTTTATACTTTCCTTCGTAAGGCTTTTCATCAGTGGTACTGAGGGTATAGGTAGATACCGGGTAAAGGGTTGTCCACGGTTTGCTCAGGTATTGCTGCGGAAACTGCTGTTTGTTGAATTCCTGCGCCCATCCCGGCAGCTCTTTCATGTAATAAGTGCTGCTCACCCAGTTACCGGTGCTGCCGTCGTACCAGAAAGCCGCATTGGCACTGTGTCCGGCAGGCAAAATAGCGCCACGGTCCTTAATAGCCACTCCAACTACCTTGCTCTGGAAATTATTGGATAATCGCAGTTCGTCGCCGATAGTGGTTACCAGCATATTACGCGGGCTCATTTTACCGGCGGCGGAGGTACTGCCAACAGTGCTGACGGTAGTGTCTTCAGCGCAATACATGGTTCGTCCCAGTTCCGGACTATACCAGGTGTTGCCGATAATACCATGGATGGCGGGCACAGAGCCGGTATACACACAGGTATGACCACAGGCGGTAATAGTAGGCGTATAATTGATCAGCGTATTTTCGCAGGAAAATCCCTCCTGCAGCAGTCTTTTAAAACCACCGGCGCCATACCTGTTACCGTAGCGGTAAAGATAATCCCAGCGCATCTGGTCTACTACCACTCCTACTACCAGCTTAGGTCTGGCAGAAGTTTTGCTGTTTTTAGCAGCGGTAAGATGATTAAAGGATTTGGGGGAAGTTGCTTTTTGCGCCCTGGTAGCCGCTGTAGAAAACAGGAGCGCAACTGTCAGAAAATGTGTAAATTTCATTAGATCTTAAATATTTAAAAGTCACTGTAATACAACGACATAAGCTGTTGTAACATCGCAAAAAAAGTGCATCAGAAGAGGCCTCAAATGTAAACCAAGTTTACAAAAAGTAATATTTTAATACCTTTGTGTCCATTTTAAATGGAATGAATTAACCATTACATAATATATCGTATGGATATTTTCGAGAAACTGCTGAAACATCTGGGCCCGATTGGGGAACATTCAGACAGAGCCCATGGCTATTTTGCATTTCCTAAACTGGAAGGAGAAATAGGCCCCCGCATGAAATTCCGGGGCAATGAAAAAATTGTCTGGAGCCTTAACAACTATCTCGGGCTGGCTAACCACCCGGAAGTACGTGCTACAGACGCGCAGGCTGCCGCCGACTACGGAATGGCCTCTCCGATGGGAGCGCGTATGATGAGCGGTAACACCAACCACCATGAGCAGCTGGAAAATGAATTGTCCGACTACATGGGCAAAGAAGCTACCACCCTATTAAACTATGGTTACCAGGGTATCATGAGCGCCATTGATGCCATTGTAGGCCGCAGGGACGTGATTGTATACGACGCCGAGTGCCACGCCAGTATCCTGGATGGTTTACGTTTACACCCGGGCAAACGTTATGTGTTCAAGCATAACGATATGGAAGATTTCGATAAACAAATGAAGCGTGCAACTGAACTGGCTAAAACCCAGGGTGGTGGGATTCTCGTGGTAACGGAAGGCGTATTCGGTATGGCCGGTGACCAGGGTAAACTGAAAGAAATTGCTGCCTTCAAAGATAAATATGAGTTCCGCCTGTTGGTAGACGATGCCCACGGCTTTGGAACAATGGGTAAAACCGGCGCCGGTACCGGTGAAGAACAGGGTGTTCAGGATAAAATTGACCTGCTGTTCAATACCTTCGCAAAATCCGGTGCTTCCATCGGCGCTTTCATCAGCGGCGAAAAAGCCATCATCAACTACCTGCGCTATAACATGCGCTCACAGATCTTTGCCAAATCCATTCCTTTACCAATCGTTATCGGACACCTGAAACGTGTACAGCTGATGCGCCAGCATCCTGAAATGAAAGCAAAACTGTGGGATAATGTAAATAAACTGCAGAACGGACTGAAAGCCCGCGGTTTCAACATCGGCAGAACCAATTCACCGGTTACACCTATCTACCTGCAGGGCGATATTCCCGAAGCAACCGCTATGTGCCTCGATCTGCGCGAAAACTATAACATCTTCTGCTCTATCGTGGTATACCCGGTTATTCCAAAAGGACAAATCATTTACCGCCTGATCCCTACCGCTGCCCACAACGATGAGGATATTGAGCTTACACTCAAGGCATTCAGCGAAACCAAGGCTAAACTCGATGAAAAGGTTTACCAGGTGGCTGAAATTCCAATGGTATAACAATCACACCTAACATAATATTAAAAGCCTTCCTGCTTTCCAGGAAGGCTTTTCTATTAAAAATGGGAAAAGGCCAGAGGGGTTATGGCAATAAGGTAAGCTAATCCAGGGGTAAAAAACAAAAGGGCTGATGTTACTCAGCCCTTACAACAAATCGTTCTTTCACTAGGTGTAATTTTTCATTAGATTTCATCAGGACATGGTAGAGAACAAATGGTTTTCATAGAAATTGGAATAACCAAGTGATTCCAAGTATTTTATAAAAAATGTTTTATTTTAATTTTGGTTTTCTGCTCATCGATACTTATCAAAAATAGGTGAGATTTTAGCAAAAATGCTAACACGTAAGTTGTATTTTGTTAACAGGTTGTTAAAGATAAATACTGCGATCTCTTATCATCCCAATGAAAAAAGCCCTCTTTTTTTCCCATCAGACCAATAAATTTCCCTTTTGCGTAAACACTAACCGGCGATAGGACAATACCTTTGCGGCGGAAACAAAACATACTCAGGCCTTTATCTGTTGATAACAGGTAAAAACAACATATAAACCCACGCCTATAGCACTTTCAGTGGACAGGCAGTTGGAACACTGAGTAAAAGGTCAAACTGATATTAAACGACAGGTATTGAAAATTCAATGGAGTAAGCAACTTTTCCGGGTACACCGGGTTACCGGCTTAATAGCCGGCCTTATGCTGTTACTGCTAAGCATCACCGGCAGCATGCTGGTTTTCAGCGATGAAATAGATCATGCCCTGTACGCAGATGCTTATCACGTTTCCCCGCAAACCCAGACCAGAACATTACAACAACTGATGCAGGATGCACGCCAATCGCTTCCCGGCAATCCGTATCTTTTCTTCACCCGCCTGCCCCAGGCGCCCGATGAAAACATCGTGCTAAGGGCCGAGTATGCAGCAGATCACAAGGTATATGTCTTCCTAAATCCATATACCGGGAAAATATTACAACAATATGCCAATACAGACCATTTAACGGGCTATGTGCTTTATCTGCACTTTACCCTTCTGGCAGGTAAAACAGGGGCTGCAATCGTCCTGATTACCGGTATAGGGCTGTTTTTATCTATTCTCACCGGCATTTTTATTTACCGGAACGCTATCATCAAAGTGCTGACCTTCCGGGTAAAGCCGGAATGGCATAACCGCACCCGGCGCTGGCGCAACCTGCACCGTATACTCGGTGTATGGGCCTTGCTGTTTAACCTGCTCATTTCCTTTACAGGCTTTATGATGGAACTGAAAGTACTGGACAGTCGAAACCCTAAAAAAGCCGGATACACCTCCCTCCCCTTTACCGGCGAATATGAACCGCTCATCGCCAGGGCCCGCAACAGTATACCCGGCTTCCAGGTAATGGGCGTGCGTCCTCCCAAAAAAGCCGGCGACCCGGTAAGAATACTGGGACATGCACATGAACCGGCCTTCTTTGGTGAATATGCATCTTCCGTATTTATCACCGCAGACGGTAACATCAAAAAAAAGGTGGACTTCAGCAAAGCCTCTTTTGGCGATCAGTTCAACGCCTGTATAGCGCCTCTTCACTTCGGCAACTACGGCGGCATTATACTAAAGATCATTTATTCTCTTTTGGCCTTAACCCCGGGCGTATTATCCATTTCAGGCTTCCTGATCTGGTATCGCAGAAAATATATTATTAAAGTACACAACAGGATATAACATATACACGAAGAAGATATTTATTTTGGGTTGGTGGCAATGTTGGCCACATTGCAGGTAGCGGCACAACAAACACCGAAACAACTAACTTTACCTTAATACAAAAAGGGTTCGCATAGAATTTATGCAAACCCTTTTTTATAAAGTTAATAGCTAATAGTTATTTCTTCATCTTCTCTTCAATCACTGTATCGTATGATTTTTTCCAGGTGCTGATGTTACCCCAGTCTTCACCGTTTACTTTGATGTGTTCACCGGTAACAACGCCGAGTTTCTCGTAACGTACGGAAACATCTGAGGCATCTACCAGGCCGTGCATCAATGCTTCGAACTTCTCTTTATCTTCCGGTTTAACAGTTACTACTACGCGGCTCTGGCTTTCACCGAACAGGTAGGCGTCTTTACGGAATTTGTTGTTAGTGGTCAGTTCAAAGCCCAGTCCTTTCGGCATAGCGCTTTCCAGCAGGGTTACGAATAATCCGCCATCGCTCACATCGTGCGCGGAACGGATCAGGCCTGCTTTATTCAGTTTGGCGATAGCCTGGTGTACATGCAGTTCTTCATCGAGATTGAAATGTGGCGCAGGGCTGTATTCTATGCCGATGATTTTGTGCAGGTATTCAGAGCTGTTGATATCGTTGCGGCTGCGTCCTACCAGGTATACCAGGTTACCTTCTTCTTTGAAGTCGAGGGTAATGCGCTGGTCGAGGTTGTCGAGGATACCCACCATACCGATGGTAGGGGTTGGATATACCGGGCCATCGGGCGATTGGTTATAGAAGCTTACGTTCCCACCGGTAACAGGCGTGTTGAATTTGCGGCAGGCTTCACCCATACCTTGAACAGCGTGTACAAACTGGTAGTAAACTTCCGGATCGTAGGGATTACCGAAGTTCAGGCAGTTGGTAATTGCTACCGGTTCACCACCGGAGCAAACGATGTTACGGGCAGCTTCTGCTACAGCGATCTGACCCCCTTTATGAGGATCGGCGAATACATAACGACCATTACAATCGGTAGTCATCGCCAATGCTTTCTTTGTAGGTTTTACCAAAACGATGGCAGCATCGCTTGGTGCGTTGGTACTGGCATTTGCAGTACCTACCATGCTATCGTATTGATTGTAGATCCAGCGTTTGGAAGCGATGTTTGGCAGGGCCACCATTCTTTCTGCTACAAACTGCGGATGTTCTGTATCAGGAATGTTGTGGATATCAAATGCTTTTACTTTAGCGAAGTAGGCTGGTTCGGTGTAAGCGCGGTGATATTGCGGAGCGCCGCCACCCAGTACCATACTTTCAGCAGGAACATCTGCTTCCAGTTCGCCGTTCATGTAGAACTTGAGGTTTTTATCTTTGGTTACTTCACCGATCTGTACACAGTGGAGATCCCACTTTTCGAAGATATCCAGTACTGGTTGTTCCTCTCCTTTCTTCACTACGATGAGCATACGCTCCTGGCTTTCGCTCAGCAGCATTTCCCATCCTTTCATATCTTTCTGGCGGGTCGGTACTTTATCTAACCAGATATTCATACCATGTTCGCCTTTAGCGCTCATTTCGGCGGTGGAGCAGGTGATACCGGCAGCGCCCATATCCTGCATACCAACGATAGCGTTGGTTTTGATGATTTCCAGGCAGGCTTCCAGTAATTTCTTTTCCTGGAAAGGATCACCTACCTGAACGGCCGGCAGATCTTCCACGCTGTCTTCTGTGATATTGGCAGAAGCAAAGGAAGCGCCGCCAATACCGTCTTTCCCGGTAGCAGAACCAACAATGAAAACAGGGTTGCCTTCACCGTGGGAAGTAGCGGAAACGGTTTGTCCTACTTTTACGATACCGGCGCTGAACGCATTTACGAGGGGGTTGGTACCGTAGCAGTCTTCAAAATAAACTTCACCACCTACGGTAGGCACGCCGAAGCAGTTACCGTAGTGTCCTATACCATGTACAATACCTTTTACCAGGTGTTGTGTTTTTTTATCATTAATATTACCAAAGCGCAGGGAGTTGAGAGCGGCAATTGGCCGGGCGCCCATGGTAAAGATATCGCGGTGAATACCACCTACGCCTGTAGCAGCGCCCTGGAAAGGCTCAATGGCAGAAGGGTGATTATGCGACTCTATTTTAAATACAACCGCGTAGCCATCGCCAATATCTACCAGGCCGGCATTTTCTTCTCCTGCTTTTACCAGCAGTCTGTCACCTTCGCGGGGCAGGGATTTCAGCCAAACGATTGAATTTTTGTAAGAGCAGTGTTCACTCCACATTACAGAATACATACTTAATTCTGTAAAATTGGGTGTACGGCCTAAAATGGATTTAATTCGTTCAAACTCGTCAGCGGTAAGTCCTAGCTGTTCAGCAATTTCTACGGTGGTTTGCATGTATTAAAGTATAAAGAAACGAGTAATTTAAAAGAAGTCGCAAAAGTACATGTTTTTCCTACAAATGCCAAGAAGTCGGCCGCTGGCTTCGGTAGGTAAATTTTTGACTCATCACTATCATATTATTAATTTTTAAATTCATCAGATTAAAGACAAGTGAAGCACAAATATTTAATCAAATGATAAAAAAAGGGCGATTTTAAAGCCCTAAATGTAATTTTTAAGTTAAAATGAACAATTTATTTGCATTTATAGCTGCGGTTGCGTTCTTTTGTATAAAATATTTTACAGCATGCAATCGTTACGTTTCAAAGCGCTGGAAGGATTAGCTGGCGTAGACTCCACTCTCACCGAACACAATGGTAAAATCACCGAAGTGTTTGGCAGCAATGTTTTCACTGGTAAAGTTGTTCGGGAATATCTGAGCGATGAGGCTTATAAGAGCCTGATGAATTCTGTTAAAAATGGCACCAAGCTGGAACGTAAAATGTCCGAGCAAATTGCATCCGGCATGAAAGCATGGGCTATGAAAAAAGGTGTGACTCACTATACACACTGGTTTCAGCCATTAACTGGTACTACCGCTGAAAAACATGATTCATTTTTCACTTTGAAAGGTGATGGTACTGCACTGGAAACTTTTGATGGTGATGCATTGGTACAACAGGAACCAGATGCTTCCAGTTTCCCTAACGGTGGTTTGAGAGCTACCTTCGAAGCCCGCGGCTACACTGCCTGGGATCCTTCCTCTCCTGCCTTCATCCTGGAACAGGGTTATGGTAAAACACTCTGCATACCTACTATCTTTGTAGCCTACACCGGCGAATCACTGGATTACAAAGCTCCATTGCTGAAAGCACTGGCTGCTATGGACAAAGCTGCAGTAGACGTATGTAACTATTTCGATAAAAACGTTACCAAAGTAACCGGTACCCTTGGTTGGGAACAGGAATACTTCCTGGTAGACGAAACAATGGCTAACGCCCGTCCTGATCTGATCATGACCGGTCGTACCGTTGTTGGTCATGCGCCTTCCAAAGGTCAACAGCTGGAAGACCATTACTTCGGTGCCATTCCTGAGCGTGCTTACGCTTACATGCGCGATTTCGAAGTAGAATCTTACAAACTGGGTATTC
>Ga0209130_1001217_pt1 | contig 18246 bp, 20 predicted proteins | sample AraplaMF_Cvi_mLB_FD_184264 | JGI IMG/M metagenome (GOLD analysis project Ga0209130, IMG submission 184264) | Arabidopsis root microbial communities from the University of North Carolina, USA - plate scrape MF_Cvi_mLB (SPAdes) (version 2) | ecosystem: Host-associated > Plants > Roots > Endosphere...
CGCAGCTTGGTCTGCAGGTTGGCGAAGTTGGCACGAACGTCTTCGTTCTCGTTGAACAGCAGTCGTTCCGCGCTCTTCGCAGCGGAGAATTTTTCCAGACGGTCCAGAATGAACTTGACCAGCTTGTCGTAGTCTTCGAAGCCCTTTTTCAGCGCCTGCAGGTTTTCGCGGGTCTCGCCATCCTTCACGGCCGGCAGGCCGAGCTGGTCGCTGCCGCCCAGGAAGCCGTCCACGGTCTGGCGGAACACGGTCGCGTCGCGGCCCAGCTGGAACGCGGTCTCGGACGAGGACACGCCGCCCTCGGTCAGGAAATTCGAAGCGCTGCGGCTCATGCGCTGGGTCAGCATGCCCAGCTTGCCCAAGGCCGCCAGTTCCTTGGCGCTGCCGCCCTGCTTCAGGCGCGCGGCCGAAACTTCTTCGGTCAGCGACAGCAGGTCAGGCGACATGGCGTTCAGCTTTTGCAGGGTCTCGTCCAGACCCGCCAGGTCCCATTTGTATTTGGCGATGGTGGCAGCTGCCTTGTCGGAAGCGGTCCACTTCTTGCGCGCGTCGTTCAGGGTCGGCAGCACTGCGCCAGGCGCCGACAGGATCGAGTGGCCCGCATAGCGGCCGCCGTCGGCCAGCGCCAGCAGCGCGCGATTCAGTTCGCTGCGGCTGTCTTCCAGCTGCTTGATCGCTTGCTGGTTACCTTTAATCGCGTTAGGCGCCGCCTTGCCGATACGCTGCGAGTGCATCAGCACGTCGGAAGCGATCTGGGTACGGGTCGACGTCACGCCGCTGTTATATGCATTCCAGCCCACGAACACCACCGACAGCAGCAGCGACACGCCCAGCGTGGTGGACAGCAGGCTCAGCTGGCGCGCGCTTGGCAGGTGGCCGATCAGCGGCAGCTTGACGTTGGCCGCAGCCTCGCCCACCGAACTGGTACGCAGGCGCTGCAGCAAGCCGCGCGCGCCTTCCGCCGCTTCCGGGGTGACGCTTTCGGTCGCCGCCGGCTGTTCGGCAGTAGCGACTGCCGCGTCAGGCGGCGTGCCCTCGTACTGCGAATTATTAAAGCTGGAAAACTCCGAATTGGAATCCAGCTCGGCGCTGGTCTCCGGTGCGGAGCGCGACAAGAATTTAAATGCCATTACAACGTCCCCCGATAGCTTTCGATATGTTGCGCCTGCCCGACGGCAGCGCGAGATTACAGGCCGATTTGCAGGAACCGCGCATCGTGCACCAGTTCGCCCAGGTCCAGCCTGGTCCACTGCTGCCCTTCACGGTCTTTGAATTGCTGGCCACCCCAGGCGGCTTGCCCGCTGTCCGCTGGTGCTTCTTCCACCATTTCGTCCAGGTTGCGCAAGCCAAGCACCCGTCCGGCCAGGATGGCGACATTGAAGCCGAGGTGGGTGGCAAAAGTCACCAGGCGGCTGTCCGGCCCCGGCTGCGTGCCCGCTTCGCCCATATAGCGCGCCAGGTCGACCACACCGACCAGGTTGCCGCGAATATTGGACAGGCCGCGGTACCAGTCCTGCGACAGCGGCACCGCCGTCACCGACTGGAACGGCACGATTTCGCCGACCTGGGTCAGGTCCAGCAGGCAGCGGCGGCCGCCCAGCAGCACGCCCAGTTCGCGGCCGGCATTGCCCGTGCCGGCCTTGGCGGCCTGCATGCGCTCCAGCAGCGTCACTTGATACTGCCGCAGGCGGCTGCGGCGTTCAGCGCCGGTCGGCGCCTGCTGTTCGGTCGTCATCGTTTAGCCGAGAGCCGCGATCTTGGCCAGCAGCTCTGCTGCATCGACCGGCTTGACCAGGTAGTCCTTGGCGCCCTGGCGGATGCCCCAGATACGGTCGGTTTCTTGGTTCTTGGACGAGCAGATGATGATCGGCACGTCCTGCAGTTCAGGATCCTTGGCGATGGCGCGGGTGACCTGGAAGCCGTTCTGGCCAGGCATCACCACGTCCATCAGGATCAGTTGCGGCTTGTCGGCCTTGATCTTGGCCATGGCTTCTTCGCCATTTTCAGCGGTGGATACGGTGAAACCGCTGCGCACCAGGATGTCGGTCAGGTAATAACGCTCGGTAGGCGAGTCGTCTACGATCAGGATTCGTTGAATGGCCATGCTTTACTCTCTGTATTACGGTGTTTTATGCACTGGCGGCGGCGGTGTGCTCTCGCACCGCAGCCAGCAGGCTATCTTTGGTGAAGGGTTTGGTCAGGTAGGCGGCCGAACCGACCATGGCGCCGCGCGCGCGGTCGAACAGGCCATCCTTGGATGAGAGCATCAGCACTGGGGTGGAATGAAACTTGGCGCTCTTTTTGATCAGGGCGCAGGTTTGGTAACCATCCAGCCGCGGCATCAGGATGTCGCAGAAGATCAGCGCCGGCTGCTGGTCATTGATCTTGGCCAGCGCGTCAAAGCCGTCTTCGGCCAGGATTACCTGGTATCCCGCCTGGGTCAGGAAAATTTCTGCGGACCGACGAATAGTCGAACTATCGTCGATCACCATGATTTTCAGTCCGGTTCCTTGCGGTTTTGTCGTCATTTCTAAAGTATTTCCCTATAGTCTCGCTACGATAGCACAGGGGACAGCCCTATGGCAGGATCTGCTGCTTAAAAGAAACACTTATTTATTTGAAAACTTGGAAACATTCCTTAATTGTTAAGAAACTCAGTTTTCAACAACATAACATTCAGATGGCAACCATCTCGAAATCATCCTTGCGCGCGCCGCATTCCGGGCAAGTCCAGTTCATCGGCACATCGGCCCAGCGGGTGCCTGGCGCGATGCCTTCTTCCGGCAAGCCGGCGGCTTCGTCATAAATCCAGCCACAGATCAGGCACATCCAGCTTTGGAATTCCTGGCTTGGTTCATTGCTGCTCACGTTGAGTCACCTTCTAATAAAGTAAAATGCTGAATTAGGTATCTTAATCTACCCGCCGTGCAAAACCAAACATCTCCCCTGATCCTGACATTTGGCGTGGCCGATCCGGTCGGTGCGGTTGGCGTGCATGCCGACCTGGCTGTCTTCAATGCCCTGGGTTGCCGTGGCCTGTCCGCCACCACCGCCCTGCTGGTGGGCGACAGTGCGCGCGTCGAAGACCAGCAGCACGTCGATCCCGACTGGGTGGCCGACCAGGCCCGCATGGTGCTGGAAGACGTGCCGGTGCAAGCCTTCAAGGTTGGCGCGCTGGACCACCTGGAACACGTCTCCACCCTGGCCGAAATCGTCTCCGACTATCCCGATGCGCCGCTGGTGCTCGATCCCTTCGGCAGCCAGCTGCCGCCGCCGGGCGACGAGGACGACCCGGAAGAACTGCTGACCGTGCTACGCCAGCTGCTGGTGCCGCAGGGCACCCTGCTGATGCTGTCCGAAGTCGAGCTGGCGCGCATGGCCGAGACCTGGCGCGACCTGGGCAATGGCGAAACCATGGCCGACGACGCCGAGCACCTGATCGACCTCGGCTGCGAATACGTGCTGGTGACCGGCACCAATGCCGGCAGCGGCCAGCGCGCCAATACCCTGTACAGCGCCGAAGGCGTGCTGCGCCACGATAAATGGCAGCACCTGCCAGGGCCTTTCGTGGGCGCCGGCGGCACCCTGTCGGCCGCCATCGCCGCCTGGCTGGCGCACGGCCTGGCCGTGCCGGAGGCCGTGGAACGCGCCGAACAATACACTTACCAGACCCTGCTCCATGCCCAGCGCTATGGCATGGGGCGCTTTGTCCCCAATCGATTCTTCAAGCCATGACTACTTCGAAAAACGACATCCTGTTCGAACGCGCCCAACAATCCACCCCGGGCGGCGTGAATTCGCCGGTGCGCGCCTTCCGCTCCGTGGGCGGCACCCCGCGCTTCATCACCCGCGCCGAAGGCCCCTACTTCTGGGACGCGGACGGCAAGCGCTATATCGACTACATCGGTTCCTGGGGCCCGGCCATCGTCGGCCACGCCCACCCGGAAGTGGTGAAGGCAGTGCAGGACGCGGCCACGCGCGGCCTGTCTTTCGGCGCTCCGACCGAAGCGGAAATCGAGATGGCCGAAGAAATCTGCCGCCTGGTGCCGTCGATCGAGCAGGTGCGCCTGGTATCGTCCGGTACGGAAGCGACCATGAGCGCCCTGCGCCTGGCGCGCGGCGCCACCGGCCGCGACAAGATCGTCAAGTTTGAGGGCTGCTACCACGGCCACGCCGACTCCCTGCTGGTGAAGGCCGGCAGCGGCCTGCTCACCTTCGGCAACCCGACCTCGGCCGGCGTGCCGGAAGACTTCGTCAAGCACACCCTGGTGCTGGACTACAACAACGTCGAAGCGATCCGCGCCGCGTTTGCGGAATACGGCGACGACATCGCCTGCGTCATCGTGGAACCGGTGGCCGGCAATATGAACCTGATCAAGGGCACCGCCGAATTCCTGGGCGCGCTGCGCGAGCTGTGCACCCAACACGGCGCCATCCTGATCTTCGACGAAGTGATGTGCGGCTTCCGCGTCGGCCTGGGCGGCGCGCAGGCGCTGTACGGCATCAAGCCGGACCTGACTGCCCTGGGCAAGGTGATTGGCGGCGGCCTGCCGGTCGCAGCCTTCGGCGGCGCGAAAGAACTGATGTCGAAGATGTCGCCGGTGGGCGCGGTGTACCAGGCCGGCACCCTGTCCGGCAACCCGGTTGCCGTGGCGGCCGGCATGACCACGCTGAAACTGATCCAGCAGCCCGGCTTCTATGACGGACTGGCACGCAGTGCACGCCGCCTGGCCGACGGCCTGACCGCCGCGGCGAAGGAGGCCGGCGTCACCTTCTGCGCCGATGCCGAAGGCGGCATGTTCGGCCTCTACTTCAGCGCCACCCCGCCCAACAATTACGCCGAAATGATGGCCGGCGACCGCGAGAAGTTCAACGTGTTCTTCCACAAGATGCTGGACGAAGGCGTCTATTTCGCGCCAGCCGCCTTCGAAGCCGGCTTCGTCAGCGCCCAGCACGACGACGCCGTGATCGACGCCACCATCGCCGCCGCGAAAAAAGTCTTCGCGACGCTCTAACCCGCCACAGGCGCGCTGCTGAACGGCCGCGCGTCCATCGGGATGTCGATCAGGAAGGTGGTGCCCAGCGCCGCCGAACTGGTGACGATGATGCTGCCGCCGTGGCTTTCGGCCACGCGGCGCGCATACGGCAGCCCCACTCCCCAGCCATCCTTGGTGCACTTGCCGCCGCGCGCGCGGCGATAAACCTGGAAGATCGATTCCAGTTCTTCCATCGGAATCGGTTCGCCCTCGTTGTGCACCGACAGTTGCCCGCGCTGCGCATGAGAGGCCACCCTGACCTTGATCGGCGTGCCCTGCGTGCGGTATTTGATGGCATTCCCCAGCAGGTTCTCCAGCGCGCGCTGCAGCGATGCGCGGCACCAATGCCCGACCGCCGATTCGAACTCGAGTTCCACCTGCATGGCACCACGTTCGATCGTTTGCTGCACCACTTCGTAGGCCAGCAGGGCCAGGTCGAATTCTTCCAGGTGCAGCGGCAGGCGCTGGCCGCCCTCGAACACCATGCAGTCCAGCAGGTCGCGCGTCATGGCTTCGATGCGATGGGCATTCACCACGATGCGCTCGGCCAGCTTGCGGATGTCGGCGCTGGGCGCCTTGCTCTCGATCACCTGCGCTGCCACGCTGACGGTGGACAGCGGCGTGCGCAAATCATGCGTCAAGGCGGCAATGAACTGCTCGCGCAGTGCCGACTGGATCAAGGCGAAAGCCGTCACGCTTTCGCGGATGGCACTGTCGATCGAGGTGGCGATCGCCTCGCGCTGTTCGTGGGTAAGCTGCACGCCGCCCTGGTGCAGCATGCGGAACAGGACCTGGCGGAACAACTGGTATTCGCGGATCAGGGTAGTGGTGTCATAGCCGCTCAGGCGCGCCCGCTCGCCGCCGTGTTCTTGCGCGATGACCGCCACGTCGACGCCGCTGGCCTGGTAAAACTCGGGCGTCAGCAGGCGCGCCAGACGCTCGTAAAAGGTCGGCAGCGTATTCAGCAAAATCGGCTCGGGCAAGCTGCCTGCCTTGTGCAGCGTCTCCCGTGCCGACTTGGACCAGGCTTCAATCACCGGCTCGCGCAAAGCCAGCATCGCCTGCGAGGAAGGAGACAAACCGACCTCAGCCATGTAGCCTCCATCAAAAACGTGAATTGTGAATCGAAAGAATGTAACGCAGATACTTTCGTGTCAATACTTGGCGCAATTAACATCTATAATTGACAAGTACAATTACCGGGGAAATTCATGGTTCGCAGTCTCGGGCGTAACAACGGGTTTACGCTGCTGTTCGCCGCCGCGCTTGCCGGCCATTTGAGCCTTTACCGCATGCCGGGCAACCCGCTGGGCCATCCTGAGTGGCCTTTGCTTTTGGACCTTTTGGTTACATTCCCTGTTGCATTTTTGCTGATTTGCCGGCCTGCCTGGAAGGATTGGCTGAAAAAGTCCGCCGGCATGCTGATGCTGGGACTGGCCTTCGGCAGTTTTGCCATCCCCGCTGCCGACAAGCTCGCATGGCGCGAGATTGATCGCCTGCGCGTGATCATGCCGGCACTCTTTGCCGTTGCGGAAATCGGGCTCGCCGCCTGGTTGCTGCTCGGCGTCCGGCGTTCCCTGCAGGCTGACGCCAATACCGACCGCGTGCTGGCCCGCGCCATCCAGCGCCGCTTTGGCCAAGGGGCCGCTGGCCGCCTGATGGAATTCGAGGCGCGTGTCTGGTTCTACGGCCTGTTCATGCGCAAGCAACCGGCCTTCGAAGGCGAGCAGCACTTTTCTACGGCCCATGCCGGCGGCAACGCCAGCAACCAGCTGGCGTGGGTGTGGCTGATGGTGTTTGACATCCCCATCGCGCATATGCTGCTGCACTTCCTGTGGTCCCCGCTCGCCGCCTGGGTCGCTACAGCGCTGACGGCTTGGGGCTTGCTCTATCTGCTGGCCGACTATCGCGCCACGCTGGCGCGGCCCGTGTCGCTGGGCGCTGCCGCGCTCTACGTGCGTTGCGGTGCACTAGCCAGCGATGCCGTGGTTCCATATGCCGCGATCGCTGCGGTCGCGCGCGTGCCGCATCCCGGCCGGCGCCTGCCGGGCAAGCGCTATTTCCGCCACCAGGGCGTGATGAACGTGGAAATCACACTGCAGCCCGGCACCCTGCTGCCAACGCTATTGGGCAGCGACAAGGCCGCCAGTCACATTGTGCTTGGCGTGGACGACCCAGCGGAATTCGTCGCGGCGCTGGGCGCGAAGCTGCACTGACTCGGCCTGGCTCGCTACAGCCCTTGCGCCCCGGCCCGCGCCGCGCATTCGGGTGCTGCCGGGCGCGTGCCCTTGAGCGGGATCGACATCAACCAGCCGCGCAGGTTGCGAACCAGGGCGCGTCCGCAGTGTTCGCTGACCGGCTCGGCGCGTTCGATCGCGACCTCTTTGCCCTCCAGGTAACGGAAGGTCTGCTGGGCGCCGACAGCCTTCGCAAGGGGCGCCAGCGCATGCTCGCGCACAATCTCGACTGACTCGCGGAACAGCGCGGCACTCGCCTCCCGCAGCCGCTGTCCGCCGTCGCGCTGCCAGAATACAGCCTCGTTCTCAACCTCGACGGCGCGCGACACAACCCGCACCGTATTGCTGTAGACCGGCTGCTCGCTTCCGGCCCGGAACACGGACACGGTATTGTCAACGATCAGCGCGCTCTGGTCCTGCGTCATATAGAACACCGGCGAGCTGGAAATGAGCAAGCCCGACTGTGGCCGGGCATCGACGTCCAGCAGGGGCACCGCCGGATAGGCGCGCGCAGCCAGCTCTTCGTAGCTGAAGGCATCCAGCGTTTTCCGGAACGGCACCAGGATCCTGTCTGCGCCGGATTCAATTTCGCTGCGCTCCTCCCGGTTGCGGCCTTTGACAACTGCTGCGTGCGTCGCAAGGGCAACAATAAAGCCAGCGACACCAGGCACCGGATACAACATCGTGCCCGGCTCCTGCCCTGCCTTGTCAAAATTAACCTGGCCGCGGAAGGCAACTTTCGCGCTGGCAGGCAAACTCAGCGACCAGGCCGAATCGGCCGGCGCTGCTTCGGCAGCCTTTGCAGCCGGCATGCAAGCCAGCAGCCAGGCCAGCACAATTGGGTAATGAAGATTCATGGTCTTAACGTGCCAGCGGCTGGAGAATGGCCTCACGGGCCGCGTCAATCGCCTGGTAATAAGCATTGCTCAGGCCCGGGAAGCTGGGCGCTTCGTCCCAGTTGCCGTGCGCGCTTTTTTGCTGCGACACCGGCAGGTACCACTCATAGGAGTTGTCCTTGAGGTTGACGATGTAGCTGACGCCGCTCACGATTCCCTTGGGCTCACCGGTTGCAACATATGAAGAATAAGGACGGGTAATCCCGACTTCCGTGATCTCGACCACCAGCAGCTTGTCCAGCCGGTACCTGGATTGGAACGAGGAGTAATCCCGCGGGGCCGCATTGCGCGCCGTGCTGGTGGCTTTGGGCAGCTCGCTGACCACGATCGGCTCCTCGATCACAATGGGCACCATGCCCCTCAATGTGAGCGCTTCGGCGATGTCGCCCTTCAGGCGCGCCAGGTCGTCAGCCGGCAAAGTCTGGGCATGGGCCGTCAGTGCGGAATTCGCCACCGTGGCGGCAACGCGGGACAGCGGCCAATCGGCCCCCGGGAAACTGGTACCGACCTTGGGCAGCTTGCTCATCGCGACACCGACCCGCAAGCCCTGTTCAGCAAACATGCCAAAGCGCATCGATACGCGCGTTTCAGGCGGGCTCGCGCAGCCGGTCAGGAATGCTGTTGCAATAGCGACAAGCAGTCCAATTCGGAGTTTCATCTCAGCCCTTTCGTGTAATAAAAATTTCCGCAACCGGCAGTTGCGGCGAAATTTTACCTACCAAACGGGACTTAGAAAATAAATATGTTGCCTTGGATTAACGCAACCAGCCGCGGCGACGGAAGTACATCAATGGCGCGGCGGCGCTGACAATCATCAGGCCCCAGGCCCATGGATAGCCGAGGTGCCACTTCAATTCGGGGATGAAATCGAAGTTCATGCCGTACACCGAGGCGATCAGGGTCGGCGGCAGGAAGGCGACCGACGCCACCGAGAAGATCTTGATGATCTTGTTCTGGTTAATGTTGATGAAGCCGACGGTGGCATCCATCAGGAAGTTGATCTTATCGAACAGGAAAGAGGTGTGGCCATCCAGCGATTCGATGTCGCGCAGGATCTGGCGCGCTTCCTCGAACTGGTCGGAGTTGAGCAGGCGGCCGCGCATCAGGAACGACACCGCACGGCGCGTATCCATCATGTTGCGGCGGATGCGGCCGTTCAAGTCTTCCTCGTGCGCGATGGCGCTCAGGGCGTCGGCCGCATCCTTGTCGGTGAATTCTTCCTGCAGCACGCGGCCTGAGACTTCTTCCAGGTTCTGGTAAATGCCTTCCAGCGCATCCGCCGAGTACTCGGCGTCGGTGGCGTACAGGTCCAGCAGCACGTCCATGTAATCGGCGATCGAACCGGGGCGCGAACGGGCGCGCATGCGCACCAGGCGGAAGACCGGCAGGTCGTCGGTATGCACCGAGAACAGCATTTTCTTGGCGAGGATGAACGCCACCGTCACCACGCGCGACGGGCCTTCATCTTCTTCCAGCAGGAAATCGGTACGCAGGTGGAGGTCGCCGTTTTCCGCCTCGTAGTAACGGGCGGAGGCTTCGATGTCCTTGACTTCGTCTTCGCCTGGCAGGATCACGCCGTAGATCGACTTGACCCAAGCGCGTTCGTCTTCTGTCGGATCGGTCAGGTCGACCCAGACCGGCGCCACTTGTTCAAGGTCTTCGCGCGTCTCAATAGGCACCTGGTTGAGCCGGCCATTTTGTAAAACGAAAACATTGATCATAGGCAATCTCAGCCAGACAGGAGGTGTAGAGCGCGGGTTCTAAAAAACTTCGCAAGTGTACTCGCAAAGGGGGCGGCGGTGCCACCCCGGCGATGCAAATTTTTTACCGTGTCGCCCGCTCAATGGCGTGGTCTGTCGCGTTCGGCATCGCTTCCGGGGCCGGCTTGGGCGGCTCTTTCGGCGCCTCGATTCCGCGCGAGTCGTGGATCTCGATGACCTTGCCTTTTTCACCACATTCAGCATTGGAAATCACCGTTTTGCCGTGAATGACGCACTTGCGCATCGGCGCTGCCGGCGGCGTCACCGTTGCCACCGCGGGCGCCGCCACTTCGGCCGCCTTGGCGCCCACTTTGTGCAGGCCTTCGGCAAACAGGTTGCGGTCCTGCCGCATCGAGATCAGCGCAAACGCCGCCACGGCGCCCAAGATGCCCATGATGACCGCTACCGCGACCAGGCTGACACCGGATTGATATTTTTTCATGGAAGTTCCGCCGAATTCATTCTTTGCATGATGATGCCGGTACGCCGCGCCAGGTAAGCCGATTCGCGGTGGGCATCGAAGTATTTCGGGCGCGGCAGCATGACCGCCAGCCGCGCTGCCTGCTCCGGTCCCAGTTTTGACGCCGGGATACGGTAGTAGTGGCGCGCCGCCGCTTCCGCACCGTAGATGCCGCGGCCGAATTCGGCCACGTTCAGGTAAATCTCGAAGATGCGGCGCTTATCCATCAGCATCTCCAGCATATAGGTGATGATCAGCTCCTGGCCCTTGCGCAGGTAGCTGCGCGAGCCGGACAGGAACAGGTTCTTGGCCAGTTGCTGGGTGATCGTCGAGCCGCCGTGGATCTTGCTGCCCTTCTTCTTTTCCTGGTTATGCTCGTAGGCTTTCTGCATTGCCTCCCAGTCGACGCCCTCATGCTCGGCGAAGTTGGCATCCTCCGAAGCGATCACCGCACGTTTCAGGTTCGCGGAAATGGACTGGTAGTCGACCCACTGCTGCTGGACGCGCGCCTTCGGGTCCTTCTCCTGCATCTCGGCCTGCTGTTCGCGCATGAAGGCCGTCATGCTCGGGTTATGGTCGACCCACCACCAGATCTGCACGAAGAAATACAGCTGCACCGCGAGGAAAATCGCGAGCGGCACGATGATGAACCACTTCAGCTTCCTGATCATAGCTTGGCGCGCAGCTGCTGCAGCACTTCGGCGGTCTGCGGGCGCACGCCGCGCCAGGCCTGGAAAGCTTCGGCGGCCTGTTCGACCAGCATGCCCAGGCCGTCGCGCGTGACGGCGCCATGGCGGGCGGCGAACTCCATGAAGACAGTCGGCTTGGCGCCATACATCATGTCCAGCGCCAGCGCACCCGGCGCAAACACCGTGGCCGGAACCGGCGGCAGGTCGGCGCTCAGGCTGGCAGAGGTGGCGTTGATGACGATGTCGAATGCACCCAGCACGTCGGCGAAGCCGCAGGCCGACAGCACGCCCGCTCCGGCCAGCGCGCCGAACTGCTCGACCAGCGCTTCCGCCGTGGCGACCGTGCGGTTGGCGATCACCAGCGCGGCGGGACGATGTTCCAGGACAGGCAGCACGACGCCGCGCGCCGCGCCGCCGGCACCGAGCAACAGCACGCGCTTGCCGGCAATCGCCACGCCGGCGTTCTGCACGATGTCGGCCACCAGGCCGGCCCCATCGGTATTGTCGCCAGTGATGCTGCCATCGGGCCCGAACACCAGGGTATTTACCGCGCCGGCCGCCTGGGCGCGCACGGTCAGCGCCGTGGCCAGCTTGTGCGCTTCCAGCTTGAACGGCACGGTGACATTGGCGCCCTTGCCGCCGGCGGCAATAAAGGCCTGTACCGCGGCGGCAAAGCCGTCCAGCGGGGCAAGCCATTTTTCGTAACTGAGGTGCTGGCCAGTCTGCGCCGCATAGGCCGCGTGGATTTCAGGCGACTTGCTGTGGGCAATCGGGTTGCCGAAGACGCAGTACTTGTCCATTACTCTGGGCTTCCGTAGGAGACCTGGACCTTCTCTTCACGCGTGAAGACGAACTTCTGCACGATTACCCACAGGTCGTCGCGGTCCTTGGAGCGCATATTCGGCGGGAATTTGCCGAACGGCGCCGAGCGGCGCACGATGCTGATGGCTGCCTTGTCCAGGTCCGGATTGCCGGAGCTGCGCTCGACCACGGTGCCGCCTTCCTTTTCATAGACACTGCCGTCCTGGAAGATCGGAATGCTCAGCACTACCACGCCATACAGCTTGCGCCCATCCTTCTGCGGGAAATTCAGCGTGCCGATATCCTCGACGCGGCGGCGGAAAGCGTTGTAATACATGGCATAGCCGACGCCCTGGGTGCTCGGCGACAGGAAAGTCTTCTTCGGCCGCTTGTTCTGGTCTTCGATGGTCTGCGTGATTTCCGCTTCCATGCGGGCGATCGCCTTGCTGCTTTCGATCAGCTCGGCGCCGGTGCGGCTTGGGTCGGTCTGGTTCCTTTCCGCCACCGGTGCGGCGGTCAAAGGACTCTTCTTCACCTGGGTCAGCAGGTTCTTCTGGCGTTCTTCCAGCTCCTGCATATAACGCTGGGACGCCTTGATGCTTTCGCCGGTTTCCATGCGGCGCATGTCCGGCAGCGGCGATTTGGCACGGCCGGCATCGGCATTGCCGCCGCCATCGAGGTCAGCCTGCGCCAGCGCGTCGGCCTTGAGCGGCTTGGACGCATGCTTGGCATTGACCAGGATGACTTCAAGGCCGGGGTCGGTTGGCTCGACCTTGAAATCTTTGGGAGCGACGAAATGCACCATCAGCGCCACGGCGTGGACGACCACCGATACTGCGGAGGCGATGACAAGGAACTGGTTTTCTTTGAAAGACTTCACGCGCTGGAATCAGAAATGATGCTTTTGAGAATCTTGAATTCTACTTCACTGTGGGCCTGGTTCGGTAACAACCGTCTCGCTGGCGAGCGCAGCTTCCTCCGCGTCAGCCTCGGTCGGCTGCGCCGGATCGGCTGGCGCCTCTTCCTCGTCCAGTTCCGCCTCGGGCTCGGAAGGCAGCGTAATCGAGCCTTCCTGCAGGCGCGTCTCGATCGACAGGTCGACTTCATCCCAGCGCAGCACGTCCAGCTTCACGTGTGACCCGCGTGCAACAGACGGCATGCCCGGCATGCGCACGATCAGTGGAATCTCGGCCAGGCGCAGCACTTCGTCCTTCAGCACCACGGCTTCGACTTCCCTGGCCTCTTCCTGGCCCAGCCAGCGCAGGCACCAGTAGCGCTCCATATTCGACTGGAAGTCGGCGTAGGCCGCGTAGGCCGCATCGAAGGCCGACACGATGGCGAACAGGTTGGCGTCCTTGTGCTTGAACGGCGCCACCATCGGCGCGGTGACGCCGTGCGAAGCGCAGGCCAGGATCTGCCACTGGTTGACCAGGTCGGTGTAACGGCGCAGCGGCGAGGTCGACCAGGCGTACTGGTCCACGCCCAGGCCCTGGTGCGGCGCGGCCTGGGTCATCATGCGCACCTGCATCTTGGCGGCCCAGCCGCCCACGCCCTGCCCTTGGGTGCGGTAGATGCCCGGCACGCCGTGGTCGTGCATCAGCTTGCCCCAGGTGGAGTTGGCGAAGATCATCAGCTCGGCCACGATCTTGTCCAGCGGGGCGCCGCGCTTGCGGCGGGAAATCGTGACCACATCGTCTTCCACGTAGAAGTTGAAGTCGACGCGGTTGTTCTGTTCCGGCTTCAGGCCAAACGCTTCGCGCTTGACCATGCGGCCGGCTTCCAGGTGCTGGGCCCAGCCCCACAGCAGGGTCAGTTCGGCCTTGCGCGGGTAGTCGCCGGCGCCGCTGGCCAGGGTTTCTTCGTTGACCAGTTCGTCCAGCGTGTTGTGGCGCAGGTTGTTGGCGATCGGCACCAGTTCAGCCCTGGTTTCGGTCGAGATCACCGACCAGTCGGCCGGATCGAGCACAGCGTACAGCGACAGGGCCGGGCAGGTCTTGCCCTCGGCCAGGGTGAAGGCGTCGACGATGCTGTCCGGCAGCATGGTGATCTTATCGCCGGGCATGTAGACGGTGGACATGCGGCCGCGCGCGATCTTGTCGATGGCGTCGTCCGGCTTGATGCCCAGGCCAGGCGCGGCGATGTGGATGCCGACGCGCACCTTGCCATCCGGCTGGTGCACCACGGAGAAGGCGTCGTCGATCTCGGTGGTGGTGACGTCGTCGATGGAAAACGCTTCCACTGCCGCCAGGGGCAGGCTGGCTGGCGCGGAAGGTACCGGCAGTTCCGGGAAGCCGTGGCCTTTCGGGAAATTCTCGAACAGGAACTTGGCCATGTGCAGGTCTTTCGGCGACTTGATGCCGCCAGCCGACAGCATCAGGCGCGCCGGCGTGGTGTGTGCCTCGTTGGCCGCCTGCTCCAGCGCCTTGTATTCGATGGTGTTCTTGTCCGGCTTGAACAGCAGCTGGTTGACGATGTTCTGCATCGAAGCCGGCAGGGTGCCTGCCTTCAGCTCTTCGGCGTACTGGCCCTGGATGATGGCCTGCTGTTTCTTCTTCTCGATGCCGGCCAGGGCCGCCTTCAGGGTCTGCTCCGGCGCCTTCTTGTAGCGGCCGCGGCCCTTCTTGTGGAAATAGATCGGCGCGGCGTGCAGGCTCAGGATCAGGCCGGCCGCTTCCGCCGGCTGCGGGGCGTGGCCGAAATATTCGGCGCCCAGTTCGGCGAAACCGAATTCTTCTTCGCCCGCCACTTCCCACAGGAAGTCCAGGTCGACGTCGGCGGCGATGGCCTTGGCCTGCTCCATCAATTCGGCTGGCGACGGCTTGTCGAACTGCAGCATCACATCCTTGGTCTTGACCTTGTTGCGCTTGCCGCTTGCCATTTCAACCTGGTAGGCCTCGCCCGCTTGCGACAGCACGCTGCCTACTTTGAAATCGCCGGATTCTTCAAAAAATACATTCATTTCACATTATTCCGTTCGAGCTTGAGGACCGGCGGCAGGAATACCTCGGTCACAAGCAGTGTTCCTTCATGGCGCTGGTACAGGCAGCGCCGTGCATACAGTAAAGCTTCATCCGGCACTTCGGCGCCGTTTGCCGCCAGGGCAGCGCGGGCACGCCGCGCCAGCGGATGCGTCGCGCGCAGGCGCGCAAATTCCAGTTCGCCGCGCCGCACTCGCGGGTCGCCAAACAGCGTACTGCCGAGCGAGCGTTCGCCCAGGGCGCTGAACAGCGGCCAGTCCGAGGCGTCGGCCGACATCGGCACCACGGTATGGGCGAAGACGACAGGCGTATTATCACACCGCAGCAAGACTTCCCTCTCCCAGACGCGGCCGGGCCGATGGTAGCCGATGATGTTGGCTTCATCGGCCAGGCAGATCGCCGTGTCCTGGTGCAGCAGTTGCACGCGGAAGGCGCTGCTGTGGGCTTTCAGTTTATTGGTCAGCGACCCGCCGCCGGCCAGCCAGTGGCGGTAAGGGTGCGGGGCGTTTGTCGCGAGCACGTGACCGTGCCAGTTGGCCTGGCGCAGCGATTGTCCTTTCATCGAACCTCGCCCGTGACGCCGCAGAACTCGAGCACTTCGCCGAGGTAGTCGGCGTATTCGCTGATGGCGTGGTCGCTGCCCTGCACGACCTTCTGCTTCGCGCCGGCGTAGTGGGCCACCATGTCGCGGTAGTCCAGCACTTCATCGCCGGTGCAGGCGACCAGGAAGTAGCGTTCAGGCTTGCTGATCTGCGGCACGGCCAGCGCGCGCAGCTCCTCTATATATTCATGCTTGAATTCAAACGGCTCGTCCGAGTGGTAGGCGGTGGTCACGCCGACGTGTTTTTCCAGGTCGAGCGCCGCCACCACGGCCGGATTCAGCAGGACTGCGCGGCAGCCGAGCTTTTCCGCCATCCAGGTGGCGTAGTAGCCGCCCAGCGAAGAGCCGACGATCGCCAGCTCCTGCGCCGGCACGCCGGCCACCAGGCCGAACGCCAGTTCCATCGCCCGCCTGGGGCTGGCTGGCAATTGCGGGCAGATGAACTCCGCGCTGCGGCCGAGCTGCGCCATCCGCTCCCCGGTCAACCGCGCCTTCATCGACAGCGGCGAGGAACGGAAGCCATGCAGGTACAAAATCATTACTTCAGCGCCTCCAGCAATTTCTGGTGCACGCCGCCGAAGCCGCCGTTGCTCATCACAATAATATGGTCGCCCGGCTTGGCCTGCGCGACAATGGCTTTCACCATCGCGTCCAGGTCATCGTAAGCCGAAGCCATGTCGCCCATCGGCGACAGTGCCTCACCCAGCTTCCAGCCCAAGGCTTTTTCGCTGCCGAAGCCGAACACCAGGTCGGCATCTTTCAGGCTGCCCGGCAGCGCGTCTTTCATGGTGCCCAGCTTCATGGTGTTCGAGCGCGGCTCCAGCACGGCCAGGATGCGTCCCGACTGGCCGATCTTCTGGCGCAGGCCGCCGACGGTGGTCTCGATGGCGGTCGGATGGTGGGCGAAATCGTCGTACACGGTCACGCCATTGACCGTGCCGCGCACTTCCATGCGGCGCTTGACACTCTGGAAGCTTTCCAGAGCCTGGGCCGCGACCTCGATCGGTACGCCAACATGGCGGGCGGCGGCGATCGCAGCCAGTGCGTTGGAGCGGTTATGTTTACCGGTCAGTTGCCACGTCACGGTGGCGGCCTTGGCGCCCTTGAAGAGGACGTCGAAGCTGCCATCGGCATGTTCGGTCATGGCCCAGTCGGCGCCTTCCGCGCTGCCAAAGGTTTCTTTCTCGCTCCAGCAGCCGCGCTTCAGCACGCGCTGCAGGCTGGCTTCATCGGCATTGGCGATCACGCGGCCGATGCCCGGCACAGTGCGCACCAGGTGATGGAACTGGGTTTCGATGGCGCCGATATCGGGGAAGATGTCGGCGTGGTCGTATTCCAGATTGTTCAGGATGGCCGTCTTCGAGTGGTAGTGCACGAACTTGCTGCGCTTGTCGAAGAAGGCGGTATCGTATTCGTCGGCCTCGATGACGAAGAATTCGGAGTTGGCGCCGGGGCCGGTCAGGCGCGCCGAGATGCCGAAGTTCTGCGGGATGCCGCCGATCAGGAAACCGGGCGCGTAGCCGGCGTGCTCCAGGATCCAGGCCACCATGGCCGAGGTGGTGGTCTTGCCGTGCGTGCCCGCGACGGACAGCACCCATTTGTCTTTCAGGATGTGCTCACCGATCCATTGCGGGCCGGAGATCATTGGCAGGTTGCGGTTCATGATCTCTTCAATCAGCGGGTTGCCGCGCGAGACCACGTTGCCGATGACGTAAAGGTCGGGATTCAGTTCCACCTGCTCGGGGCCGAAACCCTGGATCAGTTCAATGCCCTGGGCTTCCAGCTGCGTGCTCATCGGGGGGTAGACGTTGGCGTCGCAGCCCGTTACACGATGGCCGGCTTCCTTTGCCAGGACGGCAAGACCGCCCATGAAAGTGCCGCAAATGCCTAGGATGTGGATGTGCATGGTGGTGATAGAAAAGAATCAAGAGCCGGATTTTACCTGATTAAACCCGGTAAACCGGTGTCTGACCCAAGGGTCAGACACCGTCTGCTCAACCGCCGGTGGCCTGCGGCCCGGAGACCGTACGGGGTCTGACCCTGCGGGTCAGACCCTGGTTTACCGGTTTTAGGTATGATGCAACCATGAACCCCGAGATCAAAACCGAAATCGCCGCCGCTGCCGCCCGCATGATCGCGCAGGATGGCGCCGACTACGGCAGTGCCAAACGCAAAGCCGCCCGCCAGATCTTAGGCGACGCGCAAGCCCGCGACCTGTCCGACATCCTCCCCGACAACGAACAGATCGAAGAAGAAGTCCGCCTATACCACGCTCTATATAACGCCGACACCCACCCCGCGCACTTATTCAGATTGCGTGGCCTGGCTTTGCAAGTGATGGAAATGCTGGAACAATACCAACCCTTCCTGACCGGCTCCGTCCTGTACGGCACCGCGGGCATGCACGACGACATCCACCTGCAAGTGTTTGTCGACAGCGCCAAGGAAGTAGAGATTTATCTATTGAACAAGAACCTGCAAATCGAGATCTCCGAGTCGCCCCACTTCCGCGGCCCGCGTTTCGACGACGTCGAAACGGCCAGCTTCATGTGGAAGAACGTGGGCGTGCACGTCGAAATCTATGAGCAGGACGACCTGCGCGGCGCGAAAAAGAAAAGCGGCGACAAGCTGCTGCGCGCTGACCTGACCGAATTGCGCACCATCCTCACTAACAGTTCCCACCCAGCCCAACAATGAATAAATTTGCAATTTACGCCGTGGTCGCCGTGCTGTTTGCCGGCGCCGGCGCCTGGTACTACGGCAGCCGTACCGAACCACCCCCCCCCCC
>Ga0209130_1001225_pt1 | contig 18043 bp, 15 predicted proteins | sample AraplaMF_Cvi_mLB_FD_184264 | JGI IMG/M metagenome (GOLD analysis project Ga0209130, IMG submission 184264) | Arabidopsis root microbial communities from the University of North Carolina, USA - plate scrape MF_Cvi_mLB (SPAdes) (version 2) | ecosystem: Host-associated > Plants > Roots > Endosphere...
ATTCATACATTATTATTATTTTATGCATAATCAATTCCTCTGCAAAATAGACCTTGTTATCAGACTGCATTTTTATCTACAATATTTGAGTTATGAATGATCTTACATTTACAATTAATATTTATAAAAATGTATCGTCCTTTCTTTTTTGTTAAAATAAAGAAAAGGAGGAATGATTATGCAACGAATAAGTTTTGAACGCCCTACTGATTATTATGATGAAAGATTATATACGATCGATGAAAAAATTTGTGCACTATTAAAAGAACGGAAAGAACTTTCAGGTGGTGATCCAGGTTTTCCACATGATGAAGCTATTTATAAATGGGCAAAGCAATACGGATTTTATCCAGATTATTTAAATTCACTATTCTCTTCTATGATGGACGAAGGTGAATTTAAACCTCGCGTCGAACCAACTACATTCAAAAAACATATACCTGTTTTTAAAACGCATGAACATAATGGTATCATGTATACGGTAACTTTTATTCGGCAGTATGCAAATGCTAGTGTAGTGTATTTATATAGCGATTGGGATTCCACTGATGAAGTTTTTAATGAAAATAAGCCTCATAGTTTCTTCCAATTATCAATAGATGATACATATGACTGCTGGCCAGAAGGTGGTGGCGGCACTGATGGACATTTTAGTCATCATTTCGTTATATCTCCTGCCCTTCCTGAGAATTCGTCTGGAATAAGCTTACGATTTAAAGAACTCAATATGCCGTTTAGGAAAGATCAAGCTGTGCTTGAATTTGAGATTCAGATAGATTAATAAAAAAGTTGTCTCACAAGTCATTTGGCTGACTAAAATCCGTTTATTTTTACTTTTATGTCCCTTAAAATAATCAAGCCCCTTTCCAAACTGGATAAGGGGCTATATTTACATCTTCAAACAATTACTCTTGTGAACGCTATTGAACTCTCTTACCACCTTTATAGTCAAGGCAGGACACTTCAATTAATAGTCCATTAAACATTGAAAAATAAAAACCATAACTACTACCTCTCATTGCATACGGTGCCTTTTCTATTTCAATGCCACCAGCTACTAATCGATTATATGCTTGATCAACTTCACTTGAAGTATCCACTAAAAAACCAATATGAAAAGCTTCTGGATACATAACTTCCATATTCCCCTTAAATGCTTTTGGATCACTTAGCACAAGTATAAATCCACTCTCATCACTCATTACTACTAGTGCCTTTCCCTTTTGCTCCAAAAATTGAAAATCAAAAAATGTTTCAAAGAAATGTCTCGCTTCTGATAAATCATCAACACATAGATTCAAATGATTTAACTTCATTCACTCATCTCCTTTAAAGCAGAAGGTATGTAGACTCATTTTCATAACACTTAAATATGCAAGGTAAGATATTTAAGCGTTCCATCTAAGACTATGCTTTATAAGTCTAATACTTTTCTCCATAGCCTAGAACGTTTTTTTATGACTGTAATTATATAAACCGTTCGACGTGAAACATTAATTTATCTATATAAAATAGCCTCATTACTTATTTTCCAGATTGTGTAGAACCCACTCAATTAGGAAAATTGCTGAAGGGATTCGCTCTGTTGTATCTCCTAAAAATAGTTTATTAAGTAACTCATCTAAATGAATTGGTTTATTCGGTAACGTTTGAATATACCTTAAAACAGATCCAGCTGGAGGTACTGGCTTATTATTAATAACCCATATCCCTTCTAACAATGTCCACGTTGACGTATGAACGATGTACGAAGCCTTTAACTCATCATTTGCTTTTAAAGCAGACTGAATTTTAATGAGCGAACTATGCAACCAATGAGATATTCCTTTCACTTTATCACTAGAAACACGATAGTTTTCAAATTCATAGGTAGCTATTTCCTTTAATCTTTTCAACTCGCCGCTTTTATCAAATAAAATTTCCCCTTCTAAAAATGAGTATAGTTCCATCGGATTGTTTTGAAAGTTTACTAGTATTTGATTAACATCTGCATACTTATATTCAACTAAAGTTTCTTCTCTCATTTCAGAATGAAATTTCTTCTTTTGTCCGTCCTCTAAAAGAATATATAAGTCTAAATCCGAATCAGGATATGCATCCCCTCTTGCGACAGATCCAATAAGCATACATCCATTTACCTTATCTAAAGATAAGAATTCAGCCAATATTATTGGCACTAATTTTTTATGTTGTTCATGTTTAATAGATGTTTGTATTTCTAACATTTGTAACCTCCAAACATTGTTTTATGGAGTTATTCCTTACCTAAATATATTGTACTTCTCTTATAATCTTCTATACTTATTCAACGATTGTCAGTTCATATACAATTGCGTCTTTACTGCTTTTTGTTTTATCTTGAATCGTAACAATATCTCCTGCTTTTATTTTAGAAGCATTCACTACTTTTACCATCTCTGGCGGAACATACCCTCCATCGTTCTCTTTATTTAGCGGTAACCACTTTACTGATTTATTAGTTGCTTCTAAAATTTTATATTTAATTGTACCATCATACTTTATTTCACCAACAAGATCTTTTACTAATGTAGGTGTATATTTACCCTCTTCTTTTTCTAAAGAAATATGATCACCTATATCTGGGATACCGTTTCTTACAGGTGCCTCCCATTTTGTTGGATTTAAATCATTTAAACTTATTTTCACACTATCTTCTTTATTTGAGTTAGCATCTTTTAGGAATATGTCATTATACTTCTTATCAATAATGACATACTCCTTCCGCTCTACTATTTTTGCACTACTTTCACGTTTCACTTCCTCATTGTTAGATACTTCTTCTTTCACACTATTATTACCACACGCTGATAATAATGTAGTTGCTAAAGCTGCCATTAGTAACATTTTTTTCACTTCATTTACCTCCATTTATAACGAAACAATAAAACATATATCACATCCACATTTTACTATAAATCAAAAAAAGAGGATATTTGTTTATTAATAAACAAATATCCTCTAACTTTAACTATATATTACGACTGTTGATAAGCAGCTTTCGATGATTTCACATAATAAACTGCGTGATCAACGTTAATGATATGATCTGGTTTTGGTTTGCCACGACTCGCTCTATGTCCTGCTAAATGTTCTTCACTTGTTTCCCAATTTTTCCATGCTTCTTCAGATTCCCAGCGAATCATAACGACAACTTCTTCATCGCCGCGTCTTACTTTTTTCACAAGAACACTTAAATCAATGAAACCTTCAAATTTTTCAATAATACCTTCTCCAGTGAAACGTTCTACAACTATATTTGATGTACCTTCTTTTACTGTAAATGTTTTCGTTTCAATAAACATATATCCCACTCCCTCTTTATAATACGATTACTAGTATTCTTCTATTATAGTTGATTATGATAATTATTTTCAATTATAAAGTTTTAATTTTTGATTTAGGCTGATTTCTCTTCTATCACTTGATCTAAAAATTTGAAATACGGAAGTAATATTCCTATTAAAGAAGTAACACATATAATCGCACCGATGATCAAGTATAGTGCTCTCACTCCCCACATTTCACTCAGTATGCCTCCTAATAACACCCCTAACGGCATAGCGGATCGTATGAAAAATAATCGCACTGAAAATACTTGCCCTATCATATTGTTTGGTACTGTTTGTTGGCATATTGTTGTGTTATGAACATTAAAAAAGGCAATGCAAATACCGGCAACTACTTCAATGAACACCGCAATTACTATACTATGATTGAATCCTAGAGAAATGTAAGTGAGTCCTCCTAAAAACAATCCTCCAAGCATAAGCATACGCCGGCTTTTATATGTTACTTTGCCAACTAGTATAGATCCAACTACATAACCAAGCGGGAAACCGGCCATAAAATAACCAAACTCCGCATAGCCTGCGGACAACTCGTCTTTTATATAAGGAAGATTTATAACCATCGTTACCCCAACTCCAAATTGCACGAAAGTAAGAAATAGACCGAGCCAAACGATAACTGGTTTTGTGAAAAAGTATGTAAAACCATGAATAAATTGTTCTAGCCACGTTTTTCTTATATCTGTTGTAGTTCTCTTTTCTTTTATATAAAGTAAGAAAGTGCCACTAACAAATAGACACATACATACGAAAGATAATGTAAGTTCTGTTCCAATTAAATGAATGACTCCCCCGCCTAATACAGGCGCAAGAAACATCATAAGACGAGTCATTCCATCAATATATGCATTTGCGTCTTGAAGTTGTTCTTTGCTTACAATACTCGGTGTAATTGATTGACTTGCAGGTGTATAAAGCGGTGTAATAAGTCCCACTACAATTTGAACAACATAAATGTGCCAAACTTCTATATTACCTGTAACTAGCATCGCCAAAGGTAATAAAAATACAGACGCGCGCACCCATTGCGAAAAAATCATAATCCACTTCCGGCTCCATTTATCAATAAATGGACCGCTTATAAGTTGCAAAATGAGTGACGGGATAAAATATAGTAACCACATACTACTTAACGCAGTTTTTGATCCTGTTAATTCGTAAACAAGAATCGAATTACATAACGTTCCGAGGCTCCCGCCCAATTCTGAAATCGCGCTACCAATCCACATAAAAAAGAATGAACGATTTTTCAATACACTCTTCATATAGCCCACCAACTTTTCTATTAAATTCCTCCCTTTATGTGCATTCTAGTTGGATATTATCTATTTAAAAACGCATCCAATTCTTTCGCTAGCAACTGTACCGCTTTCTTTCTTAATACATATTTCCCGTCATGTATACCAACTAATTTCGCTGCACGCAACAATTTCAAATGATGGTGTACAGTCGACTTACCGAGTTGCAGTCTTTCTGTAATTTCCTGCAAAGTCCGTTCTTTTTCGAACAACATTTTTACAATGCGTAATCTCGCTTCATCCCCAAGTGCCTTATGTTTTTGAACTAAAAAATAATTCGGTTCATATAGATCTTCAGGATGGATACTTTCGTTTGCAACTGGATAATGAAATACTTTCGTATCTTCAATATCCGCCTCAATATTCCACGGTCTGTATGTCATTTGCGGGATAAGAAGTACGTTATGAACACTTGGTTCTGGCATATAGTTCACGCCGCCGGTCGCCCACTCGACAAACTCTTCTGATTTCATCTTTTTATTCATTTCATTTTTTGCTTCATAATCTCGTTTTAATATAAGTAGTATTTGCTCTTCCTCTTTCTGAATAACACACTCATACCACCCTGTCATAACAGCAATTAGATGTGATTTTAGCACTTGTACATGAACATCACATATAAAACGAATATACGCGGAGAAAAACTGATGATCATGTGTCAGTTCCATTAGTTCATATATTGCAGTTACGTCTCCACTTGCTGCTAAACGTCTTGTCTTTTCATGCTTCTCGCCTAAAAACGGTAAACATATATATTTCAAATCTTCTTCTGAAAGCGAATCGATTTTAGCACGAAACTGTGATAAGTCCTGAAACTCTTCCTTATACAATAACTGAAGCAACGCTTTCCACGTATTATTTTCTTCTACAAACTGTAAGTGCTCTCTCATTTCTTCTGTTAATGCTTCCTTAATTTCTTCCCATTCATTTTGACTCTTTTCAAGAGTATCAAGTAACCTTTTATGGGTAATTGCTGCAATGCCAAGTGCACATTCGAAAAGTATCGAATATTTTACTTGAACGTTATAAGTTTCCCTCTTTCTACTCGTTATGTGATAGACCTCCATATTTATTCCCTCCTTGTTTGCTATAAATTGAATTCTATTTTTATCGAATTTATCCTTCTACATTTTTAGAATTCATAAAATATGAGTTGAAATACATTCATTCTAAATTAAGAAGAATAGGAGCTTTTTTATATACAAATAATAACTTTCAAGGAGTTGTTGACATGTATTTTATATTAAATATGTTAGGAATTTTCGTTGTCATATTAATCGTTTTCCTATGTTCGCCTAATAAAAAACAAATAAAATGGAGACCAATCGTTATTCTCATCATATTGGAACTCTTTATTACGTGGTTTATGTTAGGCACGAAGCTCGGCAGTATTATCATTAATAAAATTGCATCATTTTTCAGTTGGCTACTAGCATGTGCGAATGAAGGGATTCGGTTTGCATTTCCTTCTGCTATGGAAAACCAAACCGTTGATTTCTTCTTTAGCGCATTACTTCCAATCATTTTCGTTATCACGTTCTTTGATATTCTTTCTTATTTTGGAATCTTAACTTGGATTATTGATAAAGTAGGTGCAGTTATTTCAAAGATTTCTCGTTTACCAAAGTTAGAAAGTTTCTTTTCGATTCAAATGATGTTTTTAGGAAACACCGAAGCACTTGCTGTTGTTCGCGATCAACTATCAGTTTTAAAAGAAAATCGTTTATTAACTTTTGGAATTATGAGTATGAGTAGTGTCAGCGGATCCATTCTTGGCGCTTATTTATCGATGGTACCAGCTACATATATTTTCAGCGCAATCCCTTTAAACTGTATTAATGCATTAATTTTAGCCAATGTATTAAATCCTGTGGAAGTTACGAAAGAAGATGATGTCGTATATACACCTTCAAAACATGAGAAAAAAGATTTCTTTTCAACTATTTCAAACAGTATGTTAGTCGGGATGAATATGGTTATCGTTATTTTAGCTATGGTAATTGGTTACGTAGCATTAACTGCCTGTTTAAACGGGATTTTAAGCTTTTTTGTAACAGGTTTAACAATTCAAAAAATCTTCTCTATTATATTTAGTCCCTTTGCTTTTTTACTCGGTTTATCGGGCAGCGATGCTATGTATGTAGCTGAATTAATGGGGATTAAAATAACTACAAATGAATTTGTTGCAATGATGGATTTAAAATCGAATCTAAAGTCGTTACAACCACATACGATTGCGGTTGCAACAACATTTTTAGCTTCTTTTGCTAACTTTAGTACGGTAGGTATGATTTACGGAACGTACAATTCATTATTTGGCGGAGAAAAATCAGCCATAATCGGTAAAAATGTTTGGAAGCTTCTTGTTAGCGGAATGGCTGTTTCCTTATTAAGCGCTATGCTCGTTGGCCTATTTGTATGGTAAATACTCTTTAAAATAAAAGATACTTACTATTTGTTAAAGATATATAACTAAAATTAAGTAATATAATTAAAAGCCTCTATCAAAAATTACTAAGTAACTTTTGATAGAGGCTCCTTTTATTTAGGTCGCTCTATATTCATCAAAAAAATTGAATACTACTCTACAGGGTTCCGCCAGTATTTTGAAAAAAATCAAGCTTAGAGCATGCAACATTTTATACAGTTTTTCGACTAATTCAGTAACAAACGAGCAACCTAAAAACGAGACATAATAAGAATGTAAAAAAATGCATAGCTCCATAGAACGGAAAAGGAGATTCTCTTGTGAAAGTAGGGTTCCTTCTTTTTCCTCTCTATCGCTAACGACGCCTTATGTTAATTGAATATGTATGGAATATACATGATTCCTCATTAAACAAAAGAGACAAGTTATATAACCAAAAAGACAATTGTTGAAAATTTTCCAAACATTGGTTGTTGTGGTAAAGCGAAAATTAACTCGTCACAATACGCTGGAAGATCCTCCCCAAGTACATCATAAGCATTTTCCCCTTCTTTTTGAGATTCATGAAGGTGGTCTAAAATCTCCAATAATAGTTCTTCTGATTGCCTTTCAGGAACATTTGAACAGCGAATATACACTAACATATTTCCATAATCTAGTTCATTTTCTTCTGTTAGTAGCTTTCTTTTTTCATTTTGAGAAACAATGAATTTCTTAAATTGATGGCAAACTGATACTATCCTTAAAAGCCACGATTTTATTTAAAGGCGACATTAAAAATATTCTTCAAATCCCGGAAGCACAATTGTACTATATACAAATAGAACCATAAACTTGCCGTTCCAAGAAACTTATGATTCTTACCACAGATACAGCCATATACATATAAAAAAACTATAACAAAGCATCTTAATGTTTATGAGATGCCTTGTTAATAGTTTCTCTTCTCCCTAATCTCCTGTGAGTCCATATTTATTTAAACTTTCCATGTCTTATTTGATTTACTTATTCTGTAACACCAGATTGGGTTACCCTTACATCAGCTGTTACACGATAACGTAAATGTTTATAGGATTCTTCCCATTCTTGACTGTTCCATTTTCTTACGTGAGTTCTACCAAGTTTTCTAAGTCCTATAGGATCTGTGCCTTTTTTAATAAATCTCTTTATTAATGTAGTTGCTTTTTTTTCTATTTCTTTTTCCATAATTTTTTCTAATTTTTTTATTTCTCTAGGATTATCTAGATTTTTTGTTTTTGTAAATTCTTGAATTTCAGCTTTAACTTGAATATGAGCGTTTACGAATGGACGTTTGCTATTACCCTTCATCTTATATTTTGTTCTAGCCTTTATATTCTCTATCGTGGCATAAGTATTTGAAGAACCAGGTAGTTTGAATTGGTATGTGCCTTGTTTAAAATTATCTGTTAACAATTTAAATACAAATAAATCTTTAGGTTTCACTTTATCAACCATTTTACATCTTTTAAAGAGTGCTATTCCATTTAACTCCAACACGTTACCTTTTTTAGTTATCATCGGTAAATATGAATCTCTCGCATCATCATTAAGTTGATTTAAAAACATAAAAAAATTTGTTTTTGGTTGCGTTCCATTGTCCATATTTTGCTCCAGTAAAGAGGATAAATAGGAAGCAATTTCTTTTTCTTTAGAATAGTTCCCCTTTAATAGTGATTCCCCTTTTACATTTGTAATTGCTAAATAAATTGCATTTCCTACACTAGGATTTCGGTTCAAAGTCTCTAAAATTTCCTGCATTCCCTTTTCAATTATTTTTTCATTAAAAATAATAACACGCAATTGCCCCAACTCTAGAGGTCCAGAAGATTTTTCGGATGCTCTTGCAAGAACTTCTCTACCAGTCTGGCCTGATGCTGAATAGATTTTCGTTTCACCTTCCCCGCCTCCTTTATAAGCTGAAATCGCAAAGGTTCCTTTTAACTTACCTTCTGCTTCAGTATCATATGCCGCAACTTGAACTAAGTCAATGTCATCCACAATTTTCGTTTTAGCACAACCTATTAAGAAGACACTTACTATAAGGAAAAGTATCCATCGCTTCATGTTTATCTCCTTAACTTTATTTTGGCGGTTTGAATTAGCCACAGTACAGGTAGGTATACATATATATATACAAAGCCAATTTGACCTGTCCAAGTATTTAATAAGTTAATTTTATTACGGTTATTCAAGAAAAATGATAAAACAAAGATGAATACGATGATAACTGGCAAAACATATTTTTGCTTTATTCCCAGTGCCTCTTTTATACCACGACTTACTCCCCATAATGTAAAGGAAACATTGGGTAATATAAAAAAAGCCCAAACAGAAACAATAATGTATTCAAACCGCTCTATAAAGGGAAATTGTATAATTTTAATCATGCTTAAATATGCCCATATCGCGCTCGCTAGTTGTTTTTCACTAAAAAACGCAAGAGTTAAAATCATAAGGTATGTGTAGACGATAGTCGTTACTAAATTTGCATAGTGCGCATATTTTTGAGACGTTCTTGCCTTTTTAATAAATGGGTAGTACAACAATAACATTTCAAATCCAAAAAAACTAAACATATTTCCTTTCATTCCTTTCATAATTTCTAGGAATGAATGCTGCGCAATTGGAAATAAATTTCGAAAATCTGCATACTGCAAAGGATAAAAAAATGTAAAGATTAGAATGCTTGGGATAACGATTCCAAAGAAGCCGATTCCGGCAACTACACGAAATCCTCCAGTCACAATATAATAACATAAGCCTAAAAAAGCCCCAGCTATAACCCAAGATGAAATGGAAGGAAACATCCAAACATGTACTACTTCGATATAAGTATGTAGTGTTGTTGCACCTAACAATACAATATAGGATAAAAAAATGAAGTTGAACAATCCACCAATCCATTTTCCAAGTACGTCTTGATTGATTGCAATGATGTCTCCATTACCCTGATTTAAAATCTGATATATGATCCAAATCATAAGATTAACAGATATTCCAAAAAGTAGCGTACTAATCCACGCATCATTTCCAACTAATTTTGCACTAATCCTTTCAAAACCAAGCATACCAACCCCCATCTGTATAGTAATAATTAAAAAAAACACCATATATGGAGAGACTTGGTACTCAATTGGGATCTGTTTCATAATGGCTCCTCCCTGTTAAATTCAATCATCAAAATCATTTCGTGATTTGATTTTATTTTTCTCTACCTCTTCTGGATTAAAGCGAAAACGCTGTTTAGACCTTGAAAAAATAGGACGTCGAAACATCGCTGAGATTGGCATACGTATAACACTGTCTTTCCAATCTGTAGGGCGTGTAGGATAAAAAGGGAACAAATAAGGACGTCTTAATGATTCTGTACGTAATAGGCGTGCTAAAAGTAAAGAACTTGTTAAAACAATTCCTAATAAGCCCAACAAGTGTGCAGATATTATAAAAGGAAAACGAATCACTCGAATTGTATTACCAATTCGATATATTGGTGCTGTAAATGAGCTAAGGGCTGAAAGTGCAACAATGATAATAAGTACATTACTTGTAAGACTTGCCTCTACCGATGCCTGTCCAATTACAATACCACCTACGATACCGACAGTTAGACCCACTTTAGTTGGTAAACGTGCCCCTGCTTCTCTCAGTAATTCGATCGTTATTTCTAAAAAAAGTGCTTCAATGACTGGAGGAAAAGGTACTTTACTTCTTGATATGATTAAAGTTTCAAGAAGTTCTCTCGGAATTAGCTCGTAATGATATGTTAAGACTGCAACATATAATGGAGTTGTTAAGACAGAAAAAATAAAAGCAAAAAGCCTTAACAGTCGAAAAAAGGAGGAAATAATCCAAGGCATAGTGTAATCTTCTGTCGTAGAAAAAAAGTCAATTAATGTTGTTGGAAGAGTGATAGCATAAGGCGAGCCATCTACAAAAAGTGCAATTTTCCCTTCTGCTAATACAGCTGCCACACGGTCCGGACGCTCTGTATTCAAAAATTGAGGGAATATAGAATTCGGGTTGTCTGCAATTAATTGAATCAAATAAGTACTATCCAAAACATGGTCTGTTTTTATTTGACTTACCCGTTTTATAATTTCTTGTAGATTTTGATCATTTACAATTCCCTCAATAAATACAATTGCAACAGTTGTGTTAGAGAGAGAGCCTACTTTCAATTCCTTCATTTGTAAATAAGGTGTTGGAAGCTTTCTACGTACTAAATTTAAATTTACATCTAAATCTTCGACAAATGCGATTTGTGGACCCACAATATTGTATTCAATTTCAGCTTTTGTAATATCCCTTTTTTCTTTCTTTGACACATTTACTAACAAACAATTTAATTTATCTGTATCGAACTGAATCAGTATATAGCCATTTAAAATACTATCCTGAATATCTTCCATTTGATTTGTTATTTTTGAATTCTCAAAGGGTAAGATAGACTGAATATCTTGTAACGAATCGAAGCTCTTCTCTTTTATATAAGTTAAAACCTCTTCATGAAATATATTTATATCGATTAATGTCCTAAAATATGAAATGACTAAAGAGGCATTGTTTGAAGCGATCTCCAATGTTATAAAATCTTTAGATTTTTTTAGCAATTGCATTAATTCCTGCAAAGATTTTATAGAGTGAACAGGTATTTTTTCATATGGTTTCAATTGATAATACCCTTCCTTTCAGAAAGAAGTTACATATAGTTTTTAAAAAATTTCCGTTTTGAAAATTAGGCATTGTGATATATAAATATATCCACTGAATTAGCAATAACTTCTTTGAAAATAACTTAACCAAAATTAGTTAAAAAATGTATCGTACAAAAAATGAGCTCATTTCTCAAAATAACTAACTGTAGAAAAGGAAATTTTCATTTTGGGGGTACTTCAAAATTTTAGCTTGATGGACATGTGCCGATCCCCCTTTACTACGTCTTCAATTTTGAAAATTTACCATGTAAAATGGCATTGTCTTTTTTAAAATTTTTTGTTTTCTTCATCCACGACCTTTTACTAAGCTAAGCATTCATTTTTTAGGTAAGATCCTTAAACTACTTTTTATTACTACTCTAAAATTATGCATAAAAAAAGGACAGTAGGAAGATCGTTCCTTACTATCCTTACTCATATATATAATGTGTTTTTAAAACGAATTGAGTGTCTATTATTTTCGAATTTGTCCATTTCCACGAATCACGTATTTAGTAGAAGTTAATGCAGGTAGTCCCATTGGTCCCCTTACGTGTAACTTTTGTGTACTGATGCCAATTTCAGCGCCAAATCCGAATTCAGATCCATCAGTAAATCGAGTTGATGCATTATGATATAGTGCAGCCGCATCTACAGCTGTGAAGAATTTGCTGACGTTTTCCTCGTTTTCTGAAATAATCGCTTCAGAATGCATAGAACCATACGTATTTATGTGATAAATCGCTTCTTCTATTGAAGAAACTACTTTGACTGCTAGCGTGAGTGATAAAAATTCTGTTTCCCAATCTTCTTCTGAAGCAAGTACAATTGAAGAATCAATTGCCAATGCTCTCTGATTACCGCGTAGCTCCACACCTTTTTTCTTCAAAGTTGAAAACAACTCGCTACCAAATTGCTGTGCCCACTTCTCATGAAGTATAATCGTTTCAATGGCATTACATACAGATGGCCGCTGCGTTTTTGCATTTATACTAATATCAATTGCCATTTGTTTATTCGCTGTTTCATCAATGAAAATATGACAATTTCCCGCACCCGTTTCAAGTACTGGAACAGACGCTTCTCTCACTACAGTATCAATTAATTGTTTACCGCCTCTTGGAATAAGAACGTCTAGGTAATCATTCATTGTAAATAACTGCTTTGCGCTATCCCGTGTTGTGTCTTCTATGAGCTGTACACTTTCTGGAGGCAAGCTTGTTTCTTTGAGCGCTCGGTGAATAACAGCAACAATAGCTTTGTTAGAATGGATAGCAGAAGAACTACCACGTAATATAACTGCGTTTCCTGTCTTTAAACAAATTGTAGCAGCATCTACTGTTACATTTGGCCTTGCCTCATAAATCATACCAACAACACCAAGTGGTACACGCATCTCCTGAATAAATAGTCCATTTGGTCGCTCCCATTTGCTTACACATTCTCCAACAGGATCACGTAATTCAATTAATTGCTTAATTCCCTCTGCCATATCAATAATACGCTGTTCATTCAACATTAGACGATCAAGGAGTGAATCAGTAAATCCTTTTGCCTTACCTTCTTCGATATCTCGTTTGTTTTCCTCTAAAATATAAGCTGTTTCTACTATTAGCCTTTCAGCAATTGCAGCAAGTGCTTCGTTTTTTTGACTTGTAGATTTAAGCACAAGATCCATAGCAACTTCTTTCGCCCTTTTCCCCTTTGCCAACACTTCATTCATTTTTATTTCCTCCTTTTTAACATCACTATTCTTAAAGTGAAACCCAATAATCTCTGTGAATGACTTCATAATTATGCCTATCGCCTCTTGCTTGAATTTCTCGACTTTGCATACCTTTTATCTCTCTTAATTCCTCTACGCTATAGGTGCATTGCCCTTTTCCAATTATGCGCCCTTGCTTTGTCACTACTTCTACGACATCGCCAACTTTGAAAAATCCTGACACATTTGTAACGCCTGCAGGAAGAAGACTTTTGCCATGCTGAATGATAGCTGAAGCTGCTCCAGCATCTACTTCAATTTGTCCGCTAACGAGCGAATGCAAGGCAATCCATTGCTTGTTCATCCTCATTTCTTTTTGAGGAGCATTTCCAACATATGTTCCATCACCTTTGCCCTTCAAAACATCTACAAATTTCTCTTGTCCACGCCCTGTTCCGATAAATACACTCACACCAAGAGAAAGTGCCGTCTTCGCAGCATCAATTTTTGATTTCATACCGCCAGTCCCAAGTTTGGAACCAGCATCTCCTGCAAGAGAAGCAATTTCTTCCGTAACTTCAGGAAGGAAATAATATTTTTTCGCATCCGCATTTTTCTGAGGATTTTTGTCATATAAACCGTTCACATCCGTAAAAATCATAAGCATATTTGCCGAAACAAGTCCGCTTACTAAAGCTGATAGCATATCGTTATCACCGAATGTTAGCTCCTCTAAAGAGATGGAATCATTTTCATTAATGATTGGAAGTGCAGAACGGTTTAATAATTCTCCTAAAGTAGCGTAAGCGTTACTATATTGTTCTTTTCTAGAAAAATCACTTCTCGTCAGCAATAGTTGCGCAGTAACGATGCCATATTTACGAAACTCCTCCGTATACGCCTGCATTAACAAACTTTGTCCGACAGCCGCAGCAGCCTGTTTTCCTTTAATTGTCACAGGTCTACTAGGATACCCTAAAGCTGAATAACCTGCAGCGACGGCCCCAGATGTAATTAACAAAACTTCATGCCCTTCCTCTTTCAGTCGAACCAATGCGGCAACGTGATCTGAAAGTTGTTCTTTAGAAATGCCCCCGTGACTATCTGCCAAGGAACTACTCCCAATCTTTACAACAATTCGTTGTTTTTTCACTTTTGTATCCCCCAAGTCTAAAATCAAAGTTTTTTATAAATTACACTTTTAATCATTCGGCTTGCAGCGACTACTATCCTCACCAATGCTTCACCTAGCCTATTAAAGAGCAAAATAAAAATGACCGCTTCGCCCTTAATAAAATAAAAAGGACGAAACGGTCATTGTTCCGCGGTACCACCTTAATTGATATACATAGATATCCACTTGGCGCCTATAACGCAGGCGAACGCCTAAACTTTCATTTAAGACTCAGGGATAGGTTCGATATATTCTATACGAGGAATCTTTCAGCCGATGAATTCCACTCTCTTTCGCAAGAAGACATATGTACTATTTCCCTTCAACGATTTTCGGTTTAATTTTTTTATATTATGCGATATAGTTTGATTTGGTGTCAAGAGGTATTTTTAAAAATAAATAGCGCGGCATGGAACTTGTATGAAAATATTACCCTACTGAATGAAAATACAAATCGATTTAAACTTAACTCAGATTCTTAAACAGGAAACCTTAATTTACATTGTATTTATTTGCATAATGTCTAATATAATTTTTTTGTGTTGCAAAAAAGAATATATTCTCTTAGAATGTTTCTTTATATTGCATGGAGATGTTATTGTTATTTTAAGATAGCAATTTCGAAATACTATAATTTATTATAAAAGGAGCAAAATTAAATTATTATGGATAAACAAATTGGATTCATCGGATGCGGAAATATGGGAATGGCTATCATTGGCGGGATGCTAAACAAAAAGATAGTGTCTGCAAATCATGTGATTTGTTCGGATTTAAACACTACGAATTTAAAACATGCTAACGAAAAATATGGACTAACTACAACTACTGACAATACTGAGGTAGCTAAAAATGCTGATATTTTAATTTTATCAATTAAACCAGACCTATACGCATCAATCATTAACGAAATAAAAGAAGTCATCAAAAACGATGTTATCGTCGTAACAATCGCTGCCGGCAAAAGCATTAAAAGTACTGAAGAAGCTTTTGATAAAAAATTAAAAGTTGTACGAGTAATGCCTAATACCCCTGCTCTTGTTGGAGAAGGAATGTCTGCATTATGCCCTAATGAAATGGTGACAGAAAAAGATTTAGAAGATGTGCTAAACATTTTTAATAGCTTTGGTCAAGCAGAGATCGTAAGTGAAAAATTAATGGATGTTGTTACATCAGTAAGTGGTTCTTCGCCAGCATACGTATATATGATTATAGAGGCGATGGCAGATGCTGCTGTACTAGATGGTATGCCTAGAAATCAAGCATATAAATTCGCTGCTCAAGCTGTGTTAGGCTCTGCAAAAATGGTACTAGAAACAGGAATACATCCAGGTGAATTGAAAGATATGGTTTGTTCTCCTGGTGGAACAACGATAGAAGCTGTAGCAACATTAGAGGAAAAAGGCTTACGTACAGCCATCATTTCAGCTATGCAGCGCTGTACACAAAAGTCTATTGAACTGTCTGGTCCAACAAAAAAATAAAACGATAATAGAGATTACGTTTGCTATGAATTTAGTTGAAAAATAGTGGATTACATACTCTCTCGCTTTCACTAAATGATAAACGGACAAACTCATATATACTTGAGTTTGTCCGTTTATTTGGTTATACTGAGATAATTTTATTTCTATCTTCTTTTGAAATTTTTATTTTATCCCTTCCTTATCCCCTACTATGATTGTGGAATTTTATTAGAAACTAATAATTTTTCAATGCATTTCGGTAACATGTCTAATAGCGTTTCAAATGCGTAATTTACATCTAAACGTTCTGTCCATTGATGGGCATCTTTTCCTACCGGCCCCATATTTAATACTGGAACGTCAAACTCTTCTAGTTCCTGAAGTGGAATCGAGTAACCTTTATCCCATAATGGCATATTGTCTACAAGTGAACTCATTGAATGTAGTGGATTCTGTAAGCCCACATAGCTCAAATCTGAAATTCCTCCAAAATAATTTTGGTTTTCAAATGTAGTGTTATGATTGTAGTGTGCATACTTTTCCATTTCTGCAACTACTTCTTTAATTAACGGATTGTTGCGTGAACTAACAGCTGGATAATATGGTGGAGCAAAGAAAAGTACAATCATCGGCGCCTTTTCTTTACATAAAATAGCTAGTTTATCTACTAAATCAATCGTTACCGCACGATCATCTTTCTCTTCTCTATTTTTTATTATACTAGATTGAATATCATCTATTTTCTCTTGCCCATGTTGTTCAATTGCATAAGCGATAAGCTCTTCATACGTTAATACATTTACTTTCATATTAGGGGGTATAAACGGATTATATTTAGAAAAACGATATGCTTGCTTTTCATATTTCTCTTCTATTTCTTCTGCTACTTTCGTTACTTTTTGACGTAACAATGACACGACATCTGTCATTGATTTTTCTAGTAAAAACAAATTAAATAATGTAACTGCACGATGCGGGATTTGTACAGAATAATCCTCCTTTAAGTCCCGTTGAAGTAAGTTAGTTGGCGGAGGACTCGCTTCCCCTTCTACAATATCACAAAGGTCTGTATTCAACTCTAATTCTGCTGTTATTAATGAAGCCATATAACTCCCATTTAAGCCTGCAAATGGTTCACCTACATGTGTTTCTTTTCCGTAACAAAGAAATCCAGGTAACACTTTACCAATAGAACCAGTGTAAATATACTTATTTTGGTCACCAGGATGTCTTGCAAACATAGGCTCTGAATTTAGGACTGTTTTATAATTTAAATCGTGTTCTCTTGCTAACTCTAGTAATCTTGGAACAGCAGCCCTCATCCCCACCGAGTTTACTTCTTCATCTGGAACAGCTAATAAAAGTACATTTCCATCAAATCTTCCTTCACAGGCTTGCTCAATCATTGCCATTTGTAACGTGAGGCCGCATTTCATGTCCATTGTTCCTCTTCCAAATAGCCAATCTCCTTGTTCTATATCTTCACGTACAAGGTCTGGTAGTTCATCTTTATGAGAATAAAACATAGACGTTAACTTTTTAGGATTGAATGCATCTTCTTTCCACACTCCGTAATCTTGTACATCTACAACATCAAAGTGACTAACTAGAATTACGGTGTTTTTTGTACTCTCACTTTTCTTTACAAGAGCTGTAACAAAATATCGTCCGTCCCCAGTCGGATTTTTTTGTAAATGATGCGGGTTTTCTTTGAAATACTGTAAATCAGATAATTGTTCCACAACAAAGTCTGGCAATATTACTTCTGCTTCTGTACTTGTAATACTAGGAATTTCAACAAGACTGCTTAATAATTGAATCAATTGTTCTTTTGATTGCCACTTTGACATATAAATCCCCCTATTTTCCGCATTATGAAAACGAATTCC
>Ga0209130_1001227_pt1 | contig 18026 bp, 14 predicted proteins | sample AraplaMF_Cvi_mLB_FD_184264 | JGI IMG/M metagenome (GOLD analysis project Ga0209130, IMG submission 184264) | Arabidopsis root microbial communities from the University of North Carolina, USA - plate scrape MF_Cvi_mLB (SPAdes) (version 2) | ecosystem: Host-associated > Plants > Roots > Endosphere...
CGCCGTTCAGTGCCGGTGTTGTTGATCAGTTTGGACAGCTGGGCCATCCAGGGCATGGTCAGGTCGCGGATCTGGCGGTCGTCGTCCAGCATCTGCTTGATCAGGCCCAGCTTCTGCTGGCGCTCGCTGGCGTCCAGCACGACGGCTTCTTCATTGCTGCGCAGGAGCGCGACCTGGGCCGCTACCTGGCTTTCCAGCACTTCCAGTCCGTCCCAGTCGGACACGGTGGCTGCCGCCACCATCCTGTGGGTCAGTGCGGCCATGGCGGTGTAGGCGGTCAAAACTTCCACGTTCGTCATTGTCATCCTCTGTTACATGCTGGCCAAGGCAGCAGGCTGGGTGGTATTGGTCGCGGCAGGGGCGCCGCCGATCTGGTTCCAGGTGTCGCGCAGGTCGGCCAGCAGGCTGCGCACTTCTTCCAGGATTTCCGGCTGGTTCTTGAGGTTCGCTTCCAGCAGGCGGCGGCTCATGTAGTCGTACAGTGCGTCGAGGTTACGGGCGATTTCGCCGCCGGCTTCCTTGTCCAGGCTGGCGCGCAGGCCATCGTCGATGATGCGGATGGCCTTGGAAATGGCTTTGCCTTTCTCCTGCACGTTGCCGGCGCTCATCTGGGTGATGGCGGTCATGATGGCCGCCAGCGCGCCGTCGTACAGCATGACGATCAGCTTGTGCGGCGAGGCGGAGCTGACGCCGGTTTCCAGGCCGACTTTCGCATAGGCGTTGACGCCGCGTGAAGTAGTTCCAAACATGGTCTAGTTTCTCCTTATTCCTGCGCTCAGCGATTGGCCGACAAAGCTGCCAGCTGCTGCGTCAAATACGCTTGCGTACTCTGCATCTTCGACAGCGTCGCATCCAGCCGGGTGAACTGGGTACGGTAGCGTTTTTCAATCGCATCGAGCTTTTCCGAGAAGGCATCGCGTTGCTTGGTCACGTCCTTGATGCTCTTGTTCAGGCCGTCGGTCACCGTCGTCAGCAGGCCGCCGGTACCGAGGAAGGACGTGGCCAGGTTGTTGAGCTGATAGGCGTAGCCTTGCGAGAACGAAATGGTGCCGCGGTCGCCCACCGCGCCGCCGGTGACGTCGATTTTGAGGCCAGCGGCATCGGTGCCATCGGCGCCGGTCAGGGTCTGGCCGCTGCCGGTGACAGCCTTGCCGCCGAGCGTGCCGGCCACGTCGACGCCGGCGACCGGGGTCGCGCCGCCAAACAGGCTGGCCACCGTGGTACCGCTGACGTCGGTCATCCCGATGTTCGAAGACGAGCCGTATTTGCTGGACGACAGTACCAGCTTGCCGTTGCCGTCGATCGCGGCGGTCACGCTGGAGCCGGCCGAGGAAAACGCGGAAGAGCCATTGATCGACGATTGCACGATCTTGGCCAGTTCGTCCGCGGTATAGGTACCGGCCGGGATGGTGACATTGGCCGAGTTTTTCGCGTTGCTTGGCTTGCTGTCGTTCAGGGTCACGGCCCAGGTGGTGTTGGCGGCAATCGTGGTACTCGCCCCAATCGCTGAGGCGCTGGTCAGCGCGCCCTGGCTTGCCAGTTGGGTGACGGTAAGCGCGAAGCTGCCCGGCTTGGTGCTGTTGGTCGAGCTGACAAAGCTGACGTTCGGGTCGCTGGCCTTGCCGATCGCGGTGAACAAGCCGGCGATGTCGGCGAAATTCGACTCGATCGCCTTGTTGAGCTTGGTGTCATCGAGGGCCAGCGTGCCATCCTTGGTGAAGGCAATGCCGACCTGGCCCAGGTTGGTCAGGCTGCCCGACAGGCCGCTGATTTGACCGCTCAGCATGCGGCGCAGCTGGGCCTGCATGGACTGTGCCGTTGGGTCGCCCTGCAGCGGGCCGGCCTTCTTGGTTTCCGCGTCATAGGCCGTGAGCTTTTTCAACGCGCCGTTGAGGTCGTTGTAAGCCTTGACGAAGGCTTGCATGCTCGATTTCACGCTGGTGGTATCGCGCGCCACATTCAGGGTGGTGTTGCCGGTCTGGTTGACCGTCATGCTGACGCCCTGGATCGCCTCGCTGACCGTGTTGGTGTGGCTGCTGACCGCGATGCCGTTGACGGTCAGCTTGGTGTCCTGGGCGGCGGTGGTCTGCTGCATCGACTGGCTGCCCGCGGGATCATAGCCGAGCAGGCTTTGCAGGGCCGCATCGGGCGGATTGCTGCCGTCACCGCTCAGGCTGATCTTCATCGAAGCGTTTTCGCCGGTCTTGTTGGAAGTCAGCACCAGGTGGTAAGGCTTGGCGCTGCCGTCGGAGACGATGGTGGCCGTCACGCCCAGGCTGGCCTTGTTGATTGCATCGGCCACGCCTTGCAGCGTATTGTTGCTGCTGTCGATGAGCACCGAGCCCGAAGGCTGGGTCGCGTCCTGGCTGAAGCCGCCGCCCAGCAAGGTGCCGCCGGTGCCGGCAGTCAGGCCCGCTGCGGCAGGATTGGTGCCGGCGACGGTGATCGGGCTGCCATTGGCCGAGGCCAGGGTGACACTGCTGGCCGAGGCGTAGCTGGCGCCGGCATTGGCGGCCCCAGCTGCCGTCTTGGCGCCGCCGGTGACGCCGGTTGCCGTCTCGGTAATGGCAACGCTGGCGCCGCTGGCGCTGCGGAATTCCAGGGTGCCGGCGGCGGCGCTGCCGGTAAACGTGATGCCGGCCGACTGCAGCGCGGCATAGGCGGCGCTGCCGGTGTCGGCCAGGTCGGCGTCGAGCTTGGCGGCGGTCACGCCGGCGCCTGCCGCCACGCCTGCGCCCTGGGTGGCGATCACGGCGTTACCGACTTTCAAGGTATAGGAACCGGTGCCGTCGGTAGCGACGTCGCCGAATGTCGAGAAGATGTTCGAAACGCTGGCGGTCACGCCCGTGGTACCGCTCTTGTCGTTGATGGCTGCGGCCAGGGTGCTGGCGCTATTGGTGCTTGCCGAGGTTGCAATGGCGGTGCCGTTGATCGACAGCGAACCGTTGGCCAGGCCGTTGCTCAGCATCGACGAGGTCAGGCCGGCGCCCTGCACGCCAAAGGTGCCGCTGGCGCTGCCGAACTGGAAGAACAGGGTGGTGGCGCCGCCCAGGCCAATGCTGGAACTCTTGCTGGCCAGGCCGCTGGTCATCAGGGTCTGGGCCTGGGCCAGCTGGCTGACATTGACCCGGTAATTGCCGGCCACTGCCTTGCCCGAGGCGGTGGCGCTCAGCAAGTCCTTGTTGCCGACACTGGTGGACAGTGCCTTGAATGCGGTGGTGGAGTTCAGCCCGCTCAGTGCGCTCTGGAAGACGCCGACCGCGGCGCTCAGTTGGCCGAAGGCGCTGACCTTGGCCTGGTACGAGGCGGTCTTCTTGTCATAGCCGGCCAGTGGCGCTGCTTCAGCGGCCATCAGTTTGTCAACGATGTCGTTGACCTGCAGGCCGGAACCGATACCGGGGGATGACAGTGCTGGGGTGCTGGAAAGGGCCACGGCTAACTCCTGAGGAAACAAGATAAGTCTAACTTGTTTACGGCAGATTCAAAGTGGACTTGAGAGGGGGAAATACCTGTTTATTCGTGACCGAAAAGACAAGCTGGCCTGCGAAGCAGCATAACGCAAAAAAGCCCGGGCTGCCGCAAGGGCAGGCCGGGCCGGGAATGCTGTTGCTCGTGCTCAGGCTTCTTGATCGACCAGCAAGCCACCCTTGAAGGCATCGATCGCTTTCGCGATTTCCAGCGCTTCCGGGGTCGGAATCTGGCGCAGCACTTCCTGGGTATGCCGGTCAATCACTTTGACGATAGTGCGGTGGCTGTCATCGTCGATGGAAAACACCAGGCTTTGCGCCCGTTGCTGCACCGAATTGTTCAGCTTGGCAACGGCATCTTCCACCTCTTTCCTGGAAGGCGTTGCCTCCTTGGCCTTGACCGCATCGATGGTCTCCACCGCAGCAGCAGGGCTGCGGCCTGCCACCGGGAGGGCCACGAAATCCGGGACCGCAATGCCGCGGTCAGCCCGCGGCACAGTAGCAGTTATTGAATCGATAGTCATACAGACCTCCTACGGAAAATTCCCCGGTCCGGCGAACCGGAGCGGGGAACCGCTTTTATTACCTAGCTTACTGGCGATTAGCCGCGCAGCAGGCTCAGCACGCCGTTAGGCAGCGAGTTAGCCTGGGCCAGCATCGCGGTACCAGCTTGTTGCAGGATCTGGCCGCGGGTCAGGCTTGCGGTTTCTGCAGCGAAGTCGGTGTCCTGGATGCGGCTACGGGATGCGCCCAGGTTCTCGGTCGTCGCGCCCAGGTTCGAGATGGTCGACGAGAAGCGGGACTGCAGTGCACCGAAAGCTGCACGCTGGTTGTTCACCGCTGCCAGCGCTGCGTCGGCGATCTTGATTGCCAGCTGAGCGTTGTCAAAGGTGGTCACGTCCAGGTTGGCGACCGATTTCAGGGTCGAAGCGCCTGCCAGGTTGAAGCCGGTTGCAGCAGCCTCGGTCACGGAGAACGACGATTCCGAGTCCATGGTCACGCGGCCGTTGACGATACCAACAGCGCCTGCGGTGGCTGCGCCGGTGTAGGCGGTACCTTGCAGGGTGCCGTCGGCTTTGTAGCTTTGCTCGGACAGCACGGTGTTGTTGGTGGCCTTGGCGTTGGTCAGCTTGATGTCGGCGCCGGTGGCGCTGGTCAGCTTGATGCCGCCGTTGGTCTGGTCGAACTCAGCCGTGATACCGGTCTTGGACGACTGGGCGTTGAAGGCGTTGATGCCGGCAGCATAGTCTGCTGCGGTCTGGCCTGCGCCAACGGTGAAGGACACGTTGACGCCAGCAGCGACGTTGTCGCCTTCGACGGTCAGGCTGTACGCTTCGCCGGAGCCGAGCGCCAGGTTGGCTTCGGTTTTGGCGGTAGCGGTGACGCCGGTGTTGGCAGTTTGCGCATTGATCGACGCTGCCACCGAGCTAGCGGTGCTGGTAGCGGTGGTGTTGATCTGCTTGCTGCCGCGCACGCCGTTCACGGTGAAGTTGGTCGCTGCTGCGTGGGTGGTAGCAGCTGCAGCCAGTTCGTCGTTTGCAACGCGGTTGTCACCGTAGGTGTTGGTCAGGAAGTTCGCGCCGGTGGCCTTGATGGTCTGGTTGGCATCGGCACCTACCTGGAAGGTAGCGGTGCCCATGGTGCCGTCCAGCAGGTTCTGGCCGTTGAAGTTGGTGGTCTGGGCAACACGGTTCAGTTCGGATGCCAGCTGGCCAACTTCACTCTGCAGGGCCTGACGGTCCGAAGCCGAGTTGGTGGCGTTGGAGGACTGCACTGCCAGTTCGCGGATACGCTGCAAGATGTCGCCGGAGGAAGCCAGCGCGCCTTCAGCGGTCTGGGCCAGCGAAACGCCGTCGTTGGCGTTGCGCATTGCCTGGTTCATACCGCGGATCTGGGAAGACATACGGTCGGAAATCGCCAGGCCTGCCGCATCGTCTTTAGCGCTGTTGATACGCAGACCAGAAGACAGACGTTGCAGGGAAGTCGACAGGCTGCTCTGGGAAGTGGTCAGGTTGCGCTGTGCGTTCAGGGAGGCGATGTTGGTATTGATTACGGAAGCCATGGTATTTCTCCATTCGGTACTACTGATTGGGCAATTTGCTCATTCACTTTGGCCCGCCACGCTGTTCTTGTGACGATCAAGCCGCTGTTGTTTTGGGTAACGGTTGCCGCACGGGAACCTTTAGGGCGATTTAGCTGGGAAATCGCCCTGTTTTCACCCTCAAGTTGCCTACGGAGTGCCGCTTAGACGGCGGGCTTTTCCTGAACTTTAGGCCCAAAAAAAATATTTTTCACGAGAAAAAAAATGCCTCCCGCAGGAGGCAGTGCTTGGTCTTGGCTGCTCAGCCAGCCCGCCGGCGGCGCAAACCGAGCCACATGGCGGCCAAACCCAGTGCCAGAAGGACAAGACTTTGCGGTTCCGGTACCTGGCCTGGCTGGCCCGGATCGGACGGGCTGGCCGGGTCCTGGTAATTCAGCTTGAGGGTCTGCCCGTAAAACTGGGCGCCATCGCCCCAGTTCGTCCCTTCATAGCGGGACTTGAAGACGAAGCTGACAAAGTCGCCGGGCGCAAAATGGCTCAGGTAGCTGGTCAGGTCGAGATAGGCGACCTGGTGGTGGGCCGTGGCGTCGGGCAGGATGGCCAACTCGCCGGTCGTGATTTTCGGCGACTTGTAGAAATTGATGAACTGGTAATCTGCATCCGTGCCGAACAGTTGCAGCGGATGGGCGTCGCCGTAGGTGATCTTGTCATACGTGATTGCCAGGATGGCCGAGGTCAGCGCGAAACCAGGGGTGTATGGCGGCAGCTGCAGCTTGAAATAGAAGCGCGTATACATCTGCGATGTGAGGTTGTTGCCCGCCATGGCGATACCAGCCACGTTGCGGTCGATGTAGCCAACTTCCCAGCGCGTGCTTTGCTGATAGACGGTGCCGGCGGTGTAGTCCAGGGAGAGCGGCGCGGCGGCAGCGGCGCCGGCAGCCGCCATGGCGGCAGCGGCAAGGAACATTTTCAGTTTCATAAACAACCTTATTCAAATGATATGAATTTTCATTCTAAAGGGTGTTTTCTTTTGATAAATGTTAATTACCGCCAGTAAACTTGTCCATTTTTTCATTTGTAAAAAAAAATGGCTCCCGCAGGAGCCATCTTTGTCGGGGCCGGCTGGCAGCCTAGCCGGCGACCACCACCCGGTTCTTGCCGGATTTCTTGGCCTTGTACATGGCTTCATCGGCGCGTTTGACCAGGTCGGCCTGCGCTTCATGCGGGCGGCGCAGGGCGACACCGGCGGAAAAGGTGATCAGCACCTTTTCGTTTTCATGCATGAAGAAGTGGCGGGTCAGTTCGCGCTGCAGGCGGGTCATGGTGGCTTCGGCGGCCTCGATGGTGGTTTCCGGCAGCAGGATCAGGAACTCTTCGCCGCCGAAGCGGGCGATCACGTCCATCGAGCGCAGGGTCTCCTTGACCACCTTGACCAGGTGCTTGAGCGCATTGTCGCCGGCGATATGGCCCATGGTGTCGTTGAGTTTCTTGAAGTCGTCCAGGTCGAGCACGGCGATGCAGAGCGGCGTGCCGCGGCGGTCGGAACGGGCGGTTTCGCGCTCGAACACGTCGTCCAGGCCGCGCCGGTTCAGCGAGCCGGTCAGCTGGTCTTCACGCACCAGTTCGCTCAGGTGCTGCAGCTTGGCTTCCAGGGCGTGGATGCGCGCCTCGGCATCCTGCACTTCCTGCCGCGCCACCATCATATTGTCGCGCGCTTTCAGCGCCTCGCTCTGCACCTGGCGGGTTTCCTTCAGCACGTCGTCGAGGATCTGGTTCAGTTCGCCGATATCGCGGGCGGCGCGGATCTTGTCGGAATAGCCACCGATCTTTTCGTGGAAGTCGCCGGTCGAGGTTGCCACGGCGCCAAGACGGTCGATGAAGGTCATCATCATGTTCTTGACGGTGGCCTTGACGTCGGTGATCGAATGCTTGAGCTGGCTCTGCTTGTAGATCACGTCCTTCAGGCTGCGCGTGGCTTCTTCCAGCGCGCGCTGGTCAATCGGGCCGGCGATCAGGTTTTGCACGGCGTCGATCTGGCCGCGCAGCCAGGAATCGTCGTCCAGCAGTTCGCTGACGTTTTCCAGCAGCAGGCGGAACAGGCGCAGCAGCAATTCCTGCTGCTCGGCGGTGTCGCCGCTGCGGATCTCGATCTGGTAGCACAGTTCCTTCAGGCGGCTGCCGATCTCGGCCAGCGCCGCCTCGGTATGCGCCTCCTTGGTGGCGGCGCCAAGCGATTCGGCTTCCGCCACCAGGTTGGGGCTGTCGGACAGCAGGGAAGCGACGGCAAAGGTCAGGGTCCGGCTCAGCAGTTCGCGCAGCAGGCGCGCCTGTTCATTGTTCTCTTCCGGCACCAGGCCGCCGGCGCCGACCTTGACCAGCGGCCGTTCGGCCAACGCGGCCAGGGTGCGGGCATAGGTATCCCAGTCGCGTGCCTTGACGGCACGGTTGAAGCGGCGGCCGAAGTCGGCCAGGTCGCCTGGCTGGTCGGTCAGGCGGGCGGCGAACTGGGCCAGCATGGTTTCCGCCGGGCCTTCCTGCACCGCCGGGGCGGGCGGCGCCTCGACGATGCCGGCAATTTCGTTGTAGATGTCGCGATACGCTTCTGGCGTAGGGGCAATCCGGCGCACAGCGAGGCGGCGGAATGCCTCGCGCGCGATATCAGCCGGATTCATGTCCGCCGCGGCTGGATTGGTGGGTTTGCTAGACATCTGACGTACAGCCTTTACGAAGGTTTACCGATTACCAGCATATTAAGCCACTGTCCAGTCGCGCGATTCGGTGATAAACGGGAGAAAATGTGCTTACTTCTTAGCATCATTTTCTAATCGATCAGCTGGTTCTTGATGGCGTAGTGCGTGAGCTCGGCGCTGTTCTTCAGGTTCATCTTTGCCAGCAGGCGGGAGCGGTATTCACTGACTGTCTTGACCGAGAGCGATAACTCCTTGGCAATGGTGCCTACCGTTTTGCCGGAGGCGATCATGGTCAGGGTCTGGTACTCGCGGTCCGACAGGGTTTCGTGCGGCGCAACCTGGTGGTCCTCGCCGACATGGTTGGCCAATTCCTGGGCCAATGCCGGGCTCACATATTTTAACCCTGCTGCGCACTGGCGGATTGCATTTACTAACTCTTTCGGTGCACTTTGTTTGGTGAGGTAGCCGGCGGCACCGGCTTTGAGGGATCGGATGGCGTACTGGTCTTCGCGATGCATGGACAGCATCAGCACGGCCAGCTCGGGCCTGTCTTTCTTGACCTGCTTCAGCACTTCAATACCGTTGCGGTCGGGCAGGGAGATATCGAGCAGTAAAACATTGCAGCCGGACTTGCGGAACAGCTTGATGGCGTCGAGGCCATTTTCGGCTTCGCCGGCCACCACGATGTCCTTGGTTTCGGCCAGGATCTGCTTCAGCCCTTCGCGCACGATGGCATGGTCGTCGGCAATAAATACTTTGATGACGGCTTTTTCACTCATGGCCCATTGTAACGTCTGGCGCGTGGGCCGGGAGGCGGATTTTGATCGCCACTTCCGTGCCGCCGCCCAGCGCATGATTCAGGTTGAACGTGCCGCCCAGTGCCCGCGCGCGCTCGGCCATGCCGCGCAGGCCGAAGGAATCGGGCTTGGCGCGGTCGGCCGGGCGGATGCCGCGGCCGTTGTCGACGATCTTCAGGGTCAGTACGCCGCGGCTGCGGCTCAGCTTGACGGTGACGGCGCTCGCTTGCGCGTGCTTGGCGATATTGGTCAGCGCTTCCTGCGCGATGCGGAACAGGGCCGTGGCCTGCTCGGGATCGAGCTCGAGTTCCTTCATGCTGGCTTGCAGGGTGCAGGCGATGCCGGCTTGGGCTTCGAATTCCTTGACCTGCCATTCCAGCGCCGGCAGCAGGCCGAAGTCGAGCACGGAGGGGCGCAAGTCCAGCGTCAGGCGGTGCACGGCATCGATGGTGCGGTCGACCAGGGAGTCGACGTAGGCGGCCTTTTGCTGCAGGGTTTCATCGCCTTCCGGCAGGCGCGCGGCCAGCATCGCCAGGGCCATCTTGATGGCAGTCAGGTTGCCGCCCAGGTCGTCGTGGATTTCACGCGCGATGCGTTCGCGCTCCTGTTCCTTGACCCGTTCGATGTGGGCAGTCAGCTCGGCCAGGCGGGCGCGGCTGGCACGCACTTCGAGCTGTTCCTGCTTGCTCTCCGTGATGTTGGACATGATGCCTTCCCACTGCACGCTGCCGTCGGGCAGGGCATGCGGGGTGCTGCGCAAGTTGATCCATTTCACGTCCTTCCAGGCCTCGACCCAGATGCGGCCTTCCCAGTTCCAGCTCCACAGCGACGTGGCGGACGACTGCATCGATTCCAGGTAGGCGGGACGGTCCTCCGGCAGCACCAGCGACAGGAAGCGTTCGGGCTCGGCTTGCAGTTCGGCGGCGTTGATGCCCAGCAGGGCCAGGCAGCCATCGCTCAAATACGGAAAGGACACGCTGCCGTCAGGGTGGCGGCGGAACTGGTAGACCAGTCCGGGAGCGTTGGCGGCGATATGGTGGAGGGCGGTCGGCAAGGATGGGCGCATGGGTGGGGTGGTGGGTCAGCGGCGGCGCATGCGCCAGAATGCGCTGAAGCGGCGCAGCACGCGCATCGGGCGGGCGGCGAAGCGGCCGCGGCGCCAGCCGGCACGCCAGCGGCGCAGGCGCTGGCGCACGCTGTCGACCAGGGCACGGCATTCGCGCCAGGCGGCAGTGGCTTTGAGGCGGGCAATCCAGCGTTCTTTCAATGCCATGAAGCGGCCATGCAGCAAGGCGAACCAGCGCAGGCGCAGCAGGGCCGGGCGGGTCAAGGCGTACAGCCGCGCAACTGCTGCGGCGCCGGCTACCTTGGCCAGCACGAAGACGCTGATGCCCATGAAAGCGTGGCCGCGTGCCATGGCGAACAAGGCCAGCAGCTTGACCGGGAACAGCATCAGCGCCGGCAGCAGGAACACGGCCATGGCCGCAGATGGGCCCAGGCTGCAGATGATGCGCTCGAGCGCGCGCAGCGGCGGGAAGGTGGCCAGCTTGGCCATCAGGCGCGCCCCGACATCCCACAGCCATTCCTCGAAGATCAGGAACAGGGCTGCGCAGTAGACAAGGGGGGCGAACAGGCGCCGCCTGAGTGTGTACAATCGCTTCATGTAAGTGCCATTATTGCACCAAATAATTAGAAGACAGTTATGAACAAAGCTTTTGTCAAAGAGGGCGGCGAACAGGACGATGACGATGACCTGCCGCCAGGTGCACCGCCGATCCCGCCCGGTTCCAAGAATTACATTACGCCGGCTGGCTACCAACGCATCAAGGACGAGCTGCTGCAATTGATCGACGTCGAGCGCCCGGAAGTGGTGAAGGTGGTGCACTGGGCCGCCTCGAACGGCGACCGTTCGGAAAACGGCGACTATATTTACGGCAAGCGCCGCCTGCGCGAAATCGACCGCCGCATCCGCTTCCTGACCAAGCGCATGGATTTGGCCGAGGTGGTCGACCCCAGCATCCATCATGGCAATGACCAGGTGTTCTTCGGCGCCACGGTCACGTATGCCAAGCGCGATGGGGAAGAGCAGACCATCACCATCGTCGGCATCGACGAGTTCGACCCGCTGAAGGGCAAGGTGAGCTGGATCAGCCCCGTCGCCCGCACGCTGACCAAAGCGCGCGAAGGCGATACGGTGCTGCTGCACACCCCCAACGGCGCCGAAGAGCTGGAAATCCTCGAAGTCAGCTACCCCGCCCCGGGAGCCTGAGCAAAGCGATAGCCAAACAGCACTGCGCCGCAGGCGATACCTGCTAAAGTTCTATCAGTGCAAACTTGCCAAGTTGTTATAATAAATTTCTAATTATTTTTATGGCAAGGTGTGTGCATGGCGTTCGCTCAACTGACGCAGGTCTTCTATGAACCCACAGCCGCTTTCACCGCGCTGAAGGCGCGGCCGCGGGCCTGGTTGCCGCTGCTGCTGCTGTACGCTGCCGGCATCAGCATGGTGGTCTGGTACTTTCAGACCGTTGATTGGGATTGGATGAGGACGGCCAGCCTGCCGCCGGACATGCCGGCCGAGCAGCGCGAGGTCGCCGCGCAGGCCATGTCGCGCGGCATGCTGATGGGATTCGGCATTGCCGGCGTGGTGTTCGGCACGCTGGTCATTTTCAGCCTGTATGGCTTCTACTATTGGCTGGCCGGGAAGCTGGCCAGCATGGAGCTCGGTTTCAAATCCGGCTTTGCTCTGGTGGCCTGGGCTTCGCTGCCAAGCCTGATCGGCATGCCGCTGACGGCACTGCAGATTGCCACCAGCAAGGGCCAGCTGGCGCTGGAAAATGCCGACATGCTGTCGCTGAACTTCCTGCTGGTGCATGCGCCACCGCACACGCCATGGTACAGCATCGCCAGTGCCATCAAGGTCACCGACATCTGGGTCATTGTGCTGAGCACGATCGGCCTGCGCACCTGGACCGGCAAGAGCACCACCACCTGCGCCATCATCGCTGCGCTGCCGTATGTACTGATTTACGGCTGCTGGGCCGCCTGGATCCTGGCCAGGAACTGAGGTGGCCATGAAGCGCAAACTGATTGCATTGGCCGTGATCGCGGCCATGATCGGCATTCCGGTGGCGATCAAATTCGGCAGCTCGCCGGCCAGGATCGAAGCGGAGCTGGCCAAAGTCGAGAACAAGGCGATCTATCCGGCGGTGCTGGCATCGGGCAGCCTGGTGTTCCGCCAGGAGGTCCAGCTTTCGCCGGAAGTGATCGGCAAAGTGTCCGAAGTGCTGGTGAAGGAGGGCGACAAGATCGAGAAAGGGCAGGTCGTGCTGCGCCTCGATCCGAGCACCTACAAGGCCGACGTGGCGCAGCAGGAAGCCGCGGTGCGCAACGCTTCCGTCAGCGTTGATCGCGCGCAGATCGACCTTGATAACCAGCAGCGCAAGCTGGAGCGCTCGCGCCAGTTGGCCGCAGCGAAGTTCATCGACGTGTCGCGCCTGGACGATGCGAAGCTGGCAGTCGACCTGGCCGTGGTGGCACTGCGCAGTGCGCGTGAGAGCCGCCAGCAGGCTGCTGCCACGCTGGCGCTGGCGCAGGAACGGCTGGCCAAGACCGAAGTCAGGGCGCCAATCTCCGGCACCGCCACCAGCGTCTCCATCAAGGCTGGCGAAACGGCGGTGGCCAGCGCCACCGGCATTGCCGGCTCCAGCCTGATGACCATTGCCGACGTCAGTTCGATGATCGCGGAAGTGAACGTTGACGAAGGCGATATCGCCAACGTCGCGGCAGGCCTGAAGACCCGCATCTTCCCGTCGGCCTTTGCCGACCGTCCGCTGGCCGGCACGGTGGAATCGGTTTCCCTTGCGCCAAAGCCGCAGGGCTTGGGCCAGGCGGCAAGCCAGGGCCGCAGCTATGTGGTCAAGGTGAAGCTGGCGCCGCACCAGCTGGCGCTGCGTTCCGGCATGACTTGCCGCGCCGAGATCGTGACCGGCGACGGTGCGCCGCGGCCGGTGGTTCCTCTGCAGGCGGTGCAACTGACCGAAGCGCCGGAAGGCAAGGGCAAGCGCAGCAACTATGTGTTCGCGATTGTCGACGGGGTAGCCAAGAAACGCACGGTGGAACTGGGCCTGTCGGACGACAGCAACCAGGAAATCACCAAGGGCCTGGCGCTGGGTGAGACCGTGGCGGTTGGACCGGCGCGCACCCTGCGCGACCTGCGCGAGGGCGTCGCCGTGAAGGCCAAGGCGGTGGAGGCCAAACCGCTTAAAGTCGCGGATGGAAGCAAGCAGTGATTACGCTGACCGGTATCACCAAGCAGTACCAGATGGGTGACCAGACCGTGCACGCCTTGCAGGGCGTCGACCTGCATATCGAGCGCAACGAGCTGGTGGCCTTTATTGGCGCCTCCGGTTCCGGCAAGTCGACCATGATGAATATCGTCGGCTGCCTGGACCGCCCTAGCGCAGGCACTTATTTCCTGAACGGGAAGGATGTGGCGACCATGGCCAGCGACGACCTGGCCCAGGTACGCAACGAGGAAATCGGCTTCATCTTCCAGAGCTTCCACCTGCTGCCGCGTCATACTGCGCTGGACAATGTAGCGCAGCCGCTGATCTACCGCGGCATTCCGCCGTCCGAACGCAAGCGCATGGCGCGCGAGGCGCTGGAGCATGTGGGGCTGGGCGAGCGCATGCACCACCGGCCGAACGAGCTGTCGGGCGGGCAGCGGCAGCGCGTAGCGATTGCGCGCGCGCTGGTGGGCAAGCCGTCCATCCTGCTGGCCGACGAACCCACCGGCAACCTCGATTCGGCCACCACGCGCGAGATCATGGCGCTGATCAAGGACGTGCACCAGAACGGCCAGACCGTGGTCATGGTGACGCACGAACCTGACATCGCCGAGCAATGCCAGCGCATCGTGCGCCTGCAGGATGGACGCGTCCTGTCCGATCAACGCATGGCGGGAGCATAAGGCATGTACATCTTTATCGAAGCGCTGCGTTCGGCCATGGCGGCGATCCGCGCGCACCGCATGCGCAGCTTCCTGACGTCGCTGGGCATCATCATCGGCGTGGCCTCGGTGATCACCGTGATCTCCCTGATCCAGGGCTTGTCGCAGTCGATCACGCGCCAGTTCGAAGGCCTGGGCGGCAATGCGCTGACGGTGCATGCGAAGAACGACTTCAAGGACGTCATGCGGGGCAAGATCAACTACCTGCAGTTTGAAGACGTGGAGCAGCTGCGCGGCCACGTGGAGGGCATTCGCGAACTGAGTCCTGCTTTCATGTTCCAGGGCGGTGAAATCCGCTATGGCAACCAGACTGCTTCCAGCCGCCAGCAATTGGCGGTGACGTCGGCCTTCATGGAGGTGAATGGGAGCTATCCGCGGCTGGGACGCTTCCTTAGCGAGTCCGATAATGCGGCAGCGCGGCGGGTTTGCGTGATCGGCGAGAAGATCATCGAAATGCTGCACCTGCCGGAGAATCCGCTTGGGGAGTTCATCCAGTTCTCCGGCGAGTGGTTCAAGATTGTCGGGGTGCTGGAGAAAAAGGGCGAGATCCTGGGCATGTCGCAGGACGACCAGGTGCTGGTGCCGTTTCGCACAGGCCAAAGCCTGATCGGTAATACGCATAAGCCGAGCATGTCGATCACGGTGTCGATCAATGATATTGGACGCGCCGAAGAACTCAAGGAACGTATTGCCACGGTGATGCGGCAATCGCACCGCCTGCGCGACGACCAGAAGGATGATTTCGAGATCCAGTCCTCCGACCAGTTCCTCAAGAGCTTCGAGACGGTGACCACCACGGTGACGCTGGTGATGGGCGGGGTTGTAGGCATCGCGCTGCTGGTGGGCGGCATCGGGATCATGAACATCATGCTGGTGTCGGTCAGCGAGCGCACGCGCGAAATCGGGATCTGCAAAGCGATTGGGGCACGCAGCCGCGATATCCTGATGCAGTTCCTGATCGAGGCGGTGACCCTGTCGATGCTTGGCGGCGCGATCGGCGTGCTGCTAGGTTATGGCCTTGGCCACGCCATCGCCAGTGTGATTCCTGATTTTCCCGGCGCCTATGTGCCGTGGTGGGCAGTGGCGTTGTCGGTGATTTTCTCCGCCGGCGTAGGCGTCATCTTCGGCGTATTACCAGCAGCCAAAGCCGCCAAGCTCGACCCGATCGAAGCATTAAGGTACGAATAGACGCGGATTGCGCCCGCACAAAGCTTACGCCAGCAGCACCGCTATCCTTTGAACAGGCGGTGTCTGACCCTGCGGGTCAGACACCGGTTTACCGGTTTCAAGGAGAGCAAAAATGCCCCGTCCCTTAAGAAATTACCCACCCGGCTCCTGCCTGCACCTGACCCAGCGTGGCGACAACGGCCGCGCAATATTCAACGATGACGAAGAACGGCACGGATTCCTCGATTTGCTCAAGGAGCATAGCGTCAAATCAAGCTGTGACATTCACGCCTATGTGCTGATGAGCAACCACTTCCATTTGCTGGTCAGCATACGCGAGCAAAACTCGCAAGCTTCATTGATGAAGTCACTCGCGCAGAGGACCGCGCTCTGGCGCCATGTCAGGTGGGGCGGTAGCGGAACGATGTGGGATAAGCGCTACCACTCTTCTCAAATCGACAGCAGCGCCTATTTGTTAATGTGCCAGCGGTACATTGAATTGAATCCCGTAAGGGCAGGTATGGTGGATTTTCCAGGCGGCTACAAATGGTCGAGTTATCGTGGTAATGCGGAAGGGTATGCAGACGGCTTGCTTTGTCCGCATGCGGTCTACCTCGGGCTTGGCTCGGACGACGAAACGCGCAGACAGGCTTATCGCGCGTTGTTTGATATGCCGCTGGCGGAAAAAGATCTGGAGAGAATCAGGTTCGCAATTAAAGGTGATGCTGCTTTGCGGAAACCGGTAAACCGGTGTCAGACCCGCAGGGTCTGACCCCTCGCTATGCGCGCTCGCGGGTGACGCGGTTGACGCCGGCCACTTTTCGGACGTTGCGGATCAGGGCTGCCAGGTGGACGCGGTCCTTCACTTGGATCGTGAAGCGGAGCTGGTGCAGCACGTGCTCGCGATCTTCGTCCATGCCGACGAAGGTGATGTTGCCGTCGCTTTCGCCGATTTCGGCGGCTACGCGCGCCAAAATACCTTTCTCATTATTGATGATCAGGCGGATACGGCTGTCGAAGCGGCGGTTGATCTCGGTGCCCCATTTGACTGCGATCCAGCGCTCGGGCTCTTTCTGCTTGGAGCGCTTGGCGACGGAGCAGTCGCCGGTGTGCACTTGCAGGCCCTGGTCGCGGCGCAACTGGCCGACGATATGGTCGCCGGGGATCGGCAGGCAGCATGGTGCGAGCTGCACCGATACGCCTTCGCTGCCGTAAATCGTGACCGGGTCGAGTTCTTTTGCGCTGGTGTGCTCGATCGGCACGCTGGCCGATTCGCCGCCCAGCAGGCCGAAGATGTGGCGCGCCACCAGCGCGGCCATGCGCTTGCCGATGCCGATGTCGGCGTACAGCTCTTCCATCGACTTGGCCGACGATTCGTTCAGCAGGCGTTCCATCAATGGCGGCGGCAGTTCGCCCGGCACGTTGATCGCGTCCAGTGCCTGCGCCAGCAGCTGCTGGCCGAGGCGGATCGATTCGGGCAGGTTGATCGTGCGCAGGTGGTGGCGGATCGCGGAGCGCGCCTTGCCGGTGCGGACGAAGGACAGCCAGGTCGGGCTTGGGCGCGAATTCGGGTCGGTGACGATTTCGACGATGTCGCCGTTGCGCAGCTCCGTGCGCAGCTGGGCCGCTTCGCCGTTGATGTTGACCGATACCGTATGGTCGCCGATGCCGGTGTGGATCGAGTAGGCAAAGTCGATCGGCGTGGCGCCTCGCGGCAGGGCGATGATCTTCGATTTCGGGGTGAACACGTAGACCGAGTCGGGGAACAGGTCGACCTTGACGTGCTCCAGGAATTCGGCCGAGTCGCCGGTCTGCTGCTGGATGTCGAGCAGCGACTGCAGCCAGGCGTGGGTGCGCTGCTGCATGTCCGAGATGTTGGCGTCGTTGCTCTTGTACAGCCAGTGCGCTGCCACGCCCGATTCGGCGGTGCGGTGCATTTCCTGGGTACGGATCTGGAATTCCACCGGCGTGCCGTATGGGCCGATCAGCGTGGTGTGCAGCGACTGGTAGCCGTTCAGCTTACGGATCGCGATGTAGTCCTTGAACTTGCCCGGCATCGGCTTGTACAGCGAGTGCAGGGTGCCCAGCGCCACGTAGCAATTCGGGAAGCTGTCGACCACCACGCGGAAGCCGTACACGTCCAGCACCTGCGAGAACGACAGGTGCTTGTTGCGCATCTTCTTGTAGATGCCGTACAGGGTTTTTTCGCGGCCGTAGACTTCGGCCTCGATGCCGGCCATGGCCAGCGTGTTCTTTACCGCGTCGAGGATCTTCGACACCACCTCGCGCCGGTTGCCGCGCGCCGCCTTCACGGCTTTGTGCAGCACGTGGTAGCGCACCGGGTACAGGTGGGAGAAGGACAGGTCCTGCAGTTCGCGGTAGATGTTGTTCAGCCCGAGGCGGTGCGCGATCGGCACGTAGACTTCCATCGTCTCGGCTGCGATGCGGCGCTTCTTGGCCGGGATCATCACTTCCAGCGTGCGCATATTGTGCAGGCGGTCGGCCAGCTTGATCAGGATCACGCGCACGTCCGAGGCCATGGCCAGCAGCATCTTGCGGAAGTTTTCCGCCTGCGCTTCGATCTGGCTTTGGAACTCGATTTTTTCCAGCTTGGAGAGGCCGTCCACCAGGTGCGCCACGGGCGCGCCAAAGCGTTCGATCAGCTCGTCCTTCTTGACGTCCTGGTCTTCCATCACGTCGTGCAGCAGCGCGGCCATGATGGCCTGCGCATCAAGCTTCCAGTCGGCGCAGATCTCGGCCACCGCGATCGGGTGCGAGATGTACGGTTCGCCCGACTTGCGTACCTGGCCCAGGTGCATCTCGTCCGAGAAGCGATAGGCTTCCTTGACCTTT
>Ga0209130_1001230_pt1 | contig 17998 bp, 17 predicted proteins | sample AraplaMF_Cvi_mLB_FD_184264 | JGI IMG/M metagenome (GOLD analysis project Ga0209130, IMG submission 184264) | Arabidopsis root microbial communities from the University of North Carolina, USA - plate scrape MF_Cvi_mLB (SPAdes) (version 2) | ecosystem: Host-associated > Plants > Roots > Endosphere...
GATCAAACTCTTCAGTTCAATCTCTGTTTAAAGTCATTGCTGACTTGGTCGCTCACTCAAAATACTGACGAAATCTCATAAAGAGATTTACGTTTAATTTTGTGCGAGCATTTGAAGCTATATGTTTGAGCATCGCGGCTTGCGCCGCGTTGGCCATCTTCAAACGCCCACACTTATCGACTGTTGATTTTTAAAGATCCTGCAGTTGCCAACGAAGCGTTGTGTTCGTCGTGCAGAGAGATGAGATTATGCAGTGTTTCGCTTTCTTCGTCAACCCCTCTCAGGCTTCGCATCGTTTCGCGTTATTGCTGCGTTGCGTTGCGAGGGACAGAACTATAGCCAACCGCCGGGAGTTTTGCAAGTACCTTCGCGTTGAATTCATAAACAACGAACACGACGGCACACGCAACCCAGCATGACCACAGCGTATGAGTAAGGAAATGCGCGCCGCGCAGCTGCTGTATCCAGCCCACGCCGAAGCCCAGCGCCAGCATGGCGGCGCCAACCGTCAGCCCCATGCGCGGACGCTTCGGCCACCAGAACGCCGCCAGCGCCACCAGCCATAAAGCACTGGATGCGTGGCCGCCCGGCAGGCAATGCCCCGCCGACACCCCATGCGGCAGCCAGTCCAGGATACGTATATAAGGAGCAGTGCCGCCATAGCGGGTCAGATCCCAGGGACAGTGCGAATCGCTGGACCGTTTCAACAGACTGGTCACCAGCGGTACCATGATGGCGGACATGCCCAGCACCCGCACTCCCACCCGGCGCGACCACTCCCAGCCGCCGAAGGGGCGCCATGCGTCGTACAGCGCCAGCAGCACGGCGCCTACCGCGCCTGCGGTCAGGATCTTCTTCAGGATTTCGTGATTGAACTCTTCCGCAAACCAGGCATGCTGCAGCGGGAAGGTTTCGCTGGCCCGGTCAAAGAAGGAATCCGCCAGCCGAAGGTCGATATCGGTGTACTGCCCGATCCAGAGAATCAGCAGGGCGCTGGCGGCAAGTGCAAAAGTGACAAGAACGGCTGGCTTAGACGCCTTTGACGCACGCATGGAAGATATCCAGTTTGGGGTTATAGACGGCGGTATTCACGTTCAACAATCCCAGCGTGGAATGGAACACATTATCGTGCGAGAACTCCTGGTCGCTGCGCGCGGCCAGGCAGGAGCGGTCGATCCTGAAACGCGAACGGAAGCCGTCCGACAGCCACAGCATCATCGGCACCTTGCGCTGCTCCTCCGGTGAGAACATGTACGGCGCGCCATGCAGATACATATTCTTCTCGCCCAGCGACTCGCCGTGGTCCGAGAAATAGATGAAGGAGGTATCGGCAGTGCCCTCTTGCGCCATCTGGCGCAGCATGTCGATGGTCTTGCTCAGGAAGTAGTCGGTGTACAGGATGGTGTTGTCATAAGCCGCGACGATGGACTCGCGCGAGCACTTTTCCAGCTCGATCGTGTCGCACACTGGACCGAACTTGCCGAATCCCTGTGGATAGCGGTGCGAATACGCCGGACCATGGCTGCCCTTCTGGTGGAGCACAATGACCAGGTCCTGCTTCGCATTGCGGATCATCTCCGGCAAGCCTTCCAGCAAGTGCTCGTCGAAGCACTCTTCCTTATTACAGAACCTGTTGCCGGCCACCGGCTGGGACATGTCCTCATAGCGCACGCGGTCGCACGCGCCCTTGCAGCCGGAATTATTATCGCGCCACAGCACATCGAAGCCGGCATGGTGCAGCACATCCAGCAGTCCTTCCTGCGAACGCGCCTGGGACGGCGAATATTCCTCGCGATCCATACCCGAGAACAGGCAAGGCACGGACACTGCCGTCGCCGTGCCGCAGGAACTCACGTCAGTGAAGTTCACCAGGCCATCTTCGCGGGCCAGGTTCGGATTCGTATCGCGCTTGTAGCCGTTCAGGGAGAAGTTCATGGCGCGTGCCGTTTCGCCAACCACGATCACCGTCACGGTGCGCTTGCCCTGCCCTGCAGCGCCAGCCGCCAGCGCAGCGCCGCCTGCGGCGCCCCACATGCGGCCCTTGCGCGCATCCTTGCCCAGCGGCGCGATGACGGTCGGCACCTGCATGCGGTGCTTGATATAGCTGTTCGCCGCCTGGAACACATTGGTCGGCGTCAGCAGCAGGCGCATTTCGCGGTGTTCGCGCACGGCCGGCGCAATGGTTTTGAACAGCAGCAGCAGAAGGCCCACGGCCACCACCAGCGAAGCGCCAATCGTGCCCAGCTTGATCAGCAGGTCGCGCCGCAGCGGCGCATGGCGCAGCGGCAAGCGCCAGACGATCAGCGACGGCAGTACGCCCAGCAGAACGATGGTGCGGATCATGTCCCAGCTCAGCAGCTCGTGCGCCTCGCGCACGTCGGTCTCGACCACGTTCTGCACCATCGAGACATCGATGGCCACCCCGTATTCGTTCATGAAGTAGCTGGACGCCGATGTCAGCATGAACACGAAGATCAGCACCGGCTTGATCACCGGGCGGAAATTCACCAGTGTCAGGAACAGGTTGAATACCAGCACCAGCACCACAAACGCGCCCAGGTACACCGGCACATTGCCCATGTGGGCGCCGCCGGTTGCGGACACGAAGCTCTTCCAGAAGCTGACGTTATAGATCAGCACGAGGAAGGCGGACACCGCCATGGTCAGCAGCGGGGCCTGAATTTGTGGCAAGGATTTTAACTTCACGGGGACTCCTGGGTAGTTCACCCTGGAAAGATAAATGTCCGCCAGTGAAGTGGCCGTGAAGGCCGCGTTAAGGCTGCGTTAAATCAGGGAAATGAAGTTCGCAGCGCGTGCCGCCGCTGGGACGCTCCAGCACGATCAGGCGGGCGCCGAGGTAGGTACAGATACGCTGCACCAGGCTCAGCCCCAGTCCTGTGCCGGTCGAGCCCTTTTCGCCATTCGGCACCGGTTCGCCGCGCAGCCGGGCGTGGGCCGAAGCCGGCAGGCCGGGGCCCGTGTCTTCCACCACGATGCAGCGCGGCGCCAGGTGGACTTCAATCATGCCCTGCTGCGTATATTGGCATGCATTTCGGACAAGATTACCCACCGCCGCCAGGATCAGCTCACGCGGGCCGGACACCTCGAAGTCCTTGCCGCCGCCAAAAGTCAGCGCGATGGGACGGTTATTCACCAGCTGCTGGTAGCGCGCCACCTCGGCCTGCGCTACCGCCGCCGCCGATTGCATGGTCCATTCCAGCCGTTCCGGCGAACGGGCCAGGCGCAGCAGCACACCGGTGACTTCGCTCGCTTCGCGCGCCGCGCGGTAGATGCGTTCGGCCGGCGCACGCAGTGCCGGATCGTCCTTGGTGCGCTCGATCAGCACTTCGGCCGCACCGGTAATCACGGTCAGCGGCGTGCGCAGTTCATGGCTTACGTCGCCGGTAAAGAAACGCTCGCGGTCCAGGAAGCGGGTCAGCTCGGAGGTATGTTCGGCAAAGGCGCGCGCCAGCACGCCCAGTTCGTCGCGCCGGTCCTGGTGCGGCCAGTCCTCCTTGCGCTGCTCCACCGCGGCCGTAAGTTCGGACATCGGCGTGACGAAGCTGTTGGCCAGGAAGCGCCCCAGCACCAGCGAGCAGCCGACAAAGGCCAGCAGCACGGCCAGGAACATCGAGTACACCACGTGCTCGATGTGTTCATATTCGGTGCTGTGATCGACCACCGCGAATTCGCCCTGCGAATCCTGGCCGACCAGCACCTGCAGATAGACGCCATCCACCTCGCGTTCGTGCACGCCGGGGCCCAGGTCGCGCAGCGAGGCGGGAATGTCCTTCCCGTGATGGAAGCTGATCCCGGCCGGCATCTCCACCGGCAGATTGCCCGCGTGGCGCGGCGACGCCCACTTGGCGATTTCCTCCAGCCGCTCATCGACCAGCTTTTCCTCGATGCCCTCCACCGCCAATGCGGCAACGACTGCAAACACCACGGACACCGCCACGGCGAACGTCATGTAAGCAAAGATGATGCGTCGCCGTAGCGATTCAGTTTTCTTCATCCGCGGGGCTCACCAGTTTGTAGCCGATGCCCGGGATGGTGCGCAGCATGGCAAAGGGGAAGGGTTTGTCCAGCGCCTGGCGCAGGGCGTGGATATGGGTGCGCAGGGCATCGCTGTCCGGACGGTTCTCGCCCCACAGCTCGTGCTCCACTGTTTCGCGCGTGACCACGTTGGGCGAATCCTTCATCAGCACGCGCAGGATGGTCAGCCCGGTGCGCGTCAGCGCCAGCGCACGGCCGGCGCGGCGCGCTTCGAAATTCACGGTATCGTAGTTCAGTTCACCGACTGTCAACACCGGGCTGCTGGCCTGTGCCCCCTGCGCGCGGCGGACCAGGGCGCGCAGGCGCACTTCCAGTTCGACCATGGCGAAGGGCTTGACCATATAGTCGTCGGCGCCGGCATCGAAGCCGGCCACCTTGTCTTCCAGGGTGTCGCGGGCGGTCAGCATCAGCACCGGGGTGGACTTGCCCAGCTCGCCGCGCAGCTTGTTGCACAGTTCCAGTCCGTTCAGGCCGGGCAGCATCACGTCCAGCACCACCACGTCGTAATCGTGCTGGGAAGCCAGCGCCAGCCCGCCATAGCCATTGCCGGCCGAGTCGAGCACGTGGCCCTTGGGCTCCAGGTAGCCATACAGGTTGGCGACAATGTCCGGATTGTCTTCGATGATGAGGATGCGCATGCGAGGATTATAATTCGCCGATGACTATCCCACACATCACGCCGATTTCGGACGCATCGCTCGCGGAACAGCTGGACCGCGCCATCAATAACAAAACCAAGCCGCTCGGCAGCCTCGGCGCCCTGGAAGCGCTGGCAAAACAGATCGGCCTGGTGCAGAAAACCACCGCCCCCGAACTGCGCCAGCCTGCCATCCTGGTATTCGCCGGCGATCACGGCGTGGTGGCGGAGGGCATTTCCGCCTTCCCGCAGGATGTGACCTGGCAGATGGTCGAGAACTTCCTCGCCGGTGGCGCGGCGATCAATGTGTTCGCACGCCAGAACGGCTGTTCCCTGCGCGTGGTCGATGCGGGCGTGAACCACGACTTTGGTCCGCGCGAGGGACTGGTAAACCGTAAACTGGCGCCGGGCACGCGCAACTTCGCAGTCGAGAAGGCCATGTCCGCACAGGATTGCATGGAAGCGATCGAATATGGCATGGAACTGGTGGAGCAATTACCGGGCAATGTGCTGGGCTTCGGCGAGATGGGCATCGGGAATACCACGGCAGCTGCGGCGCTGATGCACAAGCTGACCGGCATTCCTGTGGCCGAATGCGTCGGCGCAGGCACGGGCCTGAATGCGCAGGGCGTGCTGCACAAGCAGCGCGTGATCGAGGCTGCCGTGGCGCTGCACGATGTCAATGGCGCCCTGCCGGTGCTGTCGGCCTTCGGCGGTTTCGAGATCGCCATGATGGTCGGCGCCATGCTGAAGGCGGCTGAACGCCGCATGGTCCTGCTGATCGACGGCTTCATTGTGACCAGCGCCCTGCTGGTGGCGGCGCGCCTGAAGCCGGAAGTGCTGGACTACTGCGTGTTCTCGCACTGCTCGGACGAGAGCGGCCACAAGCGCATGCTCGATCATCTGGGCGCGCGCACGCTGCTGAACCTTGGCCTGCGCCTGGGCGAAGGCACCGGTGCGGCGCTGGCTGTGCCGCTGCTGCACGCGGCGGTGAACTTCCTGAACCAGATGGCGACTTTCGAGTCGGCCGCGGTCAGCGAAAAGTCCGCCTGATAATGCAGCAAGTCCGCCTCTTCTTCATCGCGCTGCAATTCTTCACGCGGCTGCCGATCCCGCGCTGGGTCGGCTTCGAGGCGGCGTGGCTGCATCACGCTTCCCGCTACTTCCCGCTGGTCGGCCTGGTGGTGGCAGGCATTGCGGCCGGGGCGTATGCGGCCGCAGCCCTGGTCCTGCCGCCAGCGGTGGCCGTGCTGCTGTCCACCGCGGCAGGCATTTACGCCACCGGCGCCTTCCACGAGGACGGCTTTGCCGATATGTGCGACGGCTTCGGCGGCGGCCACACCCGCGAGCGCGTGCTGGAAATCATGAAGGATTCGCGCATCGGGGCATATGGCGCGATCGGCATTTTGCTGCTGCTGGCGACCAAGGTGGCCACGCTCGCATCGTTCGGCTATGCCGGCGCGCTGGCGGCGCTGTTTGTCGCGCATCCCGTCTCGCGGCTGATGGCGGCCTCGCTGATCTGGCGCATGGAATATGCCCGCGCCGAGGGCAAGGCCAAGCCGCTGGCGCAGGAAATGAGCGATGGCGAGTTTGCGATTGCCTTGCTGACGGCTGCGGCGCCGGTGGCCGTCGTGCTGGCGATGGGATGGCTGCCCGTGGCGGCGCTGGCCTGCGGTCTGGCCGGGATGGTGCTGGCATCGCTCTGGCTGGCGCGCAAGTGCGCGCTGCGGCTGGGCGGCTACACCGGCGATTGCCTCGGCGCGGTACAGCAGCTTGGCGAAACAGTGTTCTATATCTGCGTGCTGGCGGCGTGGAACTGGTCCTGATCCGCCATCCGGCGCCGGTGGTAGCGCCGGGGCTATGCTATGGCAGTAGCGATCTGCCGGCCGACGCGTCGGCGCTGGCCGAATGCCACGCCGCCCTCCTCAAGACCCTGCCGCCGGACGTACTGTGCGCGGCGCCCATCCATACCAGTCCGCTGCAGCGCTGCACTGCCCTCGCCGCGCGCCTGTCCGCCACGCCCGGCCGCCTGGCCGGCGCGGCTAGCGCCGACGCGCGGCTGGCCGAGCTGCATTTCGGCGCCTGGGAGCTGCGTCCCTGGGCCGACATCCCGCGTGCGGAAGTCGATGCCTGGGCTGCCGATCTGCTGAACTACCGGCCCGGCGGCGGCGAATCCGTGCTGGACGCCGCCGCCCGCGTCCAGGGCTTCCTGCACGACCTGGCAAAGTTGGCGGGACCGGCGATTATCGTTTGCCACGCCGGCACCATCCGCCTGATCAACGCCCTCGCCACCGGCGCCGGACTGCGGCAGGCAGGCCTGCGGGCGGCCCAGGCCGGGCATGCCCTCGCCTACGGCAGCGTCCACCGGGTTATAATTGAATAGTTTTGGTGCCCGCGTTCGAGTCCTCGAACGCAGTTAAACGGGAAACACGAAGCCGTCCATGACGGTCAACGTGTGCTGCCCCCGCAACGGTAAGCAAGTGCCGCTCGATGAGCGGAAGCTGTCCTCCACAAACCACTGTGCGCAAGCATGGGAAGGTTCGACAGCCAGACCTGCCAGCCCGGATACCGGCCAAATCAGGTGGAAGCGCTTTGCGCTTTCGTGTGAATCCGGCCTACGGGGACGTGGGCTGGTGACTCAACTCGAAAATTTGTCATGACCTTTCCCGTCACCCGGCAAGCGGCCTTCGCGTCGTTGGCCCTGGCTATTGCCGCACCCAGCGTACACGCTGATCCCGCAGAACTGAATTCGGTCATCGTGACCGCCACCCGTACCCCGCAAGCCGCCCGCGATGTCATCGCCGACACGCTGACCATCGGTGCGGAAGAAGTCGCCAACGCCGGCGTCGGCTCGATTACCGAACTGCTGCAGCGCCAGCGCGGCATCGAAGTGACCCGCAACGGCGGTCCGGGCACCAATTCCGGCGTGCTGCTGCGCGGCGCCAACGGCAACCAGGTGGTCGTACTGGTGGACGGCGTGCGTATCGGCTCCTCCACCAGCGGCGCAGCCGCCTGGAATGCGATCCCGCTGGAAGCCGTCGATCACATCGAAGTGGTATATGGGCCACTTAGCACCCTGTATGGCGCGGACGCCATCGGCGGTGTGATCCAGATCTTTACCAAGAAGGGCCAGGGCGCACCAAGCCTGAGTGCTTCCATCGGCGCCGGCAGCGACAAGACGCGCGCAGCGCAGGCAGCCGTTTCCGGCAGCAGCGGCGCCGTCAGCTATGCGCTGAGCGCAGCCAGGGAAAAATCGGACGGCTTCTCGGCCACCAAGCCGGGCCTCAGCTCCTATAACGCCGACGACGATGGCTATGAGCGCGAAAACGCCGCCGGCCAGTTCGCATGGACCGTCGCGCCAGGCCACGAGCTGGGCTTGCTGTTCCTGCACAGCCGCCTCGATGCGCAGTTCGACAGCGGCAAGAACCGCGCCGACAGCGTGCAGTCCCTGGACAACTACGCCATCTACTCGCGCAACAAGATCAGCGAAGGCTGGTCGATGGTCGCCCAGGCTGCCCAGACCCGCGACAAGTCGGGCAGCTTCACCTCCAGCGACAGCCAGATCAACACCAAGCAGACCAGCTTCAACTGGCAGAACGATTTCCGCCTCGGCGATGACATGCTGCAGCTGCTGGTCGAGCACCGCAAGGAAGAAGTGGAAACCAGCACTGCGGGCCTGTCGCGCGACCGCGATACCACCTCGGTGGCCGCCAGCTACCAGCTGAACCGCGGTGCGCACATGGTCAGCCTCGCCGCCCGCAACGACGACAGCTCGCAGTACGGCAACAAGGCCACCGGCTCGGCCGGCTATGGCTACCGCCTGTCCAATGCGCTGCGCCTGAACGCCAGTTTCGGCACCAGCTTCCGCGCGCCGACCTTCAATGAGCTGTACTACCCTGGCTTCGGCTTTGACGGCAACAGGCCTGAACGCGGCCGCAACGGCGAGATCGGCCTGAACTTCGATAACGGCAGCACGGCCTTTAACGCCGCCTACTATCACAACAAGCTGACCGACCTGCTGGTCAATACCACGCCGTGCCCGAAACCCGGCTTCACTTTCGGCTGTGCCTACAACGTGAGCAAGGCCACGCTGGAAGGCCTGAGCATGTCCGCGCAACAGCGTCTGGGCAGCTTCACGCTGCACGCCGATGCCGACTTCCAGGATCCGAAGGACGACATTACCGGCAAGACGCTGGTGCGCCGCGCCAAGCGCCACGGCAATGTAGGCGCCGATTACCAGGCAGGCCCGCTGCATACCGGCGTGGAGTGGCAGATCTCGTCCAACCGCTACGACGACGCGGCCAACAAGAACCGCCTCGGCGGCTATGGCCTGGTGAACCTGTACGCGACCTGGCAATTCTCGCGTGACTGGTCGGCCCTGGTGCGCTGGAACAACGTGGCAGACAAGCAGTACGAGCTGGCGCGCTTCTACGCCACCAGCGGTTCCAACGTGTTTGCCGCCCTGCGTTACGGCTTCCACTAAATCGGTTAAGCTCCCGCAATGCATCCATTCTCAGCAAATATGCGCTACAAGGCCAGCCTGATTACCATCGGGCTGATCCTGGTTTCTTTCGCCAGCCTGATCGTCGCCGGCATGACGGGTTCCGTCGTGATCCCCCTGTCGGAGATGCCGGATGCGCTGCGTGAGCTGCTGGACGGCCAGCCGGTATCGCTGGCCGCAAATGTACTTGATCTGCGTGCAGGCCGCGCCGTCACTGCCTTCGTTACCGGCGCTTCGCTGTCGCTGGCCGGCATGATGATGCAGGCGCTGCTGCGCAATCCGCTGGCCGACCCTTATGTGCTGGGCATATCGTCCGGCGCATCGGTGGGCGCGCTGGCGGCGCTGCTGTTCATGTGCGCGGCCTGGGTGGTCGATGCGGCAGCCTTCGGTGGCGCCGTGGCCGTCTGCCTGCTGCTGTACCTGCTGGCGCGGCGCGATCTGCGCGGCGGCAACGCTGCCGACGGCGGCACCGCGCTGCTGCTGCTGACGGGCGTGATCCTGTCCTCCGCCTGCATCGCGCTGGTGACCCTGATGCTGTCCATTGCACCCGATTCGCGCCTGCGCACGATGGTGTTCTGGCTGATTGGCGACCTGTCCGGCGCGCCGTTCCGCTGGCTGCCGTGGTTCATCCTGGCCGGCTCCCTGATGTATACCCTGCGCAATGCGCGCGCCCTGAACGTGATGGCCCTGCACGCCGAAGCGGCTGCAACGCTGGGCATTCGCGTTGGCGCACTGCGCAAGGGACTGTTCTTTATCTCCGCCCTGCTGACTGCCAGTGCGGTCACCAACGCCGGCAGCGTGGGCTTCGTCGGCCTGATCGTGCCGCACGCCTGCCGCTTCGCGTTCGGACCGGACCACCGCCTGCTGGTGCCGTCCGCCACGCTGGTCGGCGGCGCCTACCTCGTGCTGGCCGATACGCTGGCGCGCACCATCATTGCGCCGCAGCAGCTGCCGGTTGGCGTGGTGACTGCCCTGATCGGCACGCCGGTGTTCCTGTACCAGCTGCACCGGCTGAGGAAATAAGATGATCGCAACCGAACAACTCCGCCTGAACATCGGCCGCCGCACGCTGATCGATGCGCTGGACTGGCGCGTCGGCAGCGGCGAATGCTGGAGCGTAATCGGCCGCAACGGCGCCGGCAAAAGCACCTTGCTGCGTACGCTGGCCGGCTTGCGCGCGCCTGATGCTGGCCGCGTGCTGGTCGAGGGCCGTCCCCTGCCGGCATGGCCGCTGGCCGACCTGGCGCGCACCCGCGCCTTCCTGGCCCAGTCGCGCAACGATGCTTTCGCCTACTCGGTGATCGAAACCGTGCTGTCCGCGCGCCATCCGTATCACGGCAACCGCTACTGGGAAGACAGCGACGACCATCACGCCGCGCTGCGCGCGCTGGAAGCGATGGAGGTGGCCGACCTGGCCGAGCGCGATGTGCGCACCCTTTCCGGCGGCGAACGCCAGCGCGTAGCAATTGCCGCCATGCTGGCGCAGGATACGCCGCTGCTGCTGCTGGACGAACCCGCCAATGCACTCGACCTGGCGCACCAGGTCAGCGTGATGGCCCTGCTGGCTAAGCTGTGCCGCGAACAGAAAAAGACCGTGGTCATGGTTGGCCATGATCTGACGCTGGCGCACAGCGTCTCCACCCATGCGCTGCTGCTGATGGGCGATGGACGCTGGCTCGCGGGGCCGGTGTCCGAGGTCATGCAGCCGGACGTGCTGAGCGAATACCTGCAACACCCGATCGATGTCGTCCGCCATGGCAGCCGCACGATCTTTATCCCGATGGAGACATCCGCATGAGCGATATCAACGAACGCCACCGAGACCGGATGGAGCGCAAGAAAGCCATCATTGACGCCAGGATCGCGGCTGCCGACAAGAACCTCGGCGTCCTGATCGTGAATACCGGCAACGGCAAGGGCAAGAGCTCCAGCGGCTTCGGCATGGCCATGCGCGCGATGGGACACGGCATGAAGGTGGGCGTGGTGCAGTTCATCAAAGGCGCCATGTCCACCGGCGAAGAGATTTTCCTGCGCCGCTTCCCGGAAGAATGCAGCTTCCATGCCATGGGCGAGGGCTATACCTGGGAGACGCAGAACCGCGAGCGCGATATCGAGAAGGCGCAGGCAGCATGGGAGCAGGCGCGCCTGTTCCTGCGCGATCCCTCGTACGGCATGGTGGTTCTGGACGAACTGAATATCGCGCTGAAGTACAAGTACCTGGACGTGGATGTGGTGATTGCCGACCTGCTGGATCGCCCGCCGATGCAGCATGCGGTGGTGACCGGGCGCGCTGCACCGCCGGAGCTGATCGAAGTGGCCGATACCGTGACTGAAATGAACGTCGTCAAGCATGCCTTCAAGGCAGGTATTGCGGCACAGCCGGGTACGGAGTGGTAATGGCGCGCGCGGTGCTGGTGGCCGCGGCGGCGTCCGGCCAGGGCAAGACGACAGTAACCGCGGCGCTGGCGCGCAAGCTGCGCCGCTTGGGTCAGCGTGTACGGGTGTTCAAGTGCGGGCCGGACTTTATCGATCCGATGATTCTGGAGCGCGCGAGCGGCGCGCCGGTGCAGACGCTGGATCTGTGGATGGTCGGCCGCGACGAGTGCCGCCGCCTGCTGGCGGATGCCGCGCGCTCGTCCGACACGATCCTGATCGAAGGCGTGATGGGCCTCTATGATGGCACGCCTTCGGCGGCCGATCTGGCCAATGAATTCGGGCTGCCGGTGCTGGCAGTGATCGATGCGGGCGCAATGGCGCAGACTGCCGGTGCACTGGTGCTTGGCTTGCGCGACTACGGGCCGGTGCGGATGGCTGGCGTGATTGCCAATCGCGTGGCCAGCGAGCGGCATGCGGAGATGGTTGCGTCATCGATGCGCGACATTCCGCTACTGGGCAGCTTGCCGAAACAGGCGCAGTCGCTGCCCGAGCGCCATCTTGGTCTGGTGCTGCCGAACGAGCTGCCGGGCATCGATGCCCTGCTCGATACGCTGGCCGACCAGCTCACGCTCGACGCCGATGCGTGGGCGGCCATCACTACCGCCGACTTCGCAGCGCCACCTGCAGCACGGGCGGCGCGGGCAGGTGCCGCGGCAGCGATGCCCGCGACAGCAAAGGCCACCGACACAAGGTCCGTGCCGCAGCTGCCGCCGCCATTGTCAGGCCGCACTGTTGCGATCGCCCGCGACGCCGCCTTCGCCTTCATTTACCCGGCCAACGTCGAAACGCTGACCGCACTCGGCGCGCACATCCTCTGGTTCTCGCCGCTGGCCGACGAAGCTGTCCCCGCGGAAGCCGAGGCCATCTACCTCCCCGGCGGCTATCCCGAACTGCACGCCGCGACGCTGGCCCAGGCCAGCACCTGGCAAACGTCGATCCGCGCCGCGCACGAACAGGGGAAGCCCATCGTGGCCGAATGCGGCGGCATGATGTCCATCGCCGGCACACTCGCCGACGCCGACGGCACCACCTGGCACATGGCCGGCCTGCTGCCCGGCCGCGTCAGCATGCAAACCCGCCTCGCCGGCCTCGGCCCGCAAGCCATGCCGACTGCAAACGGTCCGCTGCGTGGACATACCTTTCACTACTCGCGCCTGGAAACCAGCGTCGAGCCCATCGCACACACGGTCAAACATCCGGCCGGCATACAGGGCGAGGCAATCTATCGCGCCGGTTCCCTGCACGCCTCCTACTTCCACGCCTACTTCCCGTCCAATCCGGACGCAGTGGCGGCACTGTTTTCGCGGAGCACGGCATGAACCGGTCCCTGATCTTCGGCGGCGCGCGCTCCGGCAAAAGCGCCTATGCAGAAAAGCTCGCCGCGACATCGGGCCAGGAAGTGATCTACATCGCCACTGCCAGTGCCGGCGATAGCGAAATGGCCGCGCGCATCAAACACCACCGTCAGCAGCGTCCCGCGCACTGGACTACGGTTGAAGAGCGCCTGTCGCTGGCGGCAGCGCTGCGCACCTGGCGCGCACCGGAGCGTTTGGTGCTGGTCGATTGCCTCACCCTCTGGCTCAGTAATCTGCTGTTCAGTGACGGCGCCGAATATCCGGACGTCGGCGCGATTGCGCTGCCCGAGCGCTTCCACAGCGAGCGCGCCGCGCTGCTGTATGAAATCGCACGCGAGGATGCGGGCGCGGTGATCTTCGTCTCCAACGAAGTGGGCATGGGCATCGTTCCTTATGGCGCCGTTTCGCGCGCCTTCACCGATGAAGCGGGACGCCTGAACCAGGCCGTCGCCGCCAGCTGCGATCACGTGGCCTTCGTTGCGGCTGGCTTGCCGCTGACACTGAAAGGCGCGCCGTGCTGACTGGGCTCGACTGGACACAGTCCGCATTGCTGATGCTGTGCGGCGTCCTGCTCGATTTGCTGCTGGGCGAACCGCGGCGCTTTCATCCGCTGGTGGGATTCGGCAAGCTGGCTTCAGCCATTGAACGCCTGCTCAACCGTGTCTCGCCATCGCATGCGCGAAGCGCTGTCGCAGTCCGCACAGGTGCTGCCGACATTGCGCGCGGTGCGCTTGGCTGGTCGCTGGCCGTGCTGCCGCTGGCAGCCGTAGCGGCCATGTGCATCGCTCTGGCATCGGCCACTACCACCGCCGCCGCCTGGGTGCTGCACGCGCTGCTGCTCTACTTCGCAATAGGCCTGCGCAGCCTGCGTGACCACAACCTGCCAATCGCCGAATCGCTCAACGCCGGCGACCTGCCAACCGCGCGCAAGCTGACCAGCTACATCGTCAGCCGCGACACGCGCAATGCCACGCCGGAAGACCTGGCCAAGGCCAGCACCGAATCCCTGCTCGAAAACGGCAACGATGCCGTCTTCGGCGCGTTGTTCTGGTTCGCCATCGCAGGTGGTCCGGGCGCCCTGCTGTTCCGCCTGGCGAACACGCTGGACGCCATGTGGGGCTACCGCAACCTGCGCTACAACCACTTCGGCCGTTTTGCAGCACGTATCGACGATGCCCTGAATTTCATCCCCGCCCGCATGACAGCATTCAGCTACGCCATGCTCGCCCCATCATGCGCAGGCAAGCGCCGCGCATTGCAATGCTGGCGCGAACAGGCGCCCGCCTGGAGCAGCCCGAATGCCGGGCCGGTCATGTCCGCCGGCGCCGGGGCCCTGGGTCTGGCGCTTGGCGGTCCTGCCGTGTACGACGGCGAAACAGAACAACGTCCACCGCTTGGCGCCGGCGCACCGGCCGCGAAGCAGGACATCGTGCGCGCCTGGCGCCTCGTCCACGCCACCTGCTGGCTGTGGCTCGTCAGCGCACTGGTCATCGCAGGAGCTGAATATGCTTGAACACGGCGGCAAACTGCGCGACGCCGCACAACGCTACGGACGTGACGACTGGCTGGACCTGTCCACCGGTCTCAATCCCGATCACTACCCCGTGCCCGTACTGGCCGCCAATATCTGGCACCGCTTGCCGGAAGACGATCCCGAACTGGCCGTGGCCGCGCAGCGTTACTACAATGCGCCGCAGATGCTGCCGGTGGCCGGCACGCAGGCCGCGATCCAGGCGCTGCCGCGTCTGCGGCCACCATCGCATGTGACGATTGCAGCGCCCAGCTATGCGGAGCATGCGCATCACTGGGCACTGCATGGGCACACTTCGCGCGAGGTACCTTACGCGGAGCTTGAGAAGTCCATCGCGGACAGCGACGTGGTGGTGATCTGCAATCCGAACAATCCCACCGGTGCGCGTGTCCCGCGTGCGGATCTGCTGCGCTGGGCCGAATCGCTGCATGCGCGCGGCGGATGGCTGGTGGTCGATGAAGCTTTCGCCGATACCGACAACGCCAACAGCATTGCCGACATGTCCGGTGCAGCAATCATCGTCCTGCGCTCCGTCGGCAAATTCTTCGGCCTGGCCGGCCTGCGCCTCGGCTTTGTCGCCGCCGCACCGCACATCCTGCGTGGCATTGAGGAACTGATCGGCCCCTGGTCCGTCAGCGGCCCGGCCCAGCAGATCGGACGCGCCGCCCTGGAAGACAAGCAATGGCAGCATAAAACCTGCGCGCAGCTGGCCGCATCCAGCCAACGGCTCATAGCGCTATTGAAAGAACATGGCATCGCATCCGGCGGCACCGCCCTGTTCCAATGGTGGCCCGAGCCACAGGCCGAAGCCTTCCACGAACACATGGCAAAGCGCGGCATCTGGGTACGCCTGTTCCGCAATGCCGCACGCGGCATCCGTCTCGGCCTGCCACCCAATGAGACAGGCTGGCAGCGGCTCGAAGCAGCACTGAATAAATGGACAAAGGAAAACCGATGAAGAAACTGCTTCTCGTTGCCGCGCTGGCGGCGTCCCACGCAAGCCAGGCGCAGATTACCGTCAGGGACGACGACGGCAATCCCATCACCTTGCCAAAGCCTGCGCAGCGCGTGATCGCCATGGCGCCGCACGTCACGGAGCTGATCTTCGCTGCAGGCGCGGGTGACAAGATCGTCGGCACGGTGAACTACGCCGACTATCCAGAAGCGGCAAAACAGATTCCGCGCGTAGGCGACAACCGCCAGGTCGATATGGAGCGCGTGCTCGCCATGAAGCCGGACCTGATCGTAATCTGGCGCCACGGCAGTTCCGAGCGCCAGATCGAACAGCTGCGCAAGCTGGGCGTGCCGCTCTTCCACAGCGAACCCAAAAAACTGGACAACATCGCAGACAACCTGGAAGCCATGGGCAAGCTGCTCGGCACCGAAGCCGCCGCCAACGCCGCCGCCAGGGAACTGCGCGGCAAACTGGCTGCGCTGCGCGCCCAATACGCCAGCCGTCCGCCGGTAAAGGTCTTCTACCAGGTATGGGACAAGCCGCTGTACACCCTGAACGGCGGCCATATCGTCAGCGATTCGCTGAAAGTCTGCGGCGGCGTGAACATCTTCGCCGACCAGAAAGTCACCGCGCCGGTCGTCAATGTGGAAGCCGTGCTGCAGGCCGATCCCGAAGCCATCTTCGCTACGGCAGAAAAGGACTACGGCGGGGTGAACCTGTGGCGTCCCTTCGGCACACTGAGCGCAGTGAAGAACGGTAACCTGTTCACTGTGGACGGCAACTTGCTGAACCGTTCCGGCCCGCGCATGATTCAGGGTACGACCGTACTCTGCGAAAAACTCGAAGAAGCACGCAAGCACCGCAAATGACATTCCCCTACCGCACCCTGATGGTTCAGGGCACAACCTCGGACGCGGGCAAGAGCACCGTCGTGGCGGCCCTGTGCCGTCTTTTGAAACGCCAGGGTATCCGCGTGGCGCCGTTCAAGCCGCAGAACATGGCGCTTAACAGCGCCGTCACTGCCGATGGCGGCGAAATCGGACGCGCCCAGGCCCTGCAAGCCATCGCGGCAGGCGTTGCGCCGCATACGGACATGAACCCGGTGCTGCTGAAACCATCGAGCGACATCGGCGCGCAGGTCATCATCCACGGCAAGGTACGCGCGGAGATGAATGCCCGCGACTACCATCAATACAAGACGGTGGCCATGTCCGCCGTGCTGGAATCGCATCAGCGCCTGCTGGCGCAATACGATGCAGTCATGGTGGAAGGCGCCGGCAGCCCGGCCGAAATCAATCTGCGCGACCGCGATATCGCCAATATGGGTTTTGCGGAAGCAGTCGATTGCCCCGTGATCCTGGTGGCGGACATCGATCGCGGCGGCGTATTCGCACACATTGTCGGCACGCTGTCATGCCTCTCGCAAAGTGAGCGCGACCGCGTGGCCGGCTTCGTCATCAACCGCTTCCGCGGCGATATCAAATTGCTGGAACCTGGTCTCGAATGGCTGGAACAGCAGACAGGCAAGCCGGTATTGGCCGTGCTCCCTTATCTGCACGGACTCTATCTCGATGCGGAGGACGCAGTGCAGGCAGTGCAGGCCGAACGCGGCGCCTTCCGCATCGTCGTGCCAAGCCTGCCGCGCATGAGCAATCACACCGACTTCGACGCGCTGCGCGCGCATCCGGACGTTGACCTGCAATTCATTCGCCAGGGCGAGCCTGTGCCGCCGGCGGACCTGATCATTCTCCCTGGTAGCAAGAACACGCGTGGCGACCTGGCCTGGTTGCAGCAGTATGGCTGGCCGGAGCGCATTGCGCGCCACCTGCGCTATGGCGGCAAGTTGATCGGCGTTTGCGGCGGGTTTCAGATGCTGGGCCGCAGTGTGGAAGATCCGCACGGTGTTGAAGGTGCGGCCGGTAGTTCGGACGGGCTTGGCGTGCTCGATATGAGCACTGTGCTGACGCAGGAAAAGCGGCTGGAGCAAGTCAGCGGCCAATGTGCGTTTGCCGATGCTGCGGTCAGCGGTTACGAGATTCACATGGGTGTATCGTCCGGCGCCGCGCTTGCACAGCCGGCGTTTCTTATCGATGGACGCGCGGAGGGTGCGCTGGCGGCTGATGGCCAGGTACTCGGCACCTATCTGCACGGACTGTTCGATCACCCGGCTGCCGGACAAGCGCTGCTGGAATGGGCAGGCCTGCGCAGCGAACATGTCGTGGATACGGCGGCGCTGCGCGAAGCGAGTATCGACCGGCTGGCGGACGCAACGCAGCCGCTAATGGATGCCTTGATGGCGCTACGCTGAGGCAAGGGGCAGACCGCCTTGAACCACCCTGCTTAAACCTGCCCCCAGGCTCAAACCTAACCCCAGGCTCAAACCTAACCCCAGGGTCAGACCCGCCGGGTCTGACCCGGATTTTCGGTTCAGAACGCAAAAAAGCCCGCTAGATCACTAGCGGGCTTTTTCATATAACTAGCCTGACGATAACCTACTTTCACACTGGTTGCAGCACTATCATCGGCG